>Ga0207657_10000796_pt1 | contig 33372 bp, 28 predicted proteins | sample KBSC33metaG_FD_184316 | JGI IMG/M metagenome (GOLD analysis project Ga0207657, IMG submission 184316) | Corn rhizosphere microbial communities from Kellogg Biological Station, Michigan, USA - KBS C3-3 metaG (SPAdes) (version 2) | ecosystem: Host-associated > Plants > Roots > Rhizosphere > Soil ...
GTGGATCAAGGTTGACGGCAAGAACGCGACCATCGGCATCACGAATTACGCGCAGGAGTCGCTGGGTGACATCGTTTTCGTCGAGTTGCCCAAAACTGGCGCCGAGCTGAACGCGGGAAAAACTTTCGGCAGCGTGGAATCGGTCAAAGCTGTGTCGGACCTTTTTGCGCCGGCTTCGGGCACTGTGACTGAGGTGAATGGCGATTTGGCCACCTCTCCCGAAAAAATCAACAAGGATGCCCACGGTTCGTGGATGCTGAAGATGACTCTCAAGGATCCCGGCGAACTCAGCGGACTACTATCCGCCGCTGACTACGAGAAATTCGTCTCTGAGGAAGGTGGGCACTGAGAAGAAATTGACGACGTACGATGGACGATGGACGATTTTTTGCCGTGGTGATCTGATGTGTCTTCGAATGCTCAGAGTTACGGATTGCTGGGTTTAGGCATTAGCGAATCTGATGGGAACCACCTGCGAATTCGTCAATGCGTAAATTCGTCGAGGTGCCAATTGCTTAGAAATTCGTACTTCGTACCTCGTACTTCGTAAATTTCCTTATGCGCTATTTACCTAAATCCACTGCCGACCGCGAGGCCATGCTAAAAAGCATCGGGGCTCGTTCGGTGGAAGAACTATTTGAGCCGATTCCGGCAGAGTACCGTTTACAGCGCGATCTCGCCGTTCCACGCCAGATGGCTGAGTCTGAAATCGTGGAGTGGTTTCGCAACCGCTCTCGTGAGAATGGCGATAACTATTGCAGTTTCCTCGGTGCGGGCGCTTACTATCATTATCGTCCTGTCATTATCGATTCGCTGATTTCTCGAGGCGAGTTCCTGACTGCTTACACGCCCTATCAGGCCGAAGTTTCCCAAGGAACCCTGCAATCGATTTTTGAATTTCAGACCATGATCACCGAGCTGACCGGCATGGAAGTGGCGAACGCCTCCATGTACGACGGTTCCACTGCAGCAACGGAAGCGGTGATGATGGCGTCGAGGTTGACGGGGCGCCATGCGACGGTGGTCGCTCGCAGTCTGCATCCCGAATATCGCGAAGTGCTCGAAACCTATGCCGGTCAGCAAGGGCTCAAGCTCAGCCCAGTAGGCTTCCGTGAGCATGGACGCGTGGATCTGAAACAGCTCGAGAGCGCAGTTACACCCGAAACAGCATGCGTGCTCATCCAGTCGCCGAACTTCTTCGGAACCATTGAAGACGTCGCGGCGGTCGGTGAAATTGCGCATAAACATGGTGCCTTGCTGGTGGTGGCCATCTCCGAAGCGATCGCGCTGGGGATTGTCGAACCACCTCGCCAGGCCGACATTGTGGCGATGGAGGCGCAGTCTTTCGGCGTTCCCCTTGGTTTCGGGGGACCTTACTGCGGCGTGATCGCCACTCGGGAACAATTCGTTCGGCAGATGCCCGGACGTTTAGTAGGTCAGACTGTGGACCGGAGCGGCAAGCGCGGATTTGTGCTGACACTGGCGACGCGCGAGCAGCATATTCGACGCGAAAAGGCGACCTCAAACATTTGTACGAACCAGGCGTTGGTCGCACTCATGGCTAACATCTTCATGACCATTTACGGCAAGGTTGGCCTGAGAGAACTCGCGAAACAGAATCTTGCCAAGGCGGCGTACGCTGCGAGCCAGTTCGGAAGGCATGCGCAAGTGCTTTTCCCCGGCTCTCCACGTTTCAACGAATTTGTTGTGCAGACGCAGGAAGATCCTTACGTCATTAACAGCCGCTTGCTGGGCCACAAGATCGTAGGAGGACTTCCTCTGAAGAAGTTTTTCCCCGAACTGGGCAACGCCGCCCTGTGGTGCTGTACCGAGATGACCACGCGCAGTGCGATCGACACGGCGGTCGGAATGCTGGCTGAAAGCGAAGCCGGAGAACCTGCAGCTCAAGCCGAAGAGGTGGCGCGATGAAGCACATGACTCGCAAGGCTACGCGCCACATCAGTCAGAACGAAGGCCTGATCTTTGAAAAGTCGTCACCTGGTAAGGCAGCATGGAAGCTGCCGCCGCTTGATGTTCCCGACGTCGACACCAATAAGCTATTGGGCGCCGCAGAACGAAAAGATCTCGGCAGTATGCCCGAGGTGAGCGAGCTGGAAATCATCCGCCACTTCACGCGGCTCTCCACATGGAATTACGCCATCGATCTCGGCATGTATCCACTCGGTTCCTGCACCATGAAGTACAACCCGCGTGTCAACGAGGTGGTCACTCGCCTCGAGGGATTGGCCAATGGCCATCCTTATCAGCCCGAAAAGATCTCTCAAGGCGCACTGCGAATCTTGAAGACTCTGAGCGAGTGCCTGGTGGAGATCACCGGCATGGATGCGATCACCTTGCAGCCTGCGGCCGGCGCGCACGGCGAGTTTACGGGACTTTTGTTGGTCCGCGGATATCTGCAGTCGAAAGGTAATGCCCGCAAGAAGATTTTGATCCCGGACTCCGCACATGGGACTAATCCTGCCACAGCTGCGACCGTAGGATATTCCGTAGAAAACTTGAAGTCGAACGAGCGCGGTATGGTCGACGTGAGCGCGCTCGCCTCGCAGATGAATGAAGATGTTGCGGCGCTGATGCTCACCAACCCGAACACGCTCGGGGTGTTCGAGCAGGAGATTCATAAGATTGCCGATATTCTTCACTCCAAGGGCGGGTTGCTCTACATGGATGGCGCAAACATGAATGCGCTTGTAGGCAAGGTGCGCCCTGGAGACTTCGGTGTGGATCTGATGCACCTGAATCTTCACAAGACTTTTTCGACACCCCATGGGGGAGGTGGACCAGGCTCCGGACCTGTTGCAGTCAAGGCCATGCTGGAACCATTTCTGCCCAAGCCGGTGGTGGTCACGAAGTCGGACGGCACGCTCGGCTTCGACTACAACCGACCGCAATCGGTAGGACGAGTGCGGGCCTTCTATGGCAACTTTGGCATGTTCACGCGCGCTCTAGCGTACATCATGGCGAATGGTCCCGACGGGTTGCGGCAAACCACCGAAGATGCGGTGCTGAACGCCAACTACATACGCAAAGGACTCGAGGGGGCTTTCGATCTACCCTACTCCACGCCCAGCATGCACGAGGTAGTCTTCAGCGACAAGATCCAGGCCAAGAAGGGCGTCCGCACAATGGATATCGCGAAACGCCTGATTGATTATGGATTTCATCCGTACACAACGGCCTTTCCCTTGATCGTGCCCGGCGCGTTGATGATTGAGCCGACGGAAAGTGAACCGAAGGAGGAGCTGGACCTTTTCATCGAGGCGATGCGATCGATTGCCGAAGAAGTAGACGAAGATCCGCAGACCGTTTTGAACGCGCCGCATAACACTCGCGTCTCGCGCCTTGACGAAGTCGCCGCCGCGCGAAAGCCGGTGCTGCGATGGAAGCCCAAGCCGCAGTAAATTGGGCTCGCCGCTGATCTACGGGACCAGCCACTCGTTGGCCGTGACTTTCCTATCAGAATGATTTCAACGTTCCTTTCGCAAATACCAGTGCTCCTAGAAGGATGAGTCAAACGCTCCCAGGGCGCGCGTTCGCGGACTCGCGGCTTTGCACGAATGGCATGCGGGCGCGACCAGCATGGCTACCAGAGAATGGCACTCTAATGAGGCTTCCTAAACCGTGGGACAGAAAACCCGATATAAATAATGTTGGAGTCAATGCCTGGATTGATGGTACCTGTCTCGGCGTTCGACAGGTGATGGTACTTGTAACCAATCGTGAACGATCGGCGCGATGCGGTGAAGAACTGTACGCCACCTCCGAAGTTGAAGGTGAAATTGAATTGCGACGAGGCTGGCGCCGGCACCTGGCGAGTAAAGTAAAGAAATCCCGCGCTGCTGTTGACGAAAGGTTGCAGTCTCTTGTGTCCGAAATTCAGCTGAAGGCCAAACGGATTAGCTCCGGCGCCAAAAACTGTTCCGGGTGGGTTCCTCAGCACCTTTCCGTGGACCGTGTAAAAGGTGGTGCGCTGCGTCTCCAGAGCGACGGGCACCAGGTCCGCCGTATATTTGAGTGTCAGCGCCCTGTGAACTAAAAGCCTGCGTGCATACTCCACGTTGAGCAGCAATAAGTGCCGGTGCAGGGAAGTGCCTTCCAGCACGAAAGAATGCGGTGAGTAGCCAACCCACACTCCGAATTCATTAGGTGTACTGGTCACATGAGTCGGGGCTGGACTTCTAATTCCGGAACGTTCCGGCGCGATCTGCGAGCGAGCGAAAACACAGCATGAAATCAACACGACGACCGGAAGGACCCGACCCGAGACAGCCAATCACTACTCCTTCGAAGGTGAACCGAAGAACACGTCGAATTTGAATTCGGATTATACCTGTGTGCGCCGACGTCCCGTCCGCCGGGACTCTGCTAACATCGCTAGCTCGTACCTCTGAATCAACGATGCATATCTTCGCCGCCATTGTCGGATTGTTGATTGTCCTCAGCGTACTTCTCGACGCGTTCGAAACGGTTGTCCTGCCGCGTCGAGTTCAACGTTCCTTCCGGCTGACTGCGCTTTTCTATCGCATTACCTGGCGGCCTTGGGCAAAACTCGCCGGGCACATCAAATCGCTGAGCCGTCGCGAAACGTACCTCAGCTACTTCGGTCCTCTATCGATAATCTTTCTGCTGGTAGTCTGGGCCGCGTCGCTCATCTTTGGCTTCGCTCTCCTGCAATACGGTTTGGGAGAGCACCTGCGACTGGGCAGCGAGAAGATTTCATTCGGAGCGCTCCTCTATCACAGCGGCGAAACGTTTTTTACGCTGGGTTATGGCGACATCGTTCCCAACTCATGGATGGCGCGGGCTCTTGCCGTTTTTGAGGCCGGCATGGGCTTTGCATTCCTCGCGGTTGTCATCAATTACATTCCCATCATCTACTCAACGTTTGCGGATCGTGAACTCGAAATCTCATTGCTCGATTCGCGGGCTGGATCGCCGCCGACTGCGACCGAGATGCTGAACCGGCTCGGCTGTTGCCCCGACGGGCGAGTGCTGGACGAAATTTTTCGCGATTGGGAGCGCTGGTCGGCTAGTGTTCTGGCCAGCCATCTTTCCTACCCAGTGCTTAGTTTTTTTCGCTCGCAACACAGCAATCAATCCTGGCTGGGAGCATTAACCGTGATGCTCGATGTAACTTCCCTGGTCATCGTTGGGGTCGACGGCATCCGTTCCGAACAGGCCAAGCTTACGTTCGCCATGGCGCGCCACGCTGCAGTCGATTTGGCCCAGGTGATTCATGCCGAGTACAACCCCAGCCCACCCCCTCGCCTCAGCACGCCGGAACTCGAGCAACTTCGCAACACGCTCGCGGCCAACGGCCTGCGACTTCGCCAGGACGAGGCCGGAGATCTGAAGCTGGCTAAACTTCGTTCTCTCTACGAACCTTATGTTCAGGCGAATGCGGAGCGCCTGCTGATTACGCTGCCGCCCTGGGTACGCACTGAAAAGAAAAAAGACAATTGGCAGAGCGGTCCCTGGGACAAGATGATTCAGAAAAAGGAGCCGGCGGGCAGCCTCGTTCTCGACGATCACTTCTGAGGAAGTCGCAAGCTGTTCGTGAGTGGGAGACTAGCTCAGGCCGCGTTGGCGCGACCGATTTTCCGGGGCTTCAGCCCTTGGGTGACAAGCTCGAGGCACGAACCGGGGGATGTCGATTATTCCTGCGCTCCCTCACAAGCCACGTTTTTTTGCGCCGGCTGCGAAGCCACTTCATTCACACCTATTGGCAATGTCACCTCCACCGTGGCCGCTGGACAATCCTCCCAGACCTGCACACTGTCTGCGGTAAACTCCGGAGGCAACAACGAGCGGTTTTCCCTCACATATCTATCGATATAACTGCGGTCGAACACCGCGCCTTCCGGCAATTGCCATCTCGCATGAAGCTTGTCTGCAACTTCCTTTTTCGCGAGGATGTGTAACTTCCCCAGGTGATACTGAGGACCTTCTTCAACAGACATCGTGAGAAGAACGGACGAATTGGACAAAAACTCCGTATTCGGCACGCAAATGAAATCGATGAATCCGTGCTTGGCATAGAGAATGTGTAGCCGATCAAGGCCGGCCGCGATCTTCTCTCTATCAAACAGATCAGCTTTCTTAATCGGGAACGCAGTGCGTAGCTGGACTGCGCTCAGACCGCGGTTGCCAGAGAACTTGATGCCCGCCAGCCTGTAAAGCGGTCCCTCTTCAACTTCGGCATCCAACACCACAGGCTTGGGTACAACCAGGGGATCACCGGATTTGATGTTCAGGCTAACGACCACCACCTGGAAATATCCCCGGTTTTGAAATTCGGCTCGCAGTCTCTCTTTCAATTGATCCGAGTCATCATCGAAGCAGCCCCCGATCAGTTTGCCTCGAATTCTGTTCAGTTCATCCGAGCTTATTTGCGTGCCGCTGATGGTTAACTCGCCAACCAATATGCCGGAATTTTTATTGGAGCGATGATCCTGACGCTTGATGCAGTCGGCGTGCAGACACGCGGTAAGCAGGGAACAGGCACTCAGACACAGCAACCATTGGTTGCACTGCATGGCACATCTCCAACAACTATGAAGAGGATTCTACCGCGGCTTCAGTTCATTTTGTAAACACTGCGCATAATGATGACGTCGGCAGAACCTTGTGCCGACGTGGCCTTCCGAGTCAAGCTGCCTTCAGCGGCAAAACAGGTTCACGTGACTTTCTGCTAACATTCTCTGCTTCCATGCAACGCATTGGAGAAAATGTGGTCCGCATTGAGGCCGAAGCTCTGCGGGCTTTGGCCGATCGCATCGCCGGCCCCATGGCCGATGCTTTCAATCGCGCCGTCGAAATGCTCTTCTGTTGCCACGGACGCGTCGTCGTGACCGGAATGGGAAAAAGCGGAATCGTGGCCCGGAAAGTAGCCGCTACCCTCAGTTCCACCGGCACCCCGGCTTTGTTTCTGCATCCTGCCGAAGCAGTCCACGGCGACCTCGGAATGATTGTGAAGGGGGACCTTGTCGTCGCCCTCTCCTCGAGCGGCGAAACTCAGGAAATCCTCACTTTGCTCGCGACTATCAAACGCTTGGGTGTTCCCCTCATTTCGATGACCTGCGACCGCCTCTATAACGGAAACGGTGGGCGCCTCTCGACGCTCGCCTCCTCCGCCGATGTTGCGCTCGACTGTTCCGTTGCCAAGGAGGCGTGCTCGCTGGGCCTCGCTCCCACTGCGTCGACCACAACCATGCTCGCTTTGGGCGACGCGTTGGCGGTATCGATCTCCGAAAAACGCGGCTTCAAAGAGGAAGATTTTGCCAATCTCCATCCCGGCGGCAAACTGGGAAAACGATTGGCGCGTGTCGAAACTCTTATGCACGTGGATGATGCCCTACCCCGTGTAACGCCTCACACGCCTATGTCAGAAGTGATTTACGAGATGTCCAGAAAGAAACTCGGCGTAACCACGGTTGTTGAAGGCGGCAAACTGGTGGGCGTGATCAGCGATGGCGACTTGCGCCGGCTTCTGGAGCGCCGCGGGAAGGAAGTTCTCGACCTCAGCGCCGCGGAATGCATGACGCGTGACCCAAAAACCATTGGCCCTGCAGAATTCGCCATCACTGCCTTATCCATCATGGAACAGAAGAAAATTACTTCTCTCGTCGTAGTCGATGGGCAGAATAAATTGTGCGGCATAGTTCATCTTCACGATTTGTGGGGTACAGAAATGGTCTAGGATTTCGATAGCACTTCTTTGCGGCAGTAACATTAAGAATTGCGAAATTCCTCAATAGAGAACTCTTTATGTATCACTACGATCCAAGCACAGCCCTCGAAGAGCTAACCGAAGATGCAGTCCTTCCTAACCCGGTTCATGTACGCGACATGCTTCTGCGCAGGCGCTTATCGCCTGATCGTTCGCTGGAGTTGAATCGGCTGTTTGTTGAATACCAGAAATTCTTTGGCGAAGCGCAGAGGCTTTGCAAAGAAATTCTGGGACAACTTGCTGCGCCCTAAGGCAACTAGGGAGCCCAGCATGACCCGCGCCAAGCAAGCTGTCGCAAAGCAGCATGATTTCGATTCCCGCGTGCGCCTCTTTGTGTATCGTCGCACCATTCGGACGGGCCGGGTACCCCTGGTTGCGGAAGTAGCTCAAGCGCTTGCAGCCACAAGGAAGAAGGTGAGCGAAGCGTTCATCCGTCTTGGCGAGAGCCACGCCTTCATGCTGCAGGAGAATGGCGAGCTCTGGCGCGCCGCACCGTTCTCGGCGATCGCGACCGCGTTTCCTGTCCGCATTGGCAAGCGCTCCTGGTGGGGCAACTGCATCTGGGACGCGCTTGGCATCCCCGCCATGTTGCACAAAGATGCCGCTATCGACGCAGGTTGCTCCTGCTGCAACTTCGAGATGCCACTTGCCATAAAAAATGGAAGGCTTCTGCAACAGGAAGGCGTGATCCATATCGCGGTGCCCGCCCGCGACTGGTATAAGGACGTCGTCTTCACGTGACGTACCATGCTCCTGTTCCGGTCGGAACAGCATGTCGACAACTGGTGCCGCCAATGGGGTCGCCCACGAGGCGGAACCCTCTCTTTGCAGCAAGGCTGGAAACTCGCCCAATTGTGGTATGGAGACCGCCTCAACCCCACGTGGCGGCCGATGACTTCCGACAGAGCCCAATCCGTCTTCGCCGAAGTTGGATTACTCGGCGATTTCTGGAGACTGGGCTAGCCACTGAACAATCGATTCGACAGCCGCAATCTGCACCTATTCGCAACCTTGTACAACCGTGGAAGAGCGGTGCTTAGCGCCGCGTCAGATGGACTGCCCGGGCTTCGGCTACGGCCCGCCCCGACCCTACACTTATGTCCCCTGTTAATCGCTTCCGAATGCATCTAAACTAGTAGCCGTATGTCAGCTTTACTCCGGTCCCGTCCGGCCACTCTAATCCTGGGCCTTGCAACGCTTCTCTGCCTTGCTTCATTCCTCTCGGCACAGCAGCTTGCCAAGCGACTCATACTGAAGGACGGTTCCTATCAACTTGCCACGAAGTACGAGGTCAAAGGCGACCGCGTGCGCTATTACAGCGCCGAACGTGGGGACTGGGAAGAACTGCCGAAAGAGCTAGTTGACTGGCCTGCTACCGACAAGTTCGAGAAAGACCGCGCCACGGGAGCTCCACCTCCCGAAGCTGTCGCCATTGATAAGGAAGCCGAAGCTGAGCGTAAAGCCGAAGAAGCCAAGATGCCGCAAGTTGCTCCGGGTTTACGTCTACCGGAAGACGAAGGAGTTTTCCTTCTCGACACCTTCCAGGGTCAGCCTCAGCTGAATGAAATCCAGCAGACCGGCGGAGAGCTGAACAAGAACATGAAAGGGAACATTCTGCGCGCGGCCATCAACCCGATCGCCAGTTCCAAGCAGACCATAGAACTCCCGGGACCTCATGCCAAGATTCAATCCCATATTCCGCAGCCAACATTGTTCGTTAACTCATCCGACGACACAACTGCTTCCGCTGAGCAGGTTCCCAAGACAGGTTCACAGCCCCTGGACCCGCTTCGCTTCCGCATCGCTCGCATGCAAACAAAGAACGACAAGCGGATCGCTGGGAACATCAAGATCGCAGTTTACGGCAAGGTCAGCCAGCAGCAGAGTCTCATCCCGACGCACTCCGAGCAAATTCCTGGAAGCAACTGGGTAAAGATCACTCCTGACGCGGCGCTTCAGCCGGGTGAATATGCGGTGGTAGAGATGCTGGGAAATGAGGGGATGAACCTTTACGTGTGGGACTTCGGGGTGAACCCGTCCGCTCCCGCCAATGTCAGCTCGTGGAAACCGGATCCCTCAGCAGCACAAGCTCAGCCGGAGAAACCCGCAGACCTGCAGCGTCGCCCACCGAAATAATAAGCTGCGCTCGCTTGCCGACTTGCGAGGCCAGCGGCACCCCTATTTCAAATCTTTTTGATTTGTAGAATTCTCTCGATGAACAAGGGACTGTCCTGGCTCCGGTGGAGTGATCGTGGGCAAGTACACGCTCATCACGGTACCTGATTTTTGTGAATCTCTGCTGCGGAACCGAATGTGTCCTCCCTTCTTTTCCACAAGCTCTTTCGTAATCCACAACCCCAAGCCGGTGCCGATCTCTTTCTTGGTGGTGAAGAATGGCGTGAATATTTTCGGCTTGTCCTTGTCCGAGATACCCGAACCTGTGTCGGCCACGGTAATGCGAATGCCCGGAACACCCGTTCGACGGTCATTGGCAGCGCGCGCTCGAACAATGATTTTGCCCCCCTCGCGGGATGCGTCGATCGCATTCACCACCAGGTTTGAGAGTATTTGTTTCAATTCTCCCTGGAAGGTATGCGCCACTAGCCCAGGGTCAACCTTGGACTCAACGAGGAGCGCTTTGTAGCGAAACTTGCGCTCGTAGATGGCTAAAACATCCTCCACCACTTGCTTAAGCACCAGCGATACCGGCTCTGTGTTATCTCGATAAAAACCAAGGGTCTGTTGCGCGAGATGCGCGACTCTTTGCAGTTCCTGGTCGGCGGACTTTAGGTACCCCCTCGTCTTTTCCGCCACATCGGGCTGCTGCTTCGCGAGGTAAATGAAGTTGGTTATTGCTTCCAGGGGGTTGTTGATCTCATGCGCCACGGTAGCCGCAAGCCGTCCTACCGAGGCCAGTCTTTCGCTCGTGTGCAGAGCTGTTTCAATGTTCTTCTGTCGTGTGATATCGCGGGCGATTTTTGCCGCCCCGATAATGTTTCCGTCCTTATCCTTGACCGGCGAAATGGTCAGAGACACGTGGATACGCTCTCCCGCCTTCGTCATGCGGACGGTTTGAAAATGCTCGATCCTCTCGCCCGCCCTGATTCGCCTTAGAATCTCCGTCTCATCGTCCCGTAATTCCGGGGGAATAATGGTCGTGATCGGTTTCCCGATGATCTCCTCGGGCCTGTAACCGAAGATTTTTTCGGCGGCATGGTTCCAGCTGGTGACAACTCCGTTCAGGTCCTTGCTCACAATTGCGTCATCGGAGGATTCGACGATAGCTGCCAGCCTGTTTCGTGCATCCTCGGTTTCTCTTCGTTCCCGGAATTCTCCCAACTGCATTCCAATGCTGGCCATCATGTTCATGAATTCCTGGTCCGGCAGCCGGCACTCTGAAGAGAAAAATTCAATCACCCCAAGCACTTGGTCTCTCGCCGTGATGGGAAATGCGAAAGCACTGCGCAGGCCGTCACGGACGGCAACATGCTTTCGGGGGAAATTGTCAGCGGTGCGAAGATCGGAAATCCAGGCAGGTTGGCTGCTCTCCCATACCTGGCCGGGCAGTCCCACGCCCTTCCGGAATCGAGTGCCGCCCGTCAATGTCGCGAAATCCGCGAATGTCGACTTCGACCTGCTCCACGTCCGCACCAGCTTGAGTTCATCAGTATCGTTTTCGACCTCCCACATAGCGCCAAAATCGCAACTAGACACTCCACAAATCGTCTCTATAAGCGCCTCGGTAAGGTCCGCCGGTGGTCTTGATTGCGTCAGCAGACGGGTAATTGCAAGTTGCGCCGCAATGCGGTTTTCGCTTCGTTCTTTCTCCGTAATATCGATGGTTAAGCAGCGGGTATGAACGAACTCATTGGCTCGCCAGAAAACATTCGAGTAGATGCGAACCACTCGCGTTGAGCCATCTTTGCAGCGCACACGAGCCTTATAGCCATGTAATTCCTCTTTTCCAGAAAGACGCCGCAGAATATCGCTTATGGTTTCGTCATCGGCATGGAACTCGCCGATGTGGTGGCCGATATACTCTTCCTTCTTGTAGCCCAACAATTCCAACTCCGCATTGTTGGCCCATAGAATCGTGCCGTCGCCGGCCACCCAATGAATCGGCACAACCGCATTTTCAAGGAAGTCCCGCAATTCGGCTTCGCGCTCTTCAACCGGGCTCAGCTGCTTCTCCCGTTCCCGAATTTCGGTCTCAAGCGCCTGGCCCTCCTGCATTGGCGCTCGCCCCTTGCTGCTTACCGGGTTCGTTCCACTTCTCGTCAAGGTACCCCTCGTTTTCGCCGCTAGCGACTAAACTAGTGCAGAGCAATACGCAGAATTGTATCGCAACCCGATGTGAATTCCATCAAAGCTCGAAGTGAACCACGCGGCATGTCAGAGATGCAGAAGTGAGGCAAAGGTTGCTTGAGACGGCACTTAGCAAAAGGGTTCGACGCTTACGTCGCCAATTCAAGAGCGACGCATCAGCGACTCCTCTAGCCGTTTCAGCAGAGAGTCTGGATGCAGTGGCTTGGGCAGGAGCTCGAACCGGTAACCACGATTGGTAAATGTTTGCACGTAAGTGGACGCCAACTGCGCGGTGCTTGCCTGCCCGGAAAATAGCAGCAAGCGGCACTCCGGACACTTGCGTTTGATCTCCAACGCTACCTCAAAGCCATTCGTCTGCGGCATCAACACGTCAGTGAGCAGCAGACTTGGGCAGGATTGCGACGCCTGCGCCAGCGCCTGCGTCCCATTGTAGGCCGTGGCAACTTCGTAACCGGCAGTCCTTAGGATCTCTGCAACGGTGTCCGCAATCGCGTGCTCATCGTCAACCACAAGGATCTTGATGGCCATGAATTCAACGGTAACGGAAGAGTCTAGTCGAAGCGATTTGGTTCAGCAAGCACATGTATGCAGACCTAAAGGACTGACTCGCGACAGCGAAGGTTCGAGGCCACGAATGAAACCAATTGTTATTTCAGCAGGCCCCGCTGCGCAACGCCGATGTTGTCGCGCGTCGTATTCTTTACCAGGTACATCATCTCGTCGGCCTGGCGAATAATGTCGTGCGGCGTCTTTGCATCGTGTGGATAGGTCGCCAGGCCAATGCTGGCCTTCACCGTCAGGTTGAGACCTTCTTCGCTGCAAAAAGGCGTGGTGCGAAGGTTGTCACGCAAGCGCTTGGCTACGGTCAAAGCAGAGTCCTTCGAAGTTTGCGGCAACATGATGACAAATTCGTCGCCGCCGTAGCGGAAAGCAAAGTCAATCAGCCGCAGTTGCGCTTTAATGAGATATCCGATTTCTGCCAGCAACTTGCTCCCGATCAGGTGTCCATGGGTGTCGTTGACTTGCTTGAAGTGATCCAGATCGATGAAGAGCACGGTGAATTCGTAGCCAAAACGCGCCGATCGATAGACTTCCTGTTCCAGCGTTTTATACAGATGACGGGCGTTGTACAGCCCCGTCACGTCGTCCGTAATAGTCAGCTCCTGGATCTTTTCAACTGAGCGGGCGTTCTCGATCGCAATAGCTGCGTAATCGCACAAGGATTGCAGGAAGAAGACTTCCTCATCCTTGAAGCCCGCCATCTCCACGTTCACCAACTGGATCACTCCCAGGACACGGTGTTTCGACCGCAGGGGTACACATATGATCGACCGTGTCTCCCACTTGGTCGTCTCGTCGACCCGTTTCGCGAACCGTGGATCGTTACCCACATCCGGGACGATCAGCCGCTCTCCGTTCTTGGCTACCCAGCCGGCGATGCCTTCGCCTACTTTCAGCCGCATGCTCTTGAGCGCGTCGGCTGCGTCCCCCACCGCAATCGCGAAATACAGTTCCTGCTTATCTTCATCCACCATGAGCAAAGACCACGTGTCCGGGCGGAAATACTCCGCCATCTTTTCCATGATCGTTTGCAGGATGGAGTCGAGGTCCAGCGAAGACGTCAGAGCCTTGGCCACGTCGTGAAAAATATTGAGTTCTTGGCTCTGCCGCTTGCGAGCCGCGTCGGTGGCCTCTGCCATTTGAAAAAAATCCCGGGACGTGCTGAGAATGGCCTGATTATAGGAGGGTCTCCCCCCTCGGGCAACAAACCTTGGTAAGTGACGAACCCGCAAGGGCACGCCTCGACTGCCGGCCGTGTCTGCAAACAAGCCCGCGAAGATGCTCATCGCCATACCCGCATAAAACGTCCTTTGGGCACCTCCTGTTGGTGCTGCCAAGTCTGGTTACTAAGGTTTTTCGCTTTTGATATCGCGTGCTCAGGTTGCCTTATGATGATCTCGTACCCGTGTCTTCCCGAGGTCAAGAACCCGTGGTCTCCTTTGGCGAACGATTAAAGCGCACGCGCGAGAACAAGAAGATGTCCATTGACGACGTCTCCCGCGCTACGAAGATTGCTCCTCGCATGCTCAGTGCGCTGGAAGAAAGCAAATTTGACCAATTGCCAGGCGGGGTATTCAACAAAGGGTTCGTTCGGGCCTACGCTCGCCATCTCGGGCTCGACGAAGAACAGGCTGTCCGCGATTACAACTCCGCCGCGGGAAGCGTCACAGCCGAGATCAAGCCAGAAGACGCGGAATTACGCGCTATTGCGGAACGAAAGGAAAAAGAGCGGCAGCGGCGTCCTGGATCCGACGGTCTTCCCTGGGGGATGATCGCGGCGTTTCTCCTGGTGCTTGCTCTTGGATTGTCGGTCTGGGGTTTTTATACACGTGAGCGAGTGACTCCGTCGCAGACGCGCTCGGAAATTTACGAAAAGCCTGCGCGATCATCTCGTGCGCTGGCCGAAGGCAATGCCAAGGCACAGTCGAGCCCACCCGCGCCTACGGAAGTCTCCAGCACCCAGATTCTTTCCGAAGCTTCTTCCGACCTTGCGCCGGGGTCCGCGTCTGAGACGTCCAATGCCCCGGAACCTATCAGTATCCTGGTCACCGCACAGGAGGATTCCTGGCTCTCCATTACTGTGGACGGGCAACTGTTCTACAAAGACACTTTGCGCGCAGGTCAGCAGCAGAGCTTTTCGGCTCAGAAAGAACTTGTGTTGAGGTCCGGCAATATCGGTGGCTTGGAGATAACGTTGAATGGAAAGAAACTGCCCGCGCAGGGCGCCGATGCCGAAGTGAAAACGCTGACCTTCACGCCCACGGGCGTTGCGTCCAGTTCTGCCGAAACCACGGCGCAATAGTCAGGTGCAGAACTTTGTGCCTAGCTGTCGGTTATCCGAGCTGGAATTTTAAAGACGCGAGACTCGGTCAAGCTTCAGAGCAGTTTGCCATCAGCTCGCCAATCTCAGCTCGCTTTTCGGGGAAATAGATATTGCGCGCTTTCCAGCCTGGGTAGGGGTTCCCAGCGTGCGCCCATGCAACCGTCTTCGAATACAATCGAGGTGTAGTGGATCGGTATGCGCCGGCCATCAGCCGCCAGAAGAATGTATTCGCCGCTCAGAACAGAATCGTTCAGGTATTGACGGAATTCGTCGGCCACATCGCTGCGAGCCTCTGGTGGGGTAATGTCTTCGATGGTCTTGCCCAGGAGTTCTTCGCGCGAGTATCCCAGAAGTTTGCACACACCGTCGGTTACAGTCACGTAACGGCGCGACGCGTCGACATAGACCACATATTCTCCATCGAGCTCAGGGTGGAAATGCGGATTCATCTCTGACATAGTAAGTTGAAGTTGTCGGGAAGGTGGTGAAGTAAGTTTCAAACATCGATTTTATCGTCTGCTAAGCGCTGTGTGCGAACCGAACTTCCAAAAATTTTTCTGTCCACCCCTTACTGGCTGCGGCCTTCGCCAGCAACTGCTTGAGAATTGACTATTTTGCCAGGATGGGCGTGGTTTGTATGCTGAAGTGAATCCTATCTAACATTGTGAGGCACGCCCCAAGGTTGCAGACGCGCTGGCGACCGTTTCTCGACCAGAGTTGTTGGTGCGATATACTCCGCGTTCGGCTGAAACCTTCAAAAGCCCACCTGCATCAGTGAGCAGATTTGATTATGGCACGCATCCTCATTGCCGATGATGGAGAACAGGTTCGCAAGTCGTTGCGCCATTTGCTGGAGCAGCACGAGGGCTGGGAAGTGTGCGGCGAGGCGGCCGATGGTGAGGAAACTTTACAGAAACTGCAGGAATTGAATCCTCACGTCGTCGTGCTCGACTTGGCCATGCCGGGCATGGATGGTCTCGAGGTCGCCCGCAGGATTGCCAAACTACATCGGCCCATTGCCGTCGTGCTTTGCTCCATGTACGTCGATGCGCAACTAGCCCAATCCTCCCGCCGGGCTGGTATCTCCGGGCTCGTATCTAAGAGCAATCCAAAGCAAATCGTTGAAGGAATCGAAGCAGCCCTCAGGGGCGAACGGTTCATCGCGTCACGATTCTGACTGGTGTAAAAAAGTGCTAGAGGACGCGTTGGCCCTAGCGCTGTCGCTGCTTTTTGACTGAATTTCTCCACCCCTACTCTCACTGCAAAGGTTCGATAGTGTCACCGTTGTCGGTCGCGGCGCTATGTTAAACTCGCGCCCGTCGCCGCAAAGGAGCCTTGATGGTGATTTTTCTCCGGGTCAGCAGAGCCGCCTTTTTTATTGTCATCATTTTCCTCTCCAGCTTCTCAGTCGCTCAGTCCAATTTCCAACTTCCCGCGCCACTTCGCGACGATATCGACAAAGTTGCTCGTGAAGTCCTGGGGCGTACCGGCGTTCCCAGCGCATCCATTGCCATTGTCAAGAATGGCCAGATTGCTTATCTGCAAGCCTATGGCGACGCGCGACTGGACCCGCGCATGGCTGCTCGCCCTGACATGCGTTACAGCATCGGATCGGTCAGTAAGCAGTTCACTGCCACGGCGATCCTGATGCTCGCGGAAGAGGGAAAGCTCTCGCTGGACGATCCCGTAGGCAAGTTTCTTCCCGAGCTGACGCGCGCCAACGAGGTCACCATCCGCGAATTGCTTTCCCATACCTCTGGCTACCAGGATTATTGGCCGCAGGATTATGCCCCTCCCTTCATGCTGCATGATGTCACGGCTCGTGACATCCTCGACCGCTGGGCGCGCAAGCCTCTCGACTTCGAGCCCGGAACCAAGTGGCAGTACAGCAATACGAATTTTGTGATTGCCGGACTGATCGCGGAAAAAGCGTCAGGCACGCCTTTGTTGCAGTTCCTCAGCGATCGCATCTTTACTCCTCTAGCCATGAAGTCGGTAATGAATATCGACCAAAATCGCCTGACTCAGACCGACGCTACCGGGTACTTCCGCTATGCCCTGGGTCCGCTGCGTCCGGCGCCGAAAGAGGGTAGAGGGTGGCTCTTCGCCGCGGGCGAACTGGCGATGCCGCCACAGGATCTTGCGCGCTGGAATATCGGCATGATCGAGCAGCGTCTGCTCAAGCCTGAGTCGTACCGCGAGATGCAGACGGTGGTCCGCCTGAAGAACGGAGAAGGAACCAAGTACGGACTCGGACTGGATATCGACAACATCCTGGGCCACCGCGTCGTTGCGCATAGCGGCGAGGTTTCCGGATTCACCTCGCAGAACATCGTCTTTCCCGACGATAAGGCGGCCATCACCGTGCTCACTAACGAAGACGCATCCAGCGCCGCAGGTGAGATCGCACGCCGCATCGCGCTTCTCCTGTTTGGAACCTCTGCGTCCGGTAGCGATCCTAAACTACAGCAGACCAGGCAGATCTTCGAAGGTTTGCAGCACGGAAAGATTGATCGTTCTCTGCTAACCGACAATGCGAATTTTTACTTCAATGATCAGGCCTTGAAAGACTTCGCCGACAGCCTGGGCCCGCTCGGCACACCTGAGGAATTCGTCAAAACTGAGGAAGAAGGACGAGGCGGGATGACGCTGCGCACCTATCGGGTCAAGTTCCTACAGAAAACACTGGGCATCATCATCTACGAAATGCCTGACGGAAAATTAGAGCAATACCAGGTCTTCGCGCGGGAATAGAAGGTCCCAAAGATTGGTTCAATGCGCCGTTCTCCGTGGAAGAGCGGCCCTTGAGGGCCGTGTCACCGGCCTTTTCTGGGGCCTTTAGGCCCCGTCCGGATCCAATTTAGTTCACCTCGAGCGACACCAAATCTCCACCCGCCGTTCCATTCGCCTTGTAATTCACAGAAGCCGCTTGGTTGCGCCATTCACACGAGAACTCATCTGCTCCAACCAGGACTAGCGCTTTGTAATTCTCGCTCCGCAGCTTGAGAGTTCTTTTCCCGGAGAGAACCGTAACCACAGCGGCTGGCGCTCGGGAACAATCCACGCTGACAATCTTGCCTTTGACATACAGAATGGGCCGCTTATCGAGCGGGCGTTCCTTCAGCTTCGGCCGATCATCTCCCGAATCTTCATCCGCAGCGCCCGGATTGTCAGACGCCGACTCGACCGTCTTGGGATTCTGTGCCTCGGGGGCCTGGTCCGGCCAGATTCCGTATTTCTTGAGAAAAGGCAATTCGTCCAACTTTTTTTTCGCGGACCCGGCTATTTGCGTATTCGAACTGGTTTTCAGCCGCTCCAGAATCTCCTGGCCGTTGTCCCACTTCTTGCCCGAGATGTAAATATCGGCGAGGTTCATCACGTACCACTCTCGCCGGGGGCTGAGCGCGATGGCTTTGTGCATGCTGTCCAGTGCGGCATTCAGCCCGCCACCTTCCAGTTCGGCCAGGCCAAGCAAGTGATATGCCTCCGCGAAATCCGGATACCAATCGATGACAGCCCGAAGATTCTGTTGAACATTGGCCAGCGCCCCCTCAATTGGTTTTGCGTTTGCCTGGGATAATTTGAATTTCTCCAGCGCCCGGTAGTAGGCCACCCACATATCCTTCGGGTTCTCGTCTGCAGCCGTTCCCAACTCTTCTTCCGATTTCTTGAAGTCTTTTTTCTGCATGTAAACGAAGCCCAGAATGCGATGCGCCTTCTCATTGTCGATCGGATCCTGCGCCAGAGTCTGCAAATCCTTCAGACCTTGCGCCGCGTGTTCCGGCTGCCGCGCCATAACTTCAGCCATCGTAGCTCGCCCATCATCGTCCAGGATCTTGTTCACTACCATGGCGACATCCGCTGGCCCGAAGGGCGCGGCGGATCGGAAGAGTTGTGGTCCACTCGATTGCTCTTCGGGGACCTTCGACTGATCCATGGCCAGGAACAACGAACTGAGTGACTGAAAATAAGTTTTTAGGGTCTTCTCGAATTGTTCGGAGTTCATTCCAAACGCGCGCTGCATCGCCTCTTCCACCGGCACATGCTCAACCTTCACCAGCTGAAAATATTGTCCAGCGTTGGAAAGCATGTCCTTGGAGATCAGGTAATGCATGGTGATCCACGACTCAGCGTTGAACAAGGTGTGGTGCGTGCCTTCGTGGAATTCCGTAGCGCTCGGCTGCATGGTGAACAGGTCCTTCATGGGGATCCAGATGGGCCCATTCAGCAGCTCAGTAAAGGAATGGGGCGCGTTTCGAACCTCGCGAGTATTTCCCAGCAGATCTTCTTTGTACTTCGCCGTCAGCTCTGGATCGCTACCGATCTCGACAGACTTGTTGTCCACCCTGATGCTCGAAAAGTACTCGGCAAAACCCTCGTCAAACCACGGCTGTGTAGGCGGATAGTTCCCGTCAAGCAACATGTGCGCCATGGGATGCGCAATCGCTCGCCATGGATCGATGGCGAACAAGTTGAGAACGATGATGTGCTTGTCTTCGCCTGCCAGAAAAAAGCCTGGTGCCTCGGTTGGCCGGTTGTCGGGCATAGGAGATACCCGCTCATAATCTTTGTCATTCTTAAGCGCGAGCACCTCCACGGGAACAGGGAACTTCACCTTGTTCCTGACGAGCAGGTTGCCGAAGACCGCTCGCATCTGTTCCAAGCGCAGAGCGACTTCGCGGCCTCTCCTTTCGCCTGCATCGGTCGTCACAGCAAAATGTGCGGAATTGACCGTGACCCAACCTTCCTTCATGGCGGGCTTTTGCTCAGCTGAAAAAGCGACTGGCGTGGTGAACAGGGATGTTAGTGTGAGTACGACTACTGCGAGACGGGACGAACCCTTGCAGCTGGAATTGGGCGATTCCACATCGAAAATGCTATCACGCTAGTGACGGGTACGTACGCGAGGGTTATGGACGTGCGTCCGCGCCGTCCTCTTAGCTTTAACGCGTGACCCACAAGGCCCAGACGTTCGTCACTCGTTTTGGGCGCTTGCCTCCACGCTTGGATTAATTCATCGACTTCGGTATGAATATCTAAGTGTCGCCTTCGCCCAAATTCGTGCTTTTATTTCTTCTGGCTGCTTCGATGTTCCTGCCCCTTGCGGCTCAGCGGTCTTCTTCATCCGCTCCGACCTTTTATCGTGATGTTCTTCCTATCCTGCAGGACCACTGTCAAGCCTGTCATCGCGAAGGCGAGATCGCTCCCATGCCCTTTGTGACGTATGAACAAAGCAAGAAGTGGGCTCTGCCAATCGCTGAAGCAGCTCGTTCAAAGAAGATGCCGCCCTGGTTTGCCGATCCGCGATTCGGACGCTTCTCTGACGATCCATCGCTCACGCCGCAGCAGGTTGAGACTTTATCCGCTTGGGCCGATGCCAATGCGCCGCCCGGCGACCCAAACGATGCACCTCCTGTCCGGCAGTGGACCGCAGGTTGGAACATCGCACCGCCTGACGAAGTTTTGCGGATGCCCACGCCAGTGGCGATTCCTGCGCACGGCGATATCGAGTACACCTATGAAATCGTGCCTACCGGATTTCGGGAAGATAAATGGATTCAGATGTCAGAAGTCCGCCCTTCGAGCCGCGCGCATGTGCACCATGCCGTGGTTTACATCCGTCCACCCAATTCGAATTGGCTGCGTGGCGCGCCATTAGGAGTGCCATTCAGTGCCTCAACCCTGAATGACGAGAAGTTGCGCCATCAGGCTCACGAAACCGATAGTGACATGTTGCTCGTCTACGCCCCGGGCAGTTCACCCGATCGCTGGCCAGACGGCATGGCGAAGTTCATCCCCGCCGGATCCGATCTCGTCTTCCAGATGCACTACACCACGAATGGACAGGCCGCTATGGATCGGACCAGCGTCGGCCTTGTGTTCGCGAAGCACACGCCGCAACAGCGCATTTTCACTCTGCAGCTTGCTAATGATCATGATCCCATTCCTATTCCGCCGGGCGCAGACAACTACCGCGTCGAAGTACACGGGACGCTGCCGAATGACTGCACTCTGCTCAGTTTCTTCCCTCACATGCATCTCCGCGGCAAGCGTTTCGAGTACAACATCGTTCACGCCGACCACACGACGGAAACGCTGTTACGCGTGAACTACGATTTCTACTGGCAACTCAGCTATAAATTGGCCGAACCGCGCGTGCTAAGGGCCGGAACAGAATTGCAAGCGGTTGCGTGGTACGACAACTCCCGCAAGAATCCGCACAATCCGGATCCAGAGAGCCCGGTGCGCTGGGGCGACCAGACTTACAACGAGATGATGGTTGGATTCTTCGATGTCGCTGTCCCGGCGAACACCGACAAATGGAAGTTCTTTGTCCGGAAACCACCCACGTAGGCCAAAAGGTCACCTGAACGCTGGACCGCACCTTGGCCCCTACCTGATCCAGGCTAGCCACATCCCGCCGAACAACAACGTTAGTATCGTGATCGGCGCGCCAACTTTGAAGTAATCCCAAAACCCGATTGGCACTTCCTTTTTCGCAGTCTCCACCACGATGATGTTGGCCACCGAGCCTGTGATCGTGAAATTCCCCGCGAGCGTGCTTGCCATGGCCAACACGAACCATGCGCTGCGGGGATTTGCGAATCCCGGCACCAGTGACTTCAGCAGCATCACTGCCGGCACGTTGCTCACCACATTGCTCAGCAGCGCTACAGTTCCTGCGAAGACCGCGAGATGTTGCAAATTCCAGTGCCGCGCGATGTCGAGCAGCTTGGCGACGAGGCCAGCGTTCTCCGCTCCGCCCACGATTACGAACAATCCGACAAAGAAGACGAGCAGTCCCCAGTCTGCGTCTTCGTAGAGCCTGTGCGGCTCCAGGGTGCGCGAAATCAAAAGGACGGCGGCGCCCAGGGCAGCCATCATCGGCGGCGGCACGCCCAGGAAGAAGCCGACAACCACTGCTACCGCAACAATGACCGGTTTTCGTAGCTTCGAGAAATCCAGTACCGGCAGCGGTATGCTGCGTTCAACCACTGCGGCAGCGTGCAACTCGCGCGCATAGACCTTGTGTAACACGATCCAGTCAACAAAGAGTCCCACAATCGCGATCGGTCCCAGATGCCGTAAAAAATCTCGATAAGGGATGCCTGAAAAAGATCCAATCAGCATGTTCTGCGGATTACCTGTAATGGTCGCGACGCTGCCGATGTTTGAGCTGGTGGCCACAGCGAGCAAGTACGGCAGCGGCGGCAGATTCATTCGCTTGGTGATGCTGAGCACGAACGGAACCATGACGAGGCACACGATGTCGTTTACAAAAAATGCGGAAAGGATTCCACAAGTGAAAATCACGGCGGGCAAAAGGTATTGTGGCGGCAGCCTTTTCAGGAGGACTTCCGCGTTCCACTCAAAAAATCCCACCAGATGCAGGTTTCCCACGATCAACATCATGGAGAAGAGAAGCACGATTGTGCCGAAATCGATGAAGCGCAGTGCCTCGGCCGGTTGCACGATTCGGAAGCCGACCATCGCGACGGCGCCAATAATAGCGGCGCCGGGGCGGTCAATCTTCAGGCCGGGAAATTTTCCCAGGGCGAAAACCAGGTAGCTGGCCAAAAAAATAGTGTAGGCCGCGAGAATGCGAGCATCGGACAGAGCTGCCGCTGGAAGCACATGCATCGCCGGCAGCATAGCAGGAGCAAACAACCTTCTTCAAAGCTGATGCGCGCTGGGCGGAGAGGCGTGTCGAAACGTGGGACGCTCGCTCTTTCAGACCTGAGAGTTCGCAGCCGAGAGCCGAGAGCTTGCGCGCAATTCGCGGATCATCTCTGTCTGTCGCGAGCCACTGTCTTGCCAGCACTGTTCGGTGAGCACGATCGTGACACGGAGCAACCAAGCGAGGTGTGATCTTGATCTAAGCGCTAGGAGACACACCCATGAAGTACTTGCATTTCGCGTTGGCTGCTATGCTTTTCGCCCTCATCGGATGTGGTGCCGGTCACCCCAATTTGACCAGCATTACAGTCACTCCTCAGACCGCAACCTCGCCCCTTCAGGGCCAGGTAGGCTATACGGCAATGGGAAACTTCAGCGACAACAGCAGCCGCGAACTAACGCAGGCAGATGGTCTTTCCTGGAGGACGTCCACTGCTGGAGCAACCATCGGTTCAACAGGTGAGGCGACCTGTCTCGGGCCGGGAACCGTCACCGTGACCGCAAGCGCTCCCGAGAATCTGCAGTTGACCGTCAATAATGGCATTTCGAACACGGCTACCACCGTGCGCGCGACCGCAACTTTGATTTGTAAGTAAGCGCACGCACGTCATAGTCAGTTATGTACCTCGCACACATGAGATCCTGTGCGCCGCAGATCTCGACTACCATCAGCACGACGACCACTTATCTTTGAGCGATTGGGATCCCTCTCGCAAGCTTGTGCTCCCCCTGCTCAAGCAACCCTGCTGAGCCACAGGGCAGTCCATCCTTTACAATCGTGAACCTAAGCCTTGCGCCGGAGACCTTCACAGGAGCAACTCACGTGCCCGATCCTCTTCTCATTGCTAAAGGACAAAATGAACTTGTGGTTCTCCCCAGGATGGCTAACCGTCACGGCTTAGTTGCAGGGGCCACAGGCACAGGAAAGACGATCACTCTACAGGTCATGGCGGAGGCTTTCAGCCGTATCGGCGTTCCCGTCTTTGCCGCCGATGTGAAAGGCGATCTCTCCGGCATCAGCCAGCCCGGAAAAGAAAATCCGAAAATTACCGAGCGCATTCAAAAACTGAAACTCGGCGACTTCAACTTTTCCTCCTGCCCCGTCACGTTCTGGGACGTGTTCGGTGAACAGGGTCATCCCGTCCGTGCCACCATCTCCGAACTGGGGCCGCTACTGTTCAGTCGCATTCTGAATTTGAACGATATCCAGAGCAGTGTGCTCCAGTTGGTGTTCAAGATCGCGGACGACAGCGGTCTTCTGCTGCTCGACCTCAAAGATCTGCAAGCCATGCTGCAGCACGTCGGCGATAATGCTCGCGACTACCAGACCCAATACGGAAACATCTCCGCCGCCAGCATCGGCACGGTTCAGCGGGGGCTGCTCGCACTGCAACAGCAGGGCGGAGACAAGTTTTTCGGCGAACCGGCGCTCAATCTCGAAGACTTGATGCAGACTGACGCCAACGGCCGCGGTGTCGTCAACATTCTTGCCGCCGACAAACTCCTCGCCTCACCTCGCGTCTACGCAACTCTTCTGCTCTGGATGCTTTCGGAGCTATTCGAAAAACTGCCCGAGGTGGGTGATCCTGAAAAACCCAAACTGGTTTTCTTCTTCGACGAAGCTCACCTGCTGTTCAACGATCTTCCCCAGGTACTCGAGGAAAAGATCGAGCAGGTGGTTCGCCTGATTCGTTCCAAAGGCGTCGGCGTGTACTTTGTCACGCAGAACCCGTTGGATGTGCCCGAAGTTATCCTCGGCCAGCTTGGGAACCGCGTGCAGCACGCACTGCGGGCCTTCACGCCAAAGGATCAGAAAGCAGTGCGCTCGGCCGCGGAAACTTTCCGCGCCAACCCGAAGTTGGATGTGGCGAAGGTGATCACCGAACTCGCTGTCGGCGAAGCGCTGGTTTCGTTCCTCGATGAAAACGGTACGCCCAACGTGGTCGAGCGCGCGCTTGTGGTTCCTCCGCATAGTCAGATCGGGCCCATTACCGCTGACCAGCGTCAGGCCGTCCTTCGCAATTCCGTTGTCGCTGGCGTTTACGAGAAAGCCGTGGATCGCGAATCGGCGTACGAACGTCTTAAAGGACGCGCCGAACAGCCGGTGCAGGCATCGGCAGGCTCAGCTCGAACCGGACAAACCAGCAGTCCGCAAACAGAAAAACCATGGTACGAGAACCTGCCCTCCATCGGATTGCCCAACATGGGAGGTGCCAGCCGGGGCGGTCGTCGAGGAGATACTCTCATGGAAGCAGCTATGAAAAGCGCAGTCCGCAGCGTTGGCAGCCAGGTCGGACGTCAACTCGTGCGCGGAGTTCTGGGCAGTTTGTTAGGCGGCAGTCGCCGCTAGTGAAGTGATGTGGAGGAGCACCCGTTTGTCTGCGGATATGATGCCGTACTGCAGCATCCAGGCTGCCGTGCATCCTGCGGCTGATCGGGTCGCTGGTCCTCCGTTTCGAATCGCGCTGATGACAAATCACTCTTGGATGACCGAGCAGTTACCGACGCACGAGGAGTGAACGTAGGCTAAGGCGGGAATCAGCGCTGGACGGTGCCGGGGGTAAGCACCAGTTCGGCGGGTATTGAGCGGCGGACATGGAGCGAGCGCTTGGGCGGAATTTGTGCGACTTCATTGGGCACACGGTAATCCAGCGTCCTCGACTGAAGCGTCTGGCTGCCGATAAAGCGGACGTCTGCGATGGCTTCCATTCCGGTTTGGAGCCAGGTGCCGGAAACGTCAGCGAAATCCAATCGCACATGAACTTTCTTCAGCATCCAGGAGGGCGTCTTTGCCATGTCACCTTCGATACGGCGAACGAGGAACGTGTTTTTGTCGACCCAGGCTCGACCCACGATCAACTCGTTTTCCTTACGTTTCGGCTGCAGGCCGAGGACATGGCACTCCTTGCCGTCGATCGAATCAGACCCAAAATAGGTGAACGTGTAATTCTCTTCATTTAGAGCTGCGGCTGAACTTTGGGAGCTCCGCCGGGTCATCTGCGATTCATGGTCCAGAATGCGCTTTACGACTTGCTCGCCACGGCTGCTGCCAGTACGAGTCTGAATGACGTATGTCTTGCGCTCGGGTGGAAAATACTGGACCTGAGCTAACACTTGGGAACTCACGCGTGAGCTGTGCGTATCGAGCAGCCGGTACTCTCGAGTCACAAGATATGCGCGATCCGGTCTGACTTGCGATTGCGCCGCCTGCAACCGCTGGACGACAGAAGCCAGGTCGGGCTGAACCGTCTCCTTTGCTGGCGATGCAGTGGGTTGCGATGGACTTTGAGCGGCCACGGCTATACAGAGTGCCACCACAATCAGAGGCAGCTTCGAGACTCCGTCGCTTCGCAACATAAGAACAAGAATGAGAGAGCACGCCAAGGGCCGGATCATTCGGCCCACTCTTGCCTTAGATGCGGTTTCCCACAAGGACAATCGGTGCGCAATTTCTGCTTAACCGTGGAAAAAGGTCGGTCCAAGAGCGGCGAAGGTAGCAGGTGTTTGTCACTGAGCGTTCCAAAACACGGCTTTGTACAGAATGCAACAAATACGGCGTAAAAAGAGGACGGAACGATGAACCGATAGCAGTGTCTGCGACAGCATCAGGCTTTCCCCTAGTCTCCGGGTATGGAGACCTGATTGTTTGAAAGGATAAAACGCATACCATATACGCGTGGTGGCAGTCTGGCTTCTTAGCGGACGGAGAAGGAGGAAAAATGTTCTATACGGTAACAGTGACCGCATGGATCGTCGCGGTGTTGGCCGTCACCGAGTTCGGCATCTTTGAGTTGCGTAGGGAACCCCGCGCTTCTTCCAAGAAGCCGTACGGCTGTTGCTGAAATTTCGAACCGTCCCGCTAGAGTTCGAGAACCGCGCAACCTCAAGCGGACTCGCTGCATATCTCCAGCTGACCTTAGGCACCACATGGCCGCGCAATGCTTCGCTTCAGACGCGACCGCCGCGTTCTGAATTGCATCGCCCAGTGCCCCCATCGACGCTGAGTACCCAGTAAAGAGCACCCAACGGTCTGTTGAGCCGGCTGCAACAACTTTCATCTTGACGACGAGACGCCCAAGGTGGAGACTTCCACCGCTACTCAAGGCCCTGCCCGTTACGAACCCACGAGCGTCGCTATTCAAGAATTTCGCTATCTGAGGAGGGTTGCCATGAGTCTTTTTTCCAGTCGGACAAAGTTAGTATGTTTTGCGGCCGTGCTCCTGCTGGCGTGCTCAGCATGGGCGCAGTCGTCAAACGTCTCGGTATTTGCTGAGGGATTCAATAATCCCCGTGGTCTGAAGTTCGGCCCGGACGGTAACTTATACGTCGCAGAGGGCGGCAAAGGTGGCAGCATTTCAACAATGGGATTGTGCGAGCAAGTTCCCGGCGCGGGTCCATATACAGGTGGCTTCACCGCGCGGATCTCCAAAGTGGCTCCCAACGGGGCCGTCTCTACCGTGATAGATGACTTGCCTTCTAGCCAGACCAACCCAGCGATAGGGAGCTTCGTTAGTGGCATCGCGGACGTTGCTTTCGTCGAAGGCAAGCTGTATGCACTGCTCGCCGGCGCTGGATGTTCGCACGGACTCGCCGGCACGAACAATGGCGTGATTCGAGTGGACTCTAACGACCACACGACTTTAGTGGCTAACCTAAGCCGCTTCCAAAAGACCCACCCTGTTGCCAATCCTGAACCCGACGACTTCGAACCGGATGGCACGTGGTACAGCATGGTTGCGGTCGGCAATACGTTCTATGCCCTGGAGCCCAACCATGGGGAACTGGATGCGGTCACGACAGGTGGGCAGATTCGCAGGATTACCGACATCTCTCTTACCCAGGGCCACATCGTGCCCACCGCGATTGCATTCAACGGCGAGAACTTCTATGTCGGGAACCTCGATACGTTCCCCATTAAGGATGGCTCGTCGAAGATCATGAAGATCACACCCCAGGGAAAACTGATCACGGCATACATCGGATTCACCACGGTCCTGGGATTAGCCTTCGACAGCAGAGGCCGCCTATACGTGTTAGAGAACACCACGGGCAATCCGTTCCCGACTCCGGGCACGGGAAAGGTATTGCGGATTGATGGCAAAAACAAGACAACCGAAATCGCCAGTGGCCTCTCATTGCCTACCGCGATGACATTTGGGCCGGATGGGAATCTCTACGTGTCCAATGTCGGCTTCGGTCCTCCGCCGATCGGATTAGGGCAAGTTCTGAAGATCACCGTGCCACAAAACTGAACTCCGGCGTTACTTTGCGGGCGCGCTGCGGCCGGCGCGCCCATTTCGATCAAATCCGCAAGCTCCCGCATTAACCTTCTCCCGTTCCTCTCGCAGCGGTACTCAATGCTTCCGCGCTAGGTGGAAGGCCATGGGCATATCGTGGTTGCCGTGGCGCCATGTCCAGTTTTCTGTGATGTGGTCGGCGTCTTCGAAATGCAGGACCATACGGTGTTGATGCCCTACGGAGGAATCCGGCAGATTTCCGGCCCCGGTAAATTGGAAGTCGAGTTCTTGAGGATCTGCCGAGGACGGAACCGCTCGCATCCTGGGCTGATTGTTGGTCGGACAATAATGAGCGAGTTGGATCCCGTTTCCATCCACACTGAATAGCGAGAGCATCTCTTCCATGCCGGAGGGAGCGAGCGTCTCCATGACCGCCGTTCCAGAGATGACTGGCTTGAACGACGTGTGAACAGGGTTGCCGTCCGCGTCTTTCCCCTCCCACTCGCCTTCGAGGGTCATCATCTTCTTGAAGGCGGCCTGAGCGGAGGTAGTTTGCGCTTGCTTGGTCTCAGCGCATATTGCTGTGGCGCAAAGGGCGATCACCAAAAGAACAGTGTGGCGCATTCTCTCTCCTTATTTTTTGCGGTTGTAGGTTAGATCGTATTCGACGGACCAGGTTTTACCGTTGTCGGCTGACTGCTGACTGAACTGGCGAACGTGGTCATCGTCGAGTTTGAAGAACTGCAAGTGGCGGCGGGCGTGCGTGCCATCGGGGTTGAGACTGTCGGCGTAAAAGCTCATAACGCCATTTTCGAGCGCGCCTTCAAAGTGAACGCTGTTCGATTGGTTGTCGACCCAGTCCTGTATCCACTTCTTGGTAGTCGTATCGTAATGATTGAAGCTCTTACCGCTGCTGCCTCCGGTCCAATTCTCGAGGAGAACGCATTTATCCAGAATCAGTTGAATGCTGCTGGTGCCGGCCGGATCGTGCCCTTGCGTCGAGACCACGTCCCATTCGCCAATCCAGAAATCAAACTGGCGATATTCGGCCTGGTGGGCGCAGGGATGGGCCGTGCTGTCGGCTTTATCCACAACCTTGGTGAAGCTGGGATCTCCGTGCAGAGCTGCAAGATCGGGATCCTGCTGGATGATCTCGGGGCGGGCGAATCCAGCGTCAACGGCCTTGTCGAGCAGGATCAGGGCATCGGCGTTGCGATTCAACTTTGCGATAGATGCGGCTTCGCGATAAAGCGCCGGAGCCCCAAACTGTGGATCATTTTCAATGTGCTTATACGCTGCAACCGCCTGCTCATACTGCCCGAGCTTGTGCCGAGAGATCCCCAGGTGCAGCCAGGCGAAAGAACTGGCGGGATCGGCGGTGACGATAGATTCGTAAGCAGCGGCCGCTTCCTGCCAGTTTTTATGCTGGTAAGCGCGGTTGGCCTGTTCCAGGTTCGGGCGGTTCGCCTGTGGAAATGAAGAGCGCGAACAAAGAAGGGCCGCTACGAATATCAGGGCCGTAGAAAGATATCTGGTCATCTGCTTCTCCGAATTAGGTGCTGATGAATGTCTGGCCCCGCACCGGGTCCCAGCCATTCCGGCGGACCTGCTTACCAAACCCGCTGGAAAGGGTCAAAATACTCGGCGCTCGCGCTCTCGGGAAATGTTCAAAGGGTGATTTAAAAGTGATTTTGTCGGGCTAGGGCTTTGTAATGCCGCAGTTAGAGGTGAGGATGAGGGAACGGCAAGATTCTGAACAGCTAATGCAGATAGGCGAGTTCGTCGTCGACTTCGTCTCGGGCGAGATACGCCGAGGAAGGGAGTGTGTCCGGCTGAAACCACAGGTGTGCAGAGTCTTGTCATTGCTGGCCGAGAAACCGGGACGCATTGTTCTACGCGACGAAATTCAGCGCGAGGTTTGGGGAGGGGACACATTCGTTGACTTCGAGCGGGGCTTGAACTCCTGTATCAAGCAGATCAGGGCGGCTTTTGGAGATGAGCCCGATGCCCCTAACTATATCGAGACGATTCCGCGGCGCGGGTACCGGCTCATTGCGCCGGTTGAACCAGCCGCGCTGGTGGCGGAAGAAGGGCCAGAACTGTGTGTGCCACACCAGAGCTTGGCAAGCCAAGTCGTGAACCAGTTGTCCATTAGCAGGCCTGTAATCCGGGCGCTACTGGCGATAGTGGCGATAGCAGGAATAACGCTGGGCGTCAGCCGTGAGCATCGCTCGGCGACCGGCAAGATCCGGATTGTAGTGCTTCCATTCGATAATCTCAGCCACGATCCTGAACAGGAATTCTTCAGCGATGGGCTGGCCGAGGAAATGATCACGGAATTAGGAAGGGTTAGCCCCCAGCGGCTGGGAGTCATAGCGCAGACTTCGTCGGCCCGCTACAAGCGAACCGGCAAGAGCATCTCTGAAATCGGCAAAGAGCTGAATGTGGATTACGTCCTGGAAGGGAGCGTGCGCCGCGACGGTAAACAGATGCACGTTACGTCGCAACTCATTAAGGCGGCGGACCAGACGCAGGTGTGGGCTGAGAGCTATGACCGACCCGTGAACGACACCTTCGTGCTTGAAAGTGAACTTACCGATCATGTTGCAAACGCGTTAGCGCTCAACCCGAGAGCAACAAGCGCCGAAGTGAGACTTATCCCGGCTACACAAAACTCGGAAGCGCATGAGGAGTACCTGAGAGGCCGGTACGAACTCAATCGCATGACTCCGGAAGGAATCCTCAAGGCGCGTGCGCACCTGGAGAAGGCAGTTGGCCTGGACCCGAAGTTCGCTCTGGCCTATGCAGCACTGTCGGACACTTACAGCCTGGAACCCTGGTGGGGCAACCTGACGCCGCGCGAAGCTTCTCCTCATGCAAAAGCCATGGCCGAGCAGGCGCTCCGGCTAGATAAAGAATCAGCTGAAGCTCATTCTGCACTGGGCGTAGTTCGGTTCTACTACGACTGGGACTTTCGAGGCGCGGAGCGAGAGTTTGAGCGCGCCATCCAGCTACAACCGGGACTCGCCATCGCACACTATTGGTATGCGGGTGTGCTTTCGGCGGAAGGGCGGCATCCAGAAGCCATTGCGGCGATCCAGCGGGCGCAAGAACTCGATCCGTTATCGCCTGTCATCAATGCAGATGCGGGCTGGTACTACTTTTACGCCCGCCGTTACGACGAGGCTGTTCGAGAGTGCCAGAGGGCGTTGGAGGCGGATCCGCAATTCGGATTCGCGGTTAGCTGTATTCTCGCATCGCACCGGCAGCAGCACAATTACCAGGCGGCACTGGCTGACGCAAAGCAGTTGATGGAAATGAGGGCGACAAGAACGGGTGAGCCGGCGCCGTCTCTTGCTGCCCCGGATGTGCAAAGCGGATTGCGAAGCGCAGCCGGAATCTGGCTGCAACGACTGAATAAGCTTTCCCCGCATACTTATATTTCGCTTTATCAAGTTGCGGCGTTGCGCATGTGGCTCGATGACAAAGACCAGGCTCTTGCGGATCTGAATCGCGCGCGCGAACAACGCGATCTGCTGATGGTTTTCGTTGATGTAGATCCCCGCATGGATTCGCTGCGCTCCGATCCACGCTTCGCTTCGTTTCGCACGGGCCTTCATTTCCGCTGACGACCGCTAGCCGGGGTACCGCGCGCTGCATCAGTGTTGTGTTTTCGGAAGAGTACGAATTTTCCACACGCGCCTGAAAATTTTACTATTGGTCTACTTGCATTTCGCAAGTGACATTGGTAGGGTGTTCGAAAACGTGGTTGGGAAGTCTAAAACGAAGCGACGCTCCGGCTGTCCTGTGAGCATTTCGCTCGATATTTTTGGCGACCGATGGTCGTTGCTGATCATCCGAGACCTCATGGTTCGTGGATTGCGAACCTTCAAAGAATTTCAACGCTCGGGGGAGGGAATTGCGAGCAATATTCTTTCGGACCGGTTACATAAGCTTGAAACAGCGGGAATTATCACCGCCGAACAGGAAAAGACTGACCGCCGAAGAGCAAATTATCGCTTAACAGAAAAGGGCATCGACTTGGCTCCTGTATTACTGGAGCTGTTGATCTGGGGAGCGCGGAACGAGAATACTGGCGCGCCTTGTGCCGTAGTTGAGGAAATGGAGAGTAATCGCGAAAAGGTGCTCGCGGAAGCTCGGCGGAGATGGCGCGAGCGGGATACAACGCCACTCATACCCAGGTTCGACGATGTTGTGCATAAGCCGGGTAAAAAGCCGAAGATTCAGCGTGCTTCATAAGTGCTGCCAGAAATCTTCAAATTGTCACAGGTTTTTTTTTCAGACGCTGTCGATTTAGCTTGGGCCCAATCGTCTATATCCCAAGGGTGCCCGGCTGCGGCAAGTACGCCTTGCAGCCGCGGCGCTAACTGTCAATCATAAAACTGGACAACAAACAAAGGAGATAAGTAGGCATGGATACGAAGCCAACGCATGAGCAAGCACAACTTCATTTGCAGGTGTACGAGCAGCGGCGCGAGGCCAAGTTGCGGCAGGCGCGAGACTGGTTCTTCAAAAATTATCACGTAACCAGTCTCGAGGACGCACAGCGTATCGCTCCGATGGGAAGCGAAGCGGGTGCACAGGCCAGCATGGTTATGAGCTACTGGGAACAAGCCTGCGCGTTGCTCAACTATGGTCTGCTTCACGAAGACTTGTTCTTTGAGACGAGCGGAGAATTCTTCGGAGTATGGGAAATGATCAAGGCCGTCGTGCCTCAATTCCGGGAACGCTTCGTCTACAAGGGCTTTGCCGCAAATCTTGAGAAAGCGGCGCAGCGCTATGAGAAGTGGATCGAAAGCCGCTCGCCGGGCCACCTCGCAGCAATGCGCGAGTTCATGAAGCAGATGCGCTCGCAAGTGGCCAAAGCAGCCTAGAACCCAACGGTCAACCGAACGAGTGCCTGCGCTTGCAGTTGGAGATTTGTACTCTGCGGCGCAGGGCACTCGATTCTCAAGTGATTTTCATCAGGAGCGAAGAATGAGTAAGGTGCGGGTCTTAGTGGGAACGCGTAAAGGCGCATTCATTCTTGAATCAGACGGCAAACGCGAGAAATGGAACGTGAGCGGCCCACATTTCGCCGGCTGGGAAATTTATCACCTTAAAGGGTCGCCGGTTGATCCGAACCGCATCTACGCTTCACAGTCGAGCGGATGGTTTGGACAAATTATTCAGCGCTCCGATGACGGCGGCAAGACCTGGCATCAGCCGGGAACACCTGCGGGACAGGGATCCACTATTCCAGCGGGACCGCCAAAAGCCGAAAGTAATAAGTTTGCTTACGATGCGTCGCCCGAGACTGGCAAGGCGCTGACAACGCATCAGTGGTATGACGGGACGCAGCATCCATGGGAATTCAAGCGGGTGTGGCATTTAGAGCCATCGCTCAGCGATCCGGAGACGGTATACGCGGGCGTGGAAGATGCAGCTATCTTTCGCTCTACGGACGGAGGAAACAATTGGCAGGAACTGCCTGGATTGCG
>Ga0207657_10000797_pt1 | contig 33369 bp, 35 predicted proteins | sample KBSC33metaG_FD_184316 | JGI IMG/M metagenome (GOLD analysis project Ga0207657, IMG submission 184316) | Corn rhizosphere microbial communities from Kellogg Biological Station, Michigan, USA - KBS C3-3 metaG (SPAdes) (version 2) | ecosystem: Host-associated > Plants > Roots > Rhizosphere > Soil ...
CTTGCCGTTGGTGCCGGTGATCCCGACCACCTTGTGCGGCGGAAGCTCGGGCCGGGCGCGGGCGAACAGCTCGATGTCGCCGATGATCTCGACGCCGGCCTCGCGCGCGCGGCTCGCGATGGGGTGACGATTGAGCGGCAGGCCCGGCGTGACGACTAGGGAATCGAACTGCGAGAGGTCAGCTGTGTCGAGATTCTCGAGGGACAGTCCCTCGGCGAGGGACTGTCCCTTGTCCCGCGCTTCGTCTTTTGCATCCCACGCGGTGACCCGCGCCCCGCTCGCGAGCAGCGCCTTCACCGTCGCGATGCCGGACCGCGCGAGACCGTAAACCGCGTAATGATGCCTCGCGAAGGCCTTGGCCGTGATCACCTGAGCTTGAGGGTCGCGAGACCCGCGAGCGCGAGCACGAAGCTGATGATCCAGAAGCGGATGACGACCGTCGGCTCGGACCAGCCCAAGTGTTCGAAGTGGTGGTGGATCGGCGCCATCAGGAAGACGCGTTTTCCCGTTCGTTTGTACACCGCAACCTGGATCACGACCGAAAGTGCCTCGACGACAAACAGGCCGCCGACGATCGCCAGCACGAACTCGTGGTGGGTCGCGACCGCGATCGCGCCGAGCGCGCCGCCCAATGCGAGGCTCCCTGTATCACCCATGAAGACCGCCGCCGGCGGCGCGTTGAACCACAGGAACGCGAGCCCCGCGCCGACGATCGCCAGGCACAGCACGGTCAAGTCGCCCGCGCCGGGCACATGCGGGATGCCCAGATAATTGGCGAACTTCACGTTGCCGACGAGATAGGTGATGAGAAGGAAGGCCAGGCTGGCGATGATCACTGGCATCGTGGCGAGCCCGTCGAGCCCATCGGTCAGGTTCACAGCATTGCCGAACGCAACGATCACGAACGCCCCGAACAATATGTAGAACCAGCCGAGGTCGAGTACCGTTTCCTTGACGAACGGCACGTGCAGCCCGGTGCCGCCGGTGCGGATCATGAGGAAGGTCGCGACGCCGGCGATCAGGAACTCGAGTGCCAGCCGCGTCTTGCCGGAGAGCCCCGCGTGGTGCGCTTTCTTGACCTTGTCGTAATCGTCGAGCCAGCCGATCAGCCCGAAGCCCGCGGTCACCAGCAGGCACGCCCAGACGTACGGGTTGGCGAGGTTCATCCAGAGCAAGACCGAGATCGAAACCGAGATCAGGATCAGCAGCCCGCCCATGGTTGGCGTGCCGCGCTTGGCCAGATGGCTCTGCGGTCCGTCAGTGCGGATCGGCTGACCCTTCCCCTGCTTGGCGCGCAGCCAGCTGATGAAGCTCGGCCCGAGCAGCAGCCCGATGACCAGCGCGGTAGCGCTCGCCGCGCCGGCCCGGAAGCTGATGTAGCGGATGAGGTTGAGGATTCCGGGGAAGCCCAATTGTTCGGCAATCAGGTAGAGCATGGCATTCCCTTCACCATTCGCTCCACCAGCTTGGCAAGTCCGACGGAATTAGAGGCTTTGACCAGCACCGCGTCGCCAGGTCTGACAATCCGGGTCAGCTCGTCGGTGGCTTCATCGACGCTCGAGACGAGATCGAGCGAGACTCTGCCGACGACCTTCTCGGCGAGCGGCCGCATCTCATCGCCGATCAGGATCAACCGGTCGACGTTCGCGTCGCGCACCGCCGGCGCGAGACCGGCATGGAGCGCGGCGCTATGCTCGCCGAGTTCGCGCATTGGGCCGAGCACCGCGATCCGCCGTTCGACATCGCGCTCCACGCCGAGGCTCTTCAAGGTCGCCGCCATCGACGCGGGATTGGCGTTGTAGCTTTCGTCAATCAGCAGCAGCTCGCCGCCGTCGATCTCGATCCGGTGCCGCTCGCCGCGGCCCTTGAGGCCGCCCATGTCTGCAAGCGCGAGGCCAGCCCGCGCGACATCCTCCCCGATCGCTTCGACCGCTGCGAGGACGGCGAGCGAATTCGATACCCAATGCTCCCCGCGCTGCGAAATGGTAAAGGTCAGCTCGCGTTCGAGCAGGGCCGCACTGATGAGGCTGCCGCCGCTTTCTGCCGCGACGGCATGGACGGCGTGGACGTCGGCATCGCCGCCGCCGAAGGTGACGATCCGGTCGGCGTGCCGCCGCGCGGCTTTGACCAGCCGATCGCGATGCGGCGTGTCGTTGGGGACGATCGCGACACCCTCCGGCTCGAGCGCCTGGAAAATCTCGGCCTTGGCATCCGCAATCGCTTCCTCGGAACCGAGATTCTCGATGTGGGCCGGGGCAATCGCAGTGATCAGCGCGACATTCGGGCGCACCTGGCGGACCAGCGCGGCGATTTCGCCAGCGTTGTTCATGCCCATTTCGAACACCGCGTAGTCGCAGTCGCGCGGCATCCGGGCGAGGCTCAGCGGCACGCCGGTGTGGTTGTTGTAGCTCTTGACCGAGCGATGCACCTTCCCGGGCCGGTTGCGCTCGAGCGCGGCGTAAAGCGCTTCCTTGGTGCTGGTCTTGCCGACGGAGCCCGTGACACCGAAGATGGTCGCGCGGCTGCGCTCGCGCGATGCGCGGCCGAGCGCCTGGAGCGCCGCAAACGTGTCCTCGACCAGGACGTGCGGCCCGCTGACCGGCTGTGACACGATCGCGCCCGCAGCGCCCGCGGCGAACGCGCCGTCGACGAACCGATGACCGTCGTAAACGGTGCCCGGCATCGCCACGAACAGGTCGCCTGGCTGCACCTCGCGGCTGTCGAAGGTCACGCCGGTGACCTCGAACGGCTGGCTCGCCGTACCACCGGTCGCGGCGGCGATTTCGTCGGAGGTCCAGAGCGCGCTCACGCGGCGCACTCCCGCGCGACCAGGGCGTCGTCGAACGGCAGCACCTTGTCCCCGATGATCTGCCCCGTCTCATGGCCTTTCCCGGCGACAAGCACGATGTCCCCTTCGCGCGCGATGCGGATGGCCTCGGCGATGGCTTCGCGGCGGCCCGGCACTTCCTTGGCGCCGCGAGCGCCGCCCATGATCGCCGAGCGGATCAGCGCGGGATCTTCGCTGCGTGGATTGTCGTCGGTCACAATCACCACGTCCGACAGGCGCATCGCGACGGCGCCCATCTCCGGCCTCTTGCCCTGGTCGCGGTCGCCGCCGGCGCCGAACACCGTGATCAACCGGGCGCCACCTTCCTTGGCGACGTGCGGGCGGAGCGCGGCGATCGCCGCCTCGAGCGCATCCGGCGTGTGCGCATAGTCGACATAGACGGGAACGCCAGAACGGCTGATCACCGCCCGCTCGAGCCGGCCGCGCACCGGCGCCACGCGCTGCATCGCGGCGAAGGTCGTCGCCCATCCACCGCCGGTCGCGAGGACCAGTCCGGCGGCCGTCAGGACGTTCGCCGCCTGGTAAGCGCCGATCAGCGGCAGCGCGAGCTTGTACAATTTGCCGCCATGCTCAAGCTGGAGAGCCTGCCCGAGCGCGGTCGGGCTCTGGTCGAGAAGTCGGATCGTCTCCCCCGTGCGACCGACGGTCAGCACTTCATTGTGCGCGGCGCGGACCCGCGCGATCACTTCGTTTGACTTGGGATCGTCGGTCCAGACCACCGCCGGCTTGTCTGCGGGCAGCAGGCCTTCGAACAGCCGCATCTTGGCTTCGAAATAGGCCTCCATCGTCTGATGATAATCGAGGTGGTCGCGGCTGAAGTTGGTGAACGCCGCGGCGGCAAGCGGCACGCCCTCGGCGCGGTGCTGGTCGAGGCCGTGGCTCGACGCTTCATAAGCGACATGGCTGATGCCCATGCGCTTGAGCCCCGCCATGTTGTTCAAGAAGGTGACGATATCGGGCGTTGTCAGCCCGGTCTTCACCTGATCGTCCGAGGTGGTCACGCCTAACGTTCCGATCGAGGCCGAACGATGCCCCGACATCCGCCAGATCTGGCGCGTCATCTCGACCGTCGAGGTCTTGCCGTTGGTGCCCGTCACCGCCACGACCGTGTTCGGATAGGGCGCGTAATATCTGGCGGCGAGGTCGGCGAACAGCCGCCGCGGCTCGGCATCCGCGATCAGGGGCACGCGCTCGACCCCCGCGTCGGGGCCGGCGACGACGGCGATCGCGCCGCGATCGATCGCCTGGTCGATGAAATCCTCGCCGTTGAACACCGCGCCCCTGAATGCGCCAAACACATTTCCCGGCACGACCTTGCGGTGGTCGATCGCGAAGCCGGTCACCCCGGAATCGGAATCGACGTCGGCAATGTCCCGCAATCTCACGCCGATCAGTCCTTTTTCGTGTCTTGTTTTGCGTTCTGGACGAAGGGCAGAACCTGGCTCATGTCCGGCTCTCGGTTCATGTCCGGCTGCACGCCGAGCATGGGCGCGATCCGGCTGATGGTGCCGCTCACTACCGGCGCCACGTTCCACCCGGCCGTTGTGAAACCGTAAGTATCCTTGGTCGCCTTGGGTTCGTCGAGCATGGCGATGATCACATAACGCGGGTCGTCCATTGGGAACACACCCGCGAAGCTCGTGATGTTGATCGTCTGGCTGTAGCGGCCGTTGATCAGCTTCTGCGCGGTGCCGGTCTTGCCGCCCACGCGATAGCCGGGCGCGTCGGCTTTCCTGCCGGTTCCCTTCATCACCACCAGCCGGAGCAGCGCGCGCATCTTGTAGCTCGTGTCTTCGCTGAACACGCGCTTGCCCGGTGGCAGCGGATGGCTGCGGTCGATTTTGAGCAAGGTCGGCGGATGATAGACGCCGCCGTTGAACAGTGTCGCGTAACCCATCGCCAGCTGCAGCGGCGCAACCGCGATGCCCTGACCGAAACCGATCGTCATGGTTTCGAACGGGCCCCAGCGCGAACCGGGGGTGAGCGCGCGGCTGCGCTCCTTGAGCTCGATCGGCACCGGACCGAGGAAGCCCATCTTGCCGAGCCAGTATTTCTGCCGCTCCTTGCCGAGCTGGTCGGCGATCTGGGCGGTGCCGATATTCGAGCTCTCCTCCATGATCTCGGCGACGGTGCAGATGCGGCCGAACGGATGCGTGTCATGGATGATGTGGCCATAAGCCGGGAGTGCGTTCGGGCAGTTGTACTGCTGGCCGAAGCTCTTGATGACGCCGCTGTCCATCGCCATCGCAACGGTGAACGGCTTGAACGTCGAACCGAGCTCGTAAACGCCCTGCGTCGCTCGGTTGAAGCGCGCGTCGGGCGTGGCGGCTCCGGGCGCATTGGGATTGATCTCAGGAAGCGAGGTCATCGCCAGCACTTCGCCGGTGTGGACGTCCATCACCACGCCGGCCGCGCCGATGGCCGAGAACTTGGCCATCGCGCTCATCAGCTCATGCTCGAGCGCCTGCTGGACGCGGCTGTCGATCGACAGCACCAGCGGGTCGCCGCGCGTTGCCGGGTTCGACAGATGCTCGTCGAACGCCCGCTCCATTCCAGCGACGCCGTGGCCGTCGATGTCCGTATAGCCGAGCACGTGCGCGGCGAGCGAAGTCTGGGGATAGAGCCGATCCGGCTCGCGCTCGATCGCAAGGCCCGGCTCGCCGATCGCGTTCACTGCTTCGACTAGCGCGGGCGAGGCGCGCCGCCGAAGGTAGGCGAAGGTCTTGTCCGAACGAAGCAGCGCGAAATATTGCTCCTCGCTCTGCTCCGGCATCAGCTGCGCGAGCCGGCGTGCCAGCTCGAGCTTGTCGCCGATCACCTTGTTCGGATGAACGGCGATGGTCCATGCATCGATTGTCCGAGCGAGCGGATCGCCATTGCGGTCGACGATGTCGCCGCGTGACGGGATCAGCGCGCTCACCCCTTCCTTGCGCCCCGCATGATCGCCGAACGCCGCGAGATACAGGATCCTGAGGGCGATCAGCACGACGATGCCGGCATAGACGACCATGCCGAACATCAGCCGCTGGTGCATGACCGCGAGCAGCTGGCGGCGCTGGCCGACGAGTCGGAGCCGCTCGGGCCGTTGCGCGACGAGAGCGGGCGACGGTGCGTTCATCTCTTCGCGGTTGTTTCCTTGGAATTGCCGGAATGCTTCGCGGGAAGCGGCGCGAGCGGGTCGACTTTCGCAACCTCGACCTTCTTTGTCAGCGGCTTGGCCGTAACGACTGCTGCCTTATCCACGGATTTCTTGGGTGAAATCTTGGCGGGAGTCTTAGATTGTTCAGCAAGCCTGGGAGCCGCCGAATGGGCGGCCGCGAGGCCCGGCTTTTCCGCGGAGAGTGATTTAGCCGACTTAGCCGCCGTAGCCGACTTCTCCGTGGATTTGGCGATCGCAAGGGGCAATGTTGCGACCCGCCGCGCCGGGACCTCGCGCGTCTCGGTCTTGAGGCTCGCCTCATGAAGCAAGGCGCTCGGTGATGTGCCCGAATCGTCCGTGTCCGGTGCGCCGAGCGACGGCGTGCGCGCCAGCGCGGGCGCGGCAGCCAGCACCACCGGCGCCTGGAAATCGACCTTGTGCTCGGGCTGCGCGAGCCGCGCGAGCTCGAAGCTGCCCTTGAGGAACTGGTCAGCCGCCGGGGCGGACAAGGCGAACGCGCCGGCATTCCAGCGCTCGAGCTGCGAGAGCCGGCCGCGGGTACCGATCTCCGTCTGGAGCACGCGCATGTCACGCTGGGCAAGCACGATCCGGCTCTCGACGTCCTCGAGCGCAGCGCGCTCGGAAGCGACGCGGAGCGAGACCAGGTAGCAGCCGAGCGCCGCCGTGGCGCAGCTGGCGACCATGAAGACGGAGCGGAAGCTGCGGGCACTCATTGCAGGCGGTCCTTGCGGGGTGGAGCGGAGGTACGAACGGCGGAGCGGAGCCGCGCCGAGCGGGCGCGCGGGTTGGCGGCGAGCTCGCGCTCGGACGGGCCGATGGCCTTGGCGACGCGCTCGAAGGTCGGCTCGTCCCGATCGACCACCATCGGGCGGTGGCGCGACCCGGCCGGAGTGGCGCCGCTACGTTCGCGCAGGAACCGCTTGACGATCCGGTCCTCGAGGCTGTGGAAGGTCACCACGGCAAGGTGGCCGCCGGGCTTCAGCGCGCGCTCGGCCGCTTCCAGCCCCTGCTCGAGCTCGTCCAGTTCGGCGTTGAGATGAATGCGGATCGCCTGGAACGTGCGGGTCGCGGGATCGCTCTTCTGGCCCGGCCGGAAACCGGCCGCGCGACGCACGATCGCGGCAAGTTCGGCGGTCCGCTCGACCGGTCGCGCGGCAACGATGGCGCGGGCAATCGCCCGGGCGCGCGGCTCCTCCCCATAGTCGCGCAGGACCCGGGCGATGTCGGCCTCGTCGGCCGAATTCAGGAACTCGGCGGCGGTCAGGCCCGACTTGCTCATGCGCATGTCGAGCGGCCCGTCGGCCTGGAACGAGAAGCCGCGCTCGGCACGGTCGAGCTGCATCGAGCTGACGCCGATATCGAGCGCGATGGCATCGACGAGACCGATGCCGCGCTCGGCGAGCACGCGGTCCATCCGGCTGAAATTCTCGTTGACCAGGGTCAGCCGCCCATCGCGCGCGGCGTCCGGGACGAGCGACCCGCCATCACGGATCGCGTCGGGGTCGCGATCGAAGCCGATCACTCGTCCCGCCCCCGCCGACAGAATCGCGCGAGTGTAACCGCCCGCGCCAAAGGTGCCGTCAACCACCGTCTCGCCGCCGTGGATCGCGAGCGCGGCGATCACTTCGCTGACCAGCACCGGCACATGTGGGGCCGTATTCGTGCCGGTGCTGGTCATGAAACGCCTCGCTCTTCGAGGCGGAAGCGCGCGATATCCTTCAAATCCTCGGGGATTCGTGAATCGTCGAGCAGCAACTGCGGGTTCCAGATCTGGAACGTCTCGCCGGTGCCGAGAAACAGGGCGAGATCGCGGATCTCGCCCTTCCGCCGCATCATCGGGGGCACGAGGATGCGGCCGGAACTGTCATAGGGGACCTCCTCCGTCGCGGCGAAGGCCATCAGGTTGCGCTGCTGATATTCGAGCTCGGCGTCGGGGCTCGTCTCTTCCTTCTCAAGCAGCCGCTCGAGCTTGGCGTGCTTCAGCGCCGCATAGGCGGGGTCGTAGGCGCTGAGGCAGGGGAAGGACTCGTGCTTGGCGAGCACGATGGTCCGCGCGTCGCCGCGGCGCTCGATCACGCCGCGCAGGAATGCGGGGATGGACACGCGGCCTTTCGCATCGACCGCGTTCAGCGCGCTGCCCTGAAACAGATGCTCTAGCGCCACGCCCAACCACTCCCCGTTCGCAGCGCAGGAGGCATCGGGCACGGACGCGCGCCATTGCGCGCGCTCGCGTCAGGTTCGAATCAAAGGGTTAGCCCCCGCGCTACAGACATGTTGGTAACTCAACATGGTGCGGGATACAATGGATTTTCATGGGATTTAATGGGATTTCGTGGTCCTGGGCGGATTTCCGCGGTTTTCAACGACGGAATTGTGGGCCTGTTCTTCTCCTGTTCTGGCCGCTCTCCCTGTGGATAAGTTTGTGATTACGCGAATCAGGCGCGGGCGAGATTGGCAAGCTCTTCGAGCACGCCGTCGAGATTGTGATCGCCGCCGCGACCGAGCTTTTCGACGTCGAGGAGATCGGCGTCGGCGACCACCGTCGCTCTCCCCTGTTCAAGCTTGCACCGAGCGACGAGCCGGTCGCCGCTGACGGCGCATTTGCCGTGGAGGGTCCCGGGCGAGACGGTCATGACGGTGCGGCCGCCAAGTTGCCGCGGCGCCGGACCGCGCTTGTCGGGCGCGTCGAGGCGCAAACCCCAATGGCGCAGAAGCCCCGTATCCATGAACATAGGCGGCGGCCGCACCGGATCGCCGAGCGGGCGGTCGCTCGGCCATTCGAGCATCGGGTCGGCCAGCAGCAACAGGCGGCCGCCACGCCGCACCCATTCGTCGAGGACGACGAGATTCTCCGGAGTCTGAGCGAGCGGATGAGCCGCGAGCAGAAGCCGCCCTTGCGCGAGCTCCGCCCCGTCTGCGACGCTGATCGGGCGCACGCGATAGCTTCCCTCGAGCGCTCTCAATGCCTCCGAGCCGCCACCCTGAAGCGAGAAATCCTCATTGAAGACCAGCGGAAGGCTGGTGAGCAGCAGGAGCGTCGGGCGGCCCGACGCGGCATTGGCGGCATCGGCCTCGGTGCCCGAATCTCTCTTGCCGGCAATCACCAGCGCAGCTGCAGCAATCGCCGCGAGGACGAGGATCCATAGCAGGGCGCGCGTGCGCGCTTGATTCATTTCTTCGGGGCTGCGCTGTTGTTGGTCGCCGCGGTTGCGCCCGGCGCGACGCCGAGCTCGGCGAGCGGTTCGCTCGGCTCGTTCGCCGCTGCTGCCGCCTCCTCCTGCTGCGTGGCATTGCTCACGTCATCGCGGCTCGAGCGGCTGATGATCGAGCCGAGCAGCACGAGAAGAAAGGCGAAGGCAAGGCCCGTCAGCCCAATTCGGATGCGTTGCGCGCTGCTCCCGGCCTGGTGGGGCATGATCAAGGCAGTCGAGCCACGGTCAAGTCGACAAAGCTATGTCCCGCATCGACAATATGCAAGGCGATGGCCTTGACGCGCGCGCCTCCGCTGGTGAAGGGGCCAAGGTCATGACTCGCATTCCCCTGCTCATCACACTCGCTGCGGCCGCTGCGCTAGCCGGCTGCAACAAGGAAGACCACACGATTGTCGCTGGACCCGACATTGACAACGGCGGCAACACCGTCGCGACCAACGGCCCGGTCGAGCTGCCGCCGACGATCAGCGCCAGCAAGGTCTACCGCTGCGCCGACAACAAGATCGTCTATGTCGACTGGCTGTCGGACAACAAGTCGGCGACCATCCGCACCGAGAAGAACGGCAGCCCGACCTCCGTCACCGCGCCGGAACCGGGCAAGCCGATGACCGCCGTTGGCGGCTATTCGCTCGAAGGCAGCGCGACGGCGTCGGAAGCCAAGATCGCCGTCCCCGGACATTCCGCCCAGAGCTGCAAGGCCTAGTCCAGCAGCCATTGCCTGACTCATCCTCTGCGGCCACGGTGCTGGCCGCAGAGGGGAGGATTTCATGAAGATCAGCAGGCGCGCATTCGGCGGCGGCGCGATCGGTATCGTGCTTTCGAGCCAGCTGGCCACGCGCGCCTTCGCCAAGACGGCGCCGGCCGCCGCGACCGCGATTGGCGCGATCCGCGCTTACGGCGAGGCGCACCTCGCCTTCTATCGTCTCCCCGGCATGACCCTCGGCCTGGTGACTCCCGACGGGCAGCGCACCGTCCTTAATTTCGGCTACGCCAATCGCGACGCGCGAACGCCGATCACGGCGGACACGCTGTTCCAGATCGGCTCGATTACCAAGGTGATGGTCGCCACCTTGCTGCACCAATTCGCCGCGCAGGGGCGGCTTCGCCTGACCGATCGCCTGAGCGACCTGCTGCCCGCGATTCCCTTTCCCGCCGGCAACCGGATCCAGGTCCAGCATCTGCTTGACCATGTCGCCGGCCTTCCCGGCGACGCGCCGATGTTCCCCGATGGGGGGCTGTGGACCGCCTACCCGCCCGGCGAGCATTGGCATTATTCCAACACCGCCTACGAAATCCTCGGCAAGCTCGCCGAGCATATCGGCCGCAATCCGCTCGCCGTCCTTCTGCGCGACGGAATTTTCACGCCGCTCGGAATGAGCCGCTCGCACGGCGCGATCGTCGGGCGCGACCGGCTGTTGTACGCCCAGGGCTACGAGGCCGCCGATCCGGTCGCCGTCTATGCCCGCGGCGTGCCGCTTGCCCCCGCCGCCTGGGTCGATGTTACCGCCGGCGCGGGCTGCGTCGCCTCGACCGCGGACGACATGCTGCCGTTCCTCCGCGCGCTTGCCGATGCGGCCCAGGGCAAGGGCGCGCTCGGCCTCTCGCCCCAGCAGGCGCGCGCGTTCGCAAGCCACGCGGTTCGCACCGAGACGGCGGGAACGAGCTACGGCAACGGCCTGATGCACGTCGGCGAGGGCGGCCGCGCCTATCTCCACCACACCGGCGGCATGCTGTCCTTCTCCTCGTCCTTCCACGTCGACGTCGCAAGCGGCGTTGGAGCGTTTGCCAGTTCGACGATCAACGCCTTCGCCGAATACCGGCCGCGGCTGCTAACCCGTTTCGCCGTCGACGCGTTGACCAATGCGCTGGCCGGCCGGCCGCTTCCCGCGCCGCCTCCGCTCGACACGCCGGTGGGCAATGCCGCGGGGCTCGTCGGACGCTATTCGGGCCCGTCCGGATCGTTCGAAATCCAGCGCGGCGCGCCGCTGACCATCGTCGCCGGCGGGCAGGCCGCACCCCTGATGATGGCGGCCGACGACATCTTCCGCACCACCCATCCTTCGTTCCGGACCTTCTCGCTGATGTTCGACCGCACAGCGGGCGCGGTCACCGGCGCCAGCTGGGGGCCGTCGAGCTTCGTCAAGGACGGCAGCGGCACGCGGCTGCCCGCGTCCGATCCCGCGCTCGCCGGGCTCGCCGGGCGCTATGTCAATGACAATCCGTGGTACGGCGCCGCGCCGGTGGTCGAGCGCGGCGGCAAATTGTGGATCGGCACCGAGACTCCGATGACGAAAATCGGCGACAATCTATGGCGCGTCGGCCGCGAAGCCTGGTCGCCCGAGCGGGCCTCCTTCGCCAACTTCCTCGACGGCAGGCCGCAGACCTTCATCTTCTCCGGCGAGAAATTCCTGAGGCACGAGATCTAAGCGACGGGCGCAGCGCCGTGGACGCTCTGGAAAGAGGCGGCTAAGGGCCCGCGCATGGACGTCCTCGAAGCCCCCGCGATCACGCCCGACATCGTCGCCGACCACGGCCTCAGCGAGCAAGAATATGAGCGCATTCTGAAAGCGCTCGGCCGCGAGCCCAACCTGCTCGAGCTCGGCATTTTCTCGGTCATGTGGTCCGAACATTGCAGCTACAAGAGCTCGCGCGTCCATTTGAAGACGCTGCCGACCAAGGCGCCGTGGGTGATCCAGGGGCCGGGCGAGAATGCCGGCGTGATCGATATCGGCGACGGCGACGCGGCGATCTTCAAGATGGAGAGCCATAACCACCCGTCCTACATCGAACCCTATCAGGGCGCGGCGACGGGCGTCGGCGGAATCCTGCGCGACGTGTTCACCATGGGCGCGCGGCCGGTCGCCAATTTGAACGCGCTGCGCTTCGGGCGGCCCGATCACCCCAAGACCCGGCACCTGGTCGCCGGCGTCGTCGCGGGCATCGGCGGCTACGGCAATTGCGTCGGCGTTCCGACGGTCGGGGGCGAGGTCGATTTCGACGCCGCCTATGACGGCAACATCCTCGTCAATGCGATGACCGTCGGCGTCGCCAAGACCGACAAGATTTTCTACTCGGCCGCGGCCGGCGTCGGCAATCCGGTGGTCTATGTCGGCTCCAAGACCGGGCGTGACGGCATCCACGGCGCGACCATGGCGTCGGCCGATTTCTCCGAGGACAGCGAGGAAAAGCGTCCCACGGTCCAGGTCGGCGATCCGTTCACCGAGAAATTGCTGATCGAAGCCTGCCTCGAGCTGATGGCCTCGGACGCGATCGTCGCCATCCAGGACATGGGCGCGGCCGGGCTCACATCGTCCTCGGTCGAGATGGCGAGCAAGGGCGGCGTCGGAATCCGGCTCGACATGAACCGAGTGCCGTGCCGCGAAACCGGCATGACCCCGTACGAGATGATGCTCTCCGAGAGCCAGGAGCGGATGCTGATGGTGCTGAAGCCCGGCCGCGAGGCCGAGGCCGAGGCGATCTTCAGGAAATGGGAGCTCGATTTCGCGGTGATCGGCGAAGTGACCGACACCGGACGGATGGAACTGGTGTGGAATGGCGAGACGGCAGCCGACATCCCGCTCGGGCCCTTGGCGGACGAGGCGCCCTGCTACGAGCGGCCGTTCACGATCCCACCATCGCCCCAACCGCTGACCGACATTCCGGAGAGCGGCGACATCACCGGCGACCTCGTCAAGCTGATGGGCTCGCCCAATATCGCCAGCCGCCGCTGGATCTGGCAGCAGTATGACCAGCAGGTCGGCAGCGACACCGTGCAGCGCCCGGGCGGCGACGCCGCGGTGGTCCGCGTGCATGGCACCAGGAAGGCGCTGGCGATGACCACCGACTGTACGCCGCGCTATTGCCATGCCGATCCGGTCGAGGGCGGGAAGCAAGCGGTCGCTGAAGCCTATCGCAATCTTTCGGCCGTCGGCGCCAAGCCGCTGGCGATCACCAATTGCCTCAATTTCGGCAATCCGCAGCGACCTGAGATCATGGGCCAGTTCGTCGGCTGCGTACGGGGGATCGCCGAGGCCGCGGAGATGCTCGACTTCCCGGTCGTGAGCGGCAACGTCTCCCTCTACAACGAGACCAAGAACGACGACGGCAACAGCCTCGCGATCCTGCCGACTCCGGCGATCGGCGGGGTTGGGCTGCTTCAGGATTGGGAGAAGAGCGCGACGCTCTCATTCAAGGCCGAAGGCGAGACCCTGGTCCTGCTCGGCCATTCGACGGGCCATGTCGACCAGTCGCTATGGCTCGAGGTGTGCCACGGTCGCCGCGAGGGCACGCCTCCGCCGGTCGACCTGGCGGTGGAGGGCCGGCTCGGGAAGCTGACGCGCGACCTCATCGCCAACGACAAGGTCACGGCGGTGCACGACGTCAGCGATGGCGGCGCGCTGGTCGCGATCGCGGAAATGGCGCTCGCCGGCGGGATCGGCGCCGAGGTCAAGCTGCCGACCGCGGCCAATCCCGCGGCCGTGCTGTTCGGCGAGGACCAGGGGCGGATGCTGGTCACCACCCGGTGGCCCGAGAGCGTGCGCGCGATCGCCAATGCCGCGCAGCTGTTCGCGATCGAGATCGGCACCACCGGCGGCGATTCGATCGTCATCCGTTCGAGCGCGCGCGGAACGCAGGAGTCGGTATCGCTCGCCGCGTTGCGCGCAGCCCACGAGGGCTTCTTCCCGGCGCTGATGGGAAGCGAGGTCACGCCGGAATTCTAATCGCACGGTAGGTGCGATTACGTAGTTGCGAACGCGTCGCAATAGCGCTATTTAGCGTGGCGATGATCGTCTGCATCTGCAACCGCATCACCGAGGCCGATGTCCGCAAGGCGGCCCGCGCCGGCGCGCCGAGCCCCGAGACGGCCTATGCGTTCCACGGTTGCGAAGTGCAGTGCGGCTGCTGCCTCGACTTCGCGCAGGAGATCATCGATGACGAGCGCGGCGCACTGCTGAAGGTTGACGCCGCGGCGGCTTGAGCGCATCGGCTTTCGCCCATGAAGGGCGATCCCAAGGTCCTCGAGCTTCTCAACGAAGCGCTCAAGAACGAGCTTACCGCCGTCAATCAATATTGGCTGCATTACCGGCTTCTCGACAATTGGGGCGTCCACAAGCTCGCCAAGTTCGAGCGGTCCGAATCGATCGACGAGATGAAGCATGCCGACCGGCTCGCCGAACGGATCCTGTTCCTCGACGGTCTGCCCAATTTCCAGGCGCTCGGTCGGCTTCGCATTGGCGAAGGCGTCGAGGAAGTGCTCAAGGCCGACCTCGACCTCGAAATGGAGGCGGTCGGCCAGCTCAAGGGCGCGATCGCGCATTGCGAGAGCGTGCGCGACTTCGTCAGTCGCGATCTCTTCTCCGACATCCTCGAAAATGAGGAAGAGCATATCGACACGCTCGAGCAGCAGTTCGAGATGATCGCGCGCATGGGGCTGCAGAACTACATCCAGCTGCAAAGCGAGGCGGCGGAAGACTGAGTTCCATGCGTCATGCTGAACTTGTTTCAGCATCCATTCTGGAAGCGCGGTATGGCCGCAAAGATGGACCCTGAAACAAGTTCAGGGTGACGGCCTTGCCGTCAAATCCGTCCGAAGCCTTGGTTGGCGACGCCTTTGCGGCCGAAGCCGCTCGCTGGCGTGCGGGTCACCAGAGGGTTGGTCGCTTTCTCGAATAGCTCGATCGTCTGATCGAACAACCGGCGCAGCTGGACAACCTCGGGCACGAGCTCGTCGGGGAAACGATGGCTCTCTACGCAAAAGCGGGCGGTCGATTCGATCAGCTCGGCGATCTTCGCGAGCGGCTCGGCGCCGAGCTGGCGCGCCTCGCCCTTCAAGGTGTGCGCGGGGATGACCAGCGCGGTCGTATTCTGTTCGCGCATGGCAAGCTCGATCTGGGCGATCGACTTGACGCCGTCTTCCTTGAAATAACTGAGAATCCGGATGAAGCCGGAACCGAGCTCGGTCCGGCTCTTCTCGAAATATGCCCAGTCGACGATGTCCCGAGCTTCGTCGCTCAACGCCAAGCTCCTCAATCCCCGGGTGATTCCGGTTACTGTTCCGCGAGTCCCGCTTAGTCCCGAAAGGGTAAAATTTGCCTTAGCGGCCGCGTTGTCCGCGGTTCCTGTCGAAGGGATTGGTGCGCCCGCGGAATTCGAGCCGGATCGGGACCGGCCCAAGACCAAGGTCGCGCCGCAGCGCGTTGAGCAGATAGCGGCGGTAGCTCTCGGGAAGCTCGTCGGTGCGGTTGCCGAAGACGACGAAGCTCGGCGGGCGCGACTTCACCTGCGTGATGTACCGGAGCTTGATCCGCTGGCCCTTGGGCGCGGGCGGCGGGTTGGCCTCGGTCGCGCGCTCGAACCAGCGATTGAGCTCGCCGGTCGGCACGCGCCGGCCCCACATCTCGCGCTGCTCGAACCCGACCTTGAGGACGGTATCGATGCCCTTGCCGGTTTTGGCCGAAACGGTGAGCAGCGGCACGTCGCGGAGCTGCGCCAGGCCTTCGCCGAGCGCCGCCTTGACGCCGTTGAACAGAGCCGACGCATTGTCCGCGACGTCCCATTTGTTGAGCGCGATGACCAAAGCGCGCCCTTCCTCGATCACCTGCGCGGCGATCTTGAGATCCTGCGCTTCGAGCCCGCGGGTCGCGTCGAGCAGCAGCACCACGACCTCCGCATAATCGATCGCCCGCCGGGTATCGGCTGCCGACAGGCGCTCGAGCTTGTCTTCGATCTTCGCGCGTTTCCTCAGGCCGGCGGTATCGACCAGCCGTACCGGCCGGCCGTTCCACTCCCAGTCGAGGCTGATCGAATCGCGCGTGATCCCCGCTTCGGGGCCGGTGATCATGCGATCCTCGCCGATCATGCGGTTGACGAGCGTGGATTTGCCGGCGTTCGGGCGCCCCACAATCGCGAGCTTGAGCGGCGCGCCCTCGCGCTCTTCCTCGGCGGCCTCGAAATGTTCATGCTCGACGTGCGGGCGAAGCGCTTCGAACAAATCGGCAACGCCCTCGCCATGTTCGGCGCTGAGGGCGACCGGGTCGCCCAGGCCGAGGCGATATGCCTCGAGCGTGCCGCTTTCGCCCGAACGCCCTTCGACCTTGTTGGCGACGACGATCACCGGCGTGCTTTCGGCGCGCAGCCAGCGCCCGATCTCCTCGTCGAGCGGAGTCAGCCCTTCGCGCGCGTCGATCAGGAACAAAGCCGCGTCGGCATCGCGCACCGCCGCCTCGGTTTGCTTGCGCATCCGCCCGGGCAGGCTGTCCGGGTCCTCGTCCTCGAACCCGGCGGTGTCGATCACCCGGAATTCGAGTCCGATCAGCTTCGCGTCGCCCTCGCGCCGGTCGCGCGTCACTCCGGGGCGATCGTCGACCAGCGCCAGGCGCTTGCCGACGAGCCGATTGAACAGGGTGGATTTGCCAACGTTGGGACGACCGACGATGGCGATGGTGGGAAGCGGCATGGCAGTGCGCCTAGACGATGGCCGCCATCATTGCGAGGAGCGGCGGCAATCCAGCGCGCTACCCTCGCAATGACGATCAGCGGAAGGCGTTCAAGCGGCCGCGGTCGTCGAGCACGTACAGAGTCGAATTGGCAACCACCGGCCCGACGCTGACCGGGGCGCCGATGCTCGACTGGCCCTGCACGGCGCCGGTGGTCGGATCGACATAGATCAGCGAGCCGTTCGAGCCGGTCACGATCAGCCGGCCACCAGCGAGCACCGGACCCGAATAATCGATCTCACCCTTCTTGGCCTTGGCCTTCACGAACTGCGGCAACTGGGTAATCCAGCGGATGTGTCCGTTCTGGCGATAGACCGACATGATCTTCGCCTGGTCGGTGACAACGAAGATCCAGTCGCCGGCGACCCACGGCGTGTCGATGCCGGCGATGTTGATCTCCCACTGGCGCTGGCCGGTGATGAGGTCGAGCGCGACCATGCGGCCGCCCTGCCCGACCGCTACGACCTGGCCGTTGTCGATGACAGGGTCGGCATCGATATCGTTAAGCGACGAGACGCTGGTGCGGATGCTGGTCCGCTGCAGCGCGTCCTGCCAGACCATGCGTCCATTCTCATATCGATAGGCGTTGAGCTCGCCGGACGAGAATCCCGCGACCACCGTGCCCTGCCCGACAGCCGGCGAGGCAGAACCGAAGACGCCTGCAATCTCGAGCGTCGCGGCCTGCGACCAGTTAGTCGAGCCGTCTTCTTCCTTGAGCGAATAGATCTGGTTGTCCTGGCTGATCACGTAGAGCGTGCCATTGGCGACGCTCGGCGCGCCGCGCAGCGGTCCGCCCGGCCTCACCTTCCAGACGATGCCGCCGTTGCGCTCGTCCATTGCGGCAACGAAGCCGATGCCGTTGGTCGCGTAGATATGGCCGCGATCGTAGGCGAGGCCGCCGCCATAGAGCGAATGCTCCCCGCCTTTTTCGGTCGGCGTCTGGCTGGCCCACAGCTGGGCCCCGTTGCGCGGATCGAACGCCCGCACCACGCCTTCGGTATCGATCGTGTACACGCGGCCGCCGGCGACGATCGGCGCCGCCGCGAGCCTTGCCGTCAGCGAACTTCCGCGTCCGGCCTGCACGCTGAATGCGCGGGTCAGCGCATTGCCGAGCGCGAGCTGGCCCATCGAATGGGTCGCGTTGCCTGACGACTGGGTCCAATCGCTGTTGGCGGTCGCGAGAGGCAGGCTCATCGGCAGCGCGGCGGTCGCCGGGTCGACGGTGACGTCGCCCTCGCCGGTGAGCACCGCGATGCGCTGGCCAAGCACCGGCGTTCCGGCCGACTTGCCTTTCTTGAAGATGCCGCAACCGCTCGCTGCGAGCGTGATCGCGACGAGAACGCCGATACGGAAATAGCTGGGTCTGCTCATTGTCGGTCCTACTGGGCCTGGATCTGAGGCACGGAGCTCGTGTCGAGGCCGAGCGAGCCCGCGACCTGGACGGCGCGCGCGCGAATGGTGTCGGGAACGCCCCTGTCGCGGCCGATCGCGAGGAACAGCTGCCCCGCGTCCTGGGTTTTGCCCTGCTTGAGCATCGCCAAGGCCGTCAGCTCGCCGGCGGTTCCGAACCACGGCTCTCCGGGCTTCGCGAGCGGTTCGAGGCGCGCAATCACTTCCTCGGGCTTGAGCTGATCGAAGTCGAGCGTGGTCCCGCGGATCAACGCGGCGTCGCGGTACGGCTTGGGCAGGCTGTCATCGGCGGCGATCGCCTTGTAGGTCGCGGCCGCGGACTTGGTGTCGCCCTGCTGGAGCGCCAGCGCGGCACGCGCGAACTTCGCCGAAGCGCGGACCGCCTTGCTGCCGCTTTCGGCCAATTCGTCCAGTTGCTTCGGCGCGTCGGCTACATTGCCGCCGCCGATGTCCTTATAGACTTGCGCCAGCTTCTCGACCTGCTGCTGCGCGACCTGGGCCTGGTGCTGCCGCCACCAGATCATCCCGCCGCTGACGAGGAGGAACAGGATGACGCCGGCGAGAACCCAAGTGCCGTTCTTCCGGAAAAACTCGTTCAGCTGATCGCGGCGGAGGTTCTCGTCGACCTCGCGCACAAAGGTTTCGTCAATGTCAGGGGGCTGCGCCAAAACTGCCTCAATCCGCTCGGTCGGGGATCCACATGCCGGTCGCTTCCCTTCCCCACCCGTGATGAACGAAAGCTGGCGGCGCACCGTCTAGCGGCTGAGTCGCGAAAGGCAAAGAGGCTAGCTTTTCGGCCTGTAGGTCTGATCGGATGTCGGGAAGCTGCGCGCCCGCACTTCCTCGGCATAGGTGCGCGCCGCCTCGCCGATGCGCTCAGCGAGGTCGTCGTAGCGCTTCACGAACCGCGGCGTGCGCTCGAACATGCCGAGCATGTCATCGATGACCAGCACCTGGCCATCGCATTCGGCCGACGCGCCGATGCCGATTACCGGCGCGGAAACGCTGCGCGCGATTTCGGTGGCGATGTCCTCCATCACACCTTCGACCACGATGCAGAACGCCCCCGCCTGATCGACCGCCCGGGCATCGGCGAGGATTTTGTCGGCCTCGCGCTGCTCGCGTCCACGGGCGCCGTAACCGCCGAGCGTGTTCACCGCCTGCGGCGTGAGGCCGACATGACCGATCACCGGGATTCCGCGGTGAGTGAGAAACTCGATGGTCGGCGCGATCGCTTCGCCGCCCTCGAGCTTGATCGCCGCGCAGCCGGTTTCCTTCATGATCCGCGATGCCGACGCGAACGCTTGTGCAGGCGATTGCTCGTAGCTTCCGAACGGCATGTCGACCGCGACCAGCGCATGCCAGCTGCCGCGCACCACCGCGGCGCCGTGCGCGCACATCATCTCCATCGTCACCGGGATCGTCGAGGGGAGGCCGTAAATCACCTGGCCGAGGCTGTCCCCGACCAGCAGCATGTCGCAATGCGGATCGAGCAGCTGCGCCATGCGCATCGTGTAGGCCGTCAGCATCACGATCGGCTGCTCGGTCTTGCCGTCGATCTTACGTGCACGCAGCGACGGCGCGGTCATCCTCTTGCCGGGCACCGGCGACGGCGTCGCGCGGCTGGTGCCGGTATCCATCGTGAAGGTCGACATGGGCGCGCTTCTAGCGGCGCCGGCGGGACCTCGCCAGTGGAGGCTCGTTGCGGAGGCGAAATCGCGGGAACTCGGCGGCGCACCGCGCGTCGGGGCGCCAGGTGCGCCGGTCAACCGGCGTGGACAGGATTGGAGTTCGCCCATGGCCCTTCGCCAGTGGTTCGGCGACGTCGCGCTCGCGATCGTTCTTGCACTTCCGCTAGCGGCATTCGCTCACGTGCCGTCAATGCTCCACGGCGACAGGTTCGACGTTTCCATGATTGACGCCGCCGATCAGGCTCCGGCGACGGGACGCATTGGCCTGCTCGGCCGCTAATCCGCGGCGCTATTGAGCCGTTCTTCCCAGACTGCGCCTTGGGCGAGCGAAATCGAGTCGAGCACCGCCGTGCTCTGGTCGCGCAGAATCGTGAAGGCGCGGCGGATGGCACAGGTCGCCTCGTCCTGGCAGTCGCCGCAGGGCGCGTAGAAATTGACGCTGGCGCAGGACACCAACGCGATCGGCCCCTCCATCGTCCGCACGATCTCGCCGAACGAGATCTGGTCGGACGGACGGGCCAGCCGATAACCGCCCTTGGGCCCGCGCGCGCTTTTGACCAGCCCCGCCTTCTTCAGATCGAGCATGATGAGCTCGAGATATTTCGGCGGCACCCGCTGGGTTTCGGCGATGCGGCTGAGCTGGACCGGCGCGCCAGCCTGCTCCTCGGCGAGGAACAGCAGCGAGCGGAGCGCATAGCGGGTCTTTTGCGTGATCATCCGGGGCTGGCATCTCTAGCCTGTGACTCGACTTCACGCAAAGCCCGAACGCAGCCGCTATTCGCACGCCAATTAACGTCATTTAACCTTTCGGCCACGGGTGTGAGATGCGCTCTATCGTATCCGGCGAACGGCCGGCGCATATCTGACCGGCACGAGGAGGAAGAAATGAAATCCTTGATTAGCTCTGTCGCGGCGCTGGCGATCCTCGCGACCCCGGCGGTCGCTGCCACGAAGGCGGCCCCGCCCTCGACGAAGACGGTCACCACCAAGTCGCCCACCGAGAAGGCGACCACGACTGTCACGACCAAGGGCAACACGACGACCGCGAAGACGACGGTCACCAAGGCCAAGCATCATGCCAGGCATCACGCAAAGCATCATGCCAAGCGCCACCACGCGATGGCGAAGCAGGCGAAGGCCGAAGGCGAGTCGACAGCGACCGAGGCGAAGGAGCATCGCACCGCTGCGAAGCATCACGCGATGGCCAAGAAGCCGGCTGCCAAGACCACCACAACCAAGACCCCAACCAAGGGTTAAGGTCGCGAGTGTTACCGTGCGGCGCCGGCTGTGCCGACTCCCGCATTGCGGCGCCGCACGGACCCTGAAATCCTTTCCGGAGTTGCCAATAAGTTATGGGCCGCAAGATCCTGCTGATCGAGGATGACCGCGAGACGGCATCGTACCTTGCGAAGGGGCTTAACCAGGAGGGGCATAGCGTCGAACAGGCGACCAACGGCCAGGACGGGCTGTTTCGCGCCACCGACGGCAGCTTCGATCTGATCATCCTCGACCGCATGCTGCCGGTGCTCGACGGTTTGTCCGTGCTCAAGGCGTTGCGCGCCGCGCGCATCGACACGCCGGTGCTGATCTTGTCGGCGCTCGCCTCGGTCGGCGACCGGATCGAGGGCCTCGAATGCGGCTCCGACGATTATCTCGTCAAACCATTTTCATTCGCCGAACTGCTGGCGCGGGTGAACGCGCTGCTGCGCCGACGCGAATCGCGCGTCGATCCCGCCGAGCATCGGCTGACCGTCGGCGACCTCGAGATCGACCCGCTGTCGCGGACGGTCCGGCGGAGCGGCAAGAAGCTCGATTTGAAGCCGCGCGAATATCTGCTTCTGGAATATTTCGCGCGCAACGAAGGCCGGGTCGTGACCCGCACCATGCTGCTCGAGCAGGTGTGGGATTATCATTTCGATCCCGGTACCAACGTCATCGACGTCCACGTCAGCCGCCTTCGGCGCAAGCTCGACGAAGGCTTCGAAAAGCCCCTGCTCCACACGGTGCGGGGCGCGGGCTACATGTTGGCCGCCTGACGCTGTAAACTGCCGTCCGTGCCCACCACCCTTCGGATCGCCCTGCTCGCGGGGCTGCTCGCGCTGCTGTCGAACCTGGCCGTCATCGGCTTCATCTATTACCGCACCCACGACGAGGCGGTCGCGACCGTGCGCCAACAGGTGGCCGAGCAGGGCAAGGTGCTCGCCGACGTCTATCGCACCGGCGGCAAGCCGGCGCTCGATGATGCGATCCAGGACACGATGACCTACGCCGACCCGCAGACGGCGGTGTCGTTGCTCGGCCGCGACCGCCGCCAAACGATGGGCAATCTCGAAGCGATCGCCGCCGATTTCCCGCTCCAGGAGGGTTATCACAACGCGCTGATCCGCGTGCGTGGCCAGACCACTCCGCGCATCGCCGCCGTCGTCGTTCACCGGCTTCCGACCGGGCAATGGCTGGTGAGCGGCCGCATCGCCGGCGAAGGTTTCGCCATCCGCGAAACGCTCGAGCGCTCCTTGTTCATCGCGCTGATCGTCGCCGGGCTGCTCGGCCTGCTGTGCGGCGTCATCCTCGCCCATTATGTCGGGCAGCGGATCGGCGATATCGCCAAGGTCGCCGACCGGATCAGCGCCCGCGACCTGTCGCAGCGAGTGCCATTGTCCGGCGCCGGCGACGCCTTCGACCGCCTGGCCGGCCAGATCAACGCCATGCTCGATCGCATCACGGCATTGATGCACGAATTGCAGCTGTTGACGGACAGCCTCGCGCACGATCTCCGCTCGCCCGTCAGCCGCCTCAGATCGGCAGCCCACGCTGCGGCGGAAACCGACGACCCGTTCGAACAGGACGAGCTGCTTGGGAGCGTCATTCGCCAGGCCGACTCGCTGATGCGAATCTTGACCAACGTGCTCGAGATCAGCCGGTCGGAAGCGATGACCGGGCGCAAGCAATTCTCCTGGTTCGATGTCAGCGAACTCGCCGCCGAGCTCGCCGAAATGTACGATCCACTCGCGGAGGAGCGCGGCGCGCGCCTCGATTATGTGCGTCCGGAGCGTGCCGTGCCGTTGTTCGGGCACCGCCAGCTGCTCGCCCAGGCAGTCAGCAACCTGCTCGAGAATGCCATTCGCTACGGCTCCGGAGGCGGCGAGATTTGCGTCCGGGTCGAGCCCGGCGACAAGAAGATCCGCGTCGAGGTCAGCGATCGCGGGCCGGGCATCCCGCCCGAGCGCCGCGACGAGGCGCGGCGGCGTTTCGGCCGACTCGACAGCAGCCGGTCGGACGAGGGCGCCGGCCTCGGCCTCGCCCTGGTCGAATCGATCGCGCACCTGCACGACGGCCGCTTCATCCTCGAAGACAACCAGCCGGGGCTGGTTACGGTCCTCGAGCTTCCGGCCCACGCCGGCGAAGCACGTAGCGCCGGCCGCCGCGAGCCTGCGACCGGCACCTTGTCTCCATCGACGGCAAGCGCATCCGAAGCGGCCGCCGTTCGTTGATTCCGCACGGCCGCCTGGCGGCGGATTCACGAGCAAGGGAGAAACAGACATGGCGCATGGATACCTCGGCGACGGCTATGGCACCCACGGCGAGATCGACCCCGACCGCGACAATGATCGCGACCGCCACTGGCGCGATCGCGACCGCGACCGGGAGCGGATGAGGAGCGAGGACTGGCGCGACCGGGATCACGACCGCGACCGCGGCGCCTTCTTCGGCGAACGGCGGCCGTTCCGCGACGAGGAGGGCCGCTGGGGCGCGGAACGCTGGCCGCAGGACCGCTGGCCCGAGCAGCGCGCGCGGGCGAGCGGCTACAATCGCCAGGCCGAAGACTGGTCCGGGCAGCAGCGCCGGGCGAGCGCGGACCCCGACGATCATTATCGCAGCTGGCGCGACCGGCACATGGCCGAGCTCGATCGCGACTATGCCGATTATTGCCGCGAGTGCGAGCAGCAGTTCCACCGCGACTTCGACAATTGGCGCAACAATCGCCAGCAGAATGCCGGCAGCAAACAGCAGCAACAGGGTGGCGAAAGCGAGGAGCTGATCCTGGCCGCGGAAGACGAGCGCGTTCGCGACCGGGCAATGGCGGGTCAGGGCACCACGCCCAGCGCCGAAGGCGCGGCGACGCTCGGCACCAACAATCCGGAGAATGCGTTCACCGGCCGCGGCGGGCGCTAGACGCCGGGCATGAAAAAAGGGCGGCCGCGAAGGGCCGCCCTTCGATTGTCGGCAATCGCTGATTAGAAGCGGGTGCCGAGGGTCAGTGCCACCTGGTGGCGTTCGGTGTCGTACTGGTAGTTCGAATAGCGATATTCAGCGCCGACATAGGTCTTGCCCGAAACCATATACTGCCCGCCGACGCCGAGACGGAAACCGTCCAGGTCCATGTGCACGTCCCCGTACTCGGCGCGCGCGTTGGTGTAACCGCCCTTCACATAGACGTTGCCACGCGGGCTAACCGCGACGTTGAGCCGCACGCCGGCATAAAGATCGCGGCCCGCGCTGACGCCATATTCCTTGGTGGTCGAATCCGACGCTTCGGCATCGATGCCCAGCGAAATGTTCTGCGAAACCGCCGCATCATAGCCGGCGCCGATGCCGAACAGGACACCATCGTCGTGGTCGCCTTCGCTACCGATACGGTCGTAGCCGACGAGCGCTTCGACGCGGAACCCGGTCGGCGCGAGCGGCGCAGCCGGAGCCTGGGCGAACGCGGGCGAAGCGGAAGCGAGCGCGGCCGTGGCGGCGGCGCAATAAAGCATACGAGTCACAGAATTTTCCCTTTTCTTACTAATGCCGAGTCAAAGACTAGACAATCGGCAGGCGCGGGCGACTAGTGGGCGCGGGGAATCCTGTCCAGCGGGGTGCCAGGTCCAATTGGCTGGATCGATGATCGCTGTTGCGCCGCAGCAACAATGCTGCACTGCAGCAGCATCACCCTTCGATGACGACCTTGGTGCCGAGCTTCGTGACACCGTAGAGCTTCTCGGCGAATTTCATCGGCAGGCGGATGCAGCCGTGGCTCGCGGGATAGCCGGGGTTCACCCCGCCGTGGAACGCGATGCCGTAATCGTCGATCCGCTGCATGAATGGCATCGGCGCATTGTCGTATTTCTTCGAGCGGTAGAACGGCCGCTTCTCGAGGATCGTCCAATAGCCGTACGGCGTAATCTTGCCCTGCTTGGCGCTCGACATGCTGGACGCGCCGAGCAGCGTGTCCCCGCGATAAACGTAGGTCATTTGGGTCAGCAGATCGACGACGATCCGCGTCTCGCCAGTGGCGGGCGCCGCCGACGCCCAGACGAATTCACCCGGCTTGAGCCCGACCTTCCCGAACTCGGCGACCATGTCCTTATGCGCTTGGGGCGCATTGCCGACGGTCCAGTGGTAGGGGACCTCGCTCGACTGAGCCGGGGGAGGATCGCTCGCCGCGGTCGTCGGCGGGTCCGCCGTCTGGCACCCCGCGAGCAGCCCGGCCGCGCCCGCGATCATCCACTTGCCGATCTGTCCCACGAACTGCCCTCGCTTGCTCCTGCGCTGCCGCCGATGAGCAAGAACGCGGGCGGAGAGTCAATCGCCCGGTAAACGCCAAGTTGCTGTTAAACCGCGATTTAGCGCGGCCGGAGCTTGCTCCCGGGCATCCATTGCGGCGCCTGCGGCTGATCGGCGACGCGCTCGACGAGCTTGTAGAAGAACCGGTTGAAGTCCGCCGCGGCCTTCCAGTCCATCGGCTGCGTCAGATCGTCCTGCGGCTTGTGATAGCCGGTGCGGTACCATTGCCGGTAAATCTGCTCGCTGCGCGAACCCGGACGATAGCCGAAGACGAAGGCGGTGGCCGGAATGCCGGCTTTCATGAAATTCCACTGGTCGGACCGCTGCAGCAGATTGCGCTCGGGCTCCGGGTCCTTCTGCACCGTAATTCCGAGGCTGTTCGCGATGGCGCGCGAATCGTCCCCAAGCGTGGTGTCGTCAAGCGCGTGGACCGTCAGCAGCTTCAACGGGAAGATCGGCCGCAGCTGGTCGAGGTTGATGTTGCCGGCAATGCGCGAGAGCGGCACCGTCGGATGCGCCACGAACCATTTCGATCCGAGCAGCCCCTTCTCCTCTCCGGTCCACGCCGCGAACAGGATCGGACGGCGGTAGGCCTGACCGTGCCGCCGCTCGGCGAGCCGAATGAGAAGCGCGACATAAGCCGCATCGTCGAGCGTGCCGTTGTACAGCCGGTCGCCCTTGACCGGCTCGCCATAGCCATAGCCGTCGAGGTGCGCCGAAAGGACGATCGCCTGGTCCGTGAGCCGCTGGTCTGACCCGGGGAGCATCGCCAGCACATTGGGCGAAGCGATCTCGCGCTGGCTGATTACGAAATCGCCTCGGAACGGCGCCGGCACGGCGAAGCTCGGCAGCGGACGGCCGGCACTGCCGCTGGCGATCAGCGCGCGCGCATTCCTGCCGCTGCCGGCGAGCAGCTTGCCGAGCGAATCGGCATTGAGCGTCATCTTGAGGAACGGGTCCGGCTTGCGGGGGTCGCTCGCCAGCGTGACCGTCCGTGCGTAAGCGTAGGGCCAACGCGGTGGTTCGACCGTGAAGCCCGGGTCGGCGATGGTCAGCATGCCGATCGCGCCCGCCGCGCGAGCCGCCGCTTCGCGCTCGGCGGCATTGGGCAGGCCAGCCTTGTGGGTTCCGTGGCAGATCACGATTCGCCCGCGCACCATGCCGAGCGAGTTCGCGGCGCAATAACCACCGTACGCCAGCGGCGCATCGACATGCGCCGGGGTCGTCTCGCTTGGCGAGATCGTCAGGTCATGCAAAAACAGGAGTCGCCGCCCGCCGATGTTGATCCGCGCGGATTCGACCCGCACCTCATGCATCGGCACTGTTTGGAACCACGAGCCGTTCTCACCGGCCGGCTTCAGCCCCGCCGCCGCGAACTTCGCCGCGACCAGCCGCGCGGCGCGGAGGTAAGCCGCCGAGCCGGTGTCGCGCCCCTCCATCGCATCGTTCGACAGTTCGGCCGTCGTCTTCCACCAGGTGGCCGTGTCGGGATCGAGCTTCGCCGGAACAGCAGCGCTCCCGGCTGTCGCCAGCAGTGCGGCAATGGCGAGAAGCGACTTCAGCGATTTCACTCCCACTCGATCGTGCCCGGCGGCTTCGACGTATAGTCGTAAACCACCCGATTGATGCCTTGCACCTCGTTGACGATGCGCGTCGCCACTCGGCTCAGGAACTCGGGCGCGAAGGGATAGACATCGGCCGTCATGCCGTCGACGCTGGTGACGGCCCGGAGGCCGCACACATAATCGTAGGTGCGATAATCGCCCATAACGCCCACGGTGCGCACCGGGAGCAGCACCGCGAACGCCTGCCAGATCGCGTCGTAGAGTCCGGCGTTGCGGATCTCCTCGAGGTAAATCGCGTCGGCCTTCCTCAGGATGTCGCATTTCTCGCGCGTGACTTCGCCCGGGATTCGGATGGCGAGACCAGGTCCCGGGAACGGGTGGCGCTGGACGAAGGCCTCGGGCAGCCCGAGCTCGCGGCCGAGCTCGCGCACCTCGTCCTTGAATAGTTCCCGCAGCGGCTCGACCAGCTTCATGTTCATGCGCTCGGGCAGGCCGCCGACATTGTGGTGGCTCTTGATCGTCACCGACGGCCCGCCCGTGAAGCTGACGCTTTCGATCACGTCCGGGTAGAGCGTGCCCTGGGCGAGGAAATCGGCGCCGCCGATCTTCTTCGCCTCGGCCTCGAACACGTTGATGAATTCGGCGCCGATGAACTTGCGCTTGGCTTCGGGGTCGGTGACGCCCTCGAGGCCCTCGAGGAAGTCCTCACTCGCGTCGACGTGGACCAGCGGGATGTTGTAGCTGTTGCGGAAGAGCGAAACGACCTGCTCCGCCTCCCCTTGGCGCATCAGTCCGTGATCGACGAAGACGCAGGTCAGCTGATCGCCGATCGCCTCGTGGATCAAAACGGCGGCGACGGCACTGTCGACGCCGCCGGAAAGGCCGCAGATCACCCTGCCGTTCCCGCCCTGCGCGCGAATGTCGGCGATCTTGGAATCCTTGAAGCTCGCCATTGTCCAGTCGCCGGCGCAGCCGCACACGTGGCGCACGAAATTGGCGAGCAATTTGCCGCCGTCGGGCGTGTGCACGACCTCGGGGTGGAACATCAGGCTGTAGCGCTTGGCATCTTCGTCGGTGGCGATCGCAAAGGGCGCGCCTTCGGATGCGGCGACGACGGAAAAGCCGGGCGCAAGCGTCTCCACGCGATCGCCGTGGCTCATCCACACCTGGTGCTTCTCGCCGACGTTCCAGAGCCCGTCGAACAGCGCCGACGGCGCGACGATCTCGATGAACGCGCGGCCGAACTCGCGCGCATCGGAAGTGACCACCTTGCCGCCGAGTTGCTGGTGCAGGGTCTGCTGGCCGTAGCAGATGCCGAGCAGCGGAACGCCGCTGTCGAACATCACCTGCGGCGCGCGCGGGCTGTTCTCCGCCGTGACCGACGCCGGGCCGCCGGAGAAGATCACGCCTTTCGGCTGGAGCCGCTCGAACGCTTCGCCGGCGCTGTTGAACGGCGCGATCTCGGAATAGACGCCGGCTTCGCGGACGCGGCGCGCGATGAGCTGCGTCACCTGGCTGCCGAAGTCGACGATGAGAATGGAGTCGCCAATCAGGGGGGCTTGGACCGTCATGGCGGGCCGATAGGAAGCCGGCCCCGGAAACGCAAATGCGCCGGAGTCTCTCGACCCCGGCGCATCGTTTTCGTTTCGCCAGGCGAGCCTAGTAGCGGCGATAGCCGTACTGCGAATAATCGTAATTCCACGGCGTGTAATTGACGCCGTAGGCCGGCTGCGCGCGGTTGATGTCGACGCCGGTGACGAAGCCGCGATAATCCACCCGGCAGCGCCACGTGAGGTCGATCGGCGGCTGGCCGCCATAATTATAGCCATAGCGGCCGCTAGTCGCCACGCCGCGGACCGTCAGGCCGCCGTTCGAACGAGGCTCGACCCGGCTGATCCCGAGCACCCGTCCGGCAGCGCCGTAACCGTAACCGTAACCGTAATTGCCGCCCAGCCGCGCCTGCACGGCATTGGCGCACTGGTTGACCGCCACCTGGCTGTTGGCGCCATAACCGTAGTTTCCACCGCCGAGGACCTGGTTCAGGACCTGGCCGACGGGATTGCCGCCGTAAGGATAGCCGTAGCCGTAGCCCGGATAATATTGCGCGGCGGCCGGTGCCGCAGCCGCGAGAGCGGCCATTCCAACGCCGCCCGCAAGGATCATCGTGATCGCCTTCATGGCCCTGTCTCCCTCAACGTCTCTCGTTCCCCGGTCTCACCGGCAAAACGCGCGGCGAACCGATTCGCCGCCTATCGTTACGGGATTGCACCAGCCCTGAACCGGCCGTTTGCTGCTGTTCAGCTACTCAGTCGGGGAGCGGCTCGACATCCCAATGCCGGAGCTTTAGCGGGCCGCTCCACAACTCCATCGGGCGATCTTCGCGCCAGCGTTCGGCAATCGCCAGCGCGGCCCCATCGTCATCCGCCTCGAACTCGCGGAAATGATCGATGTGACCGCTGAACCGGTCCATGAAATAGAGACGATAATAGCTCATCCCCGCCACCCCCGAGGGGCGGAGCCGATTGTACCATCGATTGTGCGGTGCGGCGAATCGCGTCGCGATGCCGCGTCCGGCGTCAGGCGGCCTCGAACTCTTCCTCGCTCATCGCCGGACCCGAGTCCTGGCCCTTGGCGGCAACATCGCGGTCGACGAACTCGATGACGGCGATCGGCGCGGCGTCGGACGAGCGGATGCCGGCCTTGATCACGCGCGTGTAGCCGCCGTCGCGGTTGGCGTAACGCGGCGCGAGCACGTCGAACAGCTTGGCGAGCTGGGCATCGTCCATCAGCCGCGACTGCGCCAGGCGGCGGTTCGACAGCCCGCCGCGCTTGGCGAGCGTGACCAGCTTCTCGACGTACGGGCGAAGCTCCTTCGCCTTGGCGGTGGTGGTGGTGATCTGCTCGTGCTTGATCAGCGCGGCGGCCATGTTGCGAAACAGGGCCGCGCGGTGGCTCGAGGTGCGCTGAAGCTTACGGCCGCCAACACGATGGCGCATGGGGTACTTCCTTTCGTTCGTCGAGGGTCCGTATCAGGTAACCCCGGCCAGGCGGACTTTAGGGTGCCGCCCCTCAACCCTCAAATGACAACGGCGAGCTGATCAGCCCGCCGGACGCGCTGCCCTCAAGCGGAAAATGCGGGCGCCGTCAAGCCGGACGGCGCGCCATCGTGCTCCGCGCCAGCCGCACCACCAGCATCGAAAGATGCCGATGCGTCGAATCGTGATAGACGCTCGTCACCTCGAGCTCACGGCACAGCCGGCGGTGAGCCTCGCCGAGGTTGTGGTAGGGGACGCCCGGCAGCAGGTGGTGAAGCGCATGGTAGCGCAAGCCGACCGGCGCCCACAGCGCGGGCAGGAAGCCCGGCGGCGGGACGTTGACGCTGTCGAGATATTGCGCGGTGACGCTCATCGGCTCGCCCTCGTTCTCCCACAGATGCGCGACGAGAGTCCGCACCTGGTTGAGGAACATCACGCCGGCGGCGACTCCGAGGAAGATCAGGAACAGCTTGAGCGGGATCAAGCCGGTCGCGACCATCGCCAGCAGCGCGACCGCCCACAGGCTCGTCGCCGTTTCCTGCCACACCCAATCGCGCGCGAACTCGCCTTCCGGTTTCGGGCGCACGAACTTCGGATTGATCTGAAGCCCGGAGTAGCGGCCAACCACCAGCGCGCGGAGCTTCGGCGACAGCAGCGACAGCGGCGCGAGGATCCCGAACCGGATCAGCATGCCGATCGGCGCAAGCGCGGCGGCGACCAGGAATACCGGCAGCGTCCACGGATGCATCAGCGCCAGCGGCAGATATTCGGGGTCGTCGACCGTCCCGTAATAGCGCTTGGCATGGTGCTGGTTGTGGACGCCTTCATAGAGGAAGCTCGGCACCATCAGCGGCACGCCGACGATCAGGTTCCAGGTGAAGCGGAAGCCCTTGACCGCACCCTTCTTGATATGCGTCAGCTCGTGAATGAACGAGCCGGCGCGGTAGAGCGCGAGGACGGCAACCAGCCCCGAACCGATCGCCAGCCATGTCGGCTGGAGAAGCATCGCGCCGGCGAGCGCCGCATAGCCGAGCAGAGCCGAGCCGAGCATGTCGGCCCAGTAGATGCCGGAGTTGGGCACGTTGAGGTCGCGCGTCAGGTTCGCCGCGGCCTTGAGCATCGCCGTATCGTCTTTCGCGCGCGCGCCGGCGGGCTGCTTGGGAGCAGCCGCAGTGCGTTCGCGCTGAAGGGTCGCTGTCGGGTTCATAAGTCGTCGCGGAAATCCAGCCGTTAAAGCGAGATAGTGACCGCATCGTGGCGCGGCAATGAATGACATGGATCACTTCGCTGCGCGTGAGTTCGCGATAATTGAGAACCGAAGGGCGCTTGGCGTCGCCCACGGAAGCGCCCTTCGAGTTCAACAGGGGAGCGAACCAACGCTGGCGCTTGGCAGCGTTGGTCGCTAGCCCTTCGCAATGAGCGCCACCGACATCACCATCCGTCCGGTCCGGACGAAGAAGGACAGACGAGCCTTCGTCGACTTCGCATGGGAGGTCTACAAGGACGACCCTGCCTGGGTGCCGCCGCTCAAGGACGAGGTCCACGGCCTCATCGCCCCGGGCAAGAACCCGTGGTTCGAGCACGCCCGCGCGGAGCTCTGGGTGGCGGAGCGCGGCGGCAAGGTGGTCGGCCGGATCAGCGCGCAGGTTGACGAGCTCGTCCAGCAGCACATGGGCCAGGGCACCGGACAGTGGGGCATGTTCGAGGCGCTCGACGGAGAAGCCGCCGGGGCACTGATCGCGGTCGCCGAGGACTGGCTTCGCGCGCAAGGCATGGCTCGCGCGCTCGGGCCGATCAGCCTGTCGATCTGGGACGAGCCCGGCCTCGAGATCGAGGGGTTCGCCGAGGACCCGACGGCCATGATGGGTCATCACCGCCCCGAATATCGCGGGTGGATCGAAGCCGCGGGGTACGGCAAGGCCAAGGACCTGCTGACCTACGAGGTTGATATCGAGCATTGGGACGACCCCAAGATCAACCGGCTGATCGCCGCCGGCGAACGCAATTCGCACATCCGCATCCGCCAGGTCGACAAAAGCAAGTTCGACGAGGAAGCGCGCATCATTCTCAACCTGCTGAACGACGCCTGGTCGAGCAACTGGGGCTATGTGCCCTTGACCGAGTCCGAAATTGCTTATGCCGGCAAGAAGCTGAAGCCGATCATCTACAATGAGCTGGTGCGGATCGCCGAGCTCGACGGCGAGCCGGTCGCCTTCATGATCACGCTCCCAGACATCAACGAGCTGATCAAGGATTTGAACGGCGAGCTGTTCCCGTTCGGCTTCGTCAAGCTGCTGTGGCGGCTGCGCAATCCGCGCACTCGGCGGGCACGGGTCCCGCTGATGGGGGTCGCGAAAAAGCTCCACCACTCGCGCCTCGCGAGCATGCTCGCCTTCATGCTGATCGAATATACGCGGCGCGATTGCGTCGGAAAGTTCGGCATCCGCACCGGCGAGTTCGGCTGGATCCTCGAGGACAACAAGGGGATGCTGTCGATCGCCGAACTGCCGGGCGCGCGCGTGAACCATCGGTATAGGATTTACGAAAAAGCGCTTTGATCCCTGCCCTCTTGCGGGGACACGCGCGGCATTTTAGCCAGTGTCCACAACAGGGGGATTGATCACAATGAAGCAGATTTGTGCCGCGTTCTGCGCCGGCTCGGCCGTGCTCGCGCTTTCGTCCGCCGCGATCGCGCAGCAGCCGCCGGGCAAGACCTTGCAGCTGAGCAAGGTCGTCCTCGACACCGAGAGCTCGGAGCTGGTGGCGAGGGTCAAGGGCGGCACGCTCTGCGTGTTCCCGAGCAACGTCAAAATTCCGAAGGAAAAGAAGACGCAGGACTACGAGCGCTTCGACAATCTGTTCACCGAATCGATGAAGGCGCACGGGATCACCGTCGTCAGTACGTCGAGCGACATGTTCGCGGACGCCAACGACGCCAGCAAAGGCGATTATCTTGTCGGCGTGACCCTGCGGCCGACGGCGATGAACCTGTGCTCGTCGGTGAACGGCGAAAAGGGCGACGTCGCCATCGAGGCCGAATGGCAGATCTTCGACCGTGCCGCCGGCAGGATCGTCGACACGGTGAAGACCAGCGCGGTCGGCGCTCAGGCCAAGTTCGCGGTCGATGGCCAGAAGCAGATGATCAACGAGGCGTTCACGGCGAACCTCACCACGTTCATCGACAAGGGCGTGCTGCAGAAATACGTCGAGGCGGTTAAGGCGCAATAAGCACAGCACTTCCCGCGGGCTTCACATCCGGCCGCTTTTGAAATCTCCGGTCTCGGCGATCACGCGAATGTCTGCTTCCGACCCATTGCGGACATTAACTGAACTACAGCGCGTCGACCGTTTTTCGGACGCAAACGTCCCGCAGCCGCCGCTTGGCGTCGAAAAGCCAAAGGCTTT
>Ga0207657_10000798_pt1 | contig 33363 bp, 23 predicted proteins | sample KBSC33metaG_FD_184316 | JGI IMG/M metagenome (GOLD analysis project Ga0207657, IMG submission 184316) | Corn rhizosphere microbial communities from Kellogg Biological Station, Michigan, USA - KBS C3-3 metaG (SPAdes) (version 2) | ecosystem: Host-associated > Plants > Roots > Rhizosphere > Soil ...
TCGCCGCACTGGTGTTGCAGCTCGCGGCCTGCCCGCTCTTGTGGAGCCTTCGTCCTCGCAAAAGGAGTGCACGATGAACGACATGACGGCGAACACCGAACCCGCACGCCTGTCGCGCCACGATCTGGCGCTGCGCGAGAAGGCACGGAAGCTGCTGGACCACGCGGACGTCCGCATCGACGGCGACCGGCCCTGGGATCTGCAGGTGCACGAACCACGCGTGTTTGCGCGCGCCTTCGCGCACGGTTCGCTGGGTCTCGGCGAGGCCTACATGGATGGCTGGTGGGACACGCCGTCGCTGGATCAGTTTTTTTATCACGTGCTGGGCGCGCATCTCGACGAACAGCTGCGCGACTTCGACGCGTTGCGCGCGCACCTGAAGGCACGTTTCCTCAACATGCAGCGCGGCCGCAAGGCGTTCAAGGTCGGCAAGGCGCACTACGACATAGGCAACGACCTGTTCACGAAGATGCTGGGCAAGCGGCTGGTGTATTCCTGCGGCTACTGGAAAGACGCCACCAATCTCGACGAAGCCGAGGAAGCCAAGCTCGACTTGGTTTGCCGCAAGCTGCGGCTGAAACCCGGCATGAAGGTTCTCGACATCGGCTGCGGCTGGGGCGAGGCTCTGAAATACGCCGCGGAAAAATACGGCGTGTCGGGTGTCGGCGTCACGGTGTCGGAACAGCAGGCGCAGTTCGCGCGCGAGCTGTGCAAGGGGCTGCCGGTCGAAATCCGCCTCCAGGATTATCGCGATGTCGAGGAAAAATTCGATGCGGTGTATTCGATCGGCATGTTCGAACACGTCGGCTGGAAGAACTACCGGACGTATTTCGAAGTCTGCAAGCGCTGCCTGAACGACGAAGGCCTGTCGGTGCTGCACTGCATCGGCACCAACGGCTCGCCCAGCCGCCCGGATCCGTGGATCGAAAAATACATCTTCCCCAATTCGATGATTCCGGCCGCTTCGCAGGTGACGCCCGCGCTGGAAAACCTGTTCGTCGTCGAGGACTGGCACAACTTCGGCACCGACTACGACAAGACGCTGATGGCGTGGCTGGCCAACTTCGATGCCGCATGGCCGGAACTCACCGCGAACAATCCGCGCTACGACGAACGCTTCCGGCGCATGTGGCGCTACTACATCTGTGGCTCGGCCGCGACCTTCCGCACCCGCCGCGACCAGCTGTGGCAACTCACGCTGTCGCCCAACGGCGTGCCGGGCGGCTATCGCGTGCCGCGCTGAAGGTTCCTGCAGGCCGCCGGTTTGTGATACACAGTCCGTTCCGGGGATCATTGCAAGGCCGTTCGGGGTGGCCTGCATGCAAGACGATGCAGGAACAAGGGAGTACCACAGCAGCGGTTGCGTGATCCTGCCGGCCACGCGGCGCCTGCTGCGCGAAGGCGTGGAAGTCGAGCTGGAGGCCAAGGTCTTCGACCTGATCCTGTTGCTGGTGCGCGACCATGCGCGCGCGCTCGGCAAGCAGGAACTGATCGAAAAGCTGTGGGGCCGGCGCCCGATCACCGACGCCGCACTCAGCCAGTTGATCTACAAGGCACGACGCGCGTGCGGCGACGACGGCGAGCAGCAACGGGTGATCCGCACCATCTACGCGCGTGGTCTGCAGTGGATCGCGCCGGTGCGCTGCGTGACGGCGGAAGCCCCCGCAAACGCGGATCCCGAGCCTTCCCCGACGCTTGCGGCGCCGACGCAAGGCGCAGCACCGAACCCGCAACCCGCCGCCGTTCGACCGCCCGCACGCACGCGGCGCTGGTTGCTGCCGGCTGCAAGCCTCGCGGCTGTGGCGGCCCTTGCGGCGATGGCGTGGTCGATGGTCGCATCACGCGACGGGCAGCCGGCGAGCAATCCGCCCAGCATCGCCGTGCTGCCCTTCGAGAATCTATCCACCGACAAGACCAACGCCTATTTCGCCGCCGGCATCCAGGATGAAATCCTGACCGAACTCGCGAAGATCAATGGCCTGAAAGTCATCGCGCGCACCTCGACCAAACAGTACGCAAGCCGCCCCGATGATCTCCCCGCCATCGGCCGCCGGCTGGGCGTGGCGACGTTGCTGGAGGGCAGCGTGCAGCGGGCCGGCGATGAGGTCCACATCAATGTGCAGTTGATCGACGCCGCCAGCCGCGCCCACATCTGGGCGCACAGCTACAACCGCAAGCTCGACAACATCTTCGAGGTCGAGGGCGAAGTCGCGACGGAAATCGCGCAGACACTCGACGCCCGCTTGAGCCATCACGAAGCCACCAACCTGGCAGCGCCTCCCACCCGCAATCCCGATGCCTATCTGGCGTTCCTCAAGGCCAATCACCTTGCCGACCGGGTGCACGATCTGGGCAACGTCACGGATCCCGCCGGGCAAGCCGAACAGGCGATCGCGCTCTATCACGCCGCGGTGGCGCGCGATCCCGGTTTCGCCTTGGCCTGGGCGCGGCTTTCGATGTTCGAAAGCCGGCTGTGGTGGTTCGATATCGACGCTTCGCCGCAGCACAAGATTGCAGCGGAAGCCGACGCGCGGCGAGCCTTCGAACTGGACCCGGACCTCGCCGCGTCCCAGATGGCGCTGGGCTACGCCGAATACTATTTCAACCACGATTACGCTACGGCCCGCGGCCATTTCGAGCATGCGCTCGGGCAGTCTCCCAACAACGTCGATGCGATTGCCGCGCTCGCCTACATCGAGCGACGCCAGGGCCAGTGGCAGGCAGCCCTTGCCGGGCTGCACCGTGCCATCGAACTCGACAACCAGAACCCGCGCCGGCATTTCGAAGTCGCCGTCACCCTTACCGAAATGCGTCGCTACGACGATGCCGGCCAGCAATTGGCCCAGACCCTCGCGCTGGAACCGCACGACTACACCGCGATGGCGTACCGGGTGCGCATGCTGCTGATCGCGGACAAGCCGGCCGCCGCAAGCGAGGCGCTGGCGAGCATCCCGGCCGGCGTCGATCCGCTCGGCGCGGTCAGCGCGCTGCGCTTCGAATCCGCATGGCTCGCGCACAATCCGCGCGCCGCACTCGCCGCGCTCGACGGCGCTCCGGCGTGGGTAATGGACGCCCGGTTCCAGTACACGGTCCCGGTCGAACTGCTGCGGGGGCGAGCGTTGAGCCGCGCCGGCGACGAGCAGGCCGCAGCGCGCGACTTCGCGCGCGCACGCGACGAACTGCAAGAGGCGCTCGCGAAGCAACCCGACTCTCCGACGCTGTGGGGCGCGATGGGGCTCGCACAATCGGGGCTGCACGATGATGCCGCCGCGATCCAAGCGGGCCAACGCGCGGTGCAGCTTCTGCCACTTTCGAAAGACGCCTTTTACGGCACGGTGCACGCGCTGGCGTTGGCACAGATCTATTGCGCCGCGGGTGATTCCGGACAGGCCGTGAAGCTGCTACGGGAATTGCTGGCGATATCGTCAGGCGGCGCCGTCTCCCGGGCCCTGCTGCGCGCGAACCCCACGTGGGATCCCATCCGCAGGACGCCGGGTTTTCAAGCGCTCGTGAATTGACGATCCGGGCACGGCTGTCACCGCCTTTTCGAATCGGGATGCGGCCCGCAGCGCCACGCGCTGCCAATCTTGCCGATTGAATCCCGTTCTTGCGAAATCCGGACATGCCGCCCCGCGGGGTGTTAGGTCGCGCATCTCGACATCGCAGCAAATTTCAATCGCATACCTTTGATTCGATGGCGAAGTGAACTTTCGTAATGACTTCATCAGGGAAGCCTGAGCGCTTCCTCAAGATCGTCGCGACAACCTGATGTGGAATGAGTCCATGTCGCGCCGCCCCGGCCGGTCGAGGGGATTTGCCGACGGGATACTGGACCGGGCCGCCGGGCCATCCCGAACCGGCGGCGCGACATCTTTTCCCCGGTTCTGCTCGATACGCGCTCGATTCCAATTCCCCCTCAGGGAGACACCCATGACCGTCCTGTCGCAAGCGGACATTGAAACTTTCCGGTTGCCCGGCCTCACCCACCAGACGCTGGCCAACCTGACCCGCGGCACCTACACCATGGAGGTGTGGCGACAAGCCCTCGCCGCCGGTGCGGTGACGCCATGGCACCAGCATTCCTGCGAGGAAGTCATCGTGATCCTTGCCGGCCATGGCGAATGCCGGATGCCGGGCCGCACCGAGACCTTCGGTCCGGACACCACGCTGATCGTGGAGTCCGACGCGTTGCACCAACTTGCCAACACCGGCGATACACCGCTGGAGTTGCTGGCGGTGCTCGGAATGACACCGGTGACCGTGCTGGACGCCGACGGCTACCTGCTGGAACTGCCGTGGGATACGCCGCTGCCGGCCAGCGTCATCGCATGACCGGTTCAAGGAGAGGTTGTGCAGCCGTCGTTGTCGTCACTTCGCGACTCGACATCTTGAAGGGGTGAGCACAAGTGAGAGGCAAGGGGATACTGATCATGAATGCCGTGTTGGTGCTGTGCTCGTGCAGCGCCATCGCAGCCGCGGACGATCACGAAGCCGCACTGGCCGCGCAGTTCAAGGCTGCGGCTCCCGCGGAGCGTGCCAAGCTCGCCAGGAACCTGAGCTACCGCAACGACACGCCCGCGATGGTGGCCGCACTGCTGCCACTCCTCGAAGGCCACGATGCCGAATTGCGCGCCGATACGGCGTACCTGCTGCGGGGTTTCTACAGCAGCGCATTGCAGCAGGCCACCCCCGCGCTGCTGGTCGCGCTGACCGAGGATCCCGCATGGCGGGTGCGTGCCAACGCGGCGTATGCGCTGATGACCATCCCGAAAAGTGCCGACTTGCTTGCCGTGTTCGGCAAGTGCACCGCCGATCGCGACGAGCGGGTCCGCGCGGCCTGCGCCAAGGGCCTCGGCACCATCGCCAAGGCGCAGCACGCTGGCGACAGCCACGTGATATCGCTGCTCGCCATCGACCTCGGCGACGCGTCGCGGCTGGTCCGCTACGGTGCCGCGACGGCGTTCGCGGAACTCGCGTCGACCGACCCCGCCGCAATCCACGCGCTGGCGGCGCGCCTCGACGTCGAGCCCGACCCATGGGTCCGCGGCGCGATCGCTCAAGCCATCGCGGCATCGGGCCCGGCCGCCGAACCGGCGCTGCCGGCGCTGACACGCGCCGTGCTCGATCCGTTGCCGTTGTACACGGCGAACCAGGTGATTGCCGCGATGGCTGCGATCGGGGCGCCGGCCGTGCCGACGCTCATCGCAACGCTGGGTTATCGGACACCGGGAGCGCGCTATTCGACCCGCGCGGCGAACGCCGCGAACACCGCACTGGTGAAACTCAAGGTGCCGATGACCGCACCGCTGATCGTCGCCCTGCAACGCGGCCCGGCCCAGCAGCGCACGTTCGCAGCCGACGTGCTCGGCGAAAAGGGTGCCGAAGCGACCGCCGCGATTCCCGCGCTGACTTCGGCACTGAAGGACGACGACACCGGCGTTCGCCGAGCCGCGGCAAAGTCACTCGGTCAGTTGACGGCTTACGACGGCGCAGCATTGCCTGCACTGCTCGGCGCCCTGGACGACCCCGAAGCGGATGTGCGCGAAGCTGCGGTCAACGCACTGGATGATGGGCTGGACGGCGCGTTCGTCAGCAACGATCGCGCAATCGCCGCATCTCGCGCCGGCAAACCCGTGCCCAAACCCGTGGACGTCTTGCCTCCCCCGCTGGTTGCGCAGACGGCCAAGGCACTCGGTGCCCGCCTTGGTGATTCCGATGCCGCCGTCGCCGGCACTGCGGCGCAGGTCCTCGGGAAAATGGGTCCGCAGGCCGCGCCTGCACTGGGCGCGCTGAAGGCGGCACTGCTTGCGCCGCACGGCGACCATGCGCGCGATGCCGCCGACGTGCTGGCGGCAATGGGCAGCATCGGCGCACCCCTTTTGATCGAGGCGGTCCGCACCGGTGCATCCTCCGCCGACCGAAACAGCATCGGCATTCGCGGTCGCGCCGCTTCCGGCCTGGCGACGTTGGGCTGGAACAAGCAACTCGGCGACCACACGGCTGCAGCCGTCGCCGCGCTGATCGACGGGCTTTCCGATCCACGCAGCGACGTGCGCGGCGACGTCGCCGAAGCGCTCGGCAATCTCGGCCATGCGGGTGGAGGCGTCGCGCCGATGAAAGGCACGGTCGTCGCGGCGCTCAAGGACGCGATGGCTCGAGAACAAGACGACAGCGCCAAACAATCCATGCAACTGGCGATGCGGAACTGGGGAATGGGTTCATGAGACGTTTCGGACGACGTGCGATCGGCTACGCGATCCTTGCGGCCATCATGATGGCGGCGCTGGGACTGGCGTCGTGTTCCGGCAATCATGCGAGCGGCGCCGGCAACGACGATTCCGGCGAAGCCGGCGACGGCGCAGCAAAGGCCATGCTCGCCATCACCGCCTCGCTGGATGGTCGCGATGTGACCAGCGACAGCGCCGGAATGGTCGCCGACGCGAACGGCAACTTCGCCGGCGAGCTGGAGACGGATTCCAACGGACTCGAAGCCAAGCTCGCGCCCGGCAAGTACAAGGTCCTCGTCACCTATCAGGGCGATTACGACGGCGTGCCGCCGATGCAGGCAATCGATGTCACGCTTGAGGCCGGCCATACGACCCAGGAAAAAGTCACGCTGGACAAGAACGTCTCGATGGCGGCGCTGCAAATGCTGCAGCAGATGTCGCTGCAGGCGGCCCAGGCGGCGATGCACCGGAACGCCGGCAACGGCACGTCGTCGGGAAATTTGTTCGGCGCGCCCAAACATGCGGACCCTGCACGCCTCGCGGCGTTTGCGACCTGTGCGGGGCTGCCCGAGGATTACTTCGGCAATGCCGACGACATCCCGCCGGAGCAGTTGGACACCGAACCCGGACTTGTGTTGCCCGCCGTGCAAGTGGTTGCCATGCCCACGCCGCCACGGACGACGCCGATGCAGACGGCGTTCGACACGATGTGGGCTGGAAATCTGGAAGCCGCAGCCATCGCCGATGCCGTGGAAACGACTCTGTCCGGGCTACGCGCGGCGATCGTGTGGGGCGACATGGACAATGCCGGCAAGCTTGTCGAACACCTCTTGAAATTGCTGCCGCGCATGGCCGCTGCAGACAAGTCCAGCCGGCTCGCCGAAGCCAAACTGCTGCGCCTTTCGGTTGCGCCACTCCTGCAGGACAACCCGCCGCCCATGTTCAACGTCGACGATCCGCTCGGCATGCAGCAAGCCTTCATCGCATGGCAACAAAAGCTGAGGCAGGATGGCCTGCCGCCACAAACTGCGGCGACGCTCAAGGCCGCCGGCTGGACCGAAAAGGACATCGCCGCGATGACCGCAAACGCGATCCGCGCACCGGCAGGACAGGTCGTGCCGCAAACGATCGTCGGCGCCGTGATGGCGGCCGCGGCCATCCGGCACGACGATCAGGGCAACGACAAACAGGTCACAGCCGCCAACGCCGAACTCGACAAGTTGCAAAAGGGGGTAACGCGTTGTGGCTCACTCTGAACATACCCGACACGCGCGTATCGATGGATGCGGCGGCCTGCGCAAATGGGCACTCGCGATAGGTTCGTGCATCGCTTTGCTGGCGATGCAACCGGCGCTTGCCCAGACCTCGAGTCAAATACAACAGAACACCGCGGACGCCGTCTACAAACTCAACTTCCTCACGGAAATGGCCGCGCTTGCCCAGGATCCCGCGTTGCTGCAACAGCTCAAGCAGCAGATCGCCGAGGAACTGCAGGAGCTCCAGTCCCTCAACCGGCAGGCCTACCGCCGGTGCGAAGCGATGAAGCATCCGACCCAAGGCAACAGCGGCGACATCTACAAGTGGGCCGAAGAGGAAAAACACCGGAACGAAGCGATGAAAGACCTCTCCGGCATTTCCAGGATATTCGGCGGCGTGCCGAGCGCGGAGAGTGCGATGGTTTCGGGCCCCGGTGATGAGGCACTCGGTGCCGCCAAGGACAACGCGGTCGAAATCGCCAAGGGTCTGGCCGAAGGCACCCGCCTCTCGGCGGTGTTCAACAAGCTCGGTCCCGCGCTCGCCATGCTGGATGGCGGTACCCAGCTCTACAACGCCTGGCAGGCAGTGAAGCTGGGCAGCGACGTGATCGACCGGCGCAACGCTGCCGATGCGGCACTGACCGATTGCAAGAAGCCGCCGGAGCATCCGGAGCTGGCCCAGGGCACGCCGTATTTGCGGCCGTTTCCGCCGGGGCCGCCGCCGTCACCGCAGCCGCCGTCCAAAAACCCACCACCGCCGCAACCACCCAACCCGAAACAGCCTCCACAAAAATCGATCCCACTCGGACAGTTCCTGCAGCAGATGCTGGGTGCGCGCGGGCATGGCGGGTGAACCAATCCAGGCCATCCCGGCAATATCGGTGCGTTCGACAGGCGCTGCGTTTGCCGCGCTGAATCCATGCGGCGTTCTGGTCGCGGTTGTCGTGATTTGCGTGCCGTTGGCGATCGACCCATTCGGATTGCATGCGTTCCTGCCGGTCAAGCAGGCGGTACTGCTGTTCGGCAGCACGCTCGTTGCGTTGCTCGCGACGGCGCAGTACTTCGCAAAAACGTGGAGAGCGGACGCTGCCCACGCGCGGCAACGAGCGGATTCGCGATCAAGTGCGTGGCTGGCAGGCACCGTGCTTGCGCTGTGGATGTGGTCGCTTGTCGTCACGCCACACGCGCTCAATCCGGCGCTTCACCTTGGCTTCGGCTGGGCATGCCTGTCCGCGCGCATGGTCGTCTTTTTCGCGGCGATGCGCTACGCACGACAAGCGCGCAACACGGATTCGTCGCGAAACTTCGAGCTGCTGCTCGGTGCCGTCGCCATCGCGGCCTTGGTGATGGCTTGCCATGCATGCCTGCAGGCGGCGAACGCGGATCCGCTCGCCTGGATCGTGGGCAGGCCCGTGCAGGAATCGGGACGCTGGCGGATTTTCACGACCACCGGCAATCCTGACTGGACCGCCGAATTCCTTGCGGCAGCCGCGCCCATCGCCGTGTGGTGGATATCCCGCTTCACGCGCGGCTCTGCGTGGCTCTGGCTGCTGTTCGTCGCCGCCATCCTGCCCACCGGCTCGCGCGTGGGCCTGGCGGGTCTGCTCGTGGGCGCTGCCATTCACGCGTGGACACCTCGGCACGATCGACGCGAAAACCTCGATTCGAGAAACTGGACGAGTATTTTCTTCGCCGGCCTGATCGCGCTCGGACTGCTGGCTTTGCTTTTGCGCAACCACGGCTATGCGGCGGCGTTGCTGCGGTGGAACGATTTTCATTCCGTGCTCGGCCGTTTGCAGTTGTGGCGGGCGTCGCTGCATCTGATCGCCGCGCGGCCGATTCACGGCTATGGCCTCGATCATTTCGCACTGATGCTGCCCGACGGATTTCGTGCCGTGGCGGCGCCGCTGGACCCGATCGCGCGCAGCCGGATGCCCGACTTGCTGACCGCGCACGCGCACAGCGACTTTCTTGAAATGAGCGTGGAAACGGGCATTCCCGGTGGGCTTCTGCTGCTCGCGTTGTTCGCGCTGGGATGGTACGCGGCACGACGTGCGCTCGATTCGATCCTTTCGCCCGCCATCACGGAGTCACCGGATGAGTCGCGTGTGCCCAACTGCACGCGCGTTGCGGCGGCCATCCCCGCGCTCGCCGCTTCGCTCGGCGTACTTTTCATGCTGGCCTTGGCGTCGGCACCGCTGCATACCCCTGCGACGGCGCTGTTGTTCTGGCTGGTACTCGGATGCATGGCCGGCTTGGTGCCGATCGCTGCCACGAATTCGTCTTTTGCATGGAATCGCCGCCACGCGTGGCAACGCGCTGGCAGCGTCGTCGCGATATGCGCAATGCTCGCGGTCACGGGATGGACCGGCCATCGTGCGTTCGTGCTGCTGACCGAAAACCGGCAAGCGGCAGCGGCCGCCACGATGGCGGCAACCGGACAACCGCGCGGAGCCGAGCGTCTTTACGGAAGCGCACTGACACGCGCACCGTGGGACCACGAAAGCGGCGTTGCCCTCGCCTCATTGTTGATCTATCAGTACCAGCCGGATGCGGCATTGCGCGTGCTGGATCGCATCGACGCCTGGTCGCAAAGCCGTGAGGGCTGGTTGGCGCGCACGCGTGCCTGGATGCTCAAGAACGACACCCGCACTGCGCTGCGGGTGACGGAATACGCCACGGCTGCGGTGCCCGATTTCCTGCGCGCCCAGATGCTGCGGGCGCGTCTGGCGGCGCGTCTGGGAAAAACGTCGGAGGCCAGGGCCGCCTGGCGCCAGATGCTGCTGTCGCCGCAACGCTCGGCGCGCGCGCAGCGGATCACGTTCGAAGCCGCGCAAGCGTTGAAAGCACAAGCGCAGGCACCTTGAGTGCGCCCTTCCGGACGAGACACCGGAACACCGCCTCATTCCGGCGTGGCGAAGCGCGAGCGGATCACACCCCATGACACAATGCGCGGATTCCTTTTTCGCCCGTGTCAGGATGAAGACGCTGCAACGCTTCTGTATCGCCCTCGCATTCGCGCTGATCGCCAGTACGCCCGCGCTGGCCGATCCCGCGCTGTGGGTAGTGAAAGGCGCCACCGCCACGGTTTACCTGTTCGGCACCGTGCACATCCTGCCGAAAGATGCCAAGTGGCATTACCCGGCGCTCGAGAAGGCGCTCGCCGACAGCGGCACCTTGTACATGGAAGAGGATGACGACGATCCCGTCGGCATGCAGATGCTGGTGCTGCAATACGGGATGGACCTGCAACATCCGCTTTCGAAGCAACTGGACGACGCCGATCGCGCGAGACTGGACGCGGCCGCCAAGGCCATCGACCTGCCGGGAGGCGCTGCCACGCTCAACGCCATGAAGCCGTGGCTGGCGGCGTTGACGATCACGGTCGCGCCCATCGTCAAGGCCGGCTACGACCCGAAATCCGGCGCGGACAAGCAACTGCAACGAGCGTTCAAGGCGGCCGGGAAAACCATCGATGCGTTCGAGACCGCCGAGCAGCAAATCCAGTATTTCGCCAATTTGCCCTCCACGCTGCAACTGGACCTGCTGCGCAACGTGCTCGACGACTACGCCAAGGGCCCGGCCCAGATCAAGGCGCTGATCCGCGCGTGGCAAGCCGGCGACGTGGACGCCATCGCCACGAATGTCAATGGCAGCATGCGCAAGCAGTACCCGGATCTGTACGAGGTGTTGCTGGTCGACCGCAACGGGCACTTCGCGAAACGGATCGAAACGCTGCTGAAAGGCCACGGCACGATCTTCGTCGCCATCGGCGCCGGCCATCTCGCTGGCCCGGACAGCGTGCAGGCGCAGCTCGCGAAGCTCGGCATCGACACCGAACGCGTGCATTGAAGCGCGCGGCCCGCGACAATTCTCCGGATCGAGAACTCAAGTCCCGCCCAAGCCGGGATCACGGATAGCCATGGCATCGCTGGAAACCAACTTCGAACAAATTCCCTTGCGCGAGTATGCCGAGCGCGCGTACCTCGACTATTCCATGTACGTGGTGCTGGACCGCGCCCTGCCCTTCATCGGCGACGGCCTGAAACCCGTGCAGCGGCGCATCGTGTACGCGATGAGCGAGCTCAGCCTCGCGGCCACCGCGAAACCGAAGAAATCCGCCCGCACCGTCGGCGACGTGATCGGCAAGTTCCATCCGCACGGCGACAGTTCGGTTTACGAGGCGATGGTGCTGATGGCGCAGCCTTTCAGCTACCGCTATCCGCTGATCGACGGGCAGGGAAATTTCGGTTCGCCGGACGATCCCAAATCATTCGCGGCGATGCGCTACACCGAATCGCGCCTGACACCGATCGCCGAAGTGCTGCTCAGCGAATTGCCGATGGGCACGGTCGACTGGGCGCCGAACTTCGACGGCACGTTGAAGGAACCGTCGTGGCTGCCGGCGCGGATGCCGCACGTGCTGCTGAACGGTTCTACCGGCATCGCAGTCGGTATGGCCACCGACATTCCGCCGCACAATCTGCGCGAAGTCGCGGCCGCCTGCATCCACCTGCTCGACGAGCCGTCCGCGAGCGTCGCGGAACTTTGCGAACACATCAAGGCGCCGGACTTCCCGACTTCGGCCGAAATCATCACGCCGCGCAGCGAGCTCACGGCCATGTACGCGACCGGCAACGGTTCGGTGCGCTGCCGCGCTGTGTATGTGGAAGAACGCGGCAACGTCGTGCTGACCGCGCTGCCGCACCAGGTCTCGCCTGCAAAAATCATCGAGCAGATCGCCGCGCAAATGCGCGCGAAGAAGCTGCCGATGCTGGAAGACCTCCGCGATGAATCCGACCATGAGAATCCGGTGCGGCTGGTACTGATCCCGCGCTCCAATCGCGTCGACACCGACGCCATGATGCAACACCTGTTCGCGACCACCGATCTCGAAAAGAGCTTTCGCGTCAACCTCAACATGATCGGGCTGGATGGCCGGCCGCAGGTCAAGACCCTGAAGCAGATCCTCGAGGAATGGCTGCGCTTCCGCAGCGATACGGTCACGCGCCGCCTGCAGCATCGCCTCGAAAAAGTCGAACGCCGCCTGCACCTGCTCGAAGGCCTGCGTATCGCGTTCCTCAACCTCGACGAAGTGATCCGCATCGTCCGTCACGAGGACGAACCGAGGCCGGCGTTGATCGCGCGCTTCAAACTGTCGGAAGAACAAGCCGACTACATCCTCGAAACCAGACTGCGGCAACTCGCTCGGCTCGAGGAAATGAAGCTCGATGCCGAGCGCGACGCGCTGGAAGAGGAACGCGCGAAGATCGAAGTGACGCTCGGTTCCAGGGCGCGCCTGAAGACGCTGATCAAGCAGGAACTGAAGGCCGACGCCGAGAAATACGGCGACGCACGGCGCTCGCCACTGATCGAACGCGCGGCCGCGCAGGCGCTGGACGCAAGCGAGCTGGTCGTTTCCGAACCCGTCACCGTGGTGCTGAGCGAAAAAGGCTGGGCGCGCGCAGCCAGGGGTCATGACGTCGACGCCGCGGGGCTTTCCTATCGCGAGGGCGACAAGTACCTCGTCAGCGTGCGCGGCAAGAGTTCGCAACAGGCCGTGTTCATCGATTCGACCGGCCGCAGCTATTCGACACCGGCGCACACCCTGCCCTCGGCGCGCGGCAACGGCGAGCCGCTGACCGGACGCTTCACGCCACCGGGCGGTGCTCGCTTCGATGCCGTGGCGATCGGCGACAACGCCACCAGGTTGATCCTTGCAACCGATGCCGGCTACGGATTCCTGACGCGCTTCGAAGGCCTGCTCGCCAACAAGAAAGCCGGCAAGCAGGTCATCAACATCGACGACGACGCGCGCGTGCTCGCCCCCGCGTACGTGGACGATCCCGCGCGCGACCGCATCGTCGCGGTGACGACCGAAGGACACTTGTTGATGTTCTCGGTGGCCGACCTGCCGGAACTGGATCGCGGCCGCGGCAACAAGCTGATCGAAATCCCGAAAGCGAAACTGCAATCGGGCGAAGAACGCGTGTCCGGCATCGCCGTGGTAGCGGAAGGTTCGGGCGAAGTCACGCTGTACGCCGGCCAGCGCAAGCTCACCCTGAAATGGGCCGACCTCGTGGAATACGGCGGCAGCCGCGCGCAACGCGGCGGATTGCTGCCGCGTGGCTTGCGGCGGGTGGATCGGATCGAAACCAGCGGCTGATCACGCTTGACCCCGGTCTTGGCCCGGATCAACTTCGGGAACTCGCGAGGCCCGCACGGATCCAATCTGTGCGCGCCAAGCGGGTTCGCATGTTGATGGCGTAGCCTCGGAGTTTCCCATGGACACGATTCGCCGCACCGCCTTTCTCGCCGCCTGCCTGCTGTCCGGCACGGCGTTCGCGCAGAGCGCCGCCCAACCCTTGAATCTGCAACTGCCGCCCAGCGACCTGCCCGCCGTCGCAAGCACCGCTGCCAGTCATCCTGCCAAGGATGCGCACGGCAACCCGACCAGTCCCCCGGGCGTCTATTACGGCGACACCAGTGGTCGCGCGGCCAATACCGATGAGCGCGTCGCGGCGCAACGCTGCGACGATGCCACCTACAACCAGTCGCAGGTGCACGGCAGCGCCAGCATGGGCGTGATGGCGGGCAACCACTTGAGCGGCAACTATCAAGCCGGAACGATCAACGTCACCAGGAAATTCGGCGACTGTGAACATCCCGCCGGCGGCGTCGGCTTCTCGATAAGCGTCGGCCAAGGTCAATTCCATGGCGGCCGCCATCGTTGACAAGCTTGCAGCGTTCACCGCATCGCCTCGAATCGTAGCTTGATGCAGGTCTGTACGCGCTGCAGACGGCGGTGCACAATCGTAGGGGCCTGTCAGCGCCATGCCACGTGGCCGCGCCGGCGGCCCTTTGCCTGCAGGGCAAGGAAGAGTGAGGAAGATGTATGTCGATACATCGACGAGCAATGACGACGCCATGCGGGCAAAGGGCCCCGGCCCGAAGGGTTGCTCCGCAGCGGCCGCCATCCGTCGGCGCGCGCCTTGACCATGGAACCACCATGGCCCTGCGGCGCGCACCTCGTCTGGCAGCCGCTGCGGAAGCAACGCGGCTCACTTGGCATGGCGCTGACAGGCCCTAATGCACGGCGAATACAAGATGCCCGGCGGCAAGCTGGTGGTGGCGGATTTCCAGGTCCGCGACGGCAAGCTGACGCGCGTGCGGATCAGCGGCGATTTTTTCCTGGAACCGGATTCGGCGCTGACCATGATTGACGTCGCGCTGGAAGGCATGCCCGCCGCGGCCGGCAGCACGCATCATGCCGCCGTGATCCAGGCCGCGCTGGGACCCAATGTGCGGATGTTCGGCGTGTCGCCCGAGGCCATCGCGGTGGCCGTGCAACGCGCATTGGAGATGCCAGGTTGAACCGCACCGATTGGAACGATTTCAAATGGCGGCTGATCCACGCCGCACCGCAACCGCCATCGTTGCACATGGCAATCGACGAAGTGTTGACCGACGAAGTCGCGGCACGACGCCGGCCACCGACCCTGCGCGTGTGGGAATGGTCGTCGTCGTGCGTGGTGATCGGGCGCTTCCAGTCGCTGCGCAACGAAGTCGATGCCGAAGCCGCGCGCCGGCACGGCATCGAGGTCGTACGGCGCATCAGCGGCGGCGGCGCGATGTTCATCGAACCCGGCAACACCATCACCTATTCACTGTATGCGCCGGAGACGCTTGTCGCCGGCATGAGCTTCCAGGAATCTTACGAATTCATGGACGCGTGGGTGATCGATGCGCTGCAGGGCCTCGGCATCAACGCCTGGTACCAGCCGCTCAACGACATCGCATCGCCGATGGGCAAGATCGCGGGCGCGGCGCAGACGCGGCGCAGCGGCGCGGTGCTGCATCACGTCACCATGGCTTACGACATCGACACCACGAAGATGCTGGACGTGCTGCGTATCGGGCGCGAGAAGTTGTCCGACAAGGCCACGCAAAGCGCGGCCAAGCGCGTCGACCCGCTGCGCAGCCAGACCGGGTTGCCGCGCAGCGACATCATCAAGAAGATGATCGCCACGTTTCGGCGCCGGCATGGACTCGTCCCCGGCAAGCTGGAAGCGGCGGAGTTGGAACGAGCCGTGACGCTTGCCGAGTCGAAGTTTTCTTCGCCGGCGTGGACAGGCATCGTGCCCTGATTTTTGCGATCATCGCTGATCGCTGCACCACGAGACTGCCGAGCCGCTGGCCCGAACCCGCAGTGGTGAGAGACCCAAACGGCCATCCATGGCCCGACTTTCCACAACAGCCATGCTTGGCGGACACCCGCGCAAACGGCACAATGGGGCGACCCCCAAGGACCTGCCATGCGCTGGATTCGACGCGTCGCCCTCGCGCTGATCGTCATCGTCGTGATCGTGTTGGCGATCGGCTGGCGCTTGCTGGCCGGCAGCCGGCCGCAGACCGACGGCTCGGTCACGGTGCAAGGATTGTCATCGCCGGTCACCATCGTGCGCGACGCCGACGGTATTCCCACCATTACCGCGCAAAACCGCCGCGACCTCGCGTATGCGCTCGGTTACGCGCACGGGCAGGAACGTTTTTTCCAGATGGATCTGCAGCGCCGCGACGCCGCGGGCGAATTGGCCGCACTGGTCGGACCGAAGGCTTTGTCGCGCGATGAAAATCATCGCAGGCACCGGTTCCGCGCGCTGGCCGAACGGGTGCTGGCATCGCTGCCGCAAAACCAGCGCGCCTTGGTGGACGCGTACACGCAAGGTGTGAACGCGGGGCTCTCGCATCTTTCCGTGCGGCCATGGGAATACCTGCTGCTCGATGCAAAACCGAAGCCCTGGACGAATGCCGACAGCCTGCTCACGATCGACGCGATGTATTTCGACTTGAACCAGGACGGCACCAACACGCGCGAATTGAACATCGCCCGCCTGCGCGCCGTGCTGCCGAAACCATTGGTCGATTTCCTGCTGGCGCCGTCGCCGCGCTGGGAAGCGCCGATGCAGGGCGATCCGTCGCCACCCATGCCGATGCCGGATGCGTCGGCGTTCGATCTGCGCGGCGATCGCGTATCAGCGGTCGCCTTTGCACGCGGTGTCCAGGCCGTTGCGCGCTCCAATGCGTTGAACGTTGGCGTCGGCAGCAACGGCTTCGCGGTGGGCGGCGCGCTCACCGGCGGCGCGGCGCTGCTGGCGAACGATCCGCACTTGCACCTGCGCGTGCCGAACATCTGGTACCGCGCGCAACTGCGCTACCCCGACCCGGCCGATCCGCAGCGCATGATCGAACTCAACGGCGTCACCCTGCCCGGGGCGCCGGCGATGGTGATCGGCAGCAACGGCCACGTTGCCTGGGGATTCACCAACAGCGGCGGCGACTGGATGGATTGGGTGCGGGTGATTCGCAATCCGGAAGATCTGTCGCAATACGCAACACCGAATGGCTGGGCCACGATCGTCAAGCATCGCGAAACCTTCCACGTGGAGGGCGCGCCCGATGCGCACATGACGGTCGAGGACACGATCTGGGGTCCGATCATGGGCAAGGCGCCCGACGGCACCTCGCTGGCGCTGGCGTGGATCGCGCAGGATCCACGCGCGGTCAACCTCAACCTGATGAAACTCGAAACTGCGACCACGGTAGATCAGGTGCTCGCGATCGCGCCGACCATGGGCATTCCGCCGCAGAACGTGGTGGTCGCCGACGCGCAGGGCCACGTCGGCTGGACGCTCGCCGGCAGCCTGATTCCGATTCGCGCCGGCATCGATCCGGCGGTTCCCTCCGATTGGTCGAAGCCCGGCACGGGCTGGACGGGCTTCGCCGACGCCGCGCAGGTGCCGCGCGTCGAGAATCCGACCGACAAGCGCATCTGGAGCGCCAACCAGCGCATGGTTTCCGGCGACGCGCTGCAACTGCTCGGCGACGGCGGCTACGACCAGGGCGCGCGGGCGCAGCAGATCCGCGACGATCTGCGCGCGCGCGACCATTTCATTCCGCGGGACATGCTGGACATCCAGCTCGACGACCGCGCGGTGTTCCTCGCACGCTGGCAGAAGCTGCTGCTGGATGTCCTGACCGCGTCGAACGATCCTGAAACCCAAGCGCTGCAACCCTTCGTCAAAGATTGGAAAGCACGCGCTGCCACCGACAGCGTCGGCTATCGCATCGTGCGAATGTTCCGCGATCAGGTGCGCGAAGATGCGCTGGCGCCGTTCACCGCGCGCGCCTCGGCCAAATGGAACGATTTCGAATGGCCGACGCCCGCAGTCGGCGAGTACGCGGTGTGGACGCTGGTGACGCAGAAACCCGCGTGGCTGCTCGATCCGAAATACAAGGACTGGAACGCGTTGCTGGCCGCCGCTGCGCGGCAGGTTGTCGATGCGCTGGCTGCGCAACCGGGTCCACTCGCCGACAAGACCTGGGGTCGCCACAACGCCGCGAAGATCGGCAATCCGCTGTCGGTGGCGCTGCCGCAATGGCTCGCACGTTTGTTCGACATGCCGCACGACGAACTGGCCGGCGACAACGACATGCCGCGCGTGCTGCATCCATCGTTCGGCGCATCAATGCGGATGGACGTGCAACCCGGCAACGAAGCGCACGGAATCCTGGAAATGCCGGCGGGCCAGTCCGACAATCCGCTTTCGTCGTGGTTCGGCAAAGGCCACGAAGCGTGGGTCCACGGCAAGCCCGCGCCATTCCTGCCGGGCGCGGCGAGGTACCACCTGACCTTGCAGCCGGCACGCTGATCCGGTTCCGGTCGCAGCTGAACCCAGCGTTCGGGCGCGCTTGCGCCGAGCGGCACGAACCGGCGAATATCGCACCATGGATTCACGACGGCGCGTGACCAGCCCGGTCGGTACATTCGCTAAATTTTTGATCGTGCTGGTGGCGGCGACGCTGCTGGCCGCGTGCGCGCGCACCTCGCAGGGGGTCGCGAGCCACGACGTCGTGTTCGAGAACGTGCATTACCGCGTGGTGACGATCAACCTCGGGACCGCCGACCTGGGATTGCACTGGCGCGATCCCGACACCGGCAAACCGTTTTCGAGCATCCACGCGCTGCAGCAATGGGGCGCCGCCCATGGACGCAAGCTGCTGTTCGCCAGCAATGCCGGCATCTATGACGCACATGGCGAGCCGCTCGGGATGTATGTCGAGAACGGCAAGACGCTGAAGCCGCTCAACACCGCGCACGGTGATCCCGCGGCCGGCAATTTTTCGCTGCTGCCAAACGGCGTGTTCGCGATCGATGCCAATGGGCATGCGTCGGTGCAGACGACCAAGGTGTTCGCAGCCGCGCATGCGCAACCGCGCGTCGCCACGCAATCGGGACCAATGCTGGTGATCGACGGCAAGATCAATCCGGAATTCGTCGACGGCTCGGACAGCACCAAGTGGCGCAACGGCGTTTGTGTGCGCAAACCGGACGAAGTCGTGTTCGTGGTCAGTACCACGCCGGTGAACTTCCACACCTTCGCCACGTTGTTCCGCGATGAACTGGGGTGCCGCAACGCGCTGTACCTCGACGGCACGCTTTCGCAAATCTACGTGGGCGGCGATTACTACGGCGCGCCCGCGTTCATGGTGAAACCCTACGCCGGAATGTTCGCGGTGTTTGCGCCCGCGAACGGCAAATAGCGCGTTCGAGATTTTCGGTCCCGTTTCTGCAGATCCGGCACGCCCCGCGACGCTGCAGTTCAAGACGAGCTTTGCAACCATTTGCTTGCTGCTTTACACATGTCTAGATGTCTTTACTGACGAAGCCGAATATTTTTCGATGCCGCGATTCAGGCATTGCGCCCGATCGCCGCCACGCCGCCATCAGCGGCGATCAACAGGGGAATCGACATGCGATTGAAATCACCGGTTGTCGCGCCATCGTTGGCGCTGAAGGACGTGCACGGCAAGCCCGTCGCGATTGGCGGCGCGAGCAGCCGCCGCACGCTGCTGTGCTTCTTCCGCGATGCGGCTTGTCCATTCTGCAACTTCCGCATCTACGAGCTGACCCGCCACCATGCCAGCCTGTCGGCATTGGGGCTGAACGTAATCGCGGTGTTCGCTTCAACGCCCGAGGAAGTGCGGCGATTCGTCGCGCGCAAACCGAGGCCGTTCGTGGTCGTCGCTGATCCAACTTCAAGCGCACATGAAGCCTACGGCATCGAACGTTCGTTCTGGCGCAAATGGAAAGGCGTCGTCAGCCGCATCCCCACGCTGCTGAAAGGCCTGCGCATCGTCGGGCTCGCGGGCCTCAACACCACCAACCTGATGCCTGCGGATTTCCTGATCGACGAGGACGGCCACATCGTCGAAGCGTATTACGGCAGCGATGCAGGCGACCGTATTCCGTTCGAACGGGTTGAACTGTTCCTCGCGAAAGGTCTGCTGCGACGCGCGGCGATCGCGGCATGAATCAGGGACCCCTCTGAACAATCTGTACTTTCGTCGTTCCGGCGAAAGCCGGAACCCAGTGACTTTTGGGTAACTCATGAGGCGCGTAAAAAGGCACTGGGTCCCGGATATCGCTTCGCGATTACGGGATGACGAGCAAAATCAGAGATTCCCAAACATTCGTTCAACGCAGCAGCCGCTCGGCAATCGCGACGTGGACCGCCGGCAGGCGTTCCAGGTCATCCAGCGAGACGCACTCGTCGATCTTGTGGATGGTCGCGTTGACCGGACCGATCTCGACCACTTCGGCGCCGAGTGGCGCGATGAAGCGACCATCCGAGGTGCCGCCGCCGGTGCTGGACTCGGGCTCGATGCCGCAGATCTCGCGGCAGGCGTCGATCACCGCTTTGCGCAGCCTGCCGCTCTCCGGCGAGTGGAACGACTCGCCGGAGAGATTCCATTCGATCGTGCAGTCGATGCCGTGCCTTTTCAGGATCGCTTCGGTGCGTTCGCGCAGCGAATCCGCACTGCTGGCGGTGCCGAAACGGAAATTGCCATCGATGACGACACTGCCGGGAATCACGTTCAGCGCACCAGTGCCGCCATGGATGTTCGAAATCTGGAACGTGGTCGGCGGAAAATCCGCGTTGCCGTCATCCCAATGCGTGGCGACAAGTTCGGCCAGCGCGGGCGCAACCGCATGGACGGGATTCCGTGCCTTTTCCGGATAGGCGACGTGGCCCTGCACGCCGTGCACGCTGAGCTTAAATGACAGCGAACCGCGACGCCCCACGCGAATCAGGTCGCCCAGCCTCTCCTGCGACGACGGCTCGCCCACCACGCACCAGTCGATGCGCTGGCCGGATTCGCGGAACAACTTCGCCACCCTGCGTACGCCATCGAGATTGATCGGGCCTTCCTCGTCGCTCGTCAGCAGCAGCGCGATGGTTCCCGGGTGATCCGGATGCGCAACGACGAACTGCTGCAGCGCCACCACCATCGCGGCGACGCCGGATTTCATGTCCGCCGCGCCACGACCATACAACTTGCCCGCGCGCACCGTCGGCTGGAATGGCGGCGAAGTCCATTCCGCCTCGGGCCCGCTCGGTACCACGTCCACGTGACCGAGGAACGCCAGCACGGGACCACTTTCGCCGTGCGTCGCCCAGAGGTTGGCGACTTCGCGAAAGCTCAAATCCTCGCAGCGAAAGCCACACGCATTCAGGCGACCGGTGACGACATCCATGCAACCCGCATCGTCCGGCGTCAGCGAGCGACGGCGGATCAATTCGCAGGTGAGATCGAAAACTTCGGACATGGCGCGCGACTCGCGCAACGAATGGCTCCACGCAGCATAGCAATCCGCGTTTCGAACGGGAATGGCGGCCGAGGCCCGGGCGCCGTCGCCCGGCACCACAACCGCGCCGTCGGCGGGAGACAGCACGGGGCAGACTTACAGACGGGTAGCCCCGCTCACCCACGATCATGGGCGCAGTTCTCACACCTGATCATCCCGCCTGTCGTTCACGCGGTCCGTCTGCACGACGGAGCATTACTTTGCCTTCGGATAACCGTGCAACTGCGGCCCGATCGCGTTCGAGTAACGGTACTGCTGCTTGTGGTCGGCGTCGATGGTCCAGAACATGGCCCCGAGCAACGCGGGATAACCCCGTTGCTCGCGCAGCCTGTAATTGGCCCCATGGGGTCTCTTGCCCGTGACGAGGTACTGCATCGTCCGACTGACGAGCTCGGGTGCGTCGTATCCGGCCAGAAAGCCCACGGCGATCTTGTTCGCCGGCAGCGGCGGAAAGAACGCACCTGGACCGCCGGCCACATCGAACCCATGCAGCAACAGTTCGGTCATGGCCACGTCGTAATCCACCGTGTGGGTTTGATGGATGTTGCCATCCAGCCCCTCGAGCGGCGGCGTGTTGTATTCCTGCACGTCGACGAATGACAAGATGTCGCGCAGTCCGTATACGAGCGGAAGGTACGATCCGAATTGCCCGCCGTAACTCACGAGCCCCGCCGATATCTGCGTCCCCTCGGGCACCAGGCTGATCATGAAGTCCGGCCCGAATTGCTTGTGCAACTCGCGCAATCCCGCAATCAGGTTCACGATCGATGGGGTCACGGGTTCCTTGAAATTGGTGTCTCCCGGGACCAGCTCCAGCGATGGGCTTTCAAAATCGATGTCCACGCCATCGAACCCGTATTCCTTGACGATACCGGCTACCGAGGAAACGAAATTTGGAATGTCCTTGACATCGTCCAGCTTGAAGTACTTGCCCCCGCCGCCCAGCGAAATCATCACCTTCTTGCCCCGGCTCTGGAGCCAGGCAATGCCCTGCTTCAGTTCGTCCGGGGTGATGTCTTGCGGCGGGGTGAAACGCATTGTGCCTTCGGGCGCACCCTCGGCTGGCGGTGCGAACGCCACCAGAATCACGTCCCACTGCGATGGGACATCCCGTATCGGAAACGGCTTGCCGTCCCTGAATCTTGAGCCGGTCCAGTAGCCGATCAGCCAATGCCCGTTTGTGTTCCCGTCGTGCGCGACGGGGGTGACAGCGGCTTTCTGCCCGCCGCCAGCCCACGCTGTGTGACGTTGGCAGGGTTTCGCCGGCTCCTTGAGCGCGTGCGGGTCCGGAAAACTGTAAGGACCTGCTTTTGTGCCATCGCCCAAGTACCAGTGCAGCAACGCCACGTTCTGCAAGTGGTAGTCCGCACCCTGTGTGCGGGCAATGTAGGGGGTTGATGACGGGAAATTGTTCTTGAGATTGGTATCGGTAGGTTCCAGCAAAAAGTAATCCGTCCCGACCCCCGCTCCGCAGCGACCGTCCCCAACGGGACGCTTCCACGGCTTGAAGAAATTGCCCGGGGCACCCTTCGTGTAGAAATAGTTGCCCGGATCGTGCAAAGGGTCGTACAAGAATTCCGCCAGCTGCTGCGTCAGCGGCTGGATGTCCTGCTCACTGACGATCGCGGGCGCATCGTGCAGGTATGCCCCCAGGACGAACGAGTTCCCCGTGACCGGGTCCACGCCATGTGTGCCCCAGGTGCAGCACACCGTCGCGTCGCCCAAGGCATAAAAAGCCGTGTCGTGCGCCACCGCGATGATCAGCTTGCCGCGGACCCTCGGGATCTTCTGGAAGAGTTGCTTCTCCACGTATTCCGAATCGACGATGGCGAAAGACCGCCCGCTCCGTCCTGCATGCAGCAGGTAGCCGCGACCGACCGGCACGTTGATCGTGACCGGTTCGATTTGTGGTGCTCCCAGCAGGGTATGTCCTTTCTTCGCGCCCGCAAATGTCGCATCGAGCAGGGCATCGCCGAATTGCGTTTTTTCGCCCGTGCCAAGGTCGTACTTCGCAAACAACGGTGATTTCAGCAGGCGCGGCACGTCACCGGCGGCATCCAGTGAGGTCGTCTTGCCGGTGAACGTCAGTCGAATCGGCACCAGCACGGTCGGAATCACCATGGCTCCATCCTTCGCCGGGTCCTGCCCCGCAAAGGTGAGCGTTTGCCCGCTCACCGTGCGCGTAAACGTCGGCACGGTGCCACGTGCGCGGGCCGCCAGGCAACAGCAGGACAGGACAAGAAACGCGAGCAGGTACCCGACTTTCAATGGCATCATTACTATCCTCGGCCAGCGAAGGCCTCATTCATCCCGCAGGAATCATCGAGCAAGCCGGCCGGCGGGCCGCGCATGACGCACGAGACCCGCGATGGTTCCTGGTGGCCGCATTGGCGACCGCTTCGGAGCGGAACGCGAATTCGTCCCGACACACAGCCAATCCATCGTGCAAAATCGGGATTCCCCTACAACTTGAAGTGCAGCGAGGCCAGGTACAGGGTTCCGTTGTAATAGCGATTTGCCGGCATGGCCTTGATGAGGTCGTACTGGAAATATCTTGTATTGGTCAGATTGAGTCCACTCAGCGTGACCGACCAGTGCTTGTTGAACATCCAGCTGACGGTAGCATCAAGTTCATCGTAGTCATTGACGAACGTCGAAGGAGCGCTCACCTGATAACCCGCAGTGAAGTATTTGCTCCTCCATTGGTAGGTGATGCGGGCACTGAAATGACCTTTTTCATAATAAGGGCTGAAGTTCACGGAGTATTTTGAGTTGTACGGCAGCGGGCCACCACCTTGGGATGTTCCATTGGAATACGTGAAGTTGGTGATCAGCCCCAGCCCCGATTCGCCGAAATATTGCTGGTAGGACACGTTGAAACCGCGCACCTTGCCCGAGCCGAGGTTCTGCGGCCGGCTGACCGAATACTGGCAAGTGTTGGTCGCGGCGTCACAGAAGCCCAAGTCGACGAGCTGCTGGAAATGCTGCGGCGCCGTCTGGGCCTCGTCGGTGAAATGGGTTTCGAGCGAAGGTGCGCGCAGGATGTAGTTGTTGATCCTGATGAGGAATGCTTCGAAACCTACCGCCGCCTGCGGTTTGAAATTCCATTCCGCCGCAACCGAGTAGTTGGTTGCCTTGTACGGCAAGAGTTCCGGGTTGCCACCGGAACCCACCGGCGGAACGTTGGCGGCATTCAAGCTCAGTGACGGAATCTCGTTGGAAATGGTCTGTCGCGCGATCACCTTGGCCGCGGCCGCGCGCAACGTCACCGTATCCGTCGGCGTGTACGCGATGTTGAACGATGGCAACAGGAAGTGGTAGGAACTCTTGGTGGTTTTCCACCAACTGGCCGGTATGGGAAACACTGCCGGACCGGTCGGCTGGTATGCGCTTGAAGTGGTATCGGTTTTTACGTAACGCAATCCGATGTTGCCACTCAACGTGTCCGTCACGAAGTTCTGCTGGACATACGCCGCGCCAGTCTTCTCCTCTGCGACATATTTTCCATTGACGGTGCTCGACGCCAATTGCTTGTAGTGCAGGCTCTTCTGGAAAGCGATCTGCTTGTCGACGTCCGGAAAAATTCGATGTTGCATGTCCGGCGAAAATCCTGAAAAATCGCCAAGTATGTCGGTGAAGCCATCAACGCCAAGATCCGCCTCGCTTATCTGCGTGCGCGGATCATCGGCAACGAACCCCGTCGGCGTGACGCGTACGTAATTTTCGTTGTAACGAATGCCGTAATCGAGGCGATTCAACACGCTGTCGAAGTCGTTGTGGAAGTCGACTTGAGCGTTGCTCATCCGGTTGTATTGATCCGCGCTTCCAATCGTGAAGTTTGCGCTGCCATTCTGCCCTCCCAGCAACCAGTTGTGGGGATCGCGCACTGCCGCCGGATCGTCGTAGGTTGCGCCGTTGTTGATGTCCAGGGTGTAGCCACCGGCATACGCGGCTTCGTCCGCGTAGGTCGTGGTGTGGGGGTTGCTTGCCGCGGACATGCCGATCTTGGCGTCGACGCCCCAACGATCTCCGCTGTATTTCCCGATCAGATAGATGCCCCGGATGTTCATCGAACTGACCCTGGGGTCGCTGTCCAGCATCGTCACCGCATGGCCCTGGGCCGCGGCCGGATTCGCGCAGGTCGGCGAAAACACGTCGCTGCACACGTGCAGCTGGTTGACGACCCCGGATGCCGCGGGGCTGATCGAATCCACATTCTGCGGCGCGATCTGCGCGAACGCGTACATCGACTGGTTGACGTTGTTGTACTTCTCGTGCAGGTACAGGCCATTCAGTCCGAACTCCAGACGATCGGTCGGCTTGAACTGTATGGCAAAGTTGCCGGACGTGCGTTTGCGATCCTGCAGAAACCATGCGGCGTTGACTTCGCTCGGCGATTTTGCGGTGCTGCCCGCGGCCCCCGGTGCATTCACGTAATTGCTGACTGGAAAATAGCTGAATATCTCGACACCCTGGCGGTCGATTTGCTGTTCATAGCTGGAGGCGGAGACCAGGAACCCGAAGCTTCCCCGCGAATTCTTCCAGCTGTACAGGGCCGATCCCTTTGGCTTGGCCTTGCCGTAGGTCTGGTTGTACGTACCTCCGATGGATGCGGCGAAGGTATTGGCTTTGAGATCGAGCGGTTGACGGGTGTTGACCATGATCGTGCCGCCGATGCTTCCCTCCGGCAGCTTGGCCTGCGAAGTCTTGTACACCACGACATTCCCGACCAACTCCGGCGGCAAAATCGTGAAGTCGAAACCGCGCGATTGCCCGGAACCGAGCCAGGCCATCTGCGCAACTTGATGCCCATTGAGGAAGGTAAGGTTCAGGCTTGGATCGGTTCCATCGATGCTGACTCCACTGCCCTGCCCGAATATCCGGTCGATCGTGACGCCGGGGATCTGGGTCATGGCTTCGGCGACATCGGTGTTGGGAAATTTGCCGAGATCCTCGGAAGTAACCGCGTCCACGATCGAGTTCGCCGCGCGCTTGATCTCCAGTGCTTGCTGCAAGCTTGCACGAATCCCGACGACCTGCACTGTCTGCAGTTCTTGCACGGTCGCCTTGTTGTTTTTCCGGGTTTCCTGCGAGCGACCGCTTTGTCGGCTGTCATTCGATGCCGTCGAAGCAGCCTGCTGCGATGCGCTTGCCTGCGGTGAACTTTGCGCCGCCGCGGCCTCGGGAGGCTGCCCGGATGGCCCCGGTGAACCCTGCTGGGCAACGTGCGCCTGTACCGAGGTTGCAAACAGCAATGCGGCTGCAATATTTCCCGAAAGCAGAGTCTTGCGGTAGGTCACGGCGGCATCCTCCTTGATGGCTGAAGGGATTTGCCGCGACGTCGCGTGTCAGCGAAAAGACGCCTGCAGCAATAAAACAGGACGCTGAGCTGCCCATTTTGCCGAGTAGCACGAGCGCAGCGCGCACACAAAAACGTGGTGGCGAAATGAATTGGCGCTATCGACACCCGAGCCTAGGAGCATGCAATAGGTGGTACCAATGAAAAAAGTGGCGTTTTGCATAGCCTCGGGTTATGCATCTTCCGCATTCACATGGAATGCCAAGGTGCAGGCATTGCTTCAGCGCGACGACGACTGCCACCGGTATGCCGCAGGTCGCTGCTGTGCGGCGAGGCAAGCTCGACCAAGGAAGCTCTGGGGCGATTCCTTGCATGGCTCTGCAAGCTCACCAAGAACGGAATCAACGCTCCATCCATTGCACCGAACTCGTCGAAGTGCAGGCGGGATTTGATCAGAACTTTCCTGACGCTTACGAAATGACGCCGCCGAGCAGATGGCCGACCACGAACGTGATCGCCGCCGCCACCGCAGTGATCGCAAACTGACGTGCGATCGAAAACGCGAGTCCGCGCCCGGTGAACAACGAGGTGCCGACCGCAATCAGGCACAACCCAAGGAAGGTCGTGCCCATGCTGGCGACCATCGCGACGCGGCCGCCCAGGAAGAAGTACGGCGCTACCGGAAAGATCGCGCCGAATGCAAAAAAACAGAACGACGACACCGCCGCGCTCCATGCCGAGCCACCGAGTTCGGACGGATCGATGCCCAGATCCTCGCGCACCACGGTGTCCAGCGCGGTGCGCGGTGTTTCTGCAAGGTGCTCGGCGAGATGCTTTGCCTTCGCGCGCTCCAGGCCCTTGTCGCGATAGATGCCCGCGATGCGACGCACACCCTCTTCGGGTGCTACGGCCAGACGCTCGGCGCGTTCGGTGATCTGAGCCTGGTAGAACTCGCGGGAACTATTCACCGACAGCCACTCGCCCAGCGCCATCGAACACGAACCCGCGACCAGCCCGGCCAGTCCCGCCAGCAACACGGCGTGATTGCCGGTGGCGGCGCCGGCCATGCCCATCACCAGGCTGACGTTCGACACCAGTCCATCATTCGCGCCCAGCACCGACGCGCGCAAGGTGTTGCCGCCGGCCGCGGGATGGCGGTGCACGCGAACCGCCCGCGCGGCGTCGGCCACGAAATGATCGCGATGCCCGGCGCGATCGACCGGTGTTTCCAGATGATCGGCGTGTTCCAGCCGCACCACGGTCGGCATCACGAATCCGGTCCCGAACCACTTCGCGAGCGCGCCGAGTATCCGAACGCGTGCGCGCGGACGAGACGGCGGCACCTTCGCCCCCAATGCTGCAATGCGCGACTCCCAGAACGCCGCATTGGCACGCTCGCCCGCGGCGATGCGCCGATACGCACGCGCGAGCCGCGCGTCGGAGGCCACGGCAGCAAGGCGCACGTACAGCGCCTCGTTGTCGCGTTCGACGCGCAGGTTCTTGAGGTAGCGGCGGGCGCGCGGATCGATCACGCGAATGTCACTTGCAGAACATCTTTTTGAAGGCGTTGTCGCTGAAGCCGACGCTGACTTCACCGTTGTCACGCGCCACCACGGGTCGCCGGATCAGCGCCGGATATTCCTTCAGCAGCAACGTCCATTCCGGATCGCTGGCGGGATTCTTCCGCTGCGGCAGCAGATTGCGCCACGTCGTGGACGACTTGTTGACCAGCTTTTCCCAGCCGCCGAGTTGTTTCGCCCAATCCTTCAATGTCATCGCCGGAATCGGATTTGCGCGGTAATCGACGAACGTGTATTCGGCGCCGAAGCGATCCAACCAATTGCGCGCCTTGCGGCAGGTGTCGCAGGTGGGGAGGCCGTAAACAATGACGTTCATTCGCCGCCCCGCAGCAATTCGTTGATCGACGTTTTCGCGCGCGTCTTCTCGTCCACGCGCTTGACGATGATCGCGGCGTAGAGGCTGTGCGAACCATCCGCGGCGGGCAATGTACCGGACACCACCACACTGCCGGCGGGCACGCGGCCGTAGGAAATCGTCTTCGCGGCGCGATCGTAGATGCGCGTGGACTGCCCGAGATACACGCCCATGCCGAGCACGCTGCCGTGTTCGACCACCACGCCTTCCACGACTTCCGAACGCGCCCCGATGAAGCAGTCGTCCTCGATAATGGTGGGCGAAGCCTGCAACGGTTCCAGCACGCCGCCGATGCCGACACCGCCGGAAAGATGCACGCGCGCGCCGATTTGCGCGCAGGACCCGACGGTGGCCCAGGTATCGACCATTGCGCCCGGACCGACGTGCGCGCCGATATTGACGTAGCTCGGCATCAGCACCGCATCCTTTCCGACGAACGCGCCGCGGCGCACCAGCGCGCCGGGCACCACGCGTGCGCCAGCACTCTGGAACGCCATTTCATCTGCGCCGGCGAATCGCAGCGGTACTTTGTCGAACGCCGCCATCGGACCGCCGTCCATCACCCGCACGTCGTACGCGCGGAAATACAGGAGGATCGCGCGCTTGATCCACGTGCTGACCTTCCAGCCGCCCTGCCCGTCGGGCTCGGCCACGCGCAGGTCGCCGTTTTCCAGCGCGTCCAGCACCCGTTTTAGCGCCTCACGCAACACACCCAACCGCGCAGGGTCCAGCGATGTGCGCTGTTCCCACGCGTCGTCGATCAATGCTTCCAGTTCATGCATGTCACGGCTCCGAAGCAACCGCCATGCTGCCCGGCGCGAGCCGACGCTGCAATGCCTTGCGCAGGTCTTCCTGCAACGTGGCATCCAGGGGCGCGTCGTCGCGATCACTCAATTCGAAAAAATCTTCCACCTGGTCGCCGAAGGTCGCGATGCGCGCGTCGTGCACGCGCACGCCGACGTCCAGGAATGCCTGTGCGATCGCCACCAGCAGGCCCGGACGATCGCTGCACACCAGCGCCAGCCGTGTCAGCGGTTGGCCTTCGGCGCCGTGGAAGTCGATGCGCGGCGGCCGCTGGAAATGCCGGAGTCGCCGCGTGAGCCCGCGTCGCGCCGGCACCGTGCGCAAATGCGCGGCGCCGAACACACGCGCAAGTGACTCACGCAGATCCGCGGTGCGTTCTGCCGGTACCGGCGCCTGCGTGCCCGCCTCGAGCACCGTGAATGCATCCAGCGCACGTCCATCGCGGGACGTCATCACCCGTGCCGCAACCACGTCGAGCCGCATCCGGTCGAGCGTCGCCGCCGCCGCCGCGAACACGCCGTCGCGATCGGGCGTGGCCACGAACACTTCGGTGCCGCCGCGCACGTCGGGCGGGCGCACGGCGATCACCGTCTGCGCACCCGGCGATTGCAGCATCGCCGCAAGCTGCCACGCGAGCGATTCCGACCGTTGACGCAGCAACGCCGGATCGGGAAACGTATCCAGCAACGCATTCGTCTTCGCCACGTCGAAGCCGCGATCGGAAAGCAGTGCCAACGCGCGCGCGCGCGCTTCGCGGATGCGCACCTCGGCCCGCGCGGGGCGTTCGAGATCGCGCCGCAACACGTAGCGCGCGGCAATATACAGGTCCGCCAGCAGGCGATCCTTCCACGAGTTCCACAACTTGGGACTGGTGCCGGTGATGTCCGCGATGGTCAGGAGATACAGCATGTCCAGCCGTTCCCAGTTGCCGACCTGCACCGCGAAGCGATGCACGACTTCGGGATCGGCGATGTCCTGGCGCTGTGCGGTCACGCTCATCAACAAGTGCCAACGCACCAGCCACGCGACCTCTTCGATGTCGTCCTCGTCGAGGCCGAGGCTGCGGCAGAACGCGCGCGCCTCGGTTTCGCCCAGTTGCGAATGATCACCACCGCGGCCCTTGGCGATGTCGTGGAACAGCCCCGCCAGCAACAGCAGTTCCGGCTTGGCCAGCCGCGCGAAGGCTTCGCAGGCCATCGGCAGCGACGCGCGCGCTTCCGGATCGGCATAGCGCGCGATGTTGCGCAACACCCGCAGCGTGTGTTCGTCGACCGTGTAGACATGGAACAGGTCGTATTGCATGCGGCCGACCACGCGCGCGAACGGCGGCAGGATCGCGGCCAGCACGCCATGGCGATTGAGCGCTTCCAGCACCCGCACCGCGCCCGCGCCGCGCCGCAGCAGATCGAGGAACGCGGCCAGCACCGCCGGATGCCGCGACAGCACCGTGCCGTGCTCGACCAGGGCGTGTTCGACCGCGCGCATGGTGGCCGCGGTGATGCCGGTGCAACCTTCGGCCTCGAAGCGCTTCTCGAACACCCGGATCAGGCCTTCTGGCGCGCCGAGCAGCCAGCCGGGCTTGCGCAATTCCAACCGGTTGCCACGCATCACGAAGTGCTCGTCGAGATCGCGCGGCGCCGGCAGGGGATGCAGGAATTCCTGCAGACGCTCCAGCAACTGCACCAGCAGGCGTTCGGTCAGACCCGCCGCGCGAAAATAATCCTGCATGAAACGTTCGACCGGAGCGTTCCCCGTGGCATTGACGTCTTCGTAACCCAGCCGCGCGGCGACCGCACGCTGCCAGTCGAACAGCAGGCGTTCCTCGGCACGCCCGGCTTCCAGATGCAACGCGTAGCGGTCGCGACGCAGCATCACGCGCGCCTCGCGCAACGCGTCGGCCTCGCTCGCTTCCAGCAGGCGCGCCCGTACCAACCCATCCAGATCATCGACACCGACCAGACGTTTGCCGAGCCAGCGGATCAGGTCGAGGTTGCGCAAGCCGCCCGGACCGTCCTTGAGATCGGGTTCGAGGTTGTGGGTGGTGTCGTCGTAGCGGGCATGGCGCTGCGCGCGTTCTTCCAGCTTGGCGGCGAGGTAGGCGTCGGCGGGCCACAATGCAGGATCGCCGATCAAATCGTGCAGTTCGCGTTCGAAGCGTTCGGCGCCGGCCAGGCGGCGTGCATCCAGCAGGCTGGTGAAAACGCCCGCTTCCGCGCTCGCGATCTCGCGGCATTGCGCGAGCGTGCGCACCGCCTGGCCTGGTGTCAGACCGGTGTCCCACAGGCATGCGAAAAACGCCTCCAGCGCGCGCGCCAGCGCCTCATCCGGATCGGGCGCGTGCAGCACCAGCAGGTCCACGTCGGAATAGGGGAACAACAGCCCATGCCCGAACCCGCCGACCGCGAACAACGCCGCCGCATTGGTTTCACCCGCATAGGCCGACCAGACGTGCGCACACACCGCGCCCACCGTCCGCGCGCGCGAACGCGCGAGTTCCCTGGCCTCCGCGCCCTGCCGGAATGCCACCGTCAGCGCGCGCGCGTGATCGTCCAGCAACTGCCGGAGCGCCGCGCGTGCATCACGCGACACGCCGGCACGCGGCAACGCCGGCGGCAGTCGGGGGGACGGCGGGATTGTGGTTGCGCTTTGGGCTGACACGTTCGTCGCGCCCCGAGGAACAGGAGATGGGTGGCAGAGCCGCAAGAATCGCGTCCAGGTGCAGATTGCAGTGAAAAGAGCACAAGCGCAAAGCTCGCGACGATGTCCGTGAATGCGCCCTGCTACCCGCCTCAGTCCCCCGCTTCAACCATCTGGCCAGGCAGTCAACAGCTCATACCCGTCGTCGGTCACCGCAACGGTGTGCTCCCATTGCGCGGACAGCGAGTGATCCTTGGTGACCACCGTCCAGCCGTCCGGCATCTGACGGGTGTTGCGCTTGCCCGCGTTGATCATCGGCTCGACCGTAAAGGTCATGCCTTTTTCCAGCCGCATGCCTTCGCCCGGCCGGCCGTAGTGCAGCACCTGCGGCTCGTCGTGGTAGATGCGACCGATGCCGTGCCCGCAATATTCGCGCACCACGGAATAACCCGCCGCTTCCGCGTGCTGCTGGATCGCGTGGCCAATGTCGCCCAGCGTCGCGCCGGGTTTGACCTGACCGATCCCCAGCATCATCGCTTCCCAAGTGGTATCGACCAACCGCTTCGCCAGTACCGATGGCTCGCCCACGAAATACATGCGCGAAGTGTCGCCGTGCCAGCCATCCTTGATGACGGTGACGTCGCAGTTGATGATGTCGCCTTCCTTCAGCACCTTGCCGGGGCTGGGGATGCCGTGGCAAATCACGTGATTGACCGAGGTGCACAGCGTCTTCGGGAAGCCGCGGTAGCCGACGTTGGCGGGGACCGCGTGCTGCACGTTCACGATGTGGTCGTATGCGATCTGGTCGATTTCCTCGGTGGTCACGCCGGGCTTGATGTGGTCCTTCAACAGGGCCAGCACCTCGGCCGCGAGCCGACCGGCGACGCGCATGCCTTCGAGTTCTTCGGGGGTTTTGGGGATGACGGGCATAGGCTGGAATGGATACGAATTCAGCGGCGCACAGGACGACTGCGCCATGGCACGGAACTCATCGACGCATCGGACACGGTCGCTGGAAGTTCGAATTCAGCGGCGCGCCAAGCGAATACCTCGGGTGCCAAGCTCATCGGTGTGTTTGGCGCGTCCGCTGGAATGAGGAACAATTATCCATCATCCGCGCCCTGCCTGCAGCGCCTGTTGCCCTCGGCACCGTGCTTGCGTACAATTGCCCGGCTTTGCGAAAGCAAACCGCCCACGCCGGGCGTCATCGGCGAATCCACACGCAGACCTGCATCCATCGTGATGCACCGGCACCGGGGTCCTTCGCAAGAAGGTCGTTGCCGCGGGGCCTGCGGAAGCCCAACCCCGGAACCTGTCGCGCCCATTGCCGTCGATCACGGCTGCGCTGCTCGTGAAAACGAGCGGGTTCCCACATCGGAGTTTCAAACCATGCCTCAAGTCACCATGCGCCAGATGCTGGAAGCCGGCGTGCATTTCGGCCACCAGACGCGCTACTGGAATCCCAAGATGGCGCCGTACATCTTCGGCGCGCGC
>Ga0207657_10000800_pt1 | contig 33315 bp, 22 predicted proteins | sample KBSC33metaG_FD_184316 | JGI IMG/M metagenome (GOLD analysis project Ga0207657, IMG submission 184316) | Corn rhizosphere microbial communities from Kellogg Biological Station, Michigan, USA - KBS C3-3 metaG (SPAdes) (version 2) | ecosystem: Host-associated > Plants > Roots > Rhizosphere > Soil ...
CGCCACTTTGCTCCTCGCGAACCTTCGCTCCTATATAGGGCGAATGACCGAAACTTTCACCGGCCCCGTCGCCCGGGAAATCGCGCAACGCCTCACCGCCGCGCTTTCTCCTTTGTCGCTCAACGTGCTGAACGACAGCGAGAAACATCGCGGCCACGGCGGCTATGACGGGAGCGGCGAGAGCCATTTCACGGTCGAAGTCGTCGCCGAGGCCTTCGCGGGCATGAGCCGGCTGGAGCGCCAGCGCGCCGTCAACGCCGCGCTCGGCGACTTGCTGCGCGAGCGCATCCATGCGCTCGCGATCAGAGCCAAGGCGCCGGGGGAGTAGGGGAAAGCCCCCACGTCGTTCGTTCCGAGCGAAGTCGAGGGGCGCGCCTCAGACGCCGGTCCAGCGCCCCTCGACTTCGCTCGGGACGAGCGCGTATTGCGCCCTGAGCCGGAGGCGCAATGACCGACGATCCCTTTCTCCTCACCCTTCGCCCCACCACCCACGATCTCGGCGGCTTCAAGGTCCACCGCACGCTGCCGCACCGGGAGCGGACGACGGTCGGCCCCTTCATCTTCTTCGACCAGATGGGGCCCGCGCATCTGGAGGTGGGCAAGGGTATCGACGTGCGCCCGCACCCGCACATCAACCTCGCCACCGTCACCTACCTGTTCGCCGGGGCGATCGAGCACCGCGATTCGCTCGGCACCTTCGCGCGGATCGAGCCGGGCGCGGTGAACCTGATGACGGCGGGGCGCGGGATCGCCCATTCCGAGCGCTCACCCGGCGACGAGCGGGCGGCGGGGCCTGCCCTCTCGGGCATCCAGACCTGGCTCGCTTTGCCTTTCGCCAAGGAGGAGATCGACCCGGCCTTCGAGCATGTCGCGCGCGAGCGGCTGCCGGTGGTCGAGGCCGGCGGCGCGCGGGCGCGGGTGGTGATGGGAAGCCTGTGGGGCGCCGCCTCCCCGGTCACCTGCCACAGCGAAACCATCTACGCCGACATCGCCCTCGAAGCCGGCGGCACGATGCCGATCGACCCCGAGGCCGACGAGCGCGCGCTTTACGTCGCCGAGGGTGAGGCGAGCCTCGACGGCCTGCCGCTCGAGCCGGCAGTGCTCTACGTCCTGCGCCCGGGGGTCCGCGCAACCCTCCGGTCGGAGCGCGGCGCCCATGTCATGCTCTGCGGCGGGTCGCCGCTCGACGGTCCGCGCCACGTTTGGTGGAACTTCGTCTCCTCCCGCCGCGACCGCATCCAGCAGGCCAAGGAGGATTGGCGCGCCGGAAGGTTCGTCCTGCCGCCCGATGACCATGACGAATATATCCCTCTCCCCGAGGCGAAGCCGCTGACGGTCAGCTATCCGTGACCGAGACTCGCCGCATCGGGCTTTCGACGGGCGTCACCCTCAACGTCGCCCTCGCCGGGCCCAAGGACGCGCCGCCGATCGTGCTGCTGCACGGCTTTCCGGAATCGCACCGGACGTGGCGGCACCAGATTGCGGACCTGTCGCGCGACCATCGGGTGATCGCGCCCGACCAGCGCGGCTTCGCCGGCTCCGCCAAGCCGCAAGCGGTGGAGGCCTATGAGACCGGCACGATCGTCGCCGACATCCTCGCCCTCGCCGACGCGCTCGGGGTGGAGCATTTCGCCCTCGCCGGCCACGATTGGGGCGGGGCGGTGGCGTGGGCGGCGGCGCTTGCCCATCCGTTGCGGGTGGAGCGGCTGATCATCGTCAACGCGCCGCATCCTCTGGTCTTCCAGAAGAGCCTGATCGAGGACGCGGCGCAGCGCGCCGCCTCGCAATATATCAATGTCTTCCGCAGCCCGCTCGCGGAGGCCGGGATAAGGGCGATGGGGCTCGAGACCTTCCTCGACAAGGTGCTGCTCAGCCACGCCGATTCCTCGAAGCTCGAGCCGGAGGAGCGGGAGGCTTATCTCGCCGACTGGGCGCAGGAGGGCGCCCTGACGGCGATGCTCAACTGGTATCGCGCCGCGAAGATCGAGGTGCCCAAGCCCGGCGAGAAGGCGTCCGCGCCGCTGTGGACCAGGCTCCCCTTCCCCCACGTGACCCAGCCCACCCTCGTCGCCTGGGGCCTCAAGGACAGCGCCCTGCTCCCGGTCCAGCTCGAGGGACTGCACGCCCTGGTCGACGACCTGCGGCTCGTCACCTCGCCGACGGCGAGCCATTTCGTGACCTGGGAGGAGCCGGAGTTCGTCACGAGCGCGATCCGCGAATTTCTGGCCCGCGAATAGCGTCCTTGGCTGCGCCGAACGGACTATTTTTCGATGTCGCGCCGCAGAACCCCCGAGACCGTAAGGACCGTGAGCGATACGACGACCCACCCTAAAGCCGCGTACAGCGTCTTCAACAACCGCAGCATCGGAGCATCTTCGCTGATTGTGAACGCGCACTCCTGCCGGGCGTCGAGGGGCACGAAGACGTCGAACGCGTACAAGGCCCTGTCCAGGCCGGAGCCCGTCACGGTGTTACATCCTTCGATGGCCACGTGGGTTGCTACGGACTCGGCTGTCATGGCAATTTCGGCACCCCCGGCTGGCCGCGAGACCGGTCGGGACCCACGGGAGGAGACCGGCTGGAGGCCGCCGACCGAATTGGCCAGAATCACGCCGAGAAGAAGGCACAGTACCAGCGTCTGAAGCGCGCGAGCGGGCTTCAGGCCGAACCTGAAGCCCGCATCGAAGAGCCAACCGGCGCTGATCAATACCCACGGCCAGCTACGCACTGCCACATAGAAGCAGCCGATGGTCAGGAAATAATGGGCCATCCCGTCCGCGAGGAGCGACCATTCCGGCCACGGTCGCGCGAGGTACAAAATCCCGGCGGCAAACGGGGCAGCGACGATGGCGGACTGCCGCAGGAGCGCCTCCTTCCGCCTCCTGATGCTGGATCGGCTTCCTTCGAATATCCGCATCCACTCGAGACGCTTCTGAGCGGAGATGACCGCATCGGCAACCAGGTGTTCGCCGCTTCTCGCATAAGCCCGCGCAAAGGTTTCGAAAGGCTGCGGCGAAAACTCCGGATCCGCCGCGAGGCGCCCCAAGCCGTGCCAGCGCGGGAACAGTCTTGCGTGCGCGCGGGACCAAAGGCTTTTCTCCGCGACGTCTTCCGGAGATGCGAACGCCTGCAACATCAACGCGCGCCTTCGCCCGGCCACCATCGCCCGACGCCCGTAGGCAAAGCTGGAATCGGGAGGCGTCGCCGGGACGGCAGGTCCGGCCTCGTGTGCCTCCGCTCCGACGATCACCGAGGCGGGAGGAGCCGGTAGAGCGATCGATCTGGATCGTTCCTTCGGGTCCGTGCGGTCGAACTGGCCAAAGTCGATGCCATCGAGCAAGAGCCGCCATCTGCCGGTCTGCCTGATCTCGTCCCAGACGACGCCTTCGTTGTCATCGAAGGCCTGGCAGCGCAAACCGCGCAAATCTATGATGACCGGACGCAACTCAGCTTCGACGGCAAAGCGCTGCAGAGCCGCCTGAACTGCAGCCGCGGCATCCTCGCCGCACGGTGTGCCATCTTCCAGCTGCTCGCCCTTCGGGAGGAACTGGAGCGGCCCGACATGGTAGCCCCTGGCCTCTGGAGCATCCCCCGGAATCTGCTGCTGCCGGCAGATCTCGACCCGCCCTCCACGCCCCACGTGGAGCGTCGCCGCGTACACATCGCCTGCGGCGCCAAACGTGCAGTCGGGGACCAGCCAGCCCCCCTGCGGGTCCTCCACGGCATCCCCGATGCTCGTCACCGAACGGGGGCCGAGATCGTCCACCAGCTGGTCCAGGAAGTCCCGCGCCTGCACTTGCGCCTCCGGGCCGGTCGCGGGGGGTTGCCGCATCGCCAGCGCCGCCTGAACGGCGTCGATCGAGCCGCTGAACGCGACTGCGCCGCCAGGTGCGGCGCGCACCGCGACGCACACGCCGTCGTGGAGGAGATAGTCTTTCCCCAGAGCGCGCGGCCGTTCGCTCACCGGCTGGACGTGTCGCCATTTCCGCAGCAGCGCCAGGAGCGAGCGGCCACGACTACCCGTCAGCTGCAGGCTCAGCTCCCCGAAGTGAAGGCCTCCGCTGATCGTCGCTGAACTCATGTCGAGAAGGCTGGCAGTGCCGCGCTTGCAGTCCTCCTCGGCACGCCCGGGGAGCAGTTCCGGGATCACGAAAGCGAGCCTCTGCAGCTCGATCGTTCCAGTCACCTGCGCTCTGCGGAAGCTGACACTGCCGCCCAGTTGACAGGACAAGCGAATGAGACCCGAAAGGCGGGCGTCGCTAAAGTCGACGGCCTCAGGGATCTTGCTCGCAGCCGCTCGGATGACCGGAAGCCTGCACTCGCCCAACATGATGACGCCGTGATCTATGGCGCTGTCGTTCAGCAGGAGGGGGCCGTTGAAGACGGCGTGCCTCTCGATTCGCAACCCTCGCCCGACGTGGCTTTTCCAAAGGTCGATCGACGGCCCGAAGACGCCGCTCGTCACGTCTTCACCGACACGCCGTGCCGGCGGCTCGGTCCAGCGCGCGACACGGCAACCTTCGCCGATCCTCAGCTGGCCGCGGATCGAGGAGGAGCGCGCATCGATGCCGCCGCTGACATGATCGACGGCGCGGCGCCCACCCTCGTCCATCGACCATGCACACTCTCGTGCCCAGCGCAGGTGTTCAAGTTTCAAGTCCCCGCCAATCTCGGCACGCTTGAGCACGATCCTGCCCGCGATTCCCCAGTTTCGCGCTTCGTCGCCACTCTCGTCCGGCTCATTCACCCAGGTGACGGAGCCGCCCACATGCATCTCCTCGGCGTCCAAGGCGGGCGCGTCGATGGACCGGCTCTCGATCCGGCTCGTGTTGAGGGAAAGCGAGTTTTGAATTCGGGTCTGGTAGAGGCTGACGCCGCCGATCGCCCGAAACCCGTGGTCGAGCATCAACCGGCCGCCCACTTCTGCGGATGCGAGCGAGAGGGCGTAGCGGTTGGCATATCCGCGTGCCGGGCCGGCGCTGACGCCCGCTACGGGGGACCGAAGGGAGCAACCGCGAAAATCCGCCGTGCCGGCGATGCGGGCGCCGACCATTCTGATCTGTGGTCCCTGCTTCGGAGACTTGCCGTCACCGCGCGCTTTCAAGTTTATGAAGCGGCAATGACTGGCGATCTGACAATGATCTGCGTCTATGCCGTCAAACCGACAATCCTCAATACAAATAAATGCAAAATGACTTCCCGCCAAGGAAAGCGGAGCTTCCAGAATGCACCTCCTAAATACAAGTGGGGGCAGCGGCCCGCCTTCAGGGCCAGCGAGGTACGACAGGTCGATAATTCCCGCGGCATCTTCCGCGCCAATGATCCTCACGGGGTTGGCGGGGGATCCCTCGATGATGATTCCTGCCGCCGTGATGCCCTTGCCCCTTCGAGGAAAAATAGCCGGCCTGACAGCCTCGACCAAAATGCTGCGAATCATTTCTCCGGTCACGGGCTTGTCATGAGCAGCGTACGACTTGAAAGGGCGACCTCCTCTTATGGCTTCGTCAAACGTGCTTTGCGTCGACATGAGATGCGGCCCCCGAATTTTTGATCATCTTAGCATCCACCTACGGTTGCTCCAGTCCTTGGATCTGGCTGCACCAGGACGGTACGAATGTCCTACACGCGCTCCTCCCCACGACGAGACGCCGCAGTTTGCCCAAGCTGTCGGCTGCCGCTATGCGCCCGGCGATGCCTCCCCGTGCCAAGACGAAGACCCGCTCCCGCTCGCGCTCCGCCGCGCGGCTCGCCGCCGTGCAGGCGCTCTACCAGCAGGAGATGGAGAAGACGCCGCTCCCCACCCTGCTCCACGAATTCCACCACCACCGGCTGGGCGCGACCATCGAGGGCGTCGAATATGCCGACGCGGAGGTCGACTTCTTCGACGATGTCGTCGCGGGGGTCGACGCGCGCCGGGAGGAGCTTGACGGCCTCATCGCCGCGCGGCTGCCGGCCGATTGGCCGCTCCACCGCCTCGACCGGCCGATGCGCCAGATCCTGCGCGCCGGCGCCTACGAGCTCGCCGCCCGCATCGACGTCGCCACCGGCAGCGTGATCTCCGAATATGTCGACGTCGCCAAAGCCTTCTACGACAGGAAGGAAGCGGGCTTCGTCAACGCGGTCCTCGACGCGGTCGGGAAAGACGTGCGGGGCTAACGCCTCCCCCTCCCCGCCGCTTCCCGGTAGGGAAGCAGCGTGAGCGCCGAATCCACCTTGATCGAGAACCTGCGAAGGCTTGCCACGCATCCCGCCGCGCGCGGCCTGCGCGACGATGCGGCGGTGCTGGAAGTGGGCGGAGCGACGCTCGTCCTTACCCATGACATGCTGGTGGAGGGGGTGCATTTCCTGCCCGACGATCCGCCTCAGGACGTCGCGTGGAAGCTGCTCGCGGTGAACCTTTCCGACCTCGCCGCCAAGGGCGCGCGGCCGCTGGGCGTGCTGCTCGGCTTTCCTCTCGGCGAGGAGGCCTGGGATCGCGACTTTGCCGAGGGCTTCGGCACCGCCCTCGCCGCCTTCGACATCCCGCTGCTCGGCGGCGACACGGTGATGGGCCCGCGCGTGCTCGGGCTCACCGCTATCGGGGAAGCGAGGGGCCCGGTGCCGGCGCGGTCCGGTGCCAGGCCGGCCGACCGGCTGTGGGTGAGCGGCGCGATCGGGGACGGGGGGGCGGGGCTGCGCGTCGCCAGAGGCGACCTCGCGGCCGCGCCGGCGCTGCTCGAACGCTATCGCACGCCGCGGCCACGGCTGGAGCTCGGCGAGGCGCTTGCACCGCTCGTATCGGCGATGATGGATGTCTCGGACGGACTGCTGATCGATGCAAAGCGGATGGCGGCGGCCAGTGCGGCTGCGGTGGAGATCGCGCTCGACGCCGTCCCGCTCTCCGGCGCCTTCGTCGCCGCGCTCGGGGATGGGCAGGAGGCCCGCCTCCAAGCGGCGGCCGCCGGCGACGATTACGAGTTGCTCTTCGCCGCCGCGCCGGATCGGACGCAGGAGCTCCTCGCGCTCGCCGATCGCCTCGGCATCGCGCTAACCCCGATCGGCGCTATCGCCCCGGGCGCGGGCCTCACCCTCACCGACGCCGGCGCGCCCCTTCCCCTCCCGCCGCGGCTCGGCTGGGAGCATGGTTGAAAGAGCGGCTCCGGCCCCTTAGAACGCCGCCGCATATCCGGGCGCGCTCGCCTTGGGGGCATCGCCCCGCCCGGCTTACAACAGGGAAGGATCGCCATGAACGTCGTCTACATCGCCATAGCGTGCGGCATCCTCGCCGTGCTCTACGGCCTCTTCACGTCGATGCAGGTGCTGCGCGCGCCGGCCGGCAACGAGCGGATGCAGGATATCGCCAGCGCCGTCCAGGAAGGCGCCCGCGCCTATCTGGCCCGCCAGTATATGACGATCGCCATCGTCGGCGTCGTCGTCGTGCTGCTCGTCGGCTATTTCCTCGGCGTCGTCTCCGCGGTCGGCTTCCTGATCGGCGCGATCCTGTCGGGGGCGACAGGCTTCGTCGGCATGAACGTCTCGGTGAAAGCCAACGTGCGCACCGCGGAAGCGGCGCGGAGCAGCCTCCAGGGCGGCCTCACCATGGCGTTCCGGTCGGGCGCGATCACCGGCATGCTCGTCGCCGGCCTCGGCCTGCTCGCCATCTCGGGCTTCTTCTGGTACCTGACCGGCCCCGGGCACAAGGTGCCTGGCGACCTTCACGACCGCACCATCGTCAACGCGCTCGTCGCGCTCTCCTTCGGCGCGTCTCTGATCTCCATCTTCGCGCGTCTCGGCGGCGGCATCTTCACCAAGGCGGCCGACGTCGGCGCCGACCTCGTCGGCAAGGTCGAGGCCGGAATTCCCGAGGACGACCCCCGCAACCCCGCCACCATCGCCGACAACGTGGGCGACAATGTCGGCGATTGCGCCGGCATGGCCGCCGACCTGTTCGAGACCTATGTCGTCACCCTCGGCGTCACCATGGTCTCGATCGCGCTCACCGTGCGCGGCATCTCCACCGAGCTCCTCACCAAGCTGATGGCGCTGCCGCTGCTGATCGGCGGCGTCTGCATCGTCACCTCGATTCTGGGCACCTACATGGTCCGGCTCGGCAAGGGCGGCTCGATCATGGGCGCGCTCTACAAGGGCTTCTGGACCGCCGCGATCCTCGGCGCCGTCGCCGTCTATTTCGCCACCCAATATGTGGTCGGCGACATGGGCGCGACGCTCGCCACCATCGGCGGCGTCGGCGGCAAGACGATCGTGCTGACCGGCATGAAGCTGTTCTACTGCATGCTGATCGGCCTCGCGCTGACCGGCGCCCTGGTCTGGATCACGGAGTACTACACCGGAACCAACTTCCGCCCGGTGAAGTCGATCGCCATCGCCTCGCAGACCGGCCACGGCACCAACGTCATCCAGGGCCTCGCGATCAGCCTCGAATCGACGGCGCTGCCCACCATCGTCATCGTCGTCGCGGTGATCGCCGCCTACCAGCTCGCCGGCGTCATCGGCGTCGCCTTCGGGGCGACGGCGATGCTCGCGCTGGCCGGCATGGTGGTGGCGCTCGACGCCTACGGCCCCGTCACCGACAATGCCGGCGGCATCGCCGAGATGGCCGGCCTTCCGGACGAGGTGCGCGAGCGTACCGACGCGCTGGACGCCGTCGGCAACACCACCAAGGCGGTGACCAAGGGCTATGCGATCGGCTCGGCCGCGCTCGCCGCGCTCGTGCTGTTCGGCGCCTACACGACCGACCTGCATGAGTTCTTCGGCGACCTCACCGTCGATTTCTCCCTCTCCAACCCCTACGTGATCGTCGGCCTGCTGCTCGGCGCCCTCCTCCCCTACAGCTTCGGCGCCTTCGGCATGACCGCGGTCGGCCGGGCGGCGGGGGCGGTGGTCGAGGACGTCCGCGCCCAGTTCCGCGACAATCCGGGGATCATGGAGGGGACGAGCCGTCCGAATTACGGCCGCACCGTCGACCTCGTCACCCGGGCCGCGATCCGCGAGATGATCCTCCCGTCGCTGCTGCCGGTGCTGGCGCCGATCGTCGTCTATTTCGCGATCACCGCCGTGGCGGACCGCGAATCGGGCTTCGCCGCGCTCGGCGCCTTGCTCCTCGGCGTCATCGTCTCGGGGCTGTTCGTCGCCATCTCGATGACCTCGGGCGGCGGCGCCTGGGACAATGCCAAGAAGTATATCGAGGACGGCAATTACGGCGGCAAGGGATCGGAGGCCCACAAGGCCGCGGTCACCGGCGACACGGTGGGCGATCCCTACAAGGATACGGCCGGCCCGGCGGTCAACCCGATGATCAAGATCACCAACATCGTCGCGCTGCTGCTGCTCGCGGCGCTGGCGGCGAAGGGCGGCTGATCCGCGCGCCCCTGTCGGACGAACGACCCCGCCGGGCCCCGCCCGGCGGGGTTTTTCGTGGCCGTTGCATCGCCCAAGCGTCCGCTTATACTCTTTGAGTTCAACGCTTTTTCCGGGGGTGAGGGGATGCGGAAGCTGATCGTCTGTGCGCTGTTGGCGGGGGTCGTGCCGTGCGGTCTCGAATCGGTCGCGGCGGCGCCCCCGGCACCGGTCGTCAAGCAGGCGCCGGCGGCGGTCATCCCGATCGCGGCCTTCGCCAAGCGGCCGTTCATGCAGACGCCGCGCATTTCCCCCGACGGCTCGAAGTTCGTCGTCGAGATGTCCCGCGACAAGAAGGGCTATCTCGCCGTCGTCGATCTGGCCAATCCGGGCACGCCGCCCGACCTGTTCGTCGCGATGAGCGAATTCCGCGAGGTGGGCGACCGCACGGTCGCCGGCTATCGCTGGGTCGGCAACGACAATGTCGTGATCACGATGGCCTCGCGCGAGAACATCTGGGGCCAGGTGATCGACGTCACCCGGCTGGCCGCCTACAACGTCCGCACGAAGAAGCTGACGCCGCTCGCCTGGGACCACGCCATGGCGCGCGCCAGCGGTATTTTGTACATCGACCACGACAAAGGCAGGATCCTGCTCCAGCGCGACAGCGACGCCTACGGCCGCGAGATGTGGGGCAATCCGGAGGTCGTCTGGGTCGACGTCGCCACCGGCCGCACCACGCTCGTCGAGCGGCCGAACCCGGTGGTCGACTCCTGGCTCGCCGACGGCAAGGGCGTCGTCCGCGCCGCGACCGGCTATGACGGGCAGAACGGCAAGCAGCGGCTGATGTACCGGTCCAGGCCGGACGAGCAGCTGCACACCGTCGACAACAGCGCCGACGCGAGCTTCACCGAGGCGAACATCACCCCGGAGATATTCCTCGACGAGCCCGACATGGCCGTCGCCGGGAGCAACAAGGACAATTACCGCAAGCTCTACAAGGTCAACCTGAAGACGATGACGCTCGGGCCCGTTCTCTTCGAGAAGCCCGGCTACGACGTCGGCGGCCCGGTCTACGCGAACCATGAGCGCAACAAGCTGATCGGCGTGACCGTCACCGAGGGCGGCGCCCGCGAATATTGGTTCGACCCGGACTGGCGGACGATCCAGCAGATCATGGACGAGCGGTTCGGCGCCGGCAACGCGCACCTCGTCTCGCGCGACCGCCGCGACGAGAAGCTGATCTTCAAGGTCGGCAAGCCGAGCCAACCGGGCGGCTATTATCTCTACGACACGGCCGCGGGGAAGCTCGCGCTGATCGGCTGGGTCTATCCGGACCTCGCCGATGCCGAGCTGAACCCGATGTCGACCGTCACCTACACCGCCCGCGACGGCCTGAAGATCCCGGCCGTCGTGACGATGCCGCGCCACCGGGCAGGACAGAAGAACCTTCCCGTCGTCGTCCTCGTCCACGGCGGTCCGTTCGGCATCCGCCAGGAAGAGGAGTTCGGCGCCTTCCCCTGGCAGCAGGCGCTCGCCGAGCAGGGTTATGTCGTGATCGAGCCGAACTATCGCGGCTCGGGCGGCTACGGGAAGGACTTCGTCACCAAGGGCCGCGCTCCGGCGGGCTATGGCGGCACGATGCAGGACGATCTGAACGACGCCATCGCCTGGTTCGCCCAGCAGGGCATCGTCGATGCGAAGCGCGCCTGTGTGATGGGCTGGTCCTACGGCGGCTACGCCGCGGCTCGCGGCGCCCAGCGCGATCCAAATCTGTGGCGCTGCGCGATCGCAGGCGCGGGCGTCTACGACATTCCGTTGATGACGCAGTGGGACAAGGAGCATCTCGGCACCTTCGGCGCCAAGTTCCAGGCGACGTCGAACGACCCCGCCGGGATTTCGCCGGCGCGCCACGCCGAGGCGAAATGGGCGCCGATCCTGATCGTCGCGGGCGCGCGCGACCGACGCATTCCGCTCGAGCAGCCGCACACATTGGTCTCGCGTCTCCAGTCGGCCGGCAAGCGCGAGAATGTCGATTATCGCTACGTCGAGCAGAAGGAAGGCACGCACAACCTCCCCTACGAGGACGTCGCAGCGCAGTGGCTCGAGGAATCGAACAAATGGCTCGCGCGCTGGAACCCCGCCTATGTCCCGAGCGACCGGGACCGGCCGCCGGCGGGGGCGCAGGCGCCGGGCGCGAATTGACCGCATCGTCGCTCCGCACCCGGCCGGGCAGCCGGGCGCCGGGCCGTGGGAGGGAAGAGGAAGAATGAGACGGATCGCAGCGTTGCTGGCGCTGGCGGCGGCGGGGCTGGCCGTTCCCGCGGGGGCCGCCGCCGCCCCGGCGGCGCCGGAGCGGATAGCGGTGGAAGCGTTCGGCGCGCTGCCGAGCTTTTCCCACCCGCGCATCTCGGCGGACGGCAAGCGCATCCTCGCCATCGCTTATGCCGACGGCGAGAAGGTGATCGTCGTCTACGACCTCGACGGCGGCGACGGGCATTTCACCCGCATCAACGTCGGCGACAAGCTCGAAGTGCTCGACGCCCGCTGGGCGGGGAGCCGCCGCGTGCTCCTCAAGGTGTTCGGCATGAACAACGAGATGGGCATCGAGGTGCCGCTCAGCCGCCTGTTCCTGTTCGACCTCGACACCAAGGCGATGAAGCCGCTCGGCGGCGCGAAGATTGGCGGGCTGTGGGGCGGCAACCTCGTCCATGTCGACGAAGCCGGCGACTTCATCCTGCTCGAGGCCCAGCGGACCTTGTGGAGCGCGCCGTCGGTGCTGCGCATCGATCTCGACACGCTGAAGACGAAGGAGGTCGTCCAGCCCTATGGCGGCGTCTGGGACTGGTATGCCGATGCGAGCGGGACGGTCCGCGCCGGGCTCGGCAGCACGGAAGGCAAGTGGTTCCTGCTCTACCGGGAGAAGGAGGGCGGCATGTTCCGCCGCATCAACGGCAAGCGCAGCCACGAGGACACGCTTTCGGACATCGAGAAGGTGATTCCCATCCCCGGCAGCGACAAGGGCTATGCCCTCGCCCACAAGTCGAGCGGCCGCTACGGCGTCTATCGCTACGACTTCGTCGCCGACGAGATCGGCGAGCCGGTCTTCGAGCATCCGCAGGTGGACGTCGAAGCGGCCGAGGTGTCGCCCCGCACCGGCGCCATCGAAGCGGTGCGCTACACCGACGACCGGGACCGCATCTCGTGGTTCGATCCGGCGATGAAGAGCGTGCAGGCGCGCCTCGACAAGGCGCTGCCGGGGCGGATCAACCGCGTCGTCTCGCGCGACGCCGCCGACAGCCGGATGATCGTCTGGTCGACCACCGCCTCGGATCCGGGCGTCTATTATCTCTACGACCGCGCTCGCGGCGACCTGCGCGAGATCGCGCGGCCCCACCCCGCGCTCGAGGGCAAGCCGCTCGCGCCGGTGGAGCCGATCCGCTACGCCGCCCGGGACGGCCTCTCCATTCCCGCCTATCTCACCACGCCGCTGGGGCGGGGCGAGAAGGGCCTGCCGCTGATCGTCATGCCGCACGGCGGCCCGTTCGTCCGCGACAGCTGGGAATATGACGCCTGGGCGCAGTTCCTCGCCAATCGCGGCTATGTCGTGCTGCAGCCCAATTTCCGCGGCTCGACCGGCTACGGGAAGGAATTCGTCGACGCCGCCTCCGGCCAGTATGGGCGCAAGATGCAGGACGATCTCGACGACGGCGTCCGCACCCTGGTGCAGCGCGGCCTCGTCGATCCGAAGCGGGTCTGCATCATGGGCGCTTCCTATGGCGGCTATGCGGCGATGTGGGCGGCGGCGCGCAACCCGGAAATCTATCGCTGCGCGATCAGCTTCGCCGGCATTTCCGAGATGAAGACGATGCTCCACTACGACCCGGGCAGCTGGAGCGCGCGCCGCTATTATCGCGACTGGCGCGACCGCATCAGGGGCGAGGACAAGTTCAACCTCGACGAGGTCTCCCCGCTGAGCCGCGCCGCGCAGATCAAGGTGCCGCTGCTCATCGCCCACGGCGAGAAGGACAAGACGGTTCCCGTCATCCAGTCGAAGAAGATGGACGAGGCGCTCAGCCGCGCCGGCATCGCCCACGAATTCGTCCTCTACCCCGAGGAGAAGCACGGCTTCGCCAAGGCCGAGGACTCGATCGACTTCCTCAAACGCGTCGAGGCCTTCCTCGCCCGCTACAACCCGGCGAGCTGAGCCCTCAGGAGAAGAAGGCGAGCCGCTCGCGCTCCCGCTCGCCGCCGCCGAAATAGCGGTGCGTCCAGCCGTCGGTCTCGTCGAGATAAGCGGCCTTGGGATCCTGCAGCGCCTGCGCCTTCGCCGCCTTGATGTGGTCGCGGAAATAATAATGGTCGAACATCCGCATGAACTCGCCGATGTAGACGTCGGCCACCTCGGTCTCGCCGAATATGAAGAGCTGGTTCTCGTCGTTGTTGCGCGACGAGTTGTTGCTGAAGTTGGCGGAGCCGGTGACGACGACCGGATTGTCGGACAGCGGATCGATCAGGATGATCTTCGTGTGGATGAAGACGCCGCTGTGGTGCAACGATTCCGCCTGCAGCTGCTCGAGCATCTTCTTCTGCCATGCCTCGAGGATCGACGAATCGCTGAGCGCCGCCGCGGCGGCCAGCAACGTGTTCGGCGAGCGGATGAGGGCGTTGCCCACGACGCCGTGCTTGTTGAGCAGACCGAACACCTGGGCCGGGGCGGCGATCAGCGCATTCTCGATGTCGTCGTGGAGCGCGAAGGGTGCGGTGAAGCATACCATCTGGTCGGCCTTGCCGATCAAGGTCGCGCACAGCTCCACCGCCTCGATGGTCTTGCGCGGGCTGAACACCACCGACGTGCCGCTCGGCGAGCTCGCCATGTCGGGAAGAGCGCTCGCCGCTGCCGTCTGCACGCGCGAATCCGCGCAGCTGAGCGTCGGGTCCTGCCACACCAGCTGGTGCCATTTGAGGTAGGTGCCGGCCGGCTCCGGCCCCGCGATGGCGTGGCCGACGTTCGATTGGGCATAGACGCCCGCGTCGGTGAAGTTGGTCGAGCCCGTCCACACCGCCTTCGCCTGGCCGTCCGTTCCGGTCAGCACGACGAACTTGTTGTGCGAGATGGCGAGGCCGTCGGCGACCCGGTCCTTCGCGACATCGTCGAGGCCATATTCCTTGAGCAGCGGCCGGCTCTCGTTGATCGGGCCCTTCCCGGCCTTGTCGACGATGGCGTCGTGGAGGATTTCCAGCCGCACCCCGCGGGTCCGAGCCCGCGCGAGAGCCTGCGCATATTCGGGCTTGGCGAATTCGTAGACGAAGAGGTGCAGCCCCTCTCCCGGCTGGGCGGAATCGATGAAGGCGATGAGCGCTTCCTGGAGCCCGCGCGACAGCCAGGCGCGCGCTTGCGGATCGACCACCTCGCCGGGGGGCAAAGTCGGGAAGCGGCGGGCGAAGGCCTGGCTGGAGGCGGCGCTGCGGTTGAAGTGGACGGCGTGGCCGTTCCTGCCCACCGCATCCTCCTTCTCGCAGGTGATCTCGACCGCCACCTGGTCGTCGTCGATCAGCTGGTCCTTGGTGCCGCGCATGGCATGCACCTCATACGTGTAGGTGCGCCCCGCCTTCGTCGTGTAATCGCCCCAGTGGAACTTCTGGATCGGGTGTCGCCGGGTGGTGACCTCGTCTCCCTCGTCCGATTCGGGCACGTCGAACTTCTTCAGGCCGCGCAGCCAGACCGTCTCGCCATTCTCATGGTCCGTCCTGAGGATCGCGAAGCCGAGCAGCCCGGCGCAATAGGCCTCGTCGCAGTCGAAGGCGAGCAGCACCACATAGGTCCCCGCGATCGCCCGCACCTTCAAGCCCTTCGGGCTCGGTCCCGCCGTCTTGCGCATGTCGTATCCCCCACCCGCGCCCTGTCCCCTCGATGGCGCTCGGCTGCAGCCTATCATTGCGCAGCCGGTCTGTCCCGCGGCTTTCGCCCCCCGGGCCCGGGGTTCCCATTTGCGCGATGAGCCGCTAAGGCCGCCCCGTTCTTTTGCTCAGGGATTTGAATGGCCAAGGAAGAGCTTCTCGAAATGCGCGGGCAGGTGGTCGAGCTGCTGCCCAACGCCATGTTCCGCGTCCGCCTCGAGAACAATCACGAGATCCTCGGCCACACGGCGGGCAAGATGCGCAAGAACCGCATCCGCGTGCTCGTCGGCGACGAGGTGCTCGTCGAGCTGACGCCCTACGACCTCACCAAGGGTCGGATCACCTACCGGTTCAAATAAGCGCGCGGGCGGCGCCCGTGCGGCTGATCCTCGCCTCCGCGTCTCCGCGCCGCCTCGAGCTGCTGGCGCGCCTCGGCATCGTGCCCGATGCGGTGGTGCCGGCGGAGATCGACGAGACGCCCCGCAAGGGCGAGCTTCCCATGCCTTACGCCGAGCGCATGGCCGCCGAGAAGGCCGTCGCGTCCGCGCAGCCGGGGGCCGTCGTCCTCGCCGCCGACACCGTCGTCGCGGCCGGCCGCCGGATCCTTCCCAAGACCGAGACGGAAGGCGAGGCGCGGGCCGCACTGTCGCTCCTCTCGGGCCGCCGCCACCGGGTCCATTCGGCGGTGACGGTGATCGACCCGGCCGGCCGCGCGCGGCATCGGCTGTCGACCTCCGTCGTCGCCTTCAAGCGCCTCTCAGAGGAGGAGCTCGCGGCCTACCTCGCCGCCGGCGAATGGCGCGGCAAGGCCGGCGGCTATGCGATCCAGGGGCGCGCGGAAGCGCTCGTCCGTTCCCTCGCCGGCAGCCATTCCGGCGTCATGGGCCTGCCGCTTTACGAGACGCGTGCGCTGCTGCGCGCGGCGGGCTGGCCGCTTGGCTGAGTGGATCTTCGAGGAGGGGATCGGCGAGCGCCGGGCGGCCTTGATCGAGGACGGCGCCATCGTCGAGGCGCATGTCGAGCTGCCGGACCCGCTGCGGCTCGGCACCGTTGCCGCCGGGCGGCTCGTCTCGATCCTCGTCCCCGGGCGCCGCGGCGTCGTCGCGACGGCGGCGGGCGACGTGCTGGTCGAGCCGCTGCCGCCGGCGCTCAGCCAGGGCCAGGCCGTCCGGGTGGCGATCGTCCGGGAAGCGGTGCCCGAGCCGGGACGCCCGAAGTTCCCACGGGGGAAGATCACCGAAGAACCGGAGGGTCCCGGGCCCGATTTGCCGGAGCGGCTCCGGTTGCGGCCGGGCGGCGCGCCGCCGGGGCCGGACCGGCTGGAGGCGGCCGGCTGGTCCGAAACCCTCGAGGAGGCTTCCCGCGGCGAAATCCCCTTCCCGGGCGGGTCCCTGCGGATGAGCCTGACCCCCGCCATGACCCTGTTCGACGTCGACGGCAGCCTCCCTCCCGCCGAGCTCGCGGTCGCCGGAGCCGCGGCGGCGGCCAGGGCGATCCGCCGCTTCGGCATCGGCGGCTCGATCGGCCTCGACCTCCCCACCCTCGCCTCGAAGGCGGAGCGCGCCGCCGCCGCCGCGGCCGTCGACGCGCTGCTGCCGCAGCCCTTCGAGCGGACCGCGGTGAACGGCTTCGGCTTCCTCCAGATCGTCCGCCGCCGGGAGCGCCCCTCGCTTCCGGAAATCCTCCAGTCCGATCCCGTCGGGGCGGCGGCGCGGGCGCTCCTCCGGCAGGCGGAGCGGACGCAAGGGCCGGGCGTGCGGATCCTCACCGCCGCGCCGCCGGTCATCGCCCGCATCGAGGCGAATCCCGAATGGCTGGAGGCGCTTGCCCGCCGCGCCGGCGCGCCCGCAGCCTTGCGGCCCGACCCGCGGCTCGCCATATGGGCCGGCCATGTCCACGCCTCCCCAGACACGTAGGAAACGCGCCGGCTGTCCGGTGTGCGGCAAACCACCGAGCGGCGCCCACGGCCCCTTCTGCGGCCAGGGGTGCCGGGACCGCGACCTCCTGAACTGGCTTCGCGAGGGCTATCGCGTTCCCGGCCCGCCGGCGCAGGAAAGCGATGCCGAGAGGCTGGACAGGGAGGGCTGAGCCCCTCTATAGGCCGCGCTTTCCGCGCCCCGGCCGGGAATGCCCAGGTAGCTCAGTTGGTAGAGCACGTGACTGAAAATCACGGTGTCGGTGGTTCGATTCCGCCCCTGGGCACCATTCTCCCCCACATTGGAACGCCAGGCGCACGGCGAGCCTTGCCGCCGGCTGCGCCTCTCCCGCGCACATTGCGCGGAGCCGTGCCCGCTCCCGGGCGGCGGCGCCCGTTCGCTCCTCACCTGCAAGCCGAATAGGCTGATCGGCGGGACTGCCAGGCGGGCGTGAACGGCGCCGCGCCGAGGCGCGGCGTCCGAACTCACCCTTGCGCCGGCGCCTGCCTCAGAAGCGAAGCGAGAGGGTCACCGCGCCGCCATTGTCGGTCCAGTTATCGGCGAAGCTGCCCTGGTAGCGGGCCCCGATCCGGAACCGGCCGGCCTCGACATCGACTCCCGCTTCGAGGTCGACCGCGTTGCGCGGCAGGCCGAACCCGGTGACGGTGAAGGCCGAACCCGCACCGGCGAAGGTCGCGGCCGCCGTGTTGCCGCTCTGATCGAGGCGGTGGCGATAGGCGACGCTCGCCCTCGGCACGATCGTGGCGGCGCCGAGGCCGCCAATCGGCGCGGAGAAGCGGGCGCCGGCGGTCGCGAAGCTCGCCTTGTAGCTGTCGCCCGCGACGGTCAGCCGGCCCGCGCCGCCGGTCTCGGCGAATCCGTCGAGATGGGTGCGGACGCGGTCGAAAGCGACGAACGGCGCAAGCGTCGCATCGCCGGGGAGCAGGTCGTAATCGGCCTCCGCGAAGAGGCGCGACGTGTCGCCGTTGAAGCTCGCGGCGGCGGGACCGAGCGTGCCATAGAGGGTCCGCGTCGCCGAGATGTCGTGCCAGAAGAAGGCCGCGCCCGCCCGCGCGCCGAATCCGCCCGCGCGGTAGCCGACATGGCCGCCGACATATTTGCTGTCGACGTCGGCGCGGCTCTGGCGATCGGCGAGGTTGTCGCGCGCGCTGCCGAGGCCGCCGCCAATGCCGGCCGAGAAGCCCTCGCCGGCCCAGCTGATCCCGGCGATGAAGCCATGCCCTGTCGCGCGGGCGGAGGCGAGGCCGGAGGCGGCGTCGACGTGGGTCGAGCCGGTGAAGCCGTCGCCCCACAAAGCGACGCCTTCCGGTGCCGTCCGGCCGTTCCACACCAGCGCATTGCGAACGGCGCGGCTGTCGTCGGCGATGAGCGCCGGCAGCGTCGCGTAGATCTCACCCGACAGGGAGTTGAAGATGCCGGGCGCCTGGCTGTCCGACGATTGGAGGATCGCCAGGAAGACCGGGTTCGCCAGTCCCAGCGACTGCGCGGCGTTGGCGACGGCGACCTGATTGGGCGACGTCGCGAGGTCGGAGAACTTGCGGTCGTTGCGCGTCAGGAAAAGCGTCACGTCGTTTGCGCCGTAGGCGAGGCTCGGCGTCAGGAAGGCGAGGTTGGTCGTCACCCCATCGAACTTGCCCTGGACGCCGCCACCGGCGGTGAGGATCGTGTAGCGGGTCTGCGGTGCGTAGGTGCCGTTCTGGGCCAGCACCTGCACCGAGCCGCCAGTCAGCGTCGCCGCCCCGGTCGCGGCGATCTTGTCGCTCGCGCCCGCCGCAGTGGCGTCGATGGCGAAAACCGATCCTGGCGCGAAGCTGACCGCGCCGGCGACGTTCAGCGTGCCGATGCCGCCGATGCCCGGCGCGACCGTGCCGCCCGCCGCGGTGAGGCCGCCGATCGTGCCGGTGCCCTCCAGCCGGCCGGCATTCAGCCGGATCGCCGACGGGAGCGTGCCCGTCACGGCGAGCGTGCCGGCGCTGACGGTCGTCGCGCCGGAATAGCTGCTGGTGCCGCTGAGCGTCAGGCGGCCGGCGCCGCTCTTGACGAGCGGCCCCGCCCCGGTGAGCGCGCCGGCGAAGGTCGTGTCGGACGCCTGGTTCAAGGTGACGCCGCTGCCGATGATGACGGTGCCCCCCGATCCGCCCGCCAGCGACGAGATGGTCGCCGCGGTCTTGGTGAATTCGAGCGTGCCGTGATCGACGGTGAAGCCGATCGTCGGATCGGTGCCGCCTGCCAGTCGCAGGGTGCCCTGGTTGATCGTGGTCGTGCCGGTGTCGGCGTAGACGCCGTTCACCGTGAGGAGGCCCGCGCCGTTCTTGATGAACGCGCCGTTCCCCTGCACCGCGCCGAGGATCGTGCCGTCGCCGCTGCGGTCGAAGCTGAACGTGCCGGCATTGTCGAGGCTCGCGATCGAGAAGCCGGCGGTGCTCTCGGCAGCGGAGGCCGTGGCGCCGGCGCCGATCGTCAGCCCGCCCGGAAGCGGCGAGACGATCAGCAGCTTGCCGTTCTGGACTGTCGTCTGGCCCGTATAGGTGAGGCTCCCGCCGCCCAGCGTCACGGTCGCGGGGCCGGTGAACGTCAATCCGCCCGTCCCGCCGATGCTGTTGGCCTTGAGAGGATTGGATTTGGGATCGTTCAGGAACAGGAGCGATGCGTCGTTCGCGAAATTGACCACCAGCGTGCCATTCACCGTGAATGACCCGCTCTGCACCGTGGCGACGCCGCCCGGGTTCCGCACCTCCAGGCTCGAGCCTTGGGCGATGTTGACGTTGCCGCCGGTTCCGCCCGAGCCGGTGACGACCGTGGTGCCCGTGGCGGCGACCCAGTTGCCGCTGACGACGTTGAGCTGCTCGAACCCGGTGGAGGCGGCGAGCTGGCCAGTCGGATGCGCCGCGTCCTCCGCCACCAGGGTCAGCGTCTCGCCCCGCGCGCCGTTGCCTTGCACCGCGCCCGTGATCGCGGCCGTCGTGCTCATCGTCAGATTTCCACCGACACGAATCGCAGCGGTGGCGCCGCTGACCGTCCCCCGCACGACGACGTCCCTCCCGCTGAATGCGATGGCGTTGATCCCGACGCCTTGGTCGGAAGTCACTTTTCCGGTCGAGGTGACGGTGATCGTGGTCAGGGTGGAAGAGGTACCGCCGTTCGCGTTGATGCCGTCGCCGCCGGCGCCGTGGGCCGCTACCGAACCGGCTACGGTGATCGTGCTGCCGCCGCCCGTCAGGATGCCGTGCGCCGTATCGCCTGAGGTATCGACGACGCCGGTCGCGCCGATGGTGATCGTGGCCGGGCTGAAGTTGTGGACCTCGAAGCCGCTAAATCTGCTTGTATCGATGCCGTTGGTGAGCTTCCCCGTCGTACGAACGGTGCCGTCGACCTGGGCGCTGCTGTTGAGCACGATGAGGCCCGCATGGTCGAACCTGTCGTTGCCGAACGTCACCGTACCGAGGTTCTCGATCAGGCCGCCTGAGTTGAGGGTGAAGGTCGAGCCGTTCGCCGCGGACACGGTAGCGCTCATGTTTCCGGTCGTGCGAACCGTGCCGGAGACGGAGCCCGTGGCGCCGTTGAGGCTCACCCCGGCGCCGTTCTGCGCGGCCGACCGGATCAGGCTGCCGGCTTCGGTCGTGAGCGTGCCGCCGGGCGATATCGCGACCACGGAAGCAAATGTGCCGTTATCCTCGACGATGCTGCCGTTCAGCACCTGCACCTGGCCGCCGGTCACGGGCCCCTGCGTCGGATTGGGCGCAGTCGCGTCGCAGACGGTGGTCGTCCCGGTCGTCGTGCATTTCGCGAAGGCCGGCGCGCTGGCCATCGTCGCGACGCCAACGAGGAGTGAACTCGAAAGAAGGCGGACCTTCGAACCGACATTGAACGCCATCGTGAACTCCCTCAGCCAACTGACCGATTCGGTTGCTTTTTATCTGCCGAAACGGATGATGATTTCGGCCTTCATGCGACGGTCTCCGGCCGAGAGCAAGCAACCGATGAGATGCGAAGGCCCCATCCGCCGCCGGGGGTCAGATGGCCATCAAGGCTGCGCTCCCGCCCGGGCTCGCGGCAGCAGAAACACGCGCATCCCCGCTCAGGCGGGCGGGATCACCGACGGAGACGACGACGCCTACATCGCCGTGGCCGGAAGCCTACACCCTTCCGCTGACGGCGCAGTCAGGCCAGGGGCACCGACTCGCGCCTTGCGCCGTCGCCGGCCAGCCCGTGATAGTCCCTGAACCAGTCCACGAACCTGGGAATGCCTTGCGCGATGGTGGTGGTGGGTTCGAAGCCCAGGTCGCGCTGGATCGCGCTGATGTCGGCGTAGGTGTCGCGCACGTCCCCCGGCTGCATCGGGAGCAGCCGGCGCTCGGCCTTGCGTCCGCAGGCCTGCTCGAGCAGGCCGATCATGTGGGTCAACTCCTCGGAGCGGTGGTTGCCGATATTGTAGAGCCGGTGCGGCGCGCGGCTGCCGCCCGCTTTCTCCGCGCCGTCGTCGGGCGCCGGATTGTCGAGGCAGGCGACGATGCCGGTGACGATGTCGTCGATATAGGTGAAGTCGCGGCGCATATTGCCCTCGCCGAACACGTCGATCGGCTCGCCGGCGAAGATCGCCCGGGCGAACATCCACATCGCCATGTCCGGCCGGCCCCAAGGCCCGTAGACGGTGAAGAACCGCAGCCCCGTCTGCGGCAGCCGGTAGAGATGCGCGTAGGTTTCGCTGATCAATTCGTCCGCCTTCTTCGTCGCGGCATAGAGCGACAGCGGATGGTCGACGCGGTCTTCGACGCGGAAGGGCAATGTGACGTTCCCGCCGTACACCGATGACGAAGAGGCGTAGACGAAGTTCGAGACGCCGCGATGGCGCGCCACCTCGAGCATGTTGAGGTGCCCGACCAGGTTCGAGTGGACGTAGGCGTGGGGGTTCTCGATCGAGTAGCGCACCCCGGCCTGGGCGCCGAGATGGACGATGCGGTCGAAGGCGGCGTCCGCGAGCGCCGCGGTCAGCGCCGCGTTGTCGGCGAAATCGATCTCGAGGAACGAGAAGCCGGGCTCCCTCGCCAGCTCGGCAAGCCGGTCGCGCTTCAGCTTCGTCGAATAATAGCCATTGACGTTGTCGAGACCGATGACCGTGTCGCCGCGCGCGAGCAGGCGGCGGCTGACGTGGAATCCGATGAAGCCGGCGGCGCCGGTGACGAGAACGCGCATGTGCGAAAGGTCCGCTGTGAAGGGAGGCGGGGCCTTAGACCATCGCCCGCGCACGGATCAATGCACCCCGCGGCGGTAGACTTAGCGGGCCGTTATCCACTAACGCTCCCGAGGCACATTCCGCCGGCGGGGCGCACGAGAGTAACGAGTGACCATCACCTCCGCGAAGTTCAACAGCGCGCGCCGGAGCCTGTGGCTGCGGATCCGCTTCCAGCTGGGCATCGGACTGCTGCTGGCGGTGCTGGTTCCCTATGCGGTTCGCTACCGGTTCGACGCCGGTACCCCCGGCATGGCGCCTCTCAACAACTCGCTGATCGCAACGACGCTGGCGCTCGTCGCGGGCTATTATTCCTTCCGCAAGGTGTCGCAATATCCCGGCGTCCGCGTCTCCTACCATATCCTGCCGACCTTCGCCGCCAGCTACGGCATGGCGCTCGCCACCTTCTTCTTCCTCCGCCTCGACTATAGCCGCCTCCACTTCCTCAGCAGCTTCCTGATCGCGGTCTTCTGGTACCTTGTCGTCTATTCGCGGCTCCAGCGCCGGCACCGCGTACGAATCGCCGTCGTGCCCTATGGCGAGGTGCGCCGCCTGTTCGGGATCGAAGGCGTGACGTGGCTGCCGCTGGAGGACCCCGCCGACACCGAGCTCGCCGTCGACGGCATCGTCGCCGACCTTCGGGCCGACATACCCGATGCCTGGGAGCGGTTCCTCGCCGACCGCGCGCTGGCGGGCACTCTGGTCATGCACGTCAAGCAGATGGAGGAATCGCTCACCGGCCGCGTCGCCATCGACCATCTCTCCGAGAACAATTTCGGATCCCTGATCCCCGGCATCGTCTACGCCAAGGTGAAGCGGATCAGCGACGTCGTCGTGAGCCTGCTCGTCCTGCCGTTCCTGCTGCCGGCGCTGCTGGTCGTCGCGCTCCTCATCAAGCTCGATTCGCCCGGCTCCGTCCTCTTCACGCAGGAGCGGATGGGCTATCGCGGCGCGACCTTCCGAATGTACAAGTTCCGCAGCATGCGCCAGGCGGCCGTCGCCGCGGATCCGCGCATGGCGGCGATGACCCAGGACGACGACGCGCGCGTCACCCGCATCGGCCGCTTCCTGCGCAAGTATCGCGTCGACGAGCTGCCGCAGGTGATCAACATCCTGAAGGGCGAGATGAGCTGGATCGGACCGAGGCCTGAGGCGGTGCCCCTGTCGCTCTGGTACGAGGCGGAGCTGCCCTTCTACCGCTACCGTCACATCGTCCGGCCCGGCATCACGGGCTGGGCGCAGGTGAAACAGGGCCATGTCGCCGAGGTCGGCGACGTGCTTTGGAAGCTCCAGTACGATTTCTACTACATCCGCAACTTCTCGTTCTGGCTCGACCTGCTCATCGTCGCCAGAACCATTCGTACCGTGCTGAGCGGTTTCGGCGCCCGCTGACGCCCTCAGGCGGCCTCGCGGCGGCTCTCCGGCTCGTGCCGATGCCACGCCTGGAACATCAGGACCGCCCACAAGGCCGCCGTGGAATCCCGTCGTCCCGAGAGATGCTCCTGCCAGCGCCGGGCGACGATGCGAGCGTCGAAATAGCCCTCCTGGCTCATCCGGCGCGGTTCGAGCAGCTCCTCCGCCCACGGGCGCAACGGTCCGCGCAGCCATTCGCCGACCGGAATGGCGAAACCGGCTTTCGGCCGTTCGAAGAGGGCGCGCGGCGCCTCTCGATACAGGAGCTCCCTGAGGATGTGCTTGCCCTTGCCCCCGCGCACCTTCATCGAGAGGGGCAGACGCGCGGCGAGCTCGGCGACACGGTGGTCGAGGAACGGCACGCGCGTCTCGAGGCTCACCGCCATCGACGCCCTGTCCACCTTGCAGAGTATGTCGTCGGGCAGATAGGAAACCGCGTCCCGGTACATCATCCGCATCGCGTCCGGCGCCCCCGGCAGAGGCTCGACATCGGTGCCTGGCCAATGCGCCTGGCCGTCCGGGCCCAGAACCGGGGACGCTTCGAAGCTCCATTCGTCGAGGAAGCTGTCGTAGACGTCGTCCAGCGAGCGCGCCGACCCGGCGACACGCAAGGCTTTCTGGATCTTGGCGCCGAAATTCGGCGCGCGGCGGCCGGGCGCCGCGTTCCACACCGACGGTGGAAGCTGGCCGAGCGGCGGGCCGATCAGCGCCCGGACCGGCCGGGGCAGCATCTGCAGCCTCTTCCACAGCCGCGGAGCGGCGAAGTGGCGGTTGTAGCCGGCGAACAGCTCATCGCCGCCATCGCCCGACAGCGCCACCGTCACCTGCTCACGCGCGAAACGGCTGACGAGGTGCGTGGGGATTTGCGACGAGTCCGCGAAGGGCTCGTCATACATGGATGGGAGGAGCGGGATGACGTCCTGCGTCTCCCGGACGGTCACGTAGCGCTCGTTGTGAACGGTCCCCAGATACCGGGCCACCGCCTTGGCATGTTCGGCTTCGTTGAAGCCTGCCTCCTCGAAACCGATCGAGAATGTGCGAACGGGGATGGACGAATATTTCTGGTAGAGCGCGACGATCGTCGAGGAGTCGATTCCGCCGGAGAGGAAGGCGCCGACCGGGACGTCGGCGACGGACTGACCGCCGACCGCGGTGGCGAGCGTCCGCTCGAGCCGTTCCAGGGCCTCTGCCTCGTCGGCGATCGGATCGGCGACGCCGCGGCGCATGACCTCCAGGTAGGACCAGTAGCGGCGCAGGCGGAGCCCGTCCTCCGGCCGCCCCTCGGCGATGGGCGCTCCGCGCGGTCGCCCGGCCGCTTCGCGGGAGAGGGTGAGGATGCACCCCGGCTCGAGCTTGTAGATGCGCTCGTAGATGGAAAAGGGCGCCGGCACGTAGGTGCGGGATGCGAAAAGGCCGAGCGCCCGGCGGCTCACCGCATTGTCGAACCGAGGATGCGCGCGGATCGCCTTCAGCTCGGAACCGAACACGAAATCGCCGCCCGTCCAGCCGTAGTAAAGCGGCTTCTCCCCGAAGCGATCGCGGGCGAGGTGGAGGATACGTTCCTTGCGGTCCCACAGCGCCAGCGCAAACATGCCGACGGCGCGCGTCAGCGTCCTTTCGAGGCCCCAGGCGGCGACGCACGCAACGAGCGTCTCGGTATCGGAATGGCCGCGCCACTCCGGCGCGAGGCCCTCCGCCTCGAGCTCCGCGCGAAGCGTCGCATGGTTGTAGATCTCGCCATTGTAGCTCAGCATCCACCGGTCGTCGGCGGACGCCATCGGTTGGTGGCCGAGAGGCGACAGGTCGACGATCGACAGGCGACGGTGGCCGAGCCCGATCCCGGCACGAGGATCGGCCCAGATCCCCTGATCGTCCGGGCCGCGATGCGCGATCGGCGCGATCATCCGCCGCAGGACGGACGCCTCCACGCTTCCAACCGTCAGGATTCCCGCAATGCCACACATGGAGATCGGTCTCGCCTCTTCTCAGGCGCCGCTTAGACGATGGCTCCCTTCGCGCCAAGAAGGGGCGCGCGGATAGCGGTTAGCCGACCGTCCTTCTTGGCAGCCGTCTGCCGTTGAGCACCACGTCGCCATCGATGATCGCGCTATAGAGATCGACATTGCCGCTGATCGTGTTGCTGCCGACGAAATGGCCGCGCGGGAAGCTTTGCTTCGGCGATCGCTGAGACATGGTGCAATCGGCAAAGGTGACGACGTTCGTCGTCCACGGAAGCACGGCCTTGTGAGTGAGGCGGAAGGCGCAGCGGCTGAAAACCACGTTGGGATTGTTGGGAAGGTCGCCGATCGGCCCGTCCGTGTTCGCGCCGATATACACCTGCCCCGTCGGCGATAGGGCAGGATCGTCGAGGAAGAGACAGTCGGCGAAATGCGCCGCCCGCTGCGGATGCGCCGCATCTCCGAATGCCTGCACGATCGGGCCGACGAAGCGGCAATTGTCGAAGCGCATACCCGGATTGCCGGGCCAGGCCGACCAGCTGGTCGTGCCGATGAAGGTGCATCGATCGAAGCGGCTGCCCTCGCTCTGGCCCTGGTCCGCAAGAAGGCCGGGGCCATGATTGTTCGAGAACCGGCAGCCCACGAAGCTGAGATCGGCAACCTTCTTTCGCTCGCCCTCGATATCCACGCCGGCCCCGGGGGCGCTCACCACCTTCGATCTGCCGGTATGGGAAAAGGCGGAATCGACGAAGACGTACCGCTGGCCTCCCACGATGCTGCAACCCTGGCGGCCGTTATATTCGCAGCGGACCTTCTCCAGCCGGCTCGCCGTTCCGCGATCGCGATCGACTCCGTTGATCAGGACGCCGTCGAGCGGATGGTGATGCGCATAGACGTTGCGGACCAACTCGCTGCCCATATTCTCCACAAGGCCGAGCCCCGTCCCGGGAAGCTGCCAACCGGTATCGCCCCAGGGGCCGCCGAGGATCATCTGGTCGATATTGCCGTCGAGCTCGAGATCGTGGATTTCGACGGGCCCGCTGCAGCGTTCCGCCTTGATCATGAAGCGATAAGGGCCGGACATCTCGCCCAGGGCGAAATTCGGCATGGCCCTGCGGCTCGGCTCGCCCGTGGCCGGGTTGAAGGTGCCGAACCGCAGCTTCGGCGCGCACCGCAGCACCGCGCCGTTGCCGCGGATAATGAGCGGCGAGGTGCAGCCGACCAGCTCCATCACCGGAGCCGGGAAATAGGCATAGCCGTCGGCGCGACCGAACCCCCGATCTTGGGCGCCGACGACGTAGGTCGTCGGTCTCAGCTCGATGGTGCCGCCGCCCCTCGCGTTGATCGCCGCAGCCAGGGCCGCGAAGGCGGCCGTGTCGTTGGTGACCCCGTCGCCTTTCGCACCGAAATCCTCCGGCCGGACGGGCGTATCGGTTGCAGCGGCGGAGCGACGGGAAGAGACGGCCAGGCCGGCAGCGGCGGCTCCCGCGATGAATGTCCGTCTAGGCAGATGCATAGCGGCCACTATCGGCTCTTGCGCTGAACCGCGGCTGACCCGGCACCCGGTTCAGCCGACCCAGGCGCGGATGGCCTCGCACACGCGCTCGACGTCCTCGTCCGGCATCTCGGGATACATGGGGAGCGACAGCTGCTCGCGGGCGGTCTGCTCGGTGACCGGGAAATCGCCCTCGCGATAGCCGAGCTCCTCGTACGCCTTTTGCAGGTGCACGGGGACGGGATAGTGGAAGCCGGTCTGGATTCCCGCCTCGTTGAGGTGCGCCTGCAACTTGTCGCGCTCGGGATGGAAGACGCTGAAAATGTGATAGACGTGGCGCCGCTCCGGCAGCTCATGGGCGACCCGCAGGCCCAGATTGCCCAGCCGCTCCTGGTACATGGCGGCGATCCGGCGCCGGCTTTCGGTCCAGCCCTCCAGATGCCGCAGCTTCACCCGGAGGATCGCGCCCTGGATGCCGTCCATGCGGTAATTGTAGGCCAGCATCTCATGGTGGTATTTGCGCTGCTGGCCCCAGTCGCGGAGCAGGCGCATCTTGTGCGCGAGCGCGTCGTCGTTCGTCGCGACCAGCCCGCCCTCGCCATAGGCGCCGAGATTCTTGCCGGGGTAGAAGCTGAACCCGGCGACATGCCCGATCCCACCGACCCGCCGGCCCTTATACTCGGCGAGGTGCGCCTGAGCCGCGTCCTCGATGAGCGTCAGGCCGTGGCGATCCGCGATTTCGCGCAACGGATCGAGATCGGCCGCCTGGCCGTAAAGGTGGACCGGCATGATCGCCTTGGTCCTGGGGGTGATCTTCGCCTCCACCTGAGCGGGATCCATGGTGAAGCTCTCCGGATCGACATCCACGAACACGGGGGTGGCGCCGGTATAGGAGATGGCCGCCGCAGTGGCCGTGAAGGTCATCGACACGGTGATGACCTCGTCCCCCGCGCCGACGTTGGCGGCGAGAAGGGCGAGATGCAGCGCGCTGGTGCCGGAGTTGCAGGCGATTCCGTGCGCGACGCCGTGCGCGGCGGCAAAGGCCTCCTCGAACTTCTGCACCTCGGGCCCGAGCACGTAGGCGGAGCTCGCCAGCACGCCGAGCACGGCCTCGTCCACCTCCTGCTTGATGGACTGATACTGGGTCTGGAGGTCGAGGAACTTGACGGTCATCGCATCGCTTTCGAACTGAACAATGGGGATAGGTCAGAGGGCGACAGGGGCGCCCCGGTTGCGGATCGACTGATTGGCCGCTTCGAGGATGCGGACCAGCTGCAGGCCGGCCTCGCCGCCGCTCTGCGGCTTCTCGCGGCCCTCGACGCAGGCGACAAAATGCTCGGCCTCGACGGCCAGCGCCTCCGTCTCGTTCAGCTTGGGCGACCAGAGATCCCCGGTGCGATAGCTGATCAGCAGCTTGCGCACGTCCTCCGGGGTCTCGGTGACGGTGATGCCCTTGTCGTAGAGCTTGATCTTCTCGCTCGTCTCGAGGTCGTCATAGACGATCATCTGGTTCGACCCGCCGACGAGCGTGCGGCGCACCTTCACCGGCGAGAGCCAGTTGACGTTGACGTGGGCGATCGGGCCGTTGTCGAAGAAGACGGTGAGGAAGGCGGCATATTCCGGCTGGCCCGGCAGCCCTTGCCCGGTGGCGGAGACCGCCGTCGGGACGTCGTCGAGCACATAGGCCATGATCGAGAGATCGTGGACGGCCAGATCCCACAAGACGTTCACGTCGTGCTGGAACAGGCCGAGATTGACGCGGGTGGAATCGTAATAGCGCACCTTGCCGAATGCGTCGGTGTGGACGAGCTCGTGCATCTTGCGGACAGCGCCGGTGTAGACGAACGTATGGTCGACCATCAGGATCAGCCCGCGCCGGTCCGCTTCCTCGATCAGGCGCTGGGCCTGCTCCGCCGTGGAGGCGATCGGCTTTTCGACGAGGACGTGCTTGCCGGCCTGGAGCGCCGCCATCGCGAGGTCGAAATGGGTGTCGACCGGAGTTGCGATCACGACCGCCTCGACGGCGGGGTCCTCGATCAGCTCACGCGCGGACGTGGTCACCGAGACGGAGGGATAGAGGTCCTTCACCTTTTCGAGACGCGCCGCCGACTGGTCGCAGACGCTCACCACCCGGGCAGAGCGCGCGGCCATGAAGTTGCGGACGAGGTTCGGCCCCCAGTAGCCGTACCCGATGATTCCGGTGTTGAGCATGTTATCCCTTGTCGAAGAAAGGCTTGGGCGCCGCGAAGGCGCGTTCGCCGCGTCTGCGGCTGCCTCGCCGGCGCTTTAGTCGCTGGCGGCGCCGGAGCGCAAGAGCCGCGCCGGGACCCCGGCCACGGTTTGGCCCGCGGGAACGTCCCTTGTCACCACCGCCCCGGCGCCGACCAGGGCGCGTTCGCCGATGGTCACACCGCACAGGATGACGGCGCCGCTACCGATCGAGGCGCCCTTGCAGATGCGCGTGGTCTCGACCGTCCAGTCCGCCTCGGTCTGCAGGCTGCCGTCCGGATTGGCCGCGCGGGGGGCGCGGTCGTTGATGAACATCACGCCGTGGCCGACGAACACCTCGTCCTCGATCGTCACGCCTTCGCACAGGAAGCTGTGCGAGGAGATCTTGCAGCGGGCGCCGATCGCAACGCCCTTCTGCACTTCGACGAAGGTGCCGACCTTCGTTTCGTCGCCGATCGAGCAGCCGTAGAGATTGACGAGGTCCGGGTGGAAAATGCGCACGTCACGTCCGAGCTGGACGTCCTTCAGGGGCATGACATGTCCTTGCTGCCTGGTGGGTTGCCGCCGGCCGCCGCCGCGCGGGCGGCGCTATAGAGGGCTTCGTAGCGCAACGCCATAGCTTCGGCGGTGAAGTGCTCCCGAACGTGCCGCGACTGCCGCGCGGCGAGCGCCGACCGCGCATCGGCATTGTCCAGGAGTCGGATCGCTTCGGAAGCGACGGCCGCCGGGTCCCGGCTCGACCAGATCCAATCCTCACCGGATGGCTCGTAATCGTCGAGCAGCTGCACCGCGATGACGGGAAGGCCGGAGGCGGCGGCTTCCAGCGCCGCGACCCCGGTGATCGGGCCCACGTTGACGGTCAGATAGAGGTCGATGGCCGAGAAGGCGAGCGCGGGGCGCATGACCATGCCCGGGAGGCGCGCCCGCCCCTCGAGGCCCCGCAGGGCGATGAGGGAGGTCACCGCTTCGCGTTCCGGACCATCGCCGGCCAAGAGGAAGGCAACACCAGGGCCCGCCTGCTCCGCCACGGCCGCGAACGTCTCGACGAGCAGATCGGGCCGCCGCGCCGGCACAAGGCGCCCCACCGACCCGAGGACGAGGGCGGGCGGGAGCGGGAGCCCGGCCTCGCGGCGATAGGCTCGGCAATCGTCGGGACCGGCAGGCGCCTGGTCGACATCGATTCCGTTTGGGATCAAAGCGGAGGGGATGGACCGATGCCTGCGGACGAAATTTCGCCAATAGGGGTCGTCGGCCATCATTGCGATGCCGTCCCGCAGGCTGAGCAGGCGCGCGTGGATCCAGCGATGGAGCCGCGGGATCGGCATGCCGACGGCGTGATAGGTCTCGACGATGGCGGGCATGGAGCCCCGCCGGAGCCGCCGCAGCGCCCAGGCGACGGCGCCGAACACGGCGCCGAAGGTAAGATGGCAATGGACGACATCCTGCTCCCATAGCCAGCGCCGGTTGCGCAGCAGCCACGGCAGGAGCTTCGCGTAACGCAGGAGCGATCCGTCCGCCGCCGAGGCCACATATCGTACGTCGACATCCTCTCGGAGCGCGTGCAGCAGCAAGCCCGGATCGACGGGGAAAGCGGCGACGAACGTCACGCGATGGCCATGGGCTGCCGCGTGATTGGCGAGATCGACCGCAACCCTCTCACCGCCGCCTTTGGTGAAGGCCGGGATGACGTGGACGATATTCATCGCGTCGCCGAAGGTCACATCCGCGACTTGCGCCCGCAAGCCACCCAGAAGGGCTCGTCCTCGCGGAAGACGATGTCGACGAGGCCGCACGCCGTCATCATCTCGCCTATCGCGGCTTTCGAGAAACGCTGCTCGAGGCGGGTGCCGAACCGGTCGAGCGCGTCCGTCCTCAGGCTGTAGAAGCTGCGGTAGCGGTAAGCGCTGAGCGGAAAGGCCGAAACGCCCATGCCCAACTTCTCGAGCGCCCCGGCGGTTCGGCTGAGCGGCCAGTAGACGAGCGCCGCGATCGCCGTCGTGCTCGCCTTCCGCAAGGGAAAGGGAAGCCCGGAAATGAGCGCCCGGCCCAACTCGGACATTTTCCAAAGGCCCCTGAACCAGGCAGGCCGGTTGTCGAAATCATAATAGAGATAGACGAGGAACGGGGCCCCCGGCTTCAGCTTCCTGACGCAGCTGGCCATCGCCGCTTGGGTGTCGGGAATGTGATGGAGAACGCCGAGCGAATAGCCGAAGTCCTGGCTCGCATCCGGGAGCGGGATCGTGTCCGCGCCGGCGAGGTGGAAGCTGACGTTGGGCATCTGGCCGAGCCGCCGTTTCGCGACCTCGAGCGCCTTGGGCGAGGGATCGATGCAATGGAGCCGGCCCACCCGCTCCGCGGCAAGCGCCGCCCAGCGTCCCGACCCGCAGCCGAGATCGAATCCTTCCGAATCGGGGCCGAGGTCGTCGAACGGGAACGGCGAGAAATATTGATCGAAAAGGCGCCGGTGCTCGACGGGGTCGAGGTCCTGCTGGTCGTAGGCGGCCCACTCCTCCCCGAAACCTTCCACGGTCTCGGGGTCGATATTCCGTTCGTGTCGCTGACTGTCCATCGATCCGCCTGTTGATGAGAAAATTGGAGGCCGGCTTCGGTGATGCGAGGATGTTTCCTGCGGACCAATCCGTCGGGCCGGCTTACCGGTGCGCCGCCAGCAGCCTGCCGTAGCAATCACGCTCATGCTGGTTCAGCGTCTCGGGATCAAGGATTTCGAGCGCGCGCCGGCGGGCGCCGCGCCCCATCTCCGAAGCATAATGCGGGTCGCGGAGAAACCGCTCGGCCGCATCGGCCAGCGCTTCCCACTGCCGGAACGGCACCAGCTCGCCCGTTTTCCCGGTTTCGATGAGGTCCGACTGCCAGTCGAGATCGTAAGCGACGATCGGCGCGGCGGCCAAGGCCGACTCGGAGAGGGCGCGCCCGGTGAGCGGCGAGAGTATCATCGCCGCGTGCCCGTTGAGCTGCGCCAGGCTGTGCTGGTCCTGGTTGCCGGCGAAGACGACGCGGCCCTCGACGCCCTCGGCTCTGGCCAGCTCGGCCAGCTCCTCCCGCATCGGGCCGTCGCCGGCGAACACGAGCTTGATGTCATGGCCGCGCCGGGTCAGCTCGCCCAGCACCCGCACCGCATCGTCGGGAAACTTCACCGGCTGCAGGCGGCCCACGGACAGCATGAACTTTGCGGGCTCGACGCCCAGCCGCGCGAACAGCGCGCGGTCGCAGCCGCGCTCCTCCCGCGGCATCAGATGCCTTTCGTCGAGGAGATTGCCGTAACGGAAGATCGTGACGCGGTCCGGACGGGCGCCGATCGCCACCGAATAGTCGACATTGTCCTGGTTGGGCGCGGCAACGAGGGCGGCGCGGGGGAAGACATATCGCTCGATCCGCTTTTCCACCGCTACGGACCTGAACAGCCTCGGGAAGACGGCCTGCCCTGTATTCTCACGGATCTTGTCGTTGTTGGCGTTGACGCGGATGACCAGCGGGACGCGCGCGAGCCGCGACAGCGCCAGGCCGAACAGCCCGAGATAGAGCGGGTCCCCCACGCGGATGACGCCGATCCGCTCCCGCTTTATCAGCCGCAGGAGGCTGAAGAAGAGGCCCACCTGGCTCAGCAGAAAGTTCAGCGCGAACCATCTCGCAAGGAACCCGTAGCGGCCCACCTTGCCTTCGATGAAGGTATGCCGCGGCGCAAGCGGATGCCAGACGGGGGTGCCGAAGCGCGCCGTCCACTCCGGCGAGGTCAGCATGGTGGCGAAGGGATGGACGCTCCACACGTGCCGGAAGAAGCCGTCCAGGTCGCGGCAG
>Ga0207657_10000801_pt1 | contig 33295 bp, 28 predicted proteins | sample KBSC33metaG_FD_184316 | JGI IMG/M metagenome (GOLD analysis project Ga0207657, IMG submission 184316) | Corn rhizosphere microbial communities from Kellogg Biological Station, Michigan, USA - KBS C3-3 metaG (SPAdes) (version 2) | ecosystem: Host-associated > Plants > Roots > Rhizosphere > Soil ...
CGGCCACGGGAATCGCACGACCCGGCAGCGGCGGTCGCCAACCGGATTCGGCCAGGGCTTTCGCTTCATTTCGCGCGACGTACAGCAGCTCATCGGCGTGATAGACGACGACGTCGCTCGCGCGTAGCAAGCCCATCTCCTTGGCATCGAGCGCGCTCGCCGAGACTTTCGCCATCGCCACGGTTTCGAAATAAGCTTTGAGCGCGGTGAACACGTCACCGCCGATCGCGCGCTCAGCCGCGCGCATCGCGATCTCTTTCAGTCCGCCGCCGGCCGGCAGCAGGCCGACGCCGGCTTCGACGAGACCGATGTAGCTTTCCAGCGCTGCCACAGTGCGCGCCGAATGCATCTGGAATTCGCAGCCGCCGCCAAGCGCCATGCCGCGAATCGCCGCAACGACCGGCACCAGCGACGACTTGATCCGCATGCTCGTCTGCTGGAAGCGCTCGACGAAGCTTTCGAATTCAGCGATCTTGCCGGCTTGCAGCGAGCCGACGGCCTCGCTCAAATCCGCACCGGCGCTGAATGGTTCGCTGTCCTGCCAGATCACGAGGCCCGCATAGTTGCGTTCGGCTTCGTCGATGGCCTTGTGCACGCTGTCGACCACGCCGGAATTGAGCGTGTGCATCTTGGTCTTGAACGACAGGATCGCGATGTCGTCGCCGCCGAGATTCCACAGACGGGCAGCGTCGTTCTCGAAGATCGTCGTGCCCTTGTCGACCTTAGTGCCGAGCATGACTTCCGGGAACAGCTGACGCTTGTAGACCGGTGCACTCGAAACGGGAATCTGTTTGCTCGCCGATGCCGACCACGAGCCTTGCGCGTCGTGCACACCTTTGCGCTTCGGATCGGCTGCCCAGGCGGGCAGGGCGGCCTTGCTCATCGCCTTGCCGGCGGCGATGTCTTCGGCAATCCATTTGGCGACATCGGCCCAGCCGGCGGCTTGCCATGTCTCGAATGGGCCGAGCTGCCAGCCGTAGCCCCAGCGCATCGCGAAATCGATATCGCGCGCGCTGTCGGCAATGTCCGCGAGGAAATATGCGGCGTAATGGAACAGATCACGATGCATCGCCCAGAGGAATTGCGCCTGCGGGTCGGCGCTCGCGCGCAGTTTGGCGAACTTCTCGGCCGGAGATTTGAGCTTGAGGATCGCGGCTACTTCGTCGCTGACTTTGCCGGTCTGTGGCACGTAGTCGGCCTTGGCCGGATCGAGCACGAGGATGTCCTTGCCGACTTTGCGGAAGAATCCCGCGCCGGTCTTCTGACCAAGCGCACCTTTGCCGATGAGGGCCTGCAATACGGACGGCGCCTTGAAGTAGTCGTGCCACGGATCGTTCGGCAGCGTGTCGTCCATGGTCTTGATGACGTGACCCATCGTGTCGAGGCCGACCACGTCCGCCGTGCGGTAAGTCGCGCTCTTCGGGTGGCCGATCGCCGGGCCGGTCAGCGCATCGACGATGTCATAGCCGAGTCCGAATTTCTCGGTGTGAAACATCGTCGCCAGCATCGAGAACACGCCGATGCGATTGCCGATGAAGTTCGGTGTGTCCTTGGCGTAAACCACGCCTTTGCCGAGCGCGGTGGTCAGGAATGCTTCGAGTCCTTCGAGTACCGCCGCGTCGGTCTTCGCGCACGGAATCAGCTCGGCCAGATGCATGTAGCGCGGCGGATTGAAGAAATGCACGCCGCAAAACCGGTGATGAAGTTTCTCGTCAAGAACGTCGGCTAACGCATTGATACTCAACCCTGATGTGTTGCTGGCGAGCACGGCGTTCGCGCCGACGAATGGGGCGATTTTGGCGTAGAGATCGCGTTTCCAGTCCAGTCGTTCGGCGATCGCCTCGATGATGAGATCGCAGCCTTTGAGCAGCTGCAGGTTCTGGTCGTAGTTGGCCGGCATGATCGAGTTCACGCGCGACTTGTCCGCCAGCGGCGCCGGTGAAAGTTTCTTCAGATTCTCGATCGCCTTGAGCACGATGCCATTGGCGTCCCCCTCTTTGGCCGGCAGATCGAACAACACGGTTTCGACACCAGCGTTGGCCAGGTGCGCGGCAATCTGCGCGCCCATGACACCGGCGCCGAGCACAGCCGCGCGGCGAATCAGCAGTCGGGATTGGCTCATGAAATCCTCATGGAAGGGAAAACGGAAAAAAGGGGATTTGTCGCTGCTAGACGGCGCGCAGGCCAGCCGCGGCGAATTTGATCAGGTGCTCGGCGGCGAGGTCGCGATGCTTCAGTTCGGACATGCCGCTCGGCCGCTTGATCACGCCGAAATCGGCCATCGCGTAGGTCAGGGCGCCGCTGATGATGTCGAGGCGCCAGTACAGTTCCTGTTTGTCCAGATGCGGCAGTTGCTGCGAAAACGCGCTGACGAACTGTTTGAGCACATGACCGTAATTGTCGTGCAGGAACTTGCGCAGGCGTTCGTTGTGCTCGGCGTAAGCACGGGCCAGCACCCGCACGAAACCACTGCCGCCATGCGGGTCGGCCGACAACGCGAGCGCCGGGCGCACGAAAGCCGCCAGCACATCCTCGAGTGAGCATTGCGGCTGCTCCAGAACGCTTTGCAGCGCTTTCAGACGATCCTCGTTGAGGGCGTCCAGGCGCCGGCGGAAGACCTCATTGATGAGGTTTTCCTTGGAACCGAAGTGGTAATTGACGGCAGCCAGATTGACGTTGGCCGTAGCGGTGACCTGGCGCAGCGACGCGCCGGCAAAGCCGTGCCGGGCGAACAGGGATTCGGCCGAATCCAGGATGCGCTGCTTGGTGGAGAAATGCGGGACGCTCAAGAAAAAAATCCTCGCGGGTGCTCGATGCCAAACGATCGTTTGAAGGATAGTTGGGCGCGGTCGAGTGGTCAAACGATCGTTTCCAACATGCTCTCGCGCCGGGCAACGAAAATCCCGCAAGTTTGTGCGCTAAGCCCTCGGATTCCGTGGCATTTGGTGTTAACATTCGCAGGCTTAGCGGGCCCCGACCCGACGCAATCGATCCAATCAATCCGGAGAAAGTTACATGGCGCTGGAGCGCACCCTTTCGATCATCAAGCCCGATGCCGTTGCCAAGAATGTCATCGGCGAAATCTATTCGCGCTTCGAAAAAGGCGGTTTGAAAATCATCGCCGCAAAAATGAAACAATTGTCGCGTGCTGAAGCGGAAGGTTTTTACGCAGTGCACCGCGAGCGTCCGTTCTTCAAGCCGCTGGTGGATTTCATGATCTCCGGGCCGGTGATGATCCAGGCGCTCGAAGGCGAGGGCGCAATCATGAAGAACCGCGACCTGATGGGCGCGACCGATCCGAAGAAGGCGGCCGCGGGAACGATTCGCGCCGATTTCGCGCAGTCGATCGATGCCAACGCGGTGCACGGTTCCGATGCGCCGGAAACTGCACAAGTGGAAATTGCGTACTTTTTCTCCGGTACGGAAATCTGCTCGCGTTGAGAATGAAGTGACTGAAGCGAAACTCAATCTGCTCGACTACGACCGTCAGGGTCTGCGCGACTTGTTCGCGCAGCTTGGCGAGAAGCCTTATCGCGCCGAGCAGGTGATGAAGTGGATCTATCACCGTCATGTCACCGATTTCGCGCTGATGACAGATGTCGGCAAAGCCTTGCGCGACAAGCTCTCGAGTGCCGTCGAGATCGTGCCGCCGAACACGCTGTTCGAAAAGCAGGCAGCCGACGGCACTTACAAATGGCTGCTCGGCCTGGATGGCGGCAACGCGGTTGAAACCGTGTTCATTCCCGAGTCCAGCCGCGGCACGTTGTGCGTGTCGTCGCAAATCGGCTGCGGCCTGAACTGCCGTTTCTGCTCGACCGGCACGCAGGGTTTCAATCGCAACTTGTCGGCTGCGGAAATCATCGGCCAGGTGTTCGTCGCGGCGAAGCATCTGGGCAACGTTCCGCACCAGCAGCGCAAGCTCACCAACGTCGTCATGATGGGCATGGGCGAGCCGCTGCTGAATTTCGACAACGTCGTGCGTGCGATGAGCGTGATGCGCGACGATCTCGGCTTCGGCCTCGCCAACAAGCGTGTGACGTTGTCGACGGCCGGCCTCGTACCGATGATCGACAAACTCGGCGAAGTCGCCGATGTCTCGCTCGCGGTTTCGCTGCATGCGCCGAACGACGAGCTGCGCACACAGCTCGTACCGCTCAACAAGAAATATCCGATCGCGGAATTGCTCGGCGCGTGCAAACGCTACGCGGATCGACGCCCGCGCACGTCGATCACGTTCGAGTACACGATGCTCAAGGACGTCAACGACAAACCCGAGCACGCTCGTCAGCTGATCAAGCTCATGCGCCAGCTGCCGGCGAAGGTCAACCTGATTCCGTTCAATACTTTCACTGGCACCCAGTTCGAGCGCTCCGAGGAAACCACGATCCGTGGTTTCCAGAAGACCTTGCTCGATGCCGGTGTGCTGACGATGGTACGGCGCACACGCGGCGATGACATCGACGCGGCATGCGGGCAGCTCAAAGGTCAGGTGCTCGATCGCACGCGGCGCAACGCGGAGTTCCGCCGCCGCATCGAAGAAGGAGCACTGCATGCTGCCTAGATTCCTCGCTGTCTTCGCTTGCTGCGTTTCCCTCAGTGCGTGCGAGACCACCGGCCATCGCGGTCTGGATGACACCAAGGCGCAGAAGGAACAGGACGCCGTGTCCACGCGTGTCGAACTCGGCAAGGCTTACATGCAGCAAGGCAAGTTCGAGCTGGCGCAGGAAAATCTGCTCAAGGCGCTGGATCGCGACGCGAATTCAGTTGATGCGCACACCGTCATTGCCGTGCTCTACGAACGTTTGGGCAACGCCAAGTCCGCCGAGCAGCACTACGCACGCGCGGCCGAGCTCGCGCCGAAATCCGGCGACACCAACAACAATTACGGCCGATTCCTGTGTGCGACCGGGCGCTCCAGCGAGGCGCAGAAATATTTCGCACGCGCCATGGAGGATCCGTTCTACAAGACTCCAGGCATTCTTTATTCCAACGCCGGCATGTGTCTGGCCGATCACGGCAGCGACGCGCAACTGAGCCAGGCCGAGGACTATCTGCGAAAGGCCCTGGAAGCGGATCCGAACAACGCGCTGGCGCTGTATTACATTGCCAAGGTGCTGTACACAAAAAACGATTTCTTCCATGCGCGCGCTTTTGTTCAGCGCTTCGAGACGCTGGGCAAGCCCGATCCGGCCGCGCTGCTGCTGGCGCGCAACATTGAAGTGAAACTCGGTCACGCCGACAGCGCCAAGGATTACGCGCAGCGCCTGCACAAGGATTTTCCGGACTCCGAGCAAACTCGCCTGCTGGACGGCGCAAACTCTGCTGCGCAGTGAGACGATGAGCACAAAACGGCGCAAGCGGCGTGTGGTATACAGACCCGGGGATGTGGGGAAGAGCCCTCAGGCGATTGCCGAGCAGGGACAATTACCGATTTTCGACGGCAATCCGATGACGACCGAAAACCATGACTGCGCGACGGCGGAAAACCTGCCGGACGGGGACGCGACCATAACAGCCGTTGCGATCGAAACCGCGGATACGGCCACAGGCCCCAAAGCGGATGATGGCTTGGCCGCGCCGGCCATCTTCGAAAGTGCCGGAGTGGAAATTCCCGCAGAAGCCGCCGAGACGACGTTGTCTCTATCAAGACCTGCCGTGGTCATGAGTGAATCCCTCGGCTTGCGTCTGCGCGCCGCGCGCGAGGCCAAGGGGCTGACCTGCGAGGCCGCGGCGCATCAATTGCGTCTGCCCGCGTCGATTCTGCAGTCGCTCGAGGCCGAGCGTTTCGACCGTATCGGCCACGCGATTTATCTGCGCAGTTATCTGACCAAGTACTTGCAACTGCTCGATCTGCCGCTGGTTTTGGCCGAGCGCGTGCTGCATGAACACGCCGCGCCACCGCCGCAGCTCGTCACCACCGGTACCGTGTCACGCCCGCGTTATTTGTTCGAGCGCTACTCCGGATCTGCGCTGTATCTGATCCTCACCGGCGTCATCGTCGTGCCTGCCGTGCTTCTGGCGATGCGTGCCGGGTTTGACCAGAATCTGGTTCGCGTGTCGCCGCTCGACACGACGGAAATCGCGTCGCCGCTGCCGCAAGTCCAAGACGAAAGCGTACCGGTCGCGCATGCCGACGTCAGCGACACAGCGACACACGCCACGACCGCACCGGCGAGTACCGCTGCCCCCTTCATTGCGTCGATGACGCCATTTCCCGCAGCCGCCGCTCCCGAAGCGGCGACCGGCAGGAGCGAAGCGGTCGCGAATCCCGGCGAACACAAATTGCGGTTGAACCTGGCCGAGGCCAGCTGGGTGGAAATTACCTCCAGCGACGGACAGAAAATCGAATATGGTCTGCTGCCGGCGGGCAGTTCGCGCAGTTACGACGCGGTCAAGCCGTTGGACGTGCGCATCGGCAACGCCAATGGCGCGACGTTGGAAGTGGACGGCAAGGCGCGCGACATCGCACCGTACCGGCATTCGAATGTCGCGCACTTCAGGGTCGCCGACGGCGAAACGAGCACAGTCGCGCATAGCGGCGGCTGAACAACCCGCGCGGGCGGGCGTCCACGTCCGCCGCCATTCCTGCTACCCTACGCACCCTCGCGCGGGCCACGCCGGCGCGAACGCGCGGCATCCGGCCGCTGCATACATCTCACATGCGCTACGAGTGAATCACGATGGCTTTTGATGTCCTTGACGAACACGAACAAGGCGAACTGGTGCAGAAATGGCTGCGCGAGAACGCAATGTCGATCATTATCGGCGTGGCCTTGGGGCTGCTGCTCATCTTCGGTTGGCAGCAGTGGCGCGGTCACCGCGCAACGCATCGACTGGATGCCGCGGTTCAATACGAGGTGTTCGGCACCGATTTGGACAAGAAAGACGTCGACAGCGCCAAGCAGATCGCCGCGAAGTTGCAGAGCGATTTTGCCGACACGCCTTATGCGACGCTATCCGCCTTGCGCCTGGCCGACGACGCTGCGGCGAAAGGCGATCACGCTGCGGCGCAAAGTCTTCTGCAAAACGCCTACGATCACGCCGGCATCGACGCGCTGAAGACGCTCGCTGGACTTTATATGGCGCGCGCGGAAATCGCGCAGGCCAAGGCCAAGGAGGCGCTCGATTTTCTCGACAAGCTGCCACAGGCTGGCTACGCCGCAATGCGCCAGGAGCTGCGCGGTGATGCGCTTGCTGCGCTTGGCCGCAAGGACGAAGCGCGCACGGCGTATACCGACGCGCTCACGAATCTCGACCCGAACGCTGCCAATCGTGCGTTCGTGGAAATGAAGCGCAACGATCTTGGCGGCCAGGAGAAGAAAGGATCATGACATCCAAGGTTTCGGTCGCACTCCCGTTGCTGGTGCTCGCTGCTGCGCTCAGCGGTTGCGCCACCGTCAAAGGCTGGTTCGCGGACATCAAGAAAGAAAACATCCAGCCGCCAACGCCGCTGACGGAATTCGCGCCGGTGGTCAACGTGCAGAAACTGTGGGAGGAACGGGTCGGCAAAGGCGCCGACGCCACCGGAGTGCGCATGGCGCCGGCTTTCGCCGACGGCAAGCTCTACGCGATCGGCTCCGACGGCACGATCGCCGCGCTCGACGCCGCGAACGGCCACACGCTGTGGAGCAAGCATCTGGGTCAGCGCCGCGGCTGGATCCTGCATCGCGGCAAGAACTCGGTGCGCTTCGCCGGCGGTCCGACGGTCGATGGCAACCTGCTTGTCGCCGGCACGATCCAGGGCGAAGTCGAAGCGTTCGATGCCGGGTCTGGCGCCGAGCGTTGGCACGCACAGGTCTCCAGCGAAGTGATCGCGCCTCCGGCGATCGCCGACGGTATTGTCGTAGTGCGCACCAATGATGGACGCCTGTACGGCTTTGACGCCAATGACGGCTCGCGCAAGTGGGTTTACGATCGCTCAACCGTGCCGGCACTGAGCCTGCGAGGCAATGGAACGCCGCGCATCGTCGAAGGTGTTGTCTACGCCGGCGAAGACAATGGCCGCGTGATCGCGCTGCGCCTGACTGACGGCAATCTGCTCTGGGAGCAGGTCCTGTCGCCGGGCGAAGGCCGCACCGAAATCGAGCGACTGCAGGATTCCGACGGCGGCCTCGTCGTCGACAACGGCGTGGTTTATGCCTCTGCGTATCGCGGACTCGTCGCCGCGCTGATCGCGCAGTCCGGACGACCGCTGTGGACACACAATCTATCCGGCTATACCGGCGTAGCGCTGGCGCCGACGCAGGTATACGCGATCGACGCCGATTCCGTATTGTGGGCACTGGACCTGCGCACTGGCAGTTCCGACTGGAAAAACGAATCGCTCAAGTACCGCTGGCTGAGCGGCGCCAGTTCGATGGGAGAGTACCTCGTCGTCGGCGACCTTGATGGCTATGTGCATTGGCTGGCGGCGAGCGACGGCAAACTGGCCGCGCGCGCGCGCCTTTCGAAAGACGCAATCCAGGCCGCTCCGCTCGTCGTGGGCGACGTCGCCTACGTTGAAGATATCGATGGGCGCATTGGCGCGTATCGGCTCGGCAAGTGATTTTCCATCCCCCGCATGACGGGGGATGGCGCCGCTGCGGAAGGGGGGATTACAGTGAACTCTTCACCAAATTCTCCTTTGGCACGCCCCTCTCACGCATGCGGAAGAAGGGGATAACGTGCTGCCCGTAGTCGCCTTGGTCGGCCGTCCGAACGTCGGCAAATCCACGATGTTCAATGTGCTCACGCGCACGCGTGATGCGCTCGTGCACGACCTGCCGGGTCTCACCCGTGACCGTCATTACGGCATCTGCCGGCTCGGCTCGCGCGAGTTTGTCGTCGTCGATACCGGCGGTCTGACCGGCGAGAAGGAGGGCATCGGCGCGTTGACCGCGCGGCAGGTGCAGCTCGCGATCGACGAAGCCGATCGCGTCGTGTTCGTGGTCGACGCGCGCGAAGGCTTGCTGCCGCAGGACCGCAACATCCTCGACGTGTTGCGCCGCACCGGCAAGCCGGTATTGCTCGCGGTGAACAAAACCGATGGCCTGGACGAATCCGCCGCGCTCACGGAATTTTCCACATTTGGATTGTCCGACTCGCTGCCATTGGCGGCGGCGCACGGCCGCGGCGTGCCGGCGTTGGTCGAGGCAGTGTTGTCCGGACTGCCGGAGGCCGATCCCGACGCAATCGTTGAAAGTCCCGACGACGGCGTGCGCGTGGCGATCGTCGGGCGGCCGAATGTCGGCAAGTCGACCTTGGTCAACCGTCTGCTCGGCGAGGAGCGCGTTGTCGTTTCCGATATCGCCGGCACCACGCGCGATTCGATACGCGTGCGGCTCGAACGCGACGGCAAACGCTATACGCTGATCGACACCGCCGGCGTGCGCCGCCGCGCGCGCGTCGAGGAGGCTGTCGAGAAGTTCAGCGTGATCAAGACGCTGCAATCGATCGCCGCCGCGCACGTCGCTGTCGTGCTGCTCGATGCGAGCGAAGGCGTGTCCGAGCAGGACGCCACGCTGATCGGTCACGTGCTCAACGAGGGCAGGGCGCTCGTCATTGCCGTGAACAAGTGGGACGGCTTGAGCACGTACGATCGCCAGCAGTGTAAAAGTTCACTTTCACGCAAACTGGATTTTGTCGCATTTGCGCGTCAGGTAACGATATCGGCGTTGCACGGTTCTGGAATTGCCGAGCTGATGAAGGCAATCAACCGCGCGCACGCGTCGGCCACACGCCAATTCAGCACTTCCGAGCTGACACGCGCGGTGGAAGCGGCTTACACCGGCTATCAGCCGCCGCTCATACGCGGGCATGCGCCACGCCTGCGTTTCGCACATCCGGGCGGCAGCAATCCTCCGACGATCGTGATCCACGGCACGCGCACCAAGCACATTGCCACCGGCTATCACCGTTATCTGGAGAACTTCTTCCGCAAGCGTTTCAAGCTCGAAGGCACGCCGGTGCGCATCGAGTTTCGCGAGGGCGAAAATCCTTTTGCCGGGCGCAAGAATCAATTGACCGAGCGCCAGGTGAAGAAACGCAAGCGGCTTATTCGCAAGGTCAAAAAGCGCTAGGCGGACCGGCCTTGGTTTCCGCATTCGATCCCGCCGAGATCACCGTGGCCATCCTTGCCGGCGGCGCCGCCACCCGGCTCGGCGGGCGCGACAAGGGCCTGGAACCGCTTTGCGGCAAAGCGCTGATCGCTCATGTCCTCGATGCTCTGCGCGAACAGGCCGATATCATTGTGATCTGTGCCAATCGCAACATGGATCGCTACGCGGCGTTTGCTCCTGTGTGCGCGGATGCGACTGCGGGATTCCACGGTCCGCTCGCCGGAATCGCCACTGCGCTCCAAGCTTGCCGCACCGATTGGCTGCTGACAGTGCCGGTAGATTGTCCGCGCCCCCCTGGTGATCTCGCGGCGCGTCTTCGCGCGCACGCGGATCCTGCGCCTGCGTGCGTGGTTCGCGCCGAGCCGCTGTTCGCACTGTATCGACGCGAGCTGGCGGCCGAGGCCGCCGCTGCACTCGCGCGCGACGAGCCGGTCTGGCGGTGGCAGCAGCAAATCGGCGCGATCGAAGTAGACTTCTCGGATGCACACGAGGATTTCGTGAATCTCAATACGCCCGAGGACTTCCAACGCTGGGAGGCGAATCATCGTGACTGAAGAAGACGCGATTTTCCCGACCGGCCTCGGCGTGGACGCCGCGCGTGCGCGCATTGTGGAAATTGCCGAAAAGTACCGGCTGCCAGCGCAAAGCGTCGCGTTGGAGGACGCACAAGGTCGTACATTGGCGCGCGACATCGCTGCTCCGCGAAACGTACCCGATTTCGTCAATTCAGCGATGGACGGCTTTGCCGTGCGCGGCGTGGACCTGCCGACGACCGGCGAGGGCACATTGCGGCTGATTGGAGAAATCTTCGCCGGCGGAAGGGAAGCACCCGAGGTCGCGGCCGGGACCTGCGTGCGCATTACTACCGGTGCGGTGTTGCCGCGCGGTGCCGACACCGTGGTGATGAAGGAGAACACGCGCCTTGACGGCGATTGCGTCGTCGTCGCCGCGGGAACCCTGCCGGGCGCGAACGTGCGACCGGCCGGCGAGGACTTTCGCGCCGGCGACCTCGCGTTCCGACGCGGCGTTCGTCTGACGCCGGCACGGCTTGGCGCGCTGGCGTCGTTCGGATTTTCTGCGGTCGAGGTCGTGCAGCAACCCCGCGCGGTCCTGCTCACGACCGGCGACGAGCTGATTGCACCAGGCAGCGAATTGGGTTTCGGCCAGATCTACGACAGCAACCGACACAGCCTCGGCGCACTGCTGGCGCAACACGGTGCGTTGTTGGTGCGTCACGAACGTCTGCGCGATGATCCCGCATCGTTGCGCGCTGCGTTGTTGCGCGCCGGGAACGACGCAGACATCGTCATCAGCAGCGGCGGTGTCTCGGCCGGTGAAGCCGACTATTTGCCGCGACTGCTCGCCGAGATCGGCACCGTGCATTTCTGGAAAGTGCGCATGAAGCCCGGTATGCCTTTTCTCTGCGGCGGTGTCGGCAAGGCACTCATGTGCGCGCTGCCGGGCAATCCGGTATCCGGCGTGGCAACGTTCCTCACGTTGGTCAAACCCGCGCTCGATGCGATGCGTGGCGCGATGGAGACGTCCGTAAAATTGCGCGCGCGGCTGCGCCAGCCGATCCGCAAGAATCATGCGCGCACCGAGTTCCAGCGTGCACGGTTGGAATGCGACGATGGCGGCGTGCTGTGGGCGACTTCGCTGAAACAGCAGGGCTCGGGCATGTTGCGCGGCGTCGCCGAAGCAAATGCGCTGATCGTGTTGCCGGAAGCGGCGGGGGAATACGCGGCGGGTGAAGTACTCGAGGTCGTGCCGCTGCCGGGCTGGCCGGACTAGCGGCGTATAATTCGCGCATGGCCGCAAATCCGGCGACTTTGCCGATCGAACGAATTGCTCCTGCCGAGGCATTGCGCCGTCAACAGCGCGGCGCGACGTTGATCGACGTGCGTGACGACAACGAGCGCACCGTGGGTAAACCCGCCGGCGCGATCGGCGTGCCGATGGTGGATGTCGCCGATCGGATCGCGCAAATCGCGCCTGATCGCGACGCCGAAATTCTGCTGACCTGTGCGAGTGGTGCGCGGTCATTGCGTGCGGCGGAGATGCTGCGCAATCTCGGTTATCTGCGGGTTGCTTCCGTCGACGGCGGATTCCTGCGCTGGAACGCCGAAGGATTGCCGATCGATGCGGGTTTGCTCGATGGCGACGCCAGCGGGCGCTACTCGCGCCACCTGCTGCTGCCGGAAGTCGGCGCTGCGGGCCAATTGAAGCTCGCGAACGCGCGCGTGGCGCTGATCGGCGCGGGTGGCCTGGGGTCGCCAAGCGCGTTGTATCTGGCCGCAGCAGGCGTCGGTACGTTGACGCTGATCGACGACGACAAAGTGGACAAGTCCAATTTGCAGCGTCAGGTGCTGCATACGGATGCTCGCATCGGCGTGGCCAAGACTGAATCAGCGCGCATCACGCTCAATGCGCTCAACCCGCGCGTCGACGTGCAAACGCGCGAAGAACGCCTGCTCGCCGCGAACGTCGAGGCGCTGATCCGTGGTCACGACGTCGTAATCGATGGCGCCGACAATTTCCCCACGCGCTACCTGCTCAGTGCCGCATGTTTGCGCTTGCGGATTCCGCTCGTCTACGGCGCGGTGCATCGTTTTACCGGCCAGGTGAGCGTGTTCGATGCGCGCCGCGACGATTCGCCGTGCTATCGCTGCCTGTTCCCGGAGCCGCCGGCCGCTGCCGACGCGCCGAACTGCGCCGAGGCGGGCGTGCTCGGCGTGCTGCCGGGCATCATCGGTCTGCTGCAGGCGAACGAAGCGATCAAGCTGCTGCTCGGCATCGGGCAGCCGCTGGTCGGGCGCCTGCTGTGTTTCGATGCACTCGCTGCGACATTCCGCGAGCTGCGTCTGCCGCGCGATCGGCAATGTCCCGGCTGCGGTGGCGCCGCTGAATTCCGCGGTTACGAGGACATCGCGCAAATCTGCTCCGCGCCCTGAGTCAGGCGCGCCCTGCCTGCGCCGCCGCGAACGCGGCCAGCTGCTCCGGCGTGGCTTCCTTCTGGAATTTCGCTTTCCAGTCTTGCGCCGAACCGCCGTATATGTGGTCGCGCGCTTTATCCTTGCTGATCTCGATGCCACGCTCGGCAGCGGCCTCGCGGTACCAGTCGGCGAGGCAATTGCGGCAGAATCCGGCGAGGATCATGAGATCGATGTTCTGCACGTCGGTGCGTTTGACATTGAGATGCTGCAGCAGGCGGCGGAAGGCTGCGGCTTCAAGTTCGGTCGTGGTGGCGGCTTCGTTCGGCATGGTTCGATCTGCGGCAGGGGGAATGCGATAATGATGCGCTTTCCCTTGGACCGAGGACATGGCTGCGAAGATCCTTGACGGCAAGCTCATCGCCGATGAGCTGCTTGCCGACCTGCATGCGCGCGTAGCGCTGCGCCAGCGCGCGGGCAACGCGGTGCCCGGACTGGCGGTGCTGCTGGTCGGCGCTGATCCGGCCTCCGCCGTGTACGTGCGCAACAAGCGTCGCGCTTGCCAGCGCGTCGGGTTTCACGCACGTGACTACGATCTGGCAGCGACGACGACACAAGCCGAGCTCACTGCGCTGATCGATCAGCTCAACGCCGATGCGGAAATCCATGGCATCCTCGTACAGCTGCCGCTGCCGACGCACATCGACGCCCACGCGATCGTCAACCGCATCGATCCGCGCAAGGACGTCGACGGCTTCCATCCGGAAAACATCGGCCGCCTGGCGCTGCGCCAGCGTGGCTTGCGCCCGTGCACATCGAAGGGCGTCATGACCCTGCTCGCCAATACGGATCGGCCGGTGCGCGGCCAGCACGCCGTTATCGTCGGCGTATCCAACCATGTCGGCCGCCCGTTAGGCTTCGAACTGCTGCTCGCCGGGTGCACGACAACGAGCTGCCACAAGTTCACACGCGATCTGCCGCATGAAGTCGCGCAAGGCGACATTCTCGTCGTCGCCGTCGGCAAGCCCGGCATGGTCAAGGGCGAATGGATCAAACCGGACGCGGTCGTGATCGACGTCGGCATCAATCGGTTGCCGAACGGGTCGCTCGTCGGTGACATCGAGTTTGCCGCGGCGGCGGAACGCGCATCCTGGATCACGCCGGTGCCCGGCGGTGTCGGCCCGATGACAGTGGCGACGTTGATGCAGAACACTTTGGAAGCCGCGGAAACCGCGCAATAACCTGCCGCGCTGGGCAGCGCGCGACGGTTCTTTCACCGTTTCCTTGAGTTATGAGCTGAATCGCCACCCAACGCCTGACATCCGTGCAGCTCGCGTATCGGTTAAAATCGCCGGCTTTCGCGTTGGTCTGATTCCGGATGTTGCACTCCTATCGCCGTCTTCGCTTCGTTGTGCTGTTGGGCGCCGTGCTGCTGTGCGCGTGCGGCAACGTCATGCGCAAGGCGACGAACCAGTTCGCCGAGAACCTGACCACGGCGATTCTCGACGAGGACGATCCGGGCACGGTGCGCGACGGCGTGCCGGCTTACCTGCTGCTGATCGATGGGATGATTCACGGCGATGCGGAAAATCCGGACGCGCTGCTTGCCGGCGCGAAACTCTACGGCGCTTATGCCGGGGGCTTTGTCGACGCGCCCGAGCGCGCACAGCGGCTTGCCAATCGCGCTTACGACTACGCGCATCGCGCGCTGTGCCTGCGCGAGAAGGACCTGTGCGCCGGGCTCGACATGCCGTTCGACGCGTATTCGCGCGCGCTGGAACAATCCAGCGGCAAGGACGTGGCGACGATCTACGGCTTTGCAGCCGCGTGGGCCGGGCGCATCCAGGTCAACAGCGGCGACTGGAATGCGATTGCCGACTTGCCGAAGCTGCAGTCGCTGCTGTTGCGCGTGGTCAGCATCGATCCGCATTTCGACGACGGCGGGGCTTATGTTTACCTTGGCGTGATCAACTCGATCCGCCCGGCCTCGCTCGGCGGCAAGCCCGACGAAGGCAAGATGTATTTCGACAAGGCGCTGGAGCTGTCCGAGGGCAAGAACCAGATGGTGCGCGTGTTGTATGCGCAGTTCTACGCGCGCCTGGTGTTCGATCAGGCGTTGCACGACAAGCTGCTCAACGAAGTGCTCGCCGCTGACCCGCATGCGCCGCGGCTGACGCTGATCAACACGTTGGCAAAAGGCAAGGCGAAGGCGCTGCTCGAATCCGGCAAGGATTTCTTCTGATTCTCTGGAAACGAACATGAAAAAATATACATTGGGATTCGTGCTGTTCGCGGCGTTGAGCTCTGCGCAGGCGGCCACCATCATAAAGATCGCAACCGAAGCTCCGGACGGCACCGCGTGGATGCGCGAGCTTCGTGCGGGCGCGGAAGGCGTGAAGAAGCACACCGACGATCGCGTCGAAATCAAGTTCTATCCGGGCGGCGTAATGGGTGATGAGCCTACCGTGCTGCGCAAAATCAAGATCGGCCAGTTGCAAGGCGGCGCATTCACCGGTGGCGAACTCGCGCAAGTCGACAAGGACACGCAGATTTACAGTCTGCCGTTCGTGTTCAAGACGCTCGATGAAGTCGACAAGGTGCGCGCGCAGCTCGATCCGCTGCTCAAGCAGAGCGTGGAGAAGACCGGCTACGAAATCCTCGGCATCAGCGGCGGCGGATTTGCCTACCTCGTCAGTGTCAACGACATCAAGGGCAAGGACGACCTCAAGGCCGCAAAAGTGTGGATTCCACAAGGCGACCGCATCGCCGAGGCTGGTTTCAAGGCCGGCGGCGTCACGCCGATAGCGCTGCCACTCGCCGACGTCTACACCAGCCTGCAGACTGGCTTGATCGACACCGCGGCAAACACGCCGGCAGGCACGATCGCGTTCCAGTGGCACACCAAGGTCAAGCACATGGTCGACCTGCCGCTGACTTATGTCGTGGGTATTCTCATCGTCGACAAGAAAGTTTTCGATGCGCTGTCGCCGGAGGATCGCAAGACGCTCAGCGATGAACTCGGCGCGGCGTTCACGCGTCTGGACAAGATCAACCGCGACGACAATACGCAAGCGCGCGAGGCGTTGCAGAAGCAGGGCATCGCGATCTTCAAGCCGAATGCCGCGGAAACGGCCTCGTGGGAATCCGTAGGGGCGGATGCGCGCAAGAATCTCGTGAGCGACGGCGAGATCAGCGCCGAGATGTCGGCGGCACTCGACAAGGCGCTCGCGGCCGCGCGCAAGTGACGACACTCGCAAGACGCGGGTTGGTCTGGCTGCGCCATCTGGAGAACGGCCTGCTGACCGCCTCGGTGCTGCTGCTCGTCGTGCTGGCGGGCGCGCAGATCATCCTGCGCGACTTGTTCCACACTGGCTTGTCATTTGCCGATCCGCTGATGCGCCAGCTCGTGCTGTGGACCGGCATGCTCGGCGCGCTCGCGGCCGTGCGCGATGACAAGCATATCGCGCTCGATGTACTGCAGCGTTTCCTGAATCCGCCCGCGCAGAAAATCGCCCGCGTGCTCACGTTGGGTTTTGCCGCCATGGTTTGCGCCCTTCTCGCGTATTACTGCTACGCGATGGTGCAAGGCGATTTCGAAGGCGCGACGCCATCGCCTCTATCCGGTTTGCCGGCATGGACGGCAGAACTCATCCTGCCGATCGGTTTTGGATTGATGGCACTGCGGTTCGTGTTGCGCGCGTTTGCGCCGCCTGCGCATCCGCATGCGTTGCTGCATGATCCGGGGAAAGCCGCGCAATGATCTGGTTGATCGCCGGCGTTTTGCTCCTGCTCGCCGCGCTCGGGGCGCCGCTTTTTGCGCTGCTCGCGGCGATCGCGCTGATCGGCTTCCACAATGCCGGAGAACCCGGCACCGCAGTGGCGATCGAATTCTATCGTCTCGCCGACATGCCGGCGCTGATCGCGATTCCGCTGTTCACGCTCGCCGGTTATTTGCTCGCCGAAAGCCAGGCGCCACGGCGCCTGGTGCGTCTGACCAACGCGTTGTTCGGCTGGTTGCCGGGTGGACTCGCCATCGTTGCCGTGTGCGCATGTACGTTGTTTACCGCATTCACCGGCGCGACCGGTGTGACTCTGGTCGCGCTCGGCGCGGTGCTGTATCCGGCGTTGCGGCACGCGCATTACGAAGAACGGTTCTCGCTCGGCTTGCTCACCTGCGCGGGCAGCCTCGGTTTGCTGCTCGTACCGTCAATGCCGTTGATTCTCTACGGCGTCGTCGCGCAGCAGTTTCACACGACGCCGCCGGTCGCGATCGACGCGTTGTTCAAGGCCGGCTTGCTGCCATGTCTGCTGATGATCGTGATGCTGTCGATCTACAGCGCGTGGCAGGCGCGGGGTTTGCCGCGCCCTCCGGCGACGAGCGCAAAAGAAGTCTGGGCGGCCGTGAAAGATGCCGCATGGGAATTGCCGTTGCCGTTCGTGGTGCTCGCCGGCATCTATTCCGGACGCCTGGCCGCATCCGAAGCGGCGGGAGCGACGGCTTTGTATGTGCTGATCGTGACCGTGCTGATCCGCCGCGAAATCAGATTCAGCGAATTGCCGCGCGTGATCCGCGAAGCGATGTTGCTGGTCGGCGCGATCCTGATCGTGCTCGGATTCTCGCTGGCGCTGACGAACTGGTTGATCGATGCCGATGTGCCGGAACGCCTGTTCTCGGCGTTGCAGGCCGGCGTTTCCGGCAAGTACGCCTTCCTGCTGCTGCTCAACGCATTCCTGCTCGTGTTCGGCATGCTGCTCGAAGGTTTTCCGGCGATCATCATCCTGGTGCCGCTGATTCTGCCGGTCGCGCTGCATTACGGCGTCGATCCGGTGCACCTCGGCATCATCTTCCTCGCCAACCTGCAGATCGGCATCTTCCTGCCGCCGGTCGGCATGAACATCTTCATTGCGAGCGCGCGCTTCGGCCGGCCGGCAACGACGATCGTGCGGGCGGCGCTGCCGTTCTACGCGATCCTGCTTGCGGCGGTGCTGATCATCACGTACTGGCCTGGGCTTTCCCTCTGGCTCGCACGTTAGGGAAACCTAGCGCGGAAACCACCAAGTCGGTATAATTGTTGGTTTACCATTCAGAGGAGTGGCGCATGCGCATCCTCACCGAAGCGCTCACCTTCGACGACGTCTCGCTCGTCCCGGCGTACTCGAACGTCCTGCCGCGCGACGTCAATCTTTCCACGCGCCTCACGCGCGACATTCGCCTGAACATTCCGGTGTTGTCCGCGGCAATGGACAGTGTCACCGAAGCGCGGCTGGCGATCACGATGGCGCAATCCGGCGGCATGGGCATCATCCACAAGAACATGCCGATCGAGCAGCAGGCCGCGGAAGTGCGTCTGGTCAAGAAATTCGAGGCCGGCGTGATCCGTGACCCGATCACGGTGAATCCGGAAATGTCGATCGGTGAAGTGATGGCGATCGTGCGCTCGCGCAATATCTCCGGCGTGCCCGTGGTCGATGGCGAGAATCTTGTTGGCATCGTCACCAGCCGTGACTTGCGCTTCGAAAAGAAGCCCGAGGATCCGGTGCGCCACATCATGACGCGCAAGGAAAAGCTCGTCACGGTGAAGGAAGGCGCGAGCGAAGAGGAAGTGCTGCAGCTGCTGCACAAGCATCGCATCGAGAAGGTGCTCGTCGTCAACGACGCATTCCAGCTGCGCGGCCTGATCACGGTCAAGGATATCCAGAAAGCGCGCGACAATCCGTATTCGGCCAAGGACAGCCACGAACGCCTGCGCGTCGGCGCGGCGGTCGGCGTCGGCGGCGATACCGAGCAGCGAGTCGCGGCGCTCGTCGAGGCGGGCGTCGATGTGCTTGTCGTCGACACGGCGCACGGTCATTCGCAAGGCGTGCTCGATCGCGTGCGCTGGGTGAAGAAGAATTTTCCGCAGATGTCGGTGATCGGCGGCAACATCGTCACCGGTGATGCGGCGAAAGCGCTCGTCGATGCCGGCGCGGACGCGGTCAAGGTCGGCGTCGGTCCCGGTTCGATCTGCACGACACGCATCGTCGCCGGCGTCGGCGTGCCGCAGATTTCCGCGGTCAACATGGTTGCCGAAGCGATCAAGGACTCCGGCGCCTGCCTGATCGCGGACGGCGGCATCCGCTATTCCGGCGATATCGCCAAGGCGCTCGCGGCCGGGGCGAACTGCGTGATGATCGGCGGCATGTTCGCCGGCACCGAGGAAGCACCCGGCGAAGTCGAGCTGTACCAAGGCCGTTCGTACAAGAGTTATCGCGGCATGGGCTCGCTCGGCGCCATGCAAAAAGGCTCGAAGGACCGCTATTTCCAGGACGAGGCCGATCCGGACAAGCTCGTGCCCGAAGGTATCGAAGGCCGCGTGCCGTATCGCGGACCATTGCGCAGCATCGTCCATCAGCTCGTCGGCGGATTGCGCGCGGCCATGGGATACGTCGGCTGCGCCACGGTCGACGAGATGCACAGCAAGCCGCATTTCGTGCGCGTGACCAGTGCCGGCGTGCGCGAATCGCATGTGCACGACGTGACGATCACCAAGGAAGCACCGAATTACAGGCTGGATTGATCAGGAGACGGGAACCGGGAGCCGGAAACCGGCAACCGGGAAAGCGTCGCTGCTCTCCGGCTACCGATTCCCGGTTACCGTCTCTCATGACCAACATCCATCGCGACAAAATCCTGATTCTCGATTTCGGCGCGCAGTACACGCAGCTGATCGCGCGGCGCATCCGCGAGATCGGCGTGTATTGCGAAATCTGGGCCTGGGATCACGACCCGGCCGAGATAGCGAAATTCGCGCCGAAGGGAATCATTCTTTCCGGCGGTCCGGAATCGACCACTGAAATCGACGCGCCGCGCGCGCCGCAAACCGCGTTCGACTCCGGCGTACCGCTGCTCGGCATCTGCTACGGCATGCAAACGATGGCGGCGCAACTCGGCGGCAAGACCGAAGGCGGCCACACCCGCGAGTTCGGCCACGCAAAGCTTTCGATCACGGCGCAAAGCGAGCTGTGGAAGGGCCTGCGAGCGGTTGCGTCAGCGCCCGCGTTTGGCGAAGGCGAAAGCTGGATGGGGCAGGGCATCGCCGCTCCTGTTGCGGCGCAAACGCCGGCGCTTCTGCCGCAATCGCTCGATGTGTGGATGTCGCACGGCGATCGCGTCACCGCGGTGCCGCCGGGGTTTACGGTCACCGCCACGACGCACGATCTGCCGATCGCGGCAATGGCCGACGATGCGCGGCGCTGGTATGGCGTGCAATTCCATCCCGAGGTCACGCACACTGCGCGGGGCGCGGAGCTGCTGCGCCACTTCGTCGTCGAACTGTGCGGCTGCGAAACCTTGTGGACAGCGGCGAACATCATCGACGACGCCGTCGCGCGCGTGCGTGCGCAGGTCGGTGCGGATCGCGTGCTGCTCGGGCTTTCCGGCGGCGTGGATTCCTCGGTCGTCGCAGCGCTGCTCAAGCGTGCGATCGGCGATCAGCTCACCTGCGTGTTCGTCGATACCGGCTTGTTGCGCTTGCATGAAGGCGATCAGGTCATGGCCACGATGGCCGAGCACATGGGCGTCAACGTGATTCGCGTCGATGCGGCGCCGCGTTATTTCGCGGCGCTCGCCGGAGTCGATGATCCGGAAACCAAGCGCAAGATCATCGGCAAGCTGTTCGTCGAGATATTCGACGAGGAGGCGCACAAGCTTTCCGGCATCAAATGGCTCGCGCAAGGCACGATCTACCCGGACGTGATCGAGTCGGCGGGCAGCAAGACCGGAAAGGCGCACGTGATCAAGTCGCACCACAACGTCGGCGGCTTGCCCGACGGCATGCGCTTCGAATTGGTTGAACCGCTGCGCGAACTGTTCAAGGACGAAGTACGGCGCATCGGCGTCGAACTCGGCCTGCCGCGCGAGATGGTCTATCGCCATCCGTTCCCGGGACCCGGTCTGGGCGTGCGCGTACTCGGCGAGGTCAAACCCGAATATGTCGAGCTGCTGCAGCGCGCCGACGACATCTTCATAAGCGAACTGCGAGCGAACAATCTGTACGACCGGGTCAGCCAGGCGTTTGCCGTGTTTCTGCCGGTCAGGTCTGTCGGCGTGGTTGGCGACGCGCGTGCTTACGAATGGGTCATCGCGCTGCGGGCGGTGGAAACGATCGACTTCATGACGGCGCATTGGGCGCATCTGCCGTACGAGTTTCTCGGGCAGGTATCGAATCGCATAATCAATGAGTTACACGGTATTTCTCGTGTGGTTTACGATGTGAGCGGCAAGCCACCGGCGACGATCGAGTGGGAATGACGTAGTGATTGGGTTCGGCGAGGAAGATGAGCGCTTCATGCGTCGCGCGCTGCAGCTCGCGCAACATGCCGCGGACGCGCATGAGGAAGTTCCCGTCGGCGCCGTGCTCGTGACGAATGGAGAAATCGTCGGCGAAGGATGGAATCAAAGCATCTCTCACCACGATCCGAGCGCTCACGCCGAAATCTGCGCACTGCGCGAAGCCGGCAAACGACTGCATAACTACCGTCTGCCTGCAGCCACGCTGTACGTGACACTCGAGCCTTGCGTCATGTGCGCCGGCGCGATCGTGCACGCGCGCGTCGCGCGAGTCGTCTACGCTGCGGACGATCCGAAAACAGGCGCCGCCGGCAGTGTTTTCGATACGCTCATTTCCGATCGACACAACCATCGCGTTCAAGTCCAAAAAGGCCTTTGTGCCACCGAGTCCGCCCAGTTGCTGCGCCTGTTCTTCAAACAGCGCCGCTAGCGAGCCGAAACCGCGTAGGGGAAACCCTCAAATTCCACCGTTTGTCGCCGTTTTGCGACTTTGCGCTTGAACTTGCACTGGATTCACGCGTGTAATCCGCTTGGCGAAATGAATACAGGGTCGTCATGGGCATAAGGTCGCAGTGGGGCATCGTGCTGGCGATCGTTCTGTTGTCGGTGCAATCCGCGCGCGCTGCCGTCATCGTCAACATCAGCGGCAATCAGGCGCTGGCGACGATTTCGTTGAGCGATGGCATCAACACCTATGACGCCGACGTCACGATCACTTTTGACACGCCGACGAATCTCACCGCGGACGAGCTGCATCTGAGCGCCGACATTGTCGATCCCAACGACACGACGCTGCTTTCCCGCCTCGGCTGCACGCTGCCGCTGCTGGGGTGTCCGATTACCATCGATCCGGCATTTCCCGTGATGATCACGGTCGAGCCCCTGAACGTGCCGTGGCTGTTCCACACCGGCTTTGAAAGCGGCGAAACGATCTACGGCAATCTGGGTTTCCAGAACACGTACACGTTCGAGATTGAAACCAGCGATTTGGCGTGTGCCGCCCCTGCCGTGGGGGCATCCTGCATGTCCACTGCCTATCGTTTATTCAAAGCCCCGCTCAACGACGCGTTCAGCGATATCAGCTCCGACATTTTGCGTGGCAGCGTGCGTGCGCGCGGCAGCGGCGGTACGTTTTCCCAGTTTCTCGTCGCGAGCGACACGCGCAGTTCACTCACGGTCGAACTGGACAAAGAGCTTGCGTTGCAGGATCGCGTATTGTCCGCGGCGTTGCACGACGTGCTGCGGACCGATTTATTGGGGTTGCTGGCCGAGGTTCAGGTCGCGGTGCTGATCACTCAGGATTTCACGCTGGCAATTGGATATCTGGATCAACTGATCAGCGAAATTCAGCTCAATGCCGGCACCAATATCGCCAATCTCTGGAGTTCCGATCACACTTTGGTCAATGACGCCGGCGAAATGCTTGGCTTGGCCCAATCCTTGCGTTTCACTTTGGTACGTTTGCAAAACGGACAGTAGGGAAGGGATCGACCATGAAACTGGTGTCCGGCGGTGTTTGGATTTTTTTTCTTTTCGGCGCTGTCAGCGCGGCTGAGGCCGGCGTCGTCGTTTCGGCCAGCGGCAATTCCGCCATCGCCAACGTTTCGCTCTCTTCCGGCGGTCGCGCCTACACGGCTGAGATAACCATCACGTTCAGCGGCGCCCAGAACCTTAATCCGACGGAACTGAATTTGAGCGCGCAGCTGGTCGACCCGAGCGATCCGGGTCTGCTCGCACGGCTGCCTGCCTGTCCTGTTCCATCTCTCGGTTGCGTCACGATCGATCCGAATTTTCCGCTGCTGATTTCCGTGGAACCGCTGAGCCTGGCGACGGGCAATCTGAGCTTTCTGAACTCATACACCATCGAGGTGCACACGGCGAACTTGAACTATGAGCCGTACAGCCATTATCGGCTCGACAAAGCATCGTTTACCGGTGCGTTCAGCGATATCAGCACAGCCATCGACAGCGGCAGCGTGCGCGCACGCGGCAGCGGCGGTACGTTTTCGCAGTTCCTGATCGTTTCCGACGCCCGCTCCTCGCTGGCCGTGGAACAGCAAAAACAAACGAGTTTGCAGGCGCGGATTCTTTCCTCCGCGCTAAGCGACGCACTGCACGATCAATTGTTGGGTCTCCTCGACAACGTCAGCGCTGCCGCCGCGGTAGGCAACTACGCATCGGCCGTCGCCAATGTCGATCAGTTGATCAACGTTGTTCAGGCCAACGCCGGCACGAACATCGCCAATGCGTGGAGTTCCAGCCATCTGCTCGCCAACGATGCGGGCGATCTGCTGAGCCTCGCGCGGACGCTGCGGTTTACCCTCGTGCGGCTGCAGAATGGCCATTGAGCGTGTGACGCGGGGACGCGACCGCTGATGCCAGTCAAATTCAATGCCTATCCGCCCGACCGGCCGGCGCTCGTGCGGGTGCTTGATGAAGGCGACAATCCTTACCGGATTGGCCGCTCCAACGACTGCGAACTGCGCATCGACCACCCATCCATATCGCGATATCACGCCGAGTTGATCGCAGGAAGCGCGGATTCGCCGTGGAAATTGCGCGACACCGCCAGCAAGAACGGTCTGCGTATCGATGGCCGCGCGACACTCAGCGCCGATTTCACGGCATCGGCCTGGTTTGCGATCGGCGACGTTTACTGCTGGATCGAGTTTATCGATGCTGCCGCCGCGGCGCATTTTCGCGCGCAAGCCACGCGTCTGCGCGAGGTATCGCGCGAAGCCTTGACGCGCATCACCTCGCATCTGGAAACGAGCGAGCTGGTCGCGCAAACCTTGGATATGGTGCTCGAACTGTCCGGCCTGGAGCGTGGTTTCGTACTCGTTGCGCCCGCGGGCGAGCCGCTGCGCGTGCACGTGTGCCGGGGGCTCGCCACCAGCGATCTTTCCAAAGGCAGCTTCAGCGGCAGCGTGGCGTCGGTCGAGCAGGCGCTGAATCGGTGCGAGCCCGTGGTCTGCTGCGATACAACGGATTCCCCTTGGCTGGGGCTGCGTCCGAGCGTCAGGCTCGGCGGCATTCGCGCACTGGTGTGCCTGCCGTTGCAGATGAGCGATGGCGCGCGCGGCGCAATCTATGTGGACAGCCGCAAGCCGGGGCCCGCAGTAACCGAATTGGATCTGGAACTTATGCAGAGCGTCGCCCGGTTCGCCTCTTCGGCGATCACGGCAAATCGTTTGCAGAGCGAAGTACAGAAACTCATGCGTTCAGGCGATCTGGACGAAGTCGCGCCACGCTGGGACGAATTGCGGCCGCTTTAGAAACCGCGACGTATTGGCCCTGAACTCGCACGCTCAGGCGGCGATTGTTGCCGCAAGCGAAACCGCGCTATCTTGCACGCATGGCGATAGCCGAGGGCGCGGCGAGTTCCGCAACCATGACCGGACAGCTCGGCCTCTACGAGCTGCGTACCGGCGACATACTGGCCGGCCGCTTCCGCATCGAATCGATGCTCGGAATAGGCGGCATGGGCGTCGTTTACCGCGCGTTCGATCAGTCACTGGACGTCGACGTGGCGCTCAAGTTGTTGCGCCCGGAACTGGCGCGCAAACCGGAAGCGTTCGAGCGCTTCCGCCAGGAATTGCTGTTGGCACGCCAGGTCTCCAGTGCGCATGTCGTGCGCATTCACGACATCGCCCAGCACGATGGGCGCTGGTTCATCAGCATGGATTTCATCGACGGCGAGTCGCTGGAAAAAAGCATGGATCGCCGCGGCAAACTGCCGGTCGACGAAGTGCTGTCGATCACCCGCGATCTGCTCGAAGGTCTCACTGCCGCGCAACAACGCGGAGTCGTCCATCGTGACTTGAAGCCGGCCAACATACTGCTCGACACCAAGGGCTCGGCCTACATCACGGATTTCGGCGTCGCGCGCAGTCTCGGCGCCACCGGGGCCACCGGTAGCGGTGTCATCGTCGGTACTCCGGAATATCTGTCGCCCGAGCAGGCGCGCGGTGAATCCGTCGATATACGCAGCGATCTGTACACGCTGGGTCTGATCGTCTACGAAATGCTCACCGGCACGCTGCCATTCAGCAACGGCACGCCGGCGGAAACCGTGATGCAACGCATCGTGCGTCCGCCGCCATCGCTGGCCAAAGCGCGTCCGGACTTGCCGCACTGGCTGCATTTGTTCGTGGACCGCTTGCTCAAGCTCAACCCCGCGCATCGCTTTGCCTCGGCGCAGGAAGCATTGCGCGCGCTGGAATCGCGTCGAGTGCCGCGCGCGCCATTGAATCGCCCGCTGCTGCTGCTCGGCATTTTGCTCAGTGTGACGGCAGTCGGCGTGCTGGATTGGTTTTGGCAGCATCCAGTTGCGCCATTCGCGGCGGCACCGACGGCGGTTGCCGCAATACCGCGAATCGCAGTGATGCCTTTGCAGGCGCCAGCGGGCGACGACGAATTGCGCTCGCTTGCGCGCGCGCTCGAAGAACATCTCTACGCGTGGCTGCGCGACGATCCTCGCGCTGCCGCAGTGCTGCGCCGGCGCGTGGTGGATGCACTCGCGCGCGCTGCGCCCGGCATGCAAGACGACGCACTTTTGCGTCAGCTGCCGGAAATCGCGCGTGCCGCCGGCGCGAATCAGATATTGCACGGCACGTTGCGGCGCGCCGGGGCGGATCTTGCGCTGGACTTGCAGGCATGGAAAGCGGGGCTCGCCGCCAGCGCGACAGTCAGTGTGCGCGGCAATGATGTGGCCGCGCTGTTCGACGCCTATCTCGCACAAGCTCCGAAACTGCTGGCGTCTGCGGGAATTTCGCCCCGTGGGACAGCCCCGCCTTTGCCGGCGCCGACGCTGCTGTCGCTTGGCCACGCCCTGCACCTGGCAGATGAGCACCACGACGAACAGGCGGCGGCGCAGTTGTCGCCGCTGGCCGAACAGAATCCGGCGAATGCGATCTTGAACACGGCACTATTGTCGGCCCAGGAACAGGCGCAGCAGGAGCTTTCCGCGCAAGCGACGCGCGAGCGCGTGCTGGCGAATTTTGCAAACGACGCCGACGTGAATGGCCGCGAACTTTATGTGCGAGCGTTGATTGGCAATGACCAAGCCGATCTCGCCTTGCGGGCGCTCGGCAAAGCCGCTCAGGATCTCCCGCATGACCCGGCCATTGCATTGCTGTACGCGCAGACGCTGGCGAGTACGGGTGAGGGCGCCAAGGCCGTGGCGAGCCTGCAACAATACGTCGCCAGTGACGATCAGGACGCAGACGCCTGGTTCTTGCTCGGGCGCACGGCGATACAACAAGGTAGCGCGCAAGCTGCCGTCGACGATTACCTGATTCATGCGCTGGTGCTGCACACGCGCGCCGCCAACCAGCCGGCCATCGCACTGACGCGCAACGCGATGGGCGTAGGCTATGAGCGTCTGGGTCAGTTCAATGCGGCCACCGAGCAATACGGCTTGGCGGCAGCCCTGTACGAGAAGCTCGGCGACGAGGAAGGCCAGGCCAAATCGTTGCGTAACCTGGCGCTCGTGCAGGCCGTGCGTGGCGATCGCGACACCGCAGGGCGTACGCTGGAACGCGTGAAGGCATTGCTCGAAAAGCGCGGCGACCGCGCCAAGCTGGCCGACTTGTACAGTGCTCGCGGTGTGGTCGCCGAAGAGCAGGGCAACTGGACGGATGCGCTGGGTTTTTACCGCCAGGCGCTTGCCGTGCAGCAGCAATTGAATCAGCCCGCCGGAATAGCCGAAAGTCTCAACAATGTGGGCTTCAGTTCCTACAGCCTCGGCGACTTCGACAACGCGCTGGTCTATTGGCAGCAAGCGCTGGCGCTGTATCAGAAGCAGGATGATCCTGCCAAAGCATTGCGCATCGAGGAGAGCATTGCCTTGCTGGATACGGCGCGCGGCCATTTCAGCGCGGCGCGCGAGAGTCTGCAGGCCGCGCAGCGCAAGGCCGAGGATCACCAGCTGCCTGAAGAAGCGGCAGTGGCGCATGTTTATCTGAGTGAACTTGCGCTCGACGAAGGTCGCTACGCCGATGCCCTCGGCGAGGCGAACCGCGCCGCCGAGCTGTTTACGCGCCTCGCCGATCAACGCGGCCAAGCCGAGGCTGCGCTGCTGCGGGTGCGGGTCGGCTTGGCGCTTGGCGATACGACCGATATCAACAAGACACTTGATTCGATCGACATTGCGCAGCTTGGCAATGAGCAACGTGCGGCTTTTGCACTCGCGGCCGCACGCCATGCGAGGGCTTCCGGGCAATCGGCTCCGGCTGCGGAGAAACTCGACGCCGCCGCTAAAACTGCCGGCAATTCGCACAGCGCGATTGGCGTGCAGATCCAGCTGGAGCGTGTGCGCCAATCACTCGCGCGGGATGATCTGCCGCTTGCCAGGAAATCGCTGGCCGACGTCAGCGGCGAATCCACGCATCTGGGTGAAGTGCCGTTGCGCCTGCAATGGCTGGAACTGGAAGTTGCTGCAGCGTTGCGCAGCGGCAAGCTTGATGATGCGAAAACGTATTACCGTCAGGCGCTCGCCATCCTCAAGACTACTGGACGCTGGGGCGATGCCACCATTCTGCACCGGCTTGGCGCCGACGCATTGGCGGCGCACCCGGCCGAGGCGGATGCGGCGCGCGCCAATGCGCAGGCGCAGCAAGCGCTGTTGTTGCAGGATGCTCCGGAAAGTGCGCGGCCGGCTCTTGAATCCGAACTTGCACGGCGCTGGCGCGAGGAGCGGGGAGTCACGCATGGCCAATGAGCCGCAAGCGCGAGAGCACAGCGCCCTGCAAAGCAAGATGGACGAATTGCTGCAACAGCAACGCGAACTGTCGCAGCACCTTCGTCAGGGACAAGATCAATTCAAGCGGCTGGCGCGTTCGGTGTGGATGGCGCAGGAACAGGAACGACGCAAACTCGCTCGCGAGTTGCACGATGGCATCGGCCAGAATCTCACTGCGATCGTCAACCTGATCGGCCTGGCGCTGACGCGCGCGGAGCCGCAACGCGAGAACCTGGAAAAAGCGCGTGCGCTCGCCGAGATGACGCTGCAGGAAACGCGCGAGCTATCGCGATTCCTGCGTCCGACAATACTCGATGATTTGGGTCTGGAGCCGGCGTTGCGCTGGCTCGCGCGCAGCATGGCCGAAGCGAACGAGTGGCAGATGCGAATCGACTTGCCGGTGCCGATGCCCACGCTGGACAGCGATCTTTCCACGCTGGTTTTCCGCGCATTCCAGGAAAATCTGACCAACGTCGCGAAATACGCTCATGCCGGCAGCGTTGAAATGACCTTGCGCCCGCACGGCCAGCGCTTGCAGATGATCGTTGTCGATGATGGCCAAGGCTGCGACGTCGACAAGGCGCTGTCCGGCGGTCATGGCAATGGCAGCGGCCTGCGCGGATTACGTGACCGTGTTCGAGCTTATGATGGCGAGATGCACGTAGAATCGACTCCCGGGCGGGGGTTTCGGGTCAGCGTCGACATTCCCCTGCCAACCGAGGGGCACGTGGCATGATCCGCATATTGCTCGCCGACGACCACACCGTACTGCGCGAGAGTCTCGCCGCCGTGCTGCGTACCAGCAGCGATTGTGTGGTCATCGGTGAGGCCAGCGACGGGATCGAGGCGATCGAGCGCGCGATGGCACTGCGGCCCGACGTTGCCGTGGTCGACATCTCCATGCCGCGGCTGAGCGGCATCGAAGTGACGCGCCGGATCGTGACGCAATTGCCGCGCACGCGCGTGCTCGTGCTGACGATGCACGAGGAAGAAGAATACGTGCTGCACATGGTCCGCGCCGGCGCCGCCGGTTATCTGGTCAAACGTGCCGCGACTTCGGAGCTGCTTGCTGCGGTGCGCACGATCGCAGCGGGCGGCGTGCATTTCGGCGCACATGCGGCCAAGGCGCTGGCCATGCAACTGCAGCATCCGGAAGCGCTGTCCGAAGATCCTTACGGCGCCTTGTCCCCGCGCGAACGTGAAGTGATGCACCTGGTCGTCGAAGGCCTGAGCACGAAAGAAATCGCGCGCAAGCTCGGCATCACGGTAAAGACCGCCGAGAACCATCGCTGCCGTATCCTCGACAAACTCGACGTGCGCAACAGCACTGAGCTGGTGCGATATGCGATGCGCAAGCACCTGGTGGAATAGCTCTCAGCCAGCGGCAAACCGTTGCAAGGTTTGCGCATAACCCGGCGCAGTCGGTTCGTGCATGAAATATACGAAAGATTCGCTCCAGCCGGTGCCGGCAATTCGCGTAGCCCATTGCCGTAGTTCGCTCTCCGAATATTCCTCCAGACGCAAGCGCACGTAACCGAAACGCGCAGTTTCAACGAGCGGCGGCGCGGCGTTGTCTTCGCGTTCCGATAGTACGAGTGCCGCATTCGCATCGCGCAACAGCGCGTAAATCTCTTCATCAAACCAGCTGGCGTTGCGAAATTCGAATGCGGCCTGGTGATCCCCAGGCAATATCTGCAGAAAATCGCGCAGCCGGGCCGCATCTTTTTTCTGGAATGGGGCGAGCTGGAATAACACCGGGCCGCGTTTGGCGCCGAGCGCCGCAAGATTACGATAGAGAAATTGGACGGAATCCGCTGCTGCGTCAGCTTTCAAGCGTGCGTCATGAGTGATGCGCCGCGAGGCCTTGATGGCGAACCGGAATTCCGGCGGCGTGGCCTGCGACCATTTCTCGAGCACCGCGGATTTCGGCATCCGATAGAACGTATTGTTGATCTCAACGGTCGGCAGGCGTTGCGCGTACCACTCCAGCATCGCGTCCGGTTTGATCTTTTGCGGATAAAAACTGCCTTGCCATTCCTTGAACGAATAGCCGCTCGCACCGGCAAAAATCTTCTTCATTCAGGCGACTCCATTAGAATCGTTTGGTGGTAAAGAAAAAGACCCTAAGCGAATACTCCGCCAAGCGGCGATTCGAAGCTACCCCCGAACCGGCGCCGAAATTGGCGGCGGGCGAAGGCGGCCCATTGCTGTTCGTCGTGCAACAGCATCGCGCGCGGCGCATGCACTACGACTTCCGCCTCGAATGCGACGGCGTATTGTTGTCGTGGGCTGTGCCGAAGGGGCCATCGCTGGATCGCAGCCAAAAGCATCTTGCCGTACACGTCGAAGATCATCCTTACGATTACGCCTCGTTCGAAGGTGTGATTCCGCCCAGGCAATACGGCTCCGGCGAAGTCATCGTTTGGGACTGCGGTGTCTACAGTCCGGACGAGGATGGACTTTGGTTCCATGATCGCGCCGAAGCCGAGCGACAGATCCGCGAAGGCATGGAGAAAGGCAAACTCAGCATCCAGCTGCGCGGCGTGAAGCTGAAAGGCTCGTTCGCGCTCGTGCGCACGAAGCAGGCGAAAAGCTGGCTGCTGCTCAAGCACAAGGATCGCTTCGTCAGCGCGGACGATGTCACCGCGCAGAACCGCTCCGTGCTCTCGAACATCGCGGTCGAGGAAATGAAGTATGCGCCGGCGCACCGCATTCCCGCCGATCAGCTCGTGCCCGCGGGTGCGCTCACGCGGATGCCGGCCAAGCTGGCGCCCATGCTCGCGGAAATCGGCGATGCGCCGTTCAACAATCCGGAATGGCTGTGGGAGCCGAAGCTCGACGGTTATCGCGCGCTTGCCTTCATCGATGCCAGTGGTGTGAAGCTGCGCTCGCGGCGCGGCCTGGAACTGGCCTCGTCATTTCCGGGCCTGTGCGCGGAACTCGCTGCGCAAGGCGTTGACGGCATGATCCTCGATGGCGAACTCGTCGCGCTGGATGCCGCCGGCAAGCCCTCGTTCAACGCCTTGCAGAATCGCGTGCAGCTCAAATCCTCGAAAGAGATGGCGGCCGCCGACCAGACTGCGCCGACGCTGTTCTACGCGTTTGATCTGCTTCATTTCGCCGGCATCGATTTGCGCACGCGATCCTACGAGCAACGTCGCCGTTATCTGGCCCAATGCCTGTTGCCGTCGCCGCTCGTGCGACTGGTGCATGCCGAGGAGGACGGCGTCGCATTGCACGCCGCGGCGCTCGCCAGCGGTTTCGAGGGCGTGATCGGCAAGCGCAAGAGTGCAAGGTACGAATCGGGCAAGCGCTCGGCGGCGTGGCTCAAGGTCAAGCCGACGCAAACAGCGGATTTCGTCATTGGCGGCTACACCAGTGGCAAAGGCGCGCGTGCTTCGCTCGGCGCGTTGCTGGTCGGCTATTGGGAAAAAGGCAAATTGCGCTATGCCTCGCATGTGGGTTCTGGTTTCACCGGCCGCACACTCGACCAGGTGCAAGCGCGCCTGCAATCGCTGCAAACGCGCACTTGTCCATTTGCGGAGAAGCCGCCGCTCAACGCCCCGACGACCTGGGTAAAGCCCGAGCTCGTCGCCGAACTCAAGTTCCAGGAATGGACTGGCGACGGCGCTTTACGCGCTCCGGTATTCCTGCGCCTGCGCGACGATATCGACGTCAAATCCGTGCATCGCACCGCGGTGAAACGGGCGGACAAGGCGAGCGAGCAAGGTGGCGAGATCGACGCCGTCCTGACGCAGCTGCAAGCGAAAAAGAACGCTTTCGAGCTGGTCGTCGGGCGCCAGCGCGTGCGCCTGACGCATCTGGATCGGGTGTACTGGCCGGCCGACCCGGCGGTAAAACAAGCGGCACAGACCAAGCGCGATCTGCTGCGTTATCTCGCCGCGGTTTCGCCGTACATGCTGCCGCATCTGGCCGATCGACCGCTGACGATGATCCGCATGCCCGATGGCATCAACGGACAGCGGTTTTTTCAGAAGCACTGGGAGCAGGAGCGTCCCGAGTTCGTCGAAACAATCACGGTCTATTCCAGCAGCAAGGATGAAAGCCACGAATACCTGCTGTGCAACAACCTGCCGACTCTGCTCTGGCTTGCGCAGTCGGGGACGCTGGAGTTCCACATCTGGCATTCGCGCGCGAAGCTCGGTCCCGACACGAAGAATCGCAACGTCGATTATGCCCGCTCGCTGGAATCCCTCGAAGCCTCCATCCTGAATTTTCCGGACTACGTTGTTTTCGACATCGATCCATACATTTACTCCGGCAAGGAAGCGGCGGGCGGCGAGCCGGAACTGAATACGGTCGCCTTCGAGAAAGGCAAGGAAGTCGCGTTCTGGTTGCGCGAGCTGCTGCACGAAATGCAGCTCGAACCGATCGTGAAGACTTCGGGCAAGACCGGCCTGCACGTGTTCGTGCCGATCCGGCGCACGATCGATTTCGATGCGGCGCGACAGGTTTGTGAACTGGTCGGCCGGCACCTGCTGCGCAAGCATCCAAAAGTGATCACGATGGAGTGGAGCATTCCGAAGCGCACCGGAAAAATCTTCATGGATTTCAATATGAACGTACGCGGCAAGACGCTGAATGTCGCTTATTCACCGCGCGGAGCGGCGGGCGCGCCGGTATCGATGCCGCTGACATGGGATGAGCTGAGTGTGGCCCATCCACTCGACTTTCGCCTCACGAATGTGATAGAAAAGTTAACCCAGTCTGGAGATGTCTGGCGTAACGCGCTGAAAGACAAACAGGATTTGCAGCGCGCGCTGACGAAGACTTGAGCATTGGAGAGTGTCATGGCGGCACGTTCGATTGCTTCACTGACGATCACATTCGGCTTGGTTGCGATTCCGGTGAAGCTGTACACGGCTACCGAATCCAGCCGCGCTATTTCGTTCAACCTGTTGCACAAGACGTGCGGCTCGCGCGTGAAGCAGCAGTACATCTGCGCGAAGGAAGACGTCATCGTGCCGCGCGATGAGATGGCCAAGGGCTACGAATTCGCCAAGGATCAGTACGTGATGTTCACGAACGAGGAGCTCAAAGCCCTCGAGGAAGCCGGCACGGGTGCGGCGGACATCACCGAGTTCATGCCGATCTCGGCGGTCGACCCGGTTTATTTCGACAAGGCGTATTACCTCGCGCCGGACAAGGGCGGCGCCAAACCGTATTCGCTGTTCGC
>Ga0207657_10000806_pt1 | contig 33100 bp, 39 predicted proteins | sample KBSC33metaG_FD_184316 | JGI IMG/M metagenome (GOLD analysis project Ga0207657, IMG submission 184316) | Corn rhizosphere microbial communities from Kellogg Biological Station, Michigan, USA - KBS C3-3 metaG (SPAdes) (version 2) | ecosystem: Host-associated > Plants > Roots > Rhizosphere > Soil ...
CTCATTGCGCGCCCTCCTTCGCCGGGCCTGCGGTATCGGTCCAGAGCGGGCGATAGTCGTAATTGCGCTCGGCCATCTTCTTCAGCGTGGTCGGGCCGCCTTCGGGACAGCTGGTCTGGCGGTCGACCTGCGGCCCGAGCTTCGGGGTCTCCCCCTTGGCCAGAGCGTCGAGGATCGCCGCCATGCTTTGCTCGGTCAGGTCCTCGTAATTGTCGTCGTTGATCTGGACCATCGGCGCATTGGCGCAGGCGCCGAGGCACTCGACTTCGCTCAGCGTGAACAGGCCGTCGCCGGTCGTGCGGTCCTTCTCCAACCCGCGCTTGTAGCAGGCCTCGAGCACGTCGTCGGAGCCGCGCAGCATGCACGGCGTCGTCCCGCACACCTGGACGTGGAATTTGCCGACCGGGCGCAGGTTGAACATCGTGTAGAAGGTCGCGACTTCGAGCACGCGGACGTGGGGCATGTCGATCTCGCGCCCGACGAACTCCAGCACCGGGATCGGAAGCCAGCCCTGCGTCCCCGTCTCCGCTCCGATCTGCCGTTGGGCAAGGTCGAGCAAGGGAAGCACCGCCGAATGCTGCCGCCCCGCAGGATATTTGGCGATCGCGGCCTCTGCCTTCTTGCGGTTCTCCGGCGTCCAGTCGAAGTCCTGCCATTTGGCCAGCACTTCCGGATCCTCAAGGGGCGTGATGACGGCCATTAGCGGTCGTCCTCATTTCGGGTGTCAAAGCGAGCTTCGCCGATCTCTCCAGCATGCGCGCGGAAATATCGTTGCCCTGCAAAGGCCGCGGCAACCAAAGCCAAAAGAAACGCGCCCAGGAATATATCCCAGCCGGTCTGCGTGGCGTCACTGAATTCGATCCACAAGGCGACAGCAACAACGGCCAGGATCGTCAGTCCGCCGCCAATCACTCGAAAATCGGCAGATGACTTCACCGGTCGCACTCCCCGAAGACGACGTCGATCGCCGAGAGCACCGCGGTGGTGTCCGCGAGCATGTGGCCCTTCATCATGAAGTCCATCGCCTGCAGGTGGGAGAAAGCCGTTGGCCTGATCTTGCAGCGATAGGGCCGGTTGGTGCCGTCGGAGACGAGATAGACGCCGAACTCGCCCTTGGGGCTCTCCGTCGCGACATACACCTCGCCCTTCGGCACGTGATATCCCTCGGTGTAGAGCTTGAAGTGGTGGATGAGCGCCTCCATCGAGGTTTTCATCTCCGCGCGCGGCGGCGGGAATACCTTGCGGTCGTCGGTTCCGACCGGCCCTGTAGGCATTTGCTGGAGGCATTGGCGCATGATCCGCGCTGACTGCCGAACCTCCTCCACGCGCACCAGGAAGCGGTCGTAGCAGTCGCTGTTGGTGCCGACCGGGATGTCGAACTCCATTCGGTCATAGACTTCGTAGGGCTGCGACTTGCGGATGTCCCAGGGGATGCCCGCTGCGCGGATCATCGGGCCGGAGAAGCCCCAGGCGATCGCGTCATCCTTGTGGACCACGCCGATGTCCACGTTGCGCTGCTTGAAGATGCGGTTGTCGGCGACCAGCGCGATCGCGTCCTCGAACAATTGCAGCCGGTGGTCGAGCCAGTCGCCCATGTCGGCGAGCATCTTTTCGGGCAAGTCGTAGCGCACGCCGCCGACGCGGAAATAATTGGCGTGCATCCGCGCGCCCGATGCCCGCTCGTAGAATTGCAGCGTGTCCTCGCGAACTTCGAACAGCCACAGGTTGGGTGTCATCGCGCCCACGTCCATGATGTGGCTGCCAAGGTTCAGCATGTGGTTGGAGATGCGGGTCAGCTCCGCCATCAACACGCGGATGTACTGCGCGCGGATCGGGATCTCGAGACCCATCAACTTCTCGATCGCGAGCACGAAGCTGTGCTCCATGCACATCGGCGAGCAGTAATCGAGGCGGTCGAAGTAGGGCAGCGCCTGCTGATAGGTCTTGTACTCGATGAGCTTCTCGGTGCCGCGATGGAGCAGCCCGATATGCGGGTCGACGCGCTCGACGATCTCCCCGTCCAGCTCCATGATGAGGCGGAGGACGCCGTGCGCGGCGGGATGCTGCGGGCCGAAGTTGATCGTGTAATTGTTGAGCGATTTGTCGCCGACCTCGGCGCCCTCGAAAGGGGCGCCCTCGCCGACCGCTCCGACGCTCAGCTCGACGGTGCGTGCGTCGGTCATGCGGCCCCCGTCGGGCGCCGGCGGTTGCGACCCCTGGGCTTCGGCTCGTCGATGTCGGTCGTCTCGATCGTCTTTAACTTGCGCGGCTTCTTCGCCTGAGCGGCCGCCGTCTTGTCGGCAGGCTTGCCGCCACCGGTATCGGACGGCTTGTCGGTCGTTTTCGCGGTCTTGGCGAGGGTGGGCGGATTGACCTTGGTCTCGCCGGTCGGCGAGGGCGCGGGAGATGGTGCACCCGCTTCCTCCGGGCTCGCCTTTTCGTCACCCGGAAGCCGATATTCCGGCCCCTGCCAGGGCATCAGGAAGTCGAACGCCCGGAAATCCTGCGGCAGGTCGACCGGCTCATAGATCACCCGCTTTTCGGATTCCGAATAGCGAAGCTCGACATGGCCGGTGAGCGGGAAATCCTTGCGCTGGGGGAATCCCTGGAAGCCGTAATCGGTAAGGATTCGCCTCAGGTCGTGATTGCCGGAGAAGGTCACGCCGTACATGTCGTAGACTTCGCGCTCGAGCCAGCCTGCGACCGGCCACAGCCCGGTGACGCTGGGCACCGGGGTCGCCTCGTCGGTCCTGACCTTCACGCGGATTCGCCGGTTCTTCGTCAGCGACAGCAAGTGATAATCGACTTCGAAGCGGTCGGGCCGGTCGGGATAATCGACTCCGGCGATCTCCATTAGCTGCTGATATTCGAGGCCCGGCGTGTCGCGCAGAGCGCGGAGCACGTCGACGATGCTTTCGCGGCGGACGGTCAGCGTGATCTCGCCGACCGCATCCTTCGCCTTGATCAGCGCGTCGCCGATCGCAGCCGTGGCCGCGTCGATCACGCCCTCGTCCGAGGCCATTCGGGGCACGTGGGGAGCAAATTGTACCGCCATCTAACGCGAGCCACTCATCTTTCGATGGTCCCTTCGCGGCGAATCTTCCGCTGGAGCTGGAGGATTCCGTACAGCAGGGCCTCCGCCGTCGGCGGGCAACCGGGCACGTAAATGTCGACCGGCACGATCCGGTCGCAGCCGCGAACCACCGAATAGCTGTAGTGATAATAGCCGCCGCCGTTGGCGCAGCTTCCCATCGAGATGACGTAGCGCGGCTCGGCCATCTGGTCGTAGACGCGCCGGAGTGCCGCCGCCATCTTGTTGCACAACGTCCCGGCGACGATCATCACGTCCGACTGGCGCGGGCTCGCGCGTGGAGCGACCCCAAATCTTTCAAGGTCGTAGCGCGGCATGTTCACGTGGATCATTTCGACCGCGCAGCAGGCCAGGCCGAAGGTCATCCACCACAGAGAGCCCGTTCGCGCCCAGGTAAACAGGTCTTCGGTCGTGGAGACGAGGAAGCCCTTGCTGTCGAGCTCGCCGCGCATGGCCTCGAACTTCTTCATGTCGACGTCGCCGGGACTGAGGCCGGCGGCACGCGCCAGTTCCTCTTCCGTCGGCATCGGGTCGTGCCGGGGATCGAGCATCACTCCCATTCGAGCGCGCCTTTCTTCCAGGCATAAGCGAGGCCGAACCCGAGCTCCGCAAGGAAAATCATCATCGCCAGCCAACCGGTAAGCCTGGTCGCGCTGAGCGACACTGCCCAGGGAAACAGGAATGCCGCCTCAAGGTCGAAGACGATGAACAGGATCGCGATCAGGTAAAAGCGGACGTCGAATTGCGACCGGCTGTCCTCGAACGCCGGAAACCCGCATTCATATTCCGACAGCTTGTTCGCGTCTGGCTGATGCGCTCCGGTCATTCGGGCGACCAGCATTGGCAGCACGACGAAAGCGCCCGACAGGCCCAGCGCAACCAGCAGGAACAACAGGATCGGCAGGTAACCGGCAGCGACGCTTGCCAAGGGTAACTCCAGGGGGCTCGAAAACTTGGCGGCGCTTTAGGACAGGGCGTGGGAGGCCGCAACCATTAGGGTCACCCTCTGAGCGCCCCCGCGACAAGCTTTTGGAGCTTGCTGTGGATGGCCGAGGCGGCGGCGACATATTCGCCGCGCTCGAACGATCGGTCGGAGCCGCGATAATCGGTCACAAACCCGCCCGCTTCCTTGACCAGAAGCACGCCCGCGGCAGTGTCCCAAAGGTCGAGGTCATTCTCCCAGAAACCGTCCATCCTCCCGGCAGCAACCCAGGCGAGGTCGAGGGCCGCCGATCCGAAGCGGCGCACGCCCGACACGTTCGGACCGACGGCATTGTAGATCTTCGCCCAGCTTTCCGGATTGCCGCGGCCGCAGTGGGGGATTCCGGTGCCGATCACGGTCTCGGACAGGTCGCGCCGCGCCGAGACGCGAAGCCGCCGATCCTGGAGCCACGCGCCCCTGCCTTTTTCCGCCCAGAATTCCTCGTCGTTGATCGGCTGGTAAACCATCGCGTGCGTGATCTCGCTTCGCCCGTCGGGCCGCTTCTCCTCGACCGCGATCGAGATCGAAAAGTGCGGAATTCCGTGAAGGAAGTTGGTGGTTCCGTCGAGCGGGTCGACGATCCAGCGCGGCTTGCCGGGGTTGCCTTCCACCTCCCCGCCTTCCTCAAGCAGCATGCCCCAATCCGGACGGGCATTGCGAAGCTCCTCGACGATCGTGGCCTCGGCGCGCTTGTCGGCCATCGAGACGAAGTCGGCCGGCCCCTTGCGGCTGACCTGGAGCTGTTCGACCTCGCCGAAGTCACGCCGAAGCCGCGGCGCGGCCTTGCGGACAGCGCGTTGCATGACGGTGATGAGGCCGGAGTGGGAGACCATTCATTCGTGCCTAATCAGCGCGCCGGACATATTCTTGCGTGTACGGATCGACCACGATTCGGGTTCCGCTGCTGATGTGCGGCGGCACCATCACCCGGACTCCATTATCGAGGATCGCGGGCTTGTAGCTGGACGAAGCGGTCTGGCCCTTCACCACCGCATCGGCTTCGACGATCGTCGCCTCGATCTGGTCCGGAAGCTGAACCGAGATCGGCCGCTCGTTATACAGCTCCATCACGACGTCCATTCCGTCCTGTAAGAAGGCCGCAGGCTCGCCGATCAGATCTTCGGGCAGCGACACCTGCTCGTACGTGTCCTTGTCCATGAACACGAGCATGTCGCCATCATGGTACAGATACTGGAAATCCTTGGTGTCGAGACGCACGCGCTCGACGGTTTCCGCGCTGCGGAAGCGGACATTGGTTTTCCGTCCGTCGATCAGGTTCTTCATCTCGACCTGCATGTAGGCGCCGCCCTTGCCCGGCTGCGTGTGCTGGATCTTCACGGCGCGCCAGATGCCACCTTCATATTCGATGATGTTGCCGGGACGGATGTCCACGCCGCTGATCTTCATGCTTATTCTCTCGGAGGAGTTGGGAAAGAGCCGCGCGGCGTCTAGCCGTTGACCTTCTTTCCGGCAAGCAGCGGGTACGGGTTGATCGGTGTTCCCTGCCACCAGCGCTGGCCCGGCTGCATCTGGTTAATCGCGAAATGGAGGTGGGGCGCGGAGGCGGAAGCATCTCCGGTATGACCGACATTTGCGATCACCTGCCCCTGCCGCACCTTCTCCCCTTCGTGCAGCCCCGGCGCATAGCCCTGCAAATGCGCATAATAATAGATCCACCGACTGTCGCCGGATCGCTCGTAAATGGTGATTCCACCGCCGCCGTTGCTGAAGAACAGCTTCTCGATCGTGCCGTCGGCGGCCGCGAGCACCGGCGTCCCTTCCGCGGCAAGGATGTCGATCGCGTCATGAACCCGCCCGCCGGCGCGGGCAGCGTCGAACGTATCGACAAGGTCCGCCTGCCTCACGCCTCTAACGGGGATCGCAAGGCCCGCCGGGCCGACCACGAGCCCTTGCGCGATCGCCACCGGCGGCTGGCCCGGAGGTTCGACATTGGCCACCTTGCCAGCGGGTTCGAGCGCACCAGGACTTTTGAGAATGTTGAATGCGAATATCCAGAAGGCGCTGGTCAGGATCGCGGTGACGACCGCGGTCGAGACGATAGTCAGGACCCGCGCGGTGCGGACAGAACCGGGATGCATGGCTGGCCGACGCCGGTCCAAACGCAGATCTCCTCCTGTTTGCGCCGTTGCAAGGGAACGATGGAGCGCACGCTAGTTTCCATGGGCGTTGGCAACGGCCGGAAACTGCAGCAGACTGGGCGCATGTCCGATGCCGACCCGCTCCCGTTCTACGACCCGCCGGGCGCGCCGTTCGCGACCCAGCGATCGGAGCTTCGGGCCGAGGTCGGCCGGGCGGTCGGGGCAAAGCTCGATTCCGCTCCACGCTCCTGGCGTCTCGGCTCCACTCCGGAGCGGCCTGTACAGCTCTACATCCAGGAAAATTTCCTGAGCGCCGAAGAGTGCCGGCAGCTTTGTGAGAAGATCGATTCGGGCGTCTATCCGTCGCCCCTTTTCGAGAAGGAGAAGTACGAGGGCGTCCGGACTAGCCAGAGCTGCAACCTCGACGTCTACGATCCCGTGGTGGCGGAGTTCGAGACCCGCATCGCCAATCTGCTCGGCATCGATCGCTCCTGGGGTGAGCCGCTACAGGGTCAGCGCTACGAAGTTGGGCAGGAATTCAAGCCGCACGCCGATTTCTTCTACGTCGACCAGCCCTATTGGGCCGAGTACGAACCGCATGGCGGGCAGCGGACCTGGACCGCCATGATCTATTTGAACGAGCCGGGCAGCGGCGGAGCCACCGGCTTCACTTACCTCGACCTCAACGTGGTTCCGAAGCTCGGCCGAATCCTTATCTGGAACAACATGGCGCTGGACGGCAGCCCCAATCCCTGGACCGAGCATTCGGGCCAGCCGGTCGGCGGTGGAGTCAAATATATCGTGACGAAATGGTACCGCGAGCGGCCTTTCGTGTGACCGTCAGTTCCAGTCGGCCGTCGACTGGATCCGAAGCGTCAGCTTCCAGTCGCCGGAGTCCATTTCCGGGCCTCTGATTGAAACGGACGTCTCCGGATTGAGCTGGAAACGCGCCTCGTCGCGGCGGCTTTCGAGAGGCGTCACCCCCTTCTGGGAGGCCGTGCACTCGATCAGAGCCGACGCCTGTTGATTCGCAGCGTCGAACCTATCGCCCGGAAATCCCCATTCGCATTTGAATTGCTGCCTTGCCATCGTGCAGCGGCCGGCATTGAGTTTCGTGCGGGCAAGTTTCGGGAATTCGGTCCGCGCCTGCGCCAACAGGTAATTCATCGCGGCACAGCGGTCGGGAGCAGTATCTGCAGCGCCCGCCGGCGCGCCGGCCAGCAGGCAAGCGACTATAACGAGAGATCCCGTCTTCCCCATTGCGACCTCCTCGAGGCTCGAGCTTCGCACGGGCGCGGCGGATTCTCAACCGCGCAGCACATCCTCGAAGGCGCGGACCGCTTCCGCCGGGTCGCTCTTTCCCCACACTGCCTGGCAGACGGCCAGGAAGTCCGCGCCTGCCTCGACCAGCGGTCTTGCGTTTGCGGGCGTAATCCCTCCGATAGCGACGCAGGGGATTTCGAAGAGAGCCGACCACCAGCTGAGGATCGGCGGGTCGGGACGGTAGTCACTCGGCTTTGTCGTGGTCGGATAGAACGCGCCGAAGGCGACATAATCGGCGCCCGCCTCGCCGGCTTCCATCGCCAGGTGACGGCTATCGTGGCAGGTCTTGCCGATCTGCGCCGCGGGCCCGAGCAGTGCCCGAGCCTCGCGGATATCGCCGTCGCCTTGGCCGAGGTGAACGCCGTCGGCGCCGAGCCGCTTCGCCAGCGCCACGCTATCGTTTACGATGAAGGCGACGTCGGCATCGGCGCAGATCCGCTGGAGCGGCTCGGCAAGCCGCGCAAGCTCATGCTCTTCCGTGTCCTTCACCCGAAGCTGGAAGGCCGACGCGAGTCCAGGCTCGAGCGCGGCCTTCAGCCGATCGGGGAAGCCTCCGCCGACATCCTGCGGGCTGATGAGATAGAGCTTGCAGCCCCTCCCCTCCGCTACCGGGAAGCTTTCCGCAAAGACCTGCGCAACCTCGTCCAATTTCAGGCCGGCACCTTTTCTGTCGACGCGTCGTAGATTTCGTCGATCGCGGTTCCAAGCGCGACGTCGAACTGCTCGTCGCTCATGTTGTTGCGAAGGTCGGAAAGTAGCGCCCGGCTGAAGCTGGCGATCATGCCGGGATTCTTCGCAAGCTCGCCGCATGCTTCGGCACGCGAGAAGCCTCCGGACAGGGCGACGACTCGAAGGACCTTGGGATGCTCTACCAAGGGCTGGAACAGGTTCGGTTCTGCCGGGATCGTCAATTTCAGCATCACGCGCTGTCCGTTGGGAATGCTTTCCAGCTCATAGAGGATCGCCTTCAGCAGAAGCCGGTCGGCGGAGTCGCGCTCCGGGCTGTTGATGCTCACTTCCGGCTCGACGATGGGGACGAGACCATGCGCGAGCACCTGCCGCGCGATTTCGAACTGCTGCTCGACGACCGCCTCGATCCCTTCCGGGTTTGCGAGATTGATAACCGAGCGCTCCTTCGTTCCGAACATGCCAAGCGCCTTCGCCCGAGTAAGCAGATCCTCGACCGTCGGCATCGGCTTCATGAGCTGGACGCCGTTGGCTTCGTCCTCGAGTCCCTTGTCGATCTTGATGAAGGGGACGATCCCCTTCTCGATCAGCACCTGCGGCACGGGCTTGCCATCGATCGAGCCGTCCATCGTCCGCTCGAACAGGATCGCGCCGAGGATCTTGCCGCGGCTGAATGACGGCGAGGTGATGATCCGGGTGCGCATCTGGTGAATGAGGCCGAACATCTCCTCGTCGTTCGACCAGGCGTCCTGGTCGATTCCATAGCCCTTGAGCGCCTTGGGCGTTGAGCCGCCCGACTGATCGAGAGCGGCAATAAACCCGTCGCCGCCTTCGATCTTCGCCATCATCTGAGCATGGTTCATGTCGTCCCCTCGTCCTTTTGCAAAGCGGCGACGCCCGGAAGCGTACGCCCTTCCATCCATTCGAGAAAAGCCCCACCCGCGGTCGAGACGAAGGTGAAATCCTTCGTCACGCCGGCATGGTTCAGCGCCGAAACCGTATCGCCGCCGCCGGCGACGGAGACCAGCGACCCCTCCTTGGTCAGCGCCGCCGCGGTTTTCGCGAGAGCGACCGTTGCCGCATCGAACGGCGGAGTCTCGAAAGCGCCGAGCGGACCGTTCCAGACCAAGGTGCGGCAGACCTTCAACACGTCCGACAGCGCCTCGACGGCCTCCGGCCCGATGTCGAGGATCATCTCATCCGGCTGGACCTCGTGCACGTTGCAGGTGCGCAGGCTCGACGGGTTGGGCGCAAGCTCCTTCGCAACCACGACATCATAGGGCAGGTGCACCGTGCAGGCCGCCTCGTCGGCCCGCTCCAGAATCGCATTCGCTTCACCGGTCAGATCGTGCTCGCACAGCGACTTGCCGACGGCAATCCCGCGCGCGGCGAGGAAGGTGTTCGCCATGCCGCCACCGATGATCAGATGATCGACCTTGCCAACCAGATGTCCGAGCACGGCGAGCTTGGTCGAGACCTTTGCCCCGCCGACGACCGCCGCGACCGGCCGCTCCGGATTGCCGAGCGCACGTTCCAGCGCCTTCAGCTCCGCCTCCATTGCCCGCCCGGCAAAGCTCGGCAGCAAGTGCGCGATGCCTTCGGTCGATGCGTGCGCGCGATGCGCGGCGGAGAATGCGTCGTTGACATAATAATCGCCGAGCGCCGCCATCGCCCTGGCGAGTTCCGCATCGTTTTTTTCCTCACCGGCGTGGAACCGCGTGTTCTCGCAAATCCCGATCGAACCCGGCTGCATCGTCTCGACGGCGCGTTCGGCCTCCGGCCCCTGGCAATCCTCGATGAACCGCACCGGCCGTCCGAGCAGCTCCGAGAGCGGGCGCACGAGCAGAGCTGTCGACATGTCCGGACGCTTCTGCCCCATCGGCCGCCCGAAATGCGACAGCAGGAGCACGATCGCGCCGCGGTCGCTTAGCTCCGCGACCGTCGGCACCGCCGCGCGAAGCCGCGTATCGTCGCTGATTGCGCCGTTCTGCATCGGCACGTTGAGGTCAACTCGAACGAGCACGCGCTTGCCGGTCAGGTTCTCCGGCAAATCGTCAAGGGTCTTGAATCCGGCCATGCTCAGCCGAGCTTGGCCATCGCCGCGGCCGTGTCCACCATCCGGTTCGAGAAGCCCCATTCATTGTCGTACCAGCTGACAACGCGGACGAGCTTGCCTTCGAGCACCGCGGTCTCGAGGCTGTCGACGGTGGAGCTCTGCGGCGTGTGGACGATGTCCACCGAAACGAGCGGATCCTCCGTGTAGACGAGGATGCCCTTCAGGCGCCCGTTCTCGCTCGCGGCCTTGAGCACGCCGTTTACCTCTTCCACGCTGGTGTCGCGCTTCGGCGTGAAGGTGAGGTCGATCAGGCTTCCGTCCGGTACCGGCACGCGAACTGCCGATCCGTCGAGCTTGCCCTTCAATTCCGGAAGCACCTCGCCGACCGCCCGCGCGGCGCCGGTCGTCGTCGGAATCATCGACATCGCCGCGGCTCGTGCGCGGCGAAGGTCGGGGTGAATCTGGTCGAGGATTTTCTGGTCGTTCGTATAAGCGTGGATCGTCACCATCAGCCCGCGCTCGATGCCGATCGTGTCGTTCAGCACCTTGGCGACCGGCGCGAGGCAGTTTGTCGTGCATGACGCGTTGGAGACGATCTTCATGTCACTCGTCAGCTTGTCGTCATTGACGCCATAGACGACGGTCAAGTCGACGCCTTTCGCCGGAGCGGAAATCAACACCCTTTTGGCGCCCGCCTCCAGGTGCTTCTCGCCTCCCGCGCGGTCGGTGAAGAAGCCGGTGCACTCAAGCGCGATTTCGACTCCATTCTCCTTGTGCGGAAGCTTGGCCGGGTCGCGCTCTGCGGTGACGTGGATGCGTTTCCCGTTGACGATGATGTCGTTGCCGTCGGTCGTGACTTCGCCGGGGAAAACGCCGTGCACGCTGTCGCGCTTGAACAGCCACGCGTTCGACTTGGCGTCGGCGAGGTCGTTGATCGCCACGAGTTCGAGCCCGCTGTCCGGCCGCTCGAGTATCGCGCGGGCGACAAGCCGGCCGATCCGGCCAAAACCGTTGATTGCAACCTTCGTCATCGCATGTCCCTTTGTTGCAGAGTGTCGAGGACCTGAGCCGCGATCTTGTCCGGCGTCAGTCCGAAATATTCATAGGCGGCGGGCGCCGGAGCAGAGACACCAAAGCGATCGATCCCGATCCGTAGCCCGTGAAGCCCGGTGTAGCGCTCCCAGCCGAAGGTCGTCCCCGCCTCCACCGATACGCGCAGGATTTCGCGGTTGGAGACGTCGGGGAGCACGTCTTCGCGATAATCCTGCGGCTGCGCATCGAAGCGTTCCGTGCATGGCATGGAGACCACGTCGGCACCGATCCCCTCTCGTTCAAGGCACTCCGCTGCTGCAAGCGCGATTTCCACTTCAGAACCGGTCGCAAGGAAGATGACCTTGCGGGCCGCGCCAGCCGATTTCAGACGATAGGCGCCGCGCGCGCAGAGGTTTTCCCCGGTGGCCTGAGTTCGGACCGGGCTCAAATTCTGCCGCGTCAGCGCGAGAATGCTCGGGCCGTCGTTCGCAAGCGCGAGTGCCCAGCATTCGGCCGTCTCGACCGCGTCGGCGGGCCGGTACACCTCCAGCTGCGGAATCGCCCTCAGGCTCTGCAGATGCTCGATCGGCTGGTGCGTGGGCCCGTCCTCGCCGAGTCCGATCGAATCGTGGGTCATCACATAAATGACTTTCGCGCCCTGCAGTGCCGACAGCCGGATTGCCGGCCGCGCATAGTCGGTGAAGACCAGGAAAGTGCCGCCGTAGGGGATGACTCCGCCATGGAGCGCCATTCCATTCATCGCGGCAGCCATGCCGAACTCGCGGATTCCGTAATAGATGTAGCGGCCGGCGTAATTTTCCGGCGTGAGCGGCTCGAGCGCCTTGGTCTTGGTGTTGTTCGACCCTGTGAGGTCGGCCGACCCGCCGATAGTCGAGGGAACCGCGGAGTTGATCGCCTCGAGCGCCATTTCCGACGCCTTGCGGGTCGCAACCTTCGGCGGATTTGCGAGGAGCGAATCGAGGTGCGGTTTCAGCCAGCTTTCATCCGGCTTTCCGCTCAGCCGCGCGAGGAATGCTTGTTTGTGTCCGCTCGCCTCCAGCCGTTCGATCCAGCTTGCCCGCTCTTCGGCGCCGCGCCCACCGAACGCGCGCCAGGTTTCCAGCACGTCGTTGGGAATCTCGAATGGCGGCATATCCCATCCGAGCTCGACCCGCGCAGCAGCGACTTCCTCCGCGCCCAGAGCTGCGCCGTGTGTAGCCTCGGTGCCCTGCTTGTGGGGTGCGCCATAGCCGATGATCGTCTTGCAGCGGATCAGCGACGGCCGCGGGTCCGCCAGCGCTTCCTCGATCGCCTTCGATACCTTGCCGCTGTCGAGCCCGTCGCATTCGACCGTGTGCCAGGCCGAAGCGGCGTAGCGCGCCACCACATCCTCATTGCGCGACAGCTCGGTCGACCCGTCGATGGTGATTCGGTTGTCGTCCCACAGGACGATTAGCCGACCGAGTTTCAGATTTCCGGCAAGTCCGACCGCTTCATGGTTGACGCCCTCCATCAGGTCGCCGTCGCCGGCGATGACATAGGTATGATGGTCGACGAGATCGTCACCGTAGATCGCGTTGAGGTGGCGCTCGGTGACCGCCATCCCGACCGCCATCGCCAGTCCCTGGCCGAGCGGACCGGTCGTTACTTCGACACCGGGAAGCTCGAAATTCTCCGGGTGCCCCGCGCACGGGCTGCCGAGTTGCCGGAAATGTTTGATGTCGTCGATCGTCGGCCGCTCGTATCCGGTCAGGTAGAGAAGTGCGTAGAGCAGCATGGACCCGTGGCCGGCGGAAAGGATGAACCGGTCGCGGTCCGGCCAGCGCGGGTCCTTCGGATCGAACTTCAGGAAGCGGGTGAACAGCGCCGTCGCCGCATCGGCCATGCCCATCGGCATGCCCGGATGGCCGCTGTTGGCGGCCTCCACCGCGTCCATCGCCAGCGCGCGAATCGCGTTGGCAAGTCGGCGTTGGGTCGGCTGCAAGTTTCTCGCTCCTCAAGCAGGTACGGCCCCGGGCCGGAATCGCCGGGCCGATTTCGCGGCTCCTTTGGGCGGTCGCTCGTTGGGCGTCAACTCTGCCACGGCGCTTGCTCGTGACGCCGCAGTTGCGTTAGGCGGAAGCAATGGACGACGGGGGTCTTTCGGCGGCACTGGACCGCGCCGAGCGTGCGCTTGCCCGCGTCGAGCGCGCATTGGCTGACCGCAAGCCGCACGGCAGCAACGACGAGGCCCTTCGCGCGCGGGTTCGCCAAGCCGTTGTAGATCTCGACCAGCTGATTCGAGAGGCGGCGCGCTGATGGCCGAAATCGACGTCATCATCGCAGGACGCCCTTACAAGGTCGCGTGCCGCGACGGCGAGGAAGAGACTTTGCGCGCCGCCGCGCGGCTGGTGGACACCAAGAGCCGCGAAGCGCTCGCCGGCCTGGGCACGCTCTCCGAAGCGCGCCAGCTTCTGTTCGCCGGGCTGCTTCTCGCCGACCAGTTGATCGACGGCCGCCCGCAAACCGCCCCCCCGGCTGCGCCTGCGGGACCTGATCCCGAGCTGGTCAGCGCGGCCGAACGTCTGGCGACTCGCCTCGAATCGATTGCTGATTCACTTGAGACCGAGGCCGGTAACACCTAAGTAGAGTGCGACGGGTACTGCCCGGTACGAGGCCAAGAACATCCCTGAGGCGATTAAATATCCAAGGGAGCTGTCCCTGGTCTGATCTTGGTCAGGTCTATACGGCGCCCACCTGACGTTTGTGGCGTCAGTGGATTTCCGGCAAACGGCCACGGTGGTCCCGTCACTTCCTTCCGAGCCGGAACCGGCACCTTCGCTGTCGAAGGATGCGCTTCGGCTGACCGCCCTGGAAGCGCGCAAGGCATTCGTGCGGACTCTCGACGATGCGACTCGGACCCTCCTTGAACAGCAACTCGCCGAGCAACTCACTGGCATTTGCGCCTCGGCGAAGGTTGTCGCCGGCTATTCGCCGATGGGAAGCGAGATCAGTCCGCTGCTGGCGATGGAGGAAGCGCGCGCGATTGGCCGGATCGTCGCTTTCCCGGCCTTCACCAATCCGGCCAAGCCCTTCCGGTTCGTTGCCGGAGACCCGCTCGCTCCCGGTCCATTCGGAATCATGCAACCGAAGGGCAGCGCACCCGCGGTCGATCCGGACCTGGTGCTGGTCCCGCTAATTGCCGTCGACTCCGAAGGCGCCCGAATCGGCCGCGGCAAGGGTCATTACGACCGCGTTCTCGGCAGGCTGAGGCGTTCGGGGGCCAAGCTGATCGGAGTCGGCTGGCCGATGCAGCGACTCGGCAATAGGGTCCCGGCCGATCCTTGGGATGTCCATCTCGACGCCTTTGCGAGCCCCGAAGGGCTTGAATGGTTCGACCGTTCCGGCCTCGGCCATTGAACGGCGCGTATTAGTCAACTATATCACTCCGCACCTCCAAATGAACGCATTGTCTCTCTCACCCGCCCGCGAACGGGCCCAGCAGCTTTGGCGCGCTCACCCGCGCGAGATCGTCGCACTGGGTGCGCTGGCGTTCGCAGCAACGATGGTCGCGGCGGGAGCAGCCTGGTCGACCCCGAACATCGACGAGATCAGGGCCGCAAGATCGGAGCATGCGGTCCCTGCGCCGCCGCCGATGCTGGTTCGCAATCTCGCTCCGACCCAGGCCATCGAGGTCAACGAAAAGATCCCGGTGAGCGCCGGACCAAACCCGATCGCTTTGCCTTTCTCGACGGCCAGTCTCGATTCGACGACACGCGCCCGTGCACTCGATTGCCTTGCGAGCGCCGTATATTACGAAGCCGGCGACCAGAGCGCGGACGGCGAGCGCGCAGTCGCCCAGGTCGTTCTCAACCGGGTTCGCCATCCCGCGTTTCCGTCGACGGTCTGCGGCGTGGTCTACCAGGGCTCTACCCGCACCACCGGGTGCCAGTTCACCTTCACCTGCGACGGCTCGCTCGAGCGGCGTCCTGATTCCGAAGGATGGGCGAGAGCAAAGCAGATCGCCGAGGCGGCGCTGAACGGAGCTGTGTTCGCTCCCGTCGGCTGGGCAACCCATTATCACGCCGATTATGTCGTCCCGTACTGGGCTTCGACGATGGCGAAGAACGCCGTCATCGGCGCGCATCTGTTCTATCGCTGGGCCGGAGGGTGGGGCCAGCCGTCCGCATTCACCCAGCGCTACGCCCGGGAGGAGCCTAACGCCGCCGCACTCAGGAGCGCCGCTTTGGCCGCGATCGCGAGCCGGCCGGTCATCGAGGCGCCGAGCACCGCCGTCGCGGATATCCCCGGGGCGCAGGTCGAAAAGGCACCGCTGGGCCGGGTCGCGATCCGCTTCAACCTCGCCGCTGCCCGCAAGGCCGTCGAGGCCGCGCCGCACGAGGACTATCTCACCAAGATGGCGGCATCGGAGAATTTGCGCTGGACCCTGTCCGGTAGCGCGCCGGATTCCGCCCAGAAACCGCTCGGTCATCCAGCAACGACTTACGGGCCGACAAAGAACGCCACCGATTAGGGCGGGGTCTGCTGTTGCTGCTGCTGCGGGTCCGCTTTCGGGTTCATCATCGGGACCAGCTCCAGCTCGACTCGTGAGCGGATCTGGTGAAGTCGCGATTCCGCCGACACCGTGTCGTCCGACAGCATCCGCGCGGCGGTGAGTTGCCTCGCTATGACGGCTGATTCGCTGAACGGACTGGAATCGGCCGGCTGGGCATCGGTATCGAGCACGACGGTCGCCTCGTCGAACGCCGCGCAGGCGTCGAACCAGGCAAGGGTTGGCTGGTCCCGAAGCGAATTGAGGCATGAGCGGCTGTAATCCACGCTTCCCTGCTCGTCGCCGGTCGCGTGGAACCGGATTGCGTCGGCGACCGCTTGGTCGACTATTCCCGTCTGGAGCGGCTCGCCGAAATCGGTCAGCGGCATCGTCGCACCCTCGGTTTCATTGTCCGGCATGGCCCACGGCAGCGCCTGGTAAGAGGCGGTGAAAACGGGATTGCGGGGAGTCACGCCCGCGAGCGCGGTGAACCCTGCGACGAGGATTACCGAGCCGATCAGCAGAGTCGCCCGGCCCCTGCGTTGACGGCGTTTGGGCCGCGGCACCGGAACCGCGACCGCGCGCGGTCGGACAGGACCCGGAATCTTCCGGCGGATCTGGGTGTAGGCGCGATTGATTTCCGCCGCTCGCTTGGCATCGCCACCGGTGCGGTCGGGGTGGTGGAGCTTGATCAGCCGGCGATAGGCCTCATCGACCTCCGCTCGTGCCGCGCCCGGCTTCAGGCCGAGCACTGCATAAGCTGACTCCTCCCCTCGCATCGCGGCGCGAAACTACTCCAGCCGCTATGAAATCCAACTTGAAACTTCGCTGGACGTTGAATGGCGCGAGTGACGGGACTTGAACCCGCGACCTCCGGCGTGACAGGCCGGCGCTCTAACCAACTGAGCTACACCCGCGCGTATTCCATTTCCCAATGAGCTTTCGAGTTGAAAGTGGGGCCTGGATGAGGCGCGCGACCTAGGTGACGCCCCCTGCACTGTCAACAAGCCCCTCGTCATTTTCATCGTCCTCTCCGACATGGGTCAAGGTGCCGTGCTCGAAGAGAAATCCGGCGATATCCGGAGTTCCGGCCGCGGAGAAAATCTGCTTGATTATGATGAGCAGCGGGACCGCCAGGAGCGCCCCGGTCGTCCCCCACACCCACGACCAGAAGCTGAGCGAAATGAGGATCGCAAGTGGATTGATCTCGAGCCGTTCGCCGACGATCATCGGAGTGACGAGATTGGCCTCGACCAGGTGTAGCCCGATGAACACCATCGGCGGAAGCATCGCCGACCAGGCGTCGGGAAAGACCATCAGACCACCGAAGAACAGCAGGAAGGCGGACGCGATCGGGCCCAGATAGGGAATGTAGTTGAGAACGGCGACGATCCCGCCCCACATCACCGGAGAGGTCATCCCCAGCTGCCAGAGGATCAGCGCAGTCAAGGCGCCCAGGGTCGCGTTGATGATGGTGATTGTAGCGATGTAGGTCGACGTCGAATCGACCACCTGCTGGATCACGCGGGCGGTGGTGAGAGCGCCCTCGAAGCTACCGCGGCTGACAATCGTGCGCTTGCGCATCGTGGTCCAGCCGGAGAGGAAGAAGAAGATCACGAGCAGCGCGAAGAACAGCTGGATCAGGACGTGCGGCGCGGACGTCGCCAGCAGTCCCGACAGCGAATTGGGAGTCTCGATCGTCACCATCCGGCTGCGGTCGGGACTTATGACCACCTGCGAGAGGATGCGCTCGACGAAGCGATCGAACGCTTTGTAGATGTCCAGCAGCGGCTCGAGCGCCGCCTTCACCTTCCCGATCCGCTCGGGGATCAGAGTAATCCAGTCGATCGCGGGAAGCACGATGGATCCAATCGCAAATACTCCAACGGTCAGGAAGATGAGCACGCAAAGGGCTGCCGAAAGCCGTGACGGCAGACCCCGGCGCTCGAACCATTCGAGCATTGGTACGAGCGCGATGGCGACGACAAGCGCTGCCGTCACTGGAAGGAAGAATTCGGCTCCGCCACGAAGCGCGAAGGGAAGAGCGACAATCAGGCCGATGCTCGCGATCAGGGTCAGCGCCGCCAGCAGACGGTCGCGCTTGGCCGTGAACGCCTCGGCCAGCGCATGCGCGTGGGTAACCGTTTCCGTCATTTCGCTTTTGCGGGCCTTCGCGTCCATCGCCGAACCATATCCGTCGCGCTTATCCCGGGCTAGCGGATTGCGAAGACCTCACCTACGCCTTAGCTACCGGCCGCGTGCCCCTGTGGCGGAATGGTAGACGCGCTCGACTCAAAATCGAGTTCCTTCACCGGAGTGTCCGTTCGAGTCGGACCAGGGGCACCATCTTCGCCTGCAGCCAGTCCGGGCGACTGGCGAAGCCGAAAATCCGGGCGAAGCAAGGTCGCGGTCACCGCTACCAGCCGTTCACGCGCTCCCACACGTCGACGATCCGCTGGTCCCCGCTCCTGACGAAATAGCGGTCATAGGCAGCAGCGGTCGCGCAGGCGTGATTGGGGAGTATCCGTACCCGCCCCCCGATCGGGAACCGCGACCAGTCGGGCTCGCCGGACCGGGCGGTGACGATCCCATGCTCCTGGTTGGTGGACTCGACCCGGACACCCTCGATCAGCTCGCCCGTTCCAGCGTCGCAAACGGCGCCATAGCCCCAGTCGACCGGGAAATCGGAGGTGCCGCGATCACGGCTCATCGCAAGGAAGCCGGCGTCGATCAGCACCCGGCCGTGATCGCGATTGTGGCCGATGACGCTTGCCAGGACCGAAACGGCAATATCCTCAACCGCGCAGGTGCCCAGCTCGGCCTGCACCAGGTCCCCGAACGCATAAACTCCGACGCGTGCTTCGGTGACGCCTTCGAGGTTGCGGGCATAGTGGACCGTCGGAGTCGAGCCGACGCTGACGATTTTTACCGGAAAGCCCGCCGCGCGAAGCCTCTCGGCCGCGGTGACGGCGCCGGAGCGCTCGCGCTCGGCAATCGCCTCGAACTCACCCAGCGTGCGCGCCGAATAGGAACCGCCGGCATGGGTCATGACCCCCGCGAGCTTTGCGCCGGGACCGGTCAGCCGTCTCGCGATTTCGAGCAGAAGCTCGTCATCGGGAGCAACTCCGGCCCGCTTTCCGTCCGTGTCCACCTCGATCAGCGCCTCGACGGTCACACCTTCGGACGTTCCGAACGCCTGCACGGCCTCGGCCGCCTCGACGCTGTCGAGGATGATCCGAAGCGTGCAGCCCGATTGGATCAGCTCCGCAACCTGCGGAAGCTTCACTGGTGCGATCCCGACCGCATAGAGGATGTCGCGGACGCCATTGGCGAAGAAATATTTCGCCTCCGCCATTGTCGAGACGGTGATCGGCACCGGCGTCCCGCCCGCCAGGATATGGAGCACATCGATCGACTTTGATGTCTTTACGTGCGGTCGGAGAGCGACGCCGAGCTGCGCCACCCTGTCGCGCATGCGATCGGCATTCGCCTGCAGGCGCTGCCGGTCGAGGATCAGCGCGGGCGTAGGAATTTCGAGGATCGTGTCGGGGATCGGTGCGGTCATGTGGACCCGATGCGCCCGTGACGAGCGCGCCGCAACCCGGCGGCGCGCTCGTCCGCAAACAGAGCTACTCGGCGGCGATCGCTCCCGCCGCCCCTTCGCCATAGGGGTTCGGACCGTACCGGTTATCGCCCGGCGTGCCTGGCAAAACCATGAGCACGAGAAAGGCGATGCAGCCGATGAAGCCGAGAATTCCGACAAGGCCGGCAACGCCCAGGCCCACCATGCTCCCGGCCGATATCGACCGCATCGCGAGGGCTGCGGAAATCAAGTAGGGAGCCATCAGCAGGAGCCACCAGGCGCTCCTGTTCGTGTCGTGAAGACGGCGAGCGCCGACGGCGAGGCCGGGAACGATCGTTGCGAGCACAAGCAGAGCCGTAAGCGGGCCATAGGCGTGCAATACCATGCCCTTGATGCCAAGAATGCTTTCAACAACCATGAGCAGGATCGTCACGATCATCAATGCGAGTGCGTACCACCAATATTCCGCGCGCGGAGCGCGGCCCGTGAAGTCGGCATATTTTTCTGCGATCGGCCGCTTTGCCCAATCGATCGGAGTCATATTCTGATTCATTGCTTCCTCCCCTGTTCAACAGGGATGCTACGCTTTCGCATCCGGAGTGCAACTAGTTGCGAGGTGCCTGTCTTCGGTAGCTGAGTGCCTCCGCGACATGGATCCGGCCGACTTCTTCGGCCCCAGCGAGATCGGCGATGGTTCGAGCCACCCGGAGCACGCGATGATAGCCTCGAGCCGACAGCCGCATGGCCGCGGCAGCTTCGGCAAGGAGCTTGCGTCCCGGCTCGTCCGGCGTAGCGACCGCGTCGAGCACTTCTCCGTCGGCTTCCGCGTTGGTGCGCACGCCGGAGCCGTTGTAGCGATTGGACTGCACCTTCCGCGCGGCCGCGACCCGGGCGGCAACTTCGCCGCTGCCCTCCGCGGGCGGTGGAAGCGTCAGGTCGGCGGCCGAGACGCCCTGCACGTCGACGTGCAGGTCGATCCGGTCGAGCAAGGGGCCGGAGACCCGCGCCTGGTAATCGGCCGCGCAACGCGGAGCCCGGCTGCAGGCCAGCGCCGGATCGCTCAAATGACCGCAACGGCACGGATTCATCGCAGCGATCAGCTGTACTCGAGCCGGAAAGGTCACGTGCGTATTCGCTCGGGCGACGCTGACGTTGCCGGTTTCGAGCGGCTGGCGGAGCGAATCGAGTACCTGGCGCTGGAATTCGGGCAGCTCGTCCAGGAACAGCACGCCAAGGTGCGCGAGGCTGATCTCTCCGGGCCGCACCCTGAGGCCGCCGCCGACCAAAGCGGGCATGGACGCGCTGTGGTGGGGCGCTCGAAATGGCCGGCGGCGGCGGATCTTGCCGCCGTTGAGCTCGCCCGCGACCGAGGCGACCATCGAGACCTCGAGAGCCTCGGACGGTTCCAGCGGCGGCAGGATTCCCGGAAGGCAGGCGGCAAGGAGCGACTTGCCGGCCCCCGGCGGTCCGCTCATCAATAGATTGTGGCCGCCCGCGGCCGCGATTTCCAGCGCGCGCTTGGCGACCTCCTGGCCTTTGACCTGCGCCAGGTTGGGGCCGGGCTCGGCCGGTTCTGCTTCCGCGGGCGCGGGCGGCGGCAGCAGGCTGCTGCCCTTCAGATGCGCGAGCAGCGCGAGCAGGTCCGGGGCAGCGATTACCTCCAGCTCGCCAGCCCAGCCCGCCTCACTTCCTTGCGCTGCGGGGCAGATTAGCCCCTTGTCCTCAGACGAGGCATGGAGCGCGGCAAGCAGGACTCCGGGCGATGCGGCGATGCGGCCATCGAGGCAAAGCTCGCCGACCGCGACATAGTGGGAAAGCGTTTCGGGATCCGTCGCCCCGATCGCCGCAAGCAGGCAGAGCGCGATCGGCAAATCGTAATGCGACCCCTCCTTGGGAAGGTCGGCCGGCGACAGGTTGACGGTGATCACCTTGGGCGGAAGCGCAAGGCCGATCGACGCAAGCGCTGCGCGAACCCGCTCGCGGCTCTCGGCGACCGCCTTGTCGGCAAGCCCGACAATCGTGAATCGTGGCAGCCCGGTCGAGAGCTGGACCTGGACCTCGACCGAACGGGCATCGAGCCCAAGGTATGCGACGGTGGCGACGGTGGCGGCCATCTATTGGCGCCCCGGGCGGATCACGCACTCAAAAGCAAACACAGGCCCCCTTAGCTCGGCCCTGCCCTGCTAGCTCGACCGCCCCCTTGCGAGCAAGGTCTTGCGGGCAGCCACGTGCTCGACCACATGCCCAGCCATGCGTCGCCGGAGCAAATTCAGCCGATTCATCGATTCGCCTTTGGGCGAGACCATTCTCTTCATCCTGGGCGTGCTTCTGGTGATCGTCGGCTTCATCGTCGCACCGCTTCCGGGACCAGGCGGGATATTCTTCCTCGCCCCCGGGGTCGCGCTCATCCTCAAGACCAGCATGTGGGCGAAGCGCAACTATGTCCGCCTGAAGCGGTGGCAGCCACGGGCCGGGCACTGGATGGATCGCGGCCTGCGACGGAAAAGTGCCAGGCGGCGGCATGAGCGGCGAAAGCGGCTCGAGACCGATTCGGGCGCCTCGAGCGATTGACTTGTGCGCCCCCCTCCCGTATCGGCGCGGCGCACCTGAGGCTGCCCCAGTGGCGGCCCTTTTTCTTTGAATTTCGAGGCATGAGCGATGAAGCGCACCTTTCAACCGAGCAATCTGGTCCGCGCGCGGCGGCACGGGTTCCGGGCCCGCATGGCGACCGTCGGCGGACGCAAGGTGCTGAACGCGCGCCGCGCCCGCGGCCGCAAGAAGCTCAGCGCCTAGTTACAATCAGGAAACGCTCGGATTTCCTGGCGGCGAATGCCGGACGGCGCGCCGCTACGCCCGGATTCGTGCTCCTGGTCCGCGACCGCGAGGACGAGGATCCGTTGATTCGCGTTGGCTTCACCGTCACCCGGAAGGTCGGCAATGCCGTCACTCGCAACAGGATGAAGCGGCGCCTCCGTTCGCTCGCGCGCGAGACGATCGCGGAGCAGGGATTTGCCGGTGCCGATCACGTCCTGATCGGCCGCGCCGGCGGGATCGAACGGGATTATGCGCTGCTTCGGAGCGACCTCGAACGCGCGCTTCAGCGGGTCGCGCAGTGATCGCCCGGCTCCTGATCCTGCTCGCCCGGGCCTGGCAATGGGGCCCGTCGCGCGTCCTTCCTCCAAGCTGCCGCTACCAGCCCTCCTGCTCGGCCTATGCGATCACCGCCTTGTCGCGCTATGGCGCGCTGCGCGGAAGCTGGCTTGCCATGAAGCGGATCGGCCGCTGCCACCCCTGGGGAGGCCAGGGTTACGACCCCGTCCCTTGAATCGAATGCGAGGATCAACCGTCAAGTGAGCGAAAACCGGAACATGATCCTCGCGATCGTGCTGAGCGCATTGGTGCTGCTCGGCTGGACGATGCTGTCGGGCAAGCTGATGCCCTCGGTTGTGCCCCAGGCCCAGAAGGTCGAGAATGGGCAGGTCAAGCCGGCGCCACAGCCGCAAGCACAGGCGACCTCGGCCGCCCAGCCGTCAGGCAATCTCCGTCCGGCAAGCCAGGTACTTGCCGAAAGCCCGCGGGTTCAGATCCAGACGCAAAGCCTGAGCGGGTCGATCAACCTCAAGGGCGCGCGACTGGACGATCTGGTGCTGCTCAAGGAGCGCCAGTCGATCGACAAGAACTCGCCGCCGGTCCGGCTGCTATCGCCGGCGGGCGCTCCGAACTCCTATTTCGCGAACTTCGGCTGGACCGGACAAGGCGTCGATGTGCCGGGCCCCGACACGCAATGGACTGCGAGTGCGCCGGTCCTGCAGCCGGGAAAACCGGTCACTCTGAGCTGGACCAACGCGACCGGCCAGACGTTCCAGCTGGTTGTCGGGGTCGACGAAAATTATCTGTTCAGCATCCGTCAGCGTGTCGCCAACAACGGAGCCGCCCCCGCCGCGTTGCGGCCGTTCGGCCTGATCAGCCGGGCCGGCCAGTCCGCCGACCATAGCAGCTGGACGATGCATGTCGGTCCGATCGGCTTTCTGGACGGTGCCGCCGAATATGGGATCGACTGGAAGGACCTCGACGGCGCCCAGGTGAAGCAATTCTCGAGCGACGGCGGCTGGCTGGGATTCACCGACAAATACTGGCTGACGGCGCTTGCCCCAACAGCGAACCAACCGGTCAGCGCTAGCTTCCGCGGCACTCCGTCGGGCGGGTACCAGGCTGACTATGCCGATCCGCAGGCCGTCGTGGCTCCCGGCCAGGCCGTCCAGACCGACACCCGGCTGTTCGCGGGCGCAAAGGTGAAAACACTCCTCGATCGCTACGAGGAAGCCGGAATCCCCAAGCTGTCGAAGTCGATCGACTGGGGCTGGTTCGAATGGTTCATGCGGCCGATCTTCGACCTGCTGAACTGGCTGTTCCATGAAACCGGCAATTTCGGAGTGGCGATCATCTGCCTGACCGTGATCGTCCGGCTGGTCATGTTCCCGGTCGCGCAGAAGCAATTCAAGTCGATGGCGTCGATGCGCAAGCTGCAGCCGAAGATGAAAGCCATCCAGGAGAAGTTCAAGAACGACAAACAGCGACAGCAGCAGGAAACGTTGAAGCTGTATCAGCAGGAGAAGATCAACCCGGCCGCGGGCTGCCTTCCGATCCTTCTGCAGGTCCCCGTCTTCTACGCGCTGTACAAGGTGCTGCTGGTGTCCGTGGAAATGCGCCACCAGCCGTTCGCCTTGTGGATCCAGGATCTCTCCGCGCCCGACCCGCTGACCCCAGTCAACCTGTTCGGGCTGCTCCATTTCACCCCGCCGGGCTTTCTCCACCTCGGGGTGCTGCCGATCCTGCTTGGAGTGACGATGTGGCTGCAGTTCAAGCTGAACCCGCAGCAGATGGACCCGACCCAGCAGCAGATTTTCGCACTGATGCCGTGGGTGATGATGTTCATCCTCGCGCCGTTCGCGGTCGGGCTAATCCTCTACTGGGTGACGTCCAACATCCTCACGATCCTGCAACAATGGTGGTTGTACCGGCGGTTCGGCCTTCATCTCAGCGACACGCATCCGGTTCAGACATGACGGAAGACGACCAGGATCTCGCCGAGAGGGCCCGGAAACTGTTCTCCGGTCCGATCGAGTTCCTGAAGTCGGCGCCGGAGCTGCAATTTCTGCCCGACCCGGACGTGCCGGAGATTGCGTTCGCCGGCCGCTCCAACGTCGGCAAGAGCTCGCTCCTCAATGCGCTTACGAACCGCAAGGCGCTGGCCCGCACCTCGAACACGCCGGGGCGGACTCAGGAACTCAATTTCTTCAACGTCGGAAGCCCGCTGCGAATGCGGCTGGTCGACATGCCGGGCTATGGCTTCGCGGAGGCTCCGAAGGATCTGGCCAGGCGCTGGCGCCACCTGGTTAACGACTATCTTCGCGGGCGCATGGTGTTGAAGCGAACGCTGGTGCTGATCGACTCCCGCCACGGTATAAAGCCGGTCGACCGCGACATCATGCAGATGCTCGACGATGCGGCGGTCAGCTATCACCTGGTGCTGACCAAGGCCGACAAAGTGAAGCCGTCGGCGCTCGGCGCTCTGTACGAATCCACGGCGGCGGAGGCGGCGCGCCATCCCGCCGCTCATCCGCACATCTTCACGACGTCGAGTGAAACAGCTAGCGGGATTGCCGAGTTAAGGACGGGGATCTTCGAAGCGGCCGCTATCTAGGAGAACGACTTGCTGAAGCTGATCATCGGCAACCGCGCCTATTCGAGCTGGTCGATGCGCGGCTGGCTCGCCTGCAGGCAATCGGGCCTCGAGTTCGATGAACTCGTCGTTCCCATGTTCGACGACGAATGGGCGCGACGCCGCGATGGTGACGAATTCGCTCCCTCGATGGGCAAGGTCCCAATCCTGTGGGACGGGGAATGCGTCGTCTGGGACAGCCTTGCGATCATCGAATTCCTGGCCGATCGCGCCGGTCGGCAGAAATTCTGGCCGGAGGACGAATCTGCCCGCGGAATGGCGCGGTCGATGGCCGCGGAAATGCATTCGAGCTTCGGCAACCTTCGCCGCGATCTGCCGATGAACGTCCGCCGCAGCTATCCGCCAATCGATCTGTCGACCGAGGTCCGGGAGGAGATCGACCGCATCCTCCAGCTCTGGGCCCAGGCTCGCGCCCGATTTGGCGGAACCGGCGAATTCCTGTTCGGGGATTGGTGCGCCACCGACATCATGTACGCGCCGGTCGTCACCAGGTTCATTACCTATGGAGTCCCGATCCCGCCGTTCGCCGCGCTCTACGTGAAGGCGGTACTGTCGCACCCGGATGTCGCCGACTGGATCGACAAGGCTCAGGACGAACCTTGGGTCATCGAGCAGTACGAGAACGAGGCCGCCTAATAAGGTGACCCGTCCTTGCGGGCGTAGCGGTCCTGTTCCGCCTGGTAGAGCAGGTCGATATCGGGATAGTGGCAATCTCCCTCGCCATAGCGGCAGTCGAAAGCAAGAAAGGCGCAGCGGCTCCCGCTTCGATTGACCAGGTGGTGGCCGTTGGGGGCGTTTTTCGGGAATGCCGCGCAGTCACCCGAGCGCATGACCGTCTCGCCTTTTTCCTCGACGAGCACCGCTTCGCCATCGAGCATGACCACGAATTCGTCGATTCCCTCGTGCCAGTGGCGCTGGCTCGACCAGGCACCGGGCTCCAGGACGACGTGGCTGACTCCGATGTCGGCGAGGCCGGCGGCAGGCCCGAGGCGCCGATACCAGCGACCGGCGACGTCCTTGTCGAACGGCGGCGGATAGCCGGTGCGGTTGCTCGGCTCGAGACTTTCAAGGTCGACCTTGGGCATGCCCTCATCCTTTGCTAGGCGGTCATATGGCCGTTTCCATCGACCCAATCGCGCTTGCCCGTGAACTGATCAAGTGCCGGAGCGTCACACCGGCGCGGGGGCAGGTTTTCGACGTCCTCGAATCAGCGCTGAGACCGCTCGGCTTCGAAGTCCACCGCTGGGTGTTGGGCGAGCCGCCCGACGGACCTACCGAGAACATGGTCGCGATCCGGGGCGAAGGCTCCCCGCATTTCGGCTTTGCAGGCCACCTCGACGTAGTCCCTGCCGGCGATAATTGGAGCGTCGATCCGTTCGAAGCCGCGATCGAGGACGGGGTTCTCATCGGCCGTGGTGCCAACGACATGAAGAGCGCCATCGCCGCCTTCGCCGCCGCCGTTTCGCGGGTCGAACAGGCCAGCGGAACCTTGTCCTTCCTCATCACTGGCGACGAGGAGGGCTATTCGACCTACGGGACGCCGCGGATCATCGACTGGCTGAAAGAGCGCGGGATCCGGCCCGACATGATCCTGATCGGCGAACCGACCTCCGTCGACCGCCTGGGCGACACGGTGAAGATTGGCCGCCGGGGCTCTGTGAACATGTGGATCGACGTTCCAGGCGTGCAGGGCCATGTCGCTTATCCCCACCGGACGACAAATCCAGTTCCGCCGCTCGCCCGGATCATCGCCGCGCTCGATGCGCTTCATCTCGACGACGGGACCGAAGCCTTCCCGCCATCGAACCTGGAATTCACCGGGATCGAAACTCCGACACTCGCAAGCAACGTCATCCCGGGCTCTGCCGCGGCGCAGCTCAACATCCGCTTCAACGACCTGCAGAAAGGTGCCGACCTCGTCAAAATGGTCGAGGAAATCGCGGATCGCGAGTCACCTGGTGCCAAAGTGCGCGCACGAATCTCGGGCGAAGCATTCCTCACGCCTCCCGGGCCGCTGTTCGATGTCGTGGTCGAAGCGATCGAACAGGAAACCGGCGTGAAGCCCGAGCTTTCGACCAGCGGCGGTACGTCGGACGGGCGTTTCCTGATCCAGCTCTGCCCGGTGGTCGATTTCGGCCTTCCCAATGCGACCATGCACAAGGTCGGCGAATGCGCCGCCGTGGAAGACATCGAAGCGCTCTCGCGCATCTACGAGCGGATCGCGCGGAAGGTGCTGGCCTAATCCGTCAGTCGACCGGCAAATGTCTCCGCATGAGCCGGTATTCATGCCAGGTGAGTCCGACGACGATCAGGTCGAGCGCGGTCAGCAGCAACAGAGCGGTGCCGTGTGTCTCCGTATATCGGTAGAGCTGGTAGGCAATGAACAGCGTGAAAACGACGATCGCAGTCGGATAGGCCCAGAGCTTCCGCATCAGGAGCCCGGCGACGAGTGCGAGCTTCACCACTCCGTGGCTAAGCAGATACCAGGCATAGAAATGCTGGGTCTCGATCGAAAAGGCCTGCACCCACGTGACGAGGTGGCGCGCGACGAAGTCTCTTCTGTCCTCGATCAGCTCGTTTTGCGTCAGGCCGGTCACCAGACGCCGGATGGTGTCGTTGGCGGTAATGGCGAGTGCGAGGCCCGCCAAGCACTCCAGAGCCGCGTGCGCCCCCTTGAGCAGCACGCTGACCTCGAACAGCTGATGGATTCGGTGTTCCGGCACCTTCGTGGCTGTCATCTTCGCGACCGGAACGTGGCGATCACAAACGGCGTTCCCTCGCCGGCGGCCTCTCAGGCGACCGACTGCTCGCTCTTGCCGCCACCGGCGTGGCTGACCCACATGCGATAATCCTGCTCGAACATCGGCTCCCCGAATACGAAGCCCTGGACGATCTCGCAGCCCATGGCCCGAAGGATATCGGCCTGGGCACTGTTCTCGACGGCTTCGGCGACGATCTCCGCACCGACCCCCTTGATCAGCTGGACGACCGCCTGGACGATGACTCGCGCCTTCTCCGATGTTTCGATGTCGGCGATTAGCGACGGGTCGAGCTTGACCTTGTCGAGCGGCATCGAGCGAAGCCGCGCCAGGTTCGAATAGCCGGTTCCGAAATCGTCGATGGCAATGTGTGCGCCGTCCTCGCGAAGCGCCGCGATTTCGTTCAAGACCGTCTCGCTCGCTTCCATCGCGGCGCTTTCGGTGAACTCCAGCTCGATCGTCGATAGCGGCACGCCCTGTTCCGCGAAGGTATGGCGCAGGCGGACGAAGAAGTCGGCGCGGTCGAGCTGCCGCGGGCTGACGTTGAAGGACACGCGGTGAACGAATCCTTCGCGGTGCCAGCCGCCGAGCAGAAGGGCGACCTCGCCCATAACCCACTCGCCGATTTCGGCGACGAGCCCAGTGCGCTCGGCGACCGGGATGAAGGTGCCGGGCATCCTCAGCCCTTCGCGCGGATGATTCCAGCGAAGCAGCGCTTCGGCTCCGACGATCTCCCCGGTCACCAGGCTGAGCTGCGGCTGGAGCGCAAGCTGGAACTCGCCGCGCTGGACGGCTTCGGTCAGCGCCTTTTCCGTTTCGATCTTGTCATGGTGCTCGGCGGCAAGCTCGTCGTTGAACAGGCAATGCTGCCCGCCGCCCCGTGACTTGGCGCGATACATGGCGATGTCCGCCGCGCGCATCAGCGATTCGATGCTGGTACCGTGGTCGGGGCTGACCGAAACGCCGATCGACGCGCCGATGTCGACGCTGTGGCCGTAGAGCTCGAACGGCTCCGCGACGGCGAGCGCGACGCGGCGCGCCACCCGCTCGACATCCTCGACGGAATCGATCTGCGGGAAGAAGATGGTGAATTCGTCGCCGGCAAGGCGGGCAAGCAACGGCCGCCGGGCGATATTCTCGCTCAGTTCCGCAGTCACCACCACCCGGAGGCGATTGGCGACCATGATCAGCAGCTGGTCGCCGCGGGCGTGGCCAAGGCTGTCGTTGACGTTCTTGAACCGGTCGAGATCGACGAACAGCATCGCCGACCTCGCCCCCACGGAAACTTCTCCAAGAAGCTTGTCGGCTTCCGACCGGAAGTGCAGCCGGTTTGGAAGTGACGTCACCGGATCGTACATCCCGAGCGCGTGCGCATTCTCGATCGAGGCGCGGACCTCGGCGAACAATGTGTCCACTGCCGCGGCAAGCTTCGGCATCACCTGCCGGACGATTGGAGGTGCCGGCGAGACGAGGTCGCCATCCTCGACGGCGAGCAGGCGCTGGCCGAGCGCGGCGAGTGCGCGCGCGCTTTCACTGTTCGGCCGTTCAGAAGCTATATAGCTGATAAGCAGACAGAAAGCGCCAGCGACAAGGGCAGCGACGATCTTCTCGTCGAGCCGCGTCAAATACATGAGCGCGCTCAGCGAAAAGATGAATGAGGCCGTTCCAGCCGCGCCGGAAAGGATGGCGTTGCTGATCTTCTGGGCCGTGCCTGCTTGCATCGGTTGGTTCGCGCCCTGTCCGACGGTTGATCCGCCTGAGATTTCTCGATTAAGCAGACAGGGTTAAAAAAGAGTGGAACTTCGCCGGCTCCGCCTCAAAATAATGTACAGACTTCCGCCGCCGCCATGCCGGCGGTGAGCGCCCCGAACCGCTGCGATTCCAGAGGCATGGCGCGATGCGGCGAGCCAGTCGTTAACCGCCGCCCTGATTTTCCCGCGCCGAACGGGCGGGTCGTCCGGACGGGCGTGGCCAGTGATCAGCAGGATGACTCGCTCTCCGGTCGCGATTGCGCGATCGAGACCGCGATCGATCGCCGTCCACGCCTGGTCGAGATTGAGACCGTGGAGATCGAGCACGCGATCCGGTTCGACCGCGCCTGAACTCAGGCGCCGGTCCCAGCTGGAGTCGAGGGTGGCGGTTGCGTGTCTTCGATCTTCCCCGGGACGGGAAAGTGGCCGTCTCGTCAGCGACTGACGGAGGGGGCGTGGCGGATGGCTCGAAGTCCCCTCCACCATTGGCGCTTCCGCGGGCGGTCCCCCTCCCCGCTCCTGGGAGAGCTGCGGCTCACGCGAAAGCGGGCGGATGGTCGCGGCAACCCGTGCCCATAGCTCCTGCTCTTCAGGGCTGAGCGGTCGCACGGGCGGCTGTTCCTTTCGGGATCAGGATCAGCGCCTGCCCCTTGGCCGCCATTCCGCCGGCGATCCGCTTCGCCTCGTCACCCGCGCCCCAGAAGGTGTCGACCCGGTTCGCGCCCTTGATCGCTCCGCCCGTGTCCTGCGCCACCCACAGGCCCCAGGCCTCCGGGCGGTCGAGAGCAAGCAGCACCGGGGCGCCGAGCGGAATGAAATTTGGATCGGCCGCGACGCTCGCATGCGGCGTCACCGGCAAACCGAGCGCTCCGACGGGCCCGGGCCCGTTCAGCACCTTGAAGAAGATGTAGGACGAATCCTCGCGCATGAGATCGATCGCCTGGTCCGGATTGGCATGCATCCAGGCGACGATCGATTCCATGTTGACCCCGCCCGCCGGCAGCAGCCCCCGCTCTTTGAGCAGCCGCCCGACCGCGACATAATCGCGGCCGTTCTGATCGGCATAGCCGATCCGCACGATCGTGCCGTCGGGATAGCGGAGCCGTCCTGAACCCTGGATCTGCAGGAAGAACAGATCGACCGGATCGGCAGCCCAGGCTAGCTCCAGCCCCTTGCCGGCAAGCGCTCCCTGCTCGATTTCCGCGCGGGTGAAATACAGCACGCACTGGCCGTTCTCGTCGATCCGGCCGCGGCCGGTCTGCCCGGTCGGCAAGGTGCAGCGGGTGAGATCGGGTGGAGTCACGTAGATGGGCACGGAATATCCGGGCGCCGGGACCGGCGAGGCCGGGATCTCGGGCTCGAAATAGCCGGTCGCGAACGCCTTTCCATCGCCGATCCGCACCCAGTCGAAATCCTGCTGGAAAAACGCCGACGCGCCGCCCGGCGCAACAGCCGCGGCCGTGGAGCAGACGCCGATCCAGTCGGCGGGATTCGTCAGTCCGGACTTGTCCGCTCTCCTGGTGACCGAGCGGCAGCTCGACCGGAAAGCGGCAAGAGCCTCGGCGGCGTCGGCTTCGGAAAGGATCGCCGGCCCTGCCAGCGTGACCCCGGCCTGCACCGCATTGGCCGGAGGCGGCGGAACGGGCGGTGGCAAAGGCTGAACCGGGGGTTGTGGAGGGACCGGTTGCGGAGGCTGGATCGGCCTGCTGACGCAGGCGGAGATGAGTAGCGCGGACGCGAGGGCTAGCCCTCTAAGCCAGCCCCTCACTCTTCCTCGTCGGTCTCGACCAGGAGCCAGTTGGGATCGTTCGAGGCGATGTCGCGGCGGAAAGTCCACAGGTCGCGGGTCTGCACCGCGTCGCTCATGGACCCGGCCACGACTTCGCCATCCTTGTTGCGGGTGACTGCGGCGATGTCCGCTTCGAAGCGGACCGTGACGAAAGCGACCGTCTGCTCGAGAGTCGCCGCCGAAACCACGGCCTGCTCGATCGTGACGAGGCGGTTGTCGAGTACCAGCCCTTCCTTGGTTCGCTGGTCCACCGACGAGGCGAACGTCGCATAGACATGGTCGTCGACATGTGCGCGGACCGCCTCGAGATCGCCTTTCCAGAAAGCTTCGAGGATCATCCGGTACGCAGCCTGCGCTCCGTCCAGGAAACTGGCGACGTCGAACGCGGGATCGGCCGCGAGAAGCGCACGGACACCCGGCCCGGCGGTCGGCAGATAAGCGAGATCACCTGCATCGGCGGTTGGTTGCGGGACCGGTGACTGCGGTGCCGGGCGAGCTTCCACGCGAGCGTCCGATTCGGCGGGCTTCAGAATCGGCTGCTGCTCATGCCCGGTCCGCTCGCCGAGCACGCTGTAAAGGCGAAGGCCGATGAAAAGCGCCACGAGCGCGAGGATGATGATTACTGTCAACGCTTCTGTTCCAGCTCCAACTCTTAGCAACATAGTGCGCGCCACGCACAGATTCAAAGGCCGCTTTCGGCCGCTCGGCGGCATTGCACGCCATTTGACCGACTGCTAGTCGCCAAGTCGAAAACGCGCCCGGCCCCTTCCGGCTCCGCACCCACCCCGCTTGAGGCAAGACGAGACATGGCTGAAGAGGATTCGACCCGCGCCGGCAACGGCTCCGACAATTCAGGCAATGAGCCGCAGGCCGCGACTCTTGCCCAATATATCAAGGATTTGTCGGTCGAAAGCCCGAGCACGCCGCAGGTTTTCCAGTGGCAGGACCCGCCGTCGGTCGAAGTCGGCTTCAACCTCAACGTCGAGAAAGTTTCCGACGAGGTGAACGAGGTGATGCTGAAGATCGAGGTCAAGGCGCAGTCGCAAAACGGCGTCCATTTCCTCGTCGAGCTGAGCTTCGGCGGCCTGTTCGGACTGCGCAACTTCCCGGAAGAAGCAGTGGCTCCGTTCCTCCTCATCGAAGCGCCGCGCCTGCTGTTCCCGTTCGCGCGGCAGATCATCTGCGAATCGATCCAGAACATGGGTTTCCCGCCTCTCCTGCTCGAGCCGATCGACTTCGGCGCGGCTTACCTGGCGCAGGTCCAGGCGTCGCAGCAACAACTGGAAGGCGGCGAGGAGCCGGAAGAGAAAAGTACTGACGAAGCCTGACGGCTTCGCATTGCGCGGGGGACGCCAGTCAATGAACCTCGCCCGTTCGCTCGGATCGGTTGGCGGGCTCACCCTGGTGAGCCGGGTGCTGGCGCTCGTCCGCGACACGCTGCAGGCGAGCTACGTCGGCGCGAGCTTCGCCTCGGACGCCTTCTTCGTCGCCTTCCGGCTTCCCAACATGTTCCGGGCGCTATTTGCGGAAGGCGCCTTTTCGGCCGCCTTCATCCCGATGTTCAACCGCAAGGTCGGCGAAGCGGATGACGTGAACGACGGCCTTCGCTTCGCCGAGCAAACGCTTGCCGTGCTGTTCCCCGTGCTGCTCCTGTTCACGATCCTCATGCTGATC
>Ga0207657_10000807_pt1 | contig 33086 bp, 31 predicted proteins | sample KBSC33metaG_FD_184316 | JGI IMG/M metagenome (GOLD analysis project Ga0207657, IMG submission 184316) | Corn rhizosphere microbial communities from Kellogg Biological Station, Michigan, USA - KBS C3-3 metaG (SPAdes) (version 2) | ecosystem: Host-associated > Plants > Roots > Rhizosphere > Soil ...
CGAAGCCGAGCCAAGGCCCGAAGGGCCCGTCGGCGTGCGAGTCGGGGAGGCCGACGCGCGGACGCTGCGGCTCTCGCTTTCCCTACAATGAGGCCGACCGATGACGCGTCTGCCGACCTTCGATCGATGAGTCTCCCCACCTTCACCTTCTACGCGTTCGCGGCCATCCTGGTCTTCGCCGCGCTGCGCGTGATCACGACGCGCAACCCGGTGCACGCGGCGCTGTGGCTCGTGCTGTCGTTCTTCACCGCCGCCGGCATCTGGCTGCTGCTGCAGGCCGAGTTCCTCGCGATCGCGCTCGTCCTCGTCTACGTCGGCGCCGTCATGGTGCTGTTCCTGTTCGTCGTGATGATGCTCGACGTCAACTTCGAGGCGCTGCGCCAGCACTTCCGCAGCTACCTGCCTATCGCCGCGGCGGTCGGCGCGCTCGTGCTCTTCGAGATGGCGCTCGTGATCGTCGACAGCGCGATCGGACGCACGACGACGGCGCCTCCGGTGCCGAGCGGCAGCAATACCCGCGCGCTCGGGCAACTGCTGTACGTCGACTACGTGTACCCGTTCGAGATCGCGGCGGTCGTCCTGCTCGTGGCGATCGTGGCCGCGATCGCGCTGACGCATCGCGACCGCAGGGAAAGAAAGCATCAGGATCCGGCCTGGCAGGTCAGGGTGCGGCGCGAGGATCGCGTCCGGCTGGTCGACCTCAAGTCCGAGAAACCGCCGGCATGACGCCGGCCCCCGGGACGATTGCGCAACGGCGTGAGAAGACGCCGCCGCAGCGCCCCGGGTCGCAATAGGGAGTAACGACGTGGCACTGCTTGGCGCACCGACGCTTGCGCACTACCTCGTGCTGGGAGCGATCCTGTTCGCGATCAGCATGGCGGGCATCTTCCTCAACCGGCGCAACGTCATCATCATGCTGATGGCGATCGAGCTGATGCTCCTCGCCGTCAACCTCAACTTCATTGCTTTTTCCCGCTACCTCGGCGACATGGCGGGACAGGTCTTCGTGTTCTTCATCCTGACCGTGGCCGCGGCCGAATCGGCGATCGGACTCGCGATCCTCGTGCTCCTCTTTCGCAATACCGGCTCGATCGACGTCGAGGCGCAGGGGAGGCTGCGCGGATGAGCGACATCGCCGACATGCGCGCGCTCTACCTGCTGGTGCCACTTGCGCCGCTTGTCGCCTCGATCATCGTCGGCCTGTGGGGCCCGAAGCTCGGCCGCGCGGTGTCGCATACGCTTTGCATCCTCGGCGTGGCCGCCTCGCTCGCCGCGTCGATCGTCATCGCCCGGGACGTGCAGGCGGGCCACGTGTTCAACGGCGACGTCTATGCATGGCTTGTCTCCGGGGACTTCAAGCTCGCGATCGGCTTCCTGATCGACCCGCTGACGGTGACGATGCTCGTCGTCGTCACGTTCGTATCGCTGATGGTGCACGTCTACACGATCGGCTACATGGCCGACGACCCGGGCTACACGCGCTTCTTCTCGTACATCTCGCTGTTCACGTTCGCGATGCTGATGCTCGTGATGGCGAACAACTTCCTGCAGCTGTTCTTCGGCTGGGAAGCGGTCGGCCTCGTGTCCTACCTGCTGATCGGCTTCTGGTACACGCGCCCGACGGCGATCTACGCCAATCTGAAGGCGTTCATGGCCAATCGCGTGGGCGATTTCGGCTTCGTGCTCGGCATCGGCCTCGTGCTCGCGTACTTCGGCACGCTCGACTATGCACCGGTGTTCGCGAAGGCCGAGTCGATGGCCGGCACGGTGCTGCCCTGGAGCGGGGCGCACTGGAACCTGATGACGGCGATCTGCATCTGCCTCTTCATCGGGGCGATGGGCAAGAGCGCGCAGGTGCCGCTGCACGTGTGGCTCCCCGATTCGATGGAGGGCCCGACGCCGATCTCGGCGCTGATCCACGCCGCCACGATGGTGACGGCCGGCATTTTCATGGTGGCGCGGATGAGCCCGCTGTTCGAGTGGTCGGAAACGGCGCTGTCGTTCGTCACGATCATCGGTGCGATCACCGCGCTCTTCATGGCGTTTCTCGGAATCGTGCAGAACGACATCAAGCGCGTCGTCGCCTACTCGACGCTGTCGCAGCTCGGCTACATGACGGTGGCCCTCGGCGTATCGGCCTACTCGGCGGCGATCTTCCATCTGATGACGCACGCGTTCTTCAAGGCGCTGCTGTTTCTCGCCGCAGGGTCGGTGATCGTCGCGCTGCACCATGAGCAGGACCTGCGCCGGATGGGCGGCCTGCGCAAGTACATGCCGATCACGTACATCACGGCGGTCGTCGGGTCGCTGGCGCTCGCCGGCATTCCGCCGTTCGCCGGCTTCTTCTCGAAGGACTCGATCATCGAGGCGGTGTCGCTGTCGCATGTCGGCGGTCACCGCTTCGCGTACATCGCGGTGTTGTCGGGCGTATTCGTCACTGCCTTCTACTCGTTCCGCATGCTGTTCCTCGCGTTCCACGGCGACGAGCGCTTCCATGATCACGCGGCAATCAAGCAGGCCGGGCACGACGAGCGCGACGTGCATTCGCACGACAAGTCGTCGCAGAGCGCCGAAGAGCCCGACCCGCACGGGCACGAAGGCGGGCCGCCGCGCGAATCGCCATGGGTGATCACCGTGCCGCTGGTGCTGCTCGCCATTCCCTCGGTTTATGCGGGCTGGGCCTATATCCAGCCGATGCTGTTCGGCAACTGGTTCGGCAGCTCGATCGTCGTGCGCGAGCCACATGCGGTAGTCGGCGAGCTGGCACACGAATGGCACGGGGCCGTGCCGTTCATCCTGCACGGCTTTGCCTCGCCGACATTCTGGCTCGCGATCGCCGGCATCGCGGCCGCGGTCTACCTGTACCTGATCGATCCCGCCATGCCGGGCAGGATCGTTGCGCGGTTCCGCCCGATCTATACGCTGCTCGACAACAAGTACTACTTCGACCGCTTCAACGACTGGTTCTTCGCCGGGGGCGCACGCGGGGTCGGCCGCTTCGCCTCCGTGGTCGGCGACCGCACGATCATCGACGGCCTGATGGTCAACGGCTCGGCGAAGCTCATCGGCCTCATGTCGCGAGAATTCCGCCGCATCCAGTCGGGCTACGTCTATCACTACGCGTTCGTGATGATCGTGGGCGTCTTCGGGCTCCTCTTTTGGTGGGGAGTACGGTGAGCGCCGCGGGGCTGTCCCAAGGCGCGAACTGCGCCCCCTTCGGGGGCAGCGCAGCGCGTGAGCACGAAGGGCCGCCCCGAGGGCGAACACCCGAGTGCGAAGCACGGGGTGGGTTCAACCGGCGGCAAGCGTGGGGGCCCCTTTGACCACGCCCTATCTTTCCCTCGCGATCTGGGTGCCGATCGCCGCCGGCGTCGCCGTGCTCGGTGTCGGCCGCGATCGCGATGCGGGGCTTGCGCGCTGGATCGCGCTGATCGGCGCCGTTGCCGGATTCGTCGTCACGATCCCGCTGTACCTGTATTTCGACACCAGCACGTCGGCGATGCAGTTCGTCGAATACGCCGACTGGATTCCGCGCTTCGACATCCACTACCACCTCGGCGTGGACGGCATCTCGGTGCTGTTCGTGCTGCTGAACAGCTTCATCACGGTGCTCGTGGTATGGGCCGGGTGGGAAGTGATCACGGTGCGCGTCGCGCAGTACATGGCGGCGTTCCTGATCATGTCGGGCCTGATGAACGCCGTCTTCGCCGCGCTCGACGGCATCCTGTTCTACCTCGTGTTCGAGGCGATGCTGATCCCGATGTACCTGATCATCGGCGTGTGGGGCGGGCCGAATCGCGTCTATGCGGCGCTGAAGTTCTTTCTCTACACGCTGCTCGGCTCGCTCCTGATGCTGGTCGCGCTGATCTACCTCTACAGCGTATCCGAGAGCTTCGAGATCCTCGAGTGGTACAAGGTGCCGCTCGAGATGCGCACGCAGATCCTGCTGTGGATCGCGTTCTTCCTTGCGTTCGCGGTCAAGGTGCCGATGTGGCCCGTGCATACATGGCTGCCCGACGCGCACGTCGAGGCGCCGACGGGCGGCTCGGTCGTGCTCGCCGCGATCACGCTGAAGATCGGCGCATACGGCTTCGTCCGCTTCATCCTGCCGATCCTCCCCGACGCGTCGCGCTACCTGTCGGGCTTCGTAATCACGCTGTCGCTGATCGCAGTGATCTACATCGGCTTCGTCGCACTCGTGCAGGCCGACATGAAGAAGCTGATCGCCTATTCGTCGATCTCGCACATGGGCTTCGTCACGCTCGGCTTTTTCCTGTTCAGCCAGCTCGGCATCGAGGGCGCGCTCGCGCAGATGCTTTCGCACGGCTTCGTGTCGGCGGCGATGTTCCTGTGCGTCGGCGTGATGTACGACCGGATGCATACGCGGCTCATCGCCGATTACGGCGGTGTCGTGAACACGATGCCGAAATTCGCCGCGTTCATGATGCTGTTCGCGATGGCCAACGCCGGCCTTCCCGGCACGTCGGGCTTCGTCGGCGAGTTCCTCGTGATCCTCGCATCGGTGAAGGCCAATTTCTGGCTCGGCTTCGCCGCCGCGATCACGCTGATCCTCGGCGCCGCGTACACGCTCTGGATGTACAAGCGCGTGATCTTCGGCGAGGTCGCCAACGAGAACGTCGCGAAGATGAAGGACATCGGCAGCCGCGAGTTCTGGCTGCTCGGCGTGGTTGCGCTCGCGGTGCTCGTGATGGGCGTGTGGCCGAAGCCGGTCATCGACGTGATGCATGCGTCGGTCGCCGACCTGCTGACGATCGTTTCGCGCTCGAAGCTCTGACCCCATGGCGATGCTCGCTCAACTCCACTACTGGGCCGCGCTGCCCGAGATCGTCATCCTCGCCGCCGCGTCGCTGATCCTGCTCATCGACCTCTTCGTGCCCGACGACCGGCGGCACGTGAGCTACTGGCTGACGCAGCTCACGCTGCTCGTCGCCATTTGCGTCACGCTGACCACGCTGCGCCTCGACTCGATCAAGGGCTACAACGGCATGGTCATCGACGACATGCTGGCCGATTTCCTGCGCATCGCCTGCTTCATTGCGGTGTCGCTGATGCTCTTCTACTCGCGCAGCTACATGATCGCGCGGGGCCTGTTCCGGGGCGACGTGTTCGTGCTGACGCTGTTCGCGCTGCTCGGCATGCAGGTGATGATCACCGGCAACAACTTCCTCACGCTCTATCTGGGCCTCGAGCTCATGTCGCTGTCGCTGTACGCGCTCGTCGCGGCGCAACGCGATCATCCGCGCGGCGCCGAGGCCGCGATGAAGTACTTCGTTCTCGGTGCACTCGCGTCGGGAATGTTGCTCTATGGCCTGTCGATGATCTACGGCACCACCGGATCGCTCGATCTCGATACGGTCGCGCGTGCGATCTACGCCCGGCACGACAGCGCGCTGCTGCTCACGTTCGGGCTCGTGTTCGTCGTGTCGGGCCTTGCGTTCAAGCTCGCCGTGGTGCCGTATCACATGTGGGTGCCCGACGTGTACGACGGCGCCCCCACGTCGATGACGGTGCTGATCGGCACGGCACCGAAGATCGCCGCGTTCGCGATGACGCTGCGCATCCTCTCCGGCGCGATGCAGGGTGCCGCATTCGACTGGCAGGGAATGCTGATCGTGCTGTGCGTGCTGTCGATGGTCCTCGGCAACCTGATCGCCATTGCCCAGTCGAACCTCAAGCGGATGCTGGCGTATTCGACGATTGCGAACATGGGTTACATGCTGCTCGGGTTCCTGACGGCGAACCGGTATGGCTTTTCGGCCGCGATGTTCTACACGATCGCGTATGCGCTGACGAGCCTCGCCTCGTTCGGCATGATCATGCTGCTGTCACGCGAGGGTTTCGAAAGCGATCGCCTCGACGATTTCAAGGGATTGAACCAGCGCTCGCCGTGGTGGGCATTCATCATGCTGCTCGTGATGTTCTCGCTCGCCGGCCTGCCGCCGACGCTCGGCTTCTACGCGAAATTCATGGTGATCGAATCGGCGATCAACGAAGGCTTCGTATGGCTTGCGGTCGTTGCGGTCGTCACGTCGCTGATCGGCGCCTTCTACTACCTGCGGGTCGTCAAGCTCATGTACTTCGACGAGCCGGCCGAAACCGCGCCGATCGTCGTGCGCGGCGACACCTGGGTGGCGCTGTCGGCGAACGGCCTGCTGCTGCTGGTGCTCGGCATCCTGCCGCAACAGCTGATCGGACTCTGCGCAATCGCCTTGACGCAGTCCAATTTCCCGTAGGGCGAACACGACGGCCGCGCGACCGGCGCGTGCTACCATCCGCGCTCCCATGCGCGTCGGTTTCTTCGTCACCTGCCTCGTCGACCTGATGCGGCCCTCGATCGGGTTCGCGGCGCTGAAGCTGCTGGAATCCGGCGGTGCCGACGTCTACGTGCCGCCGGGCCAGACATGCTGCGGGCAGCCGTGCTACAACTCGGGCGACCGCGCCGATACGATCGCGCTCGCGCAAAAGGTGATTGCGGAGTTCGAGGACTGCGATTACCTCGTCGCGCCATCGGGCTCGTGCAGCGGCATGATCCGCACGCACTACGGCGAGCTCTTCGCCGATGACCTCGCGTGGTCGGCGCGCGCCGCGCGGCTCGCGGCGAAGACGCACGAGCTCACCGACTTCCTCGTCAACGTGCTGAAGGTCGATCGCTTGCCGGGCACCTATCGCGGCACCGTGACCTACCACGATTCCTGCGCCGGGCTGCGCGAGATGGGCGTCAAGACGCAGCCGCGTGCGCTCCTCGGCATGATGGACGGCGTGCGCCTGTCGGAAATGGCCGATTCGGAGGTCTGCTGCGGCTTCGGCGGCACGTTCGCGGTGAAGCTCGGCGAAATTTCGTCGCGCATCGCGGACAACAAGTGCCAGCACATCGTCACCAGCGGTGCCGAGGCGGTCGTGCTGGGCGATCTCGGCTGCATGCTGAACATCGAGGGACGGCTGCGCCGTCGCGGCGATGCGACGAAGGTGCTGCACGTCGCCGAGGTGCTGGCAGGCGTCATGCCCGAAGGCGCCTGACGAGGGGGCCATGCAAGTCGCCTCGATGTATTTCAAGGAGCGCGCGCACACGAAGCTGCACGATGTGCAGCTCCAGGCGAGCCTCGCCAAGTTCCAGGGCAAGTTCGTTCCTGCGCGCAAATCGGCGATCACCGAGCTCGACGATTTCGAAGCCACGCGCGACGCCGCGGCGGAGATCCGCCAGCGCGCGCTCGACGACCTCGATGTCTGGCTCACGATCTTCGACGAGAACGCGCGTGCGCGCGGCGCGACGGTGCTCTACGCGCAGACGCCCGCCGAGATCAACGCGCTCGTGCTGGAGATCGCGCGCCGCCACGGCGTGCGCAAGATCATCAAGTCGAAGTCGATGGTGTCGGAGGAGTCGGGCCTCGACCATGCGATCGAGGCCGCGGGCCTCACGGTCGTCGAGACCGACCTCGGCGAATACATCCTGCAGATCAACAATTACGAGCCGCCGTCGCACATCATCGGCCCGGCGCTGCACAAGTCGCGCGAGGAAGTGTCCGACCTCTTTGCCGCACGCCACGGCACGCCGCGCAAGGACGCGATCGACGAGCTGTGCCTCGAGGCGCGCGGCGTGTTGCGCGAGCACTACCTCGCCGCCGACATGGGCATCTCCGGCGGCAATTTCTTCGTCGCCGAAACCGGCTCCGTCGTGCTCGTGACGAACGAGGGCAACGCAACGCTCACGACGACGCTGCCGAAGGTGCACGTCGCGATCTCGGGCATCGAGAAGATCGTGCCGACGCTCGACGACGTGGCAACGCTGATGCGCCTGCTGCCGCGCTCGGCCACCGGGCAGTCCGTGTCGAACTACGTCGATATCCTGACCGGAATCAAGGGAGCGGACGAGTTCCATGGCGCCGAGCACATGTATTTCATCGTCGTCGACAGCGGCCGCAGCGCGGTGCTCGGCAGCGACGTACGCCAGGCGTTGCGCTGCATCCGCTGCGGCGCGTGCATGAACCACTGCCCGGTTTACCAGAACGTCGGTGGCCACGCGTACGGCTGGGTGTATCCCGGACCGATCGGCAGCGTGCTGACGCCGATGTACGTGGGCCTCGAGAAGGCGCTCGACCTGCCGTATGCGTCGACGATGTGCAACCAGTGCGGTGTCGTGTGCCCGGTCAAGATTCCGCTGCCCGACCTGCAGCGCAAGCTCCGCGAAAAGGAATTCGAGCGCAACCTGCGACCGTGGCACGAGCGGTTCGGACTGAAGGCGTGGGGATGGCTTGCCGCTCATCCGGCGCTCTACGGGTTCGTTTCGCGCATCGGCGTGCGGCTCCTCCACGCGCTCGGCGATCGCAACGGCATGATCCACCGCTTGCCGCTCGGCGGCGGCTGGACCGACGAGCGCGACATGCCCGCGCCGGCGGGACGCACGTTCCGCGAGCTCTACAACGCAAGCGTTGCCGGGCGCGCGGCAAGGTAACGGAAGGAATCATCGGATGAATGCGCCACACCCGCCGCATGTCGCAGTCCCGCATCTGTCGCGCCGGGGCGATTCGCTCGGCACCGAGAACGCGTTCGTCGTGCTCGCCGAGGTCAACGAGCTCGCCCGCGGCGGCAGGGACATCGTCTCGTTCTGCATCGGACAACCCGACTTTCCCACGCCGCGCAACATCCAGGATGCGGCCATCGCCGCCATTCGCGACGGCAGGCACGGCTACACGCCGTCGGCCGGCATCGACGAACTGCGCGCCGCCGCGGCGCGCGATCTCGGCGGCCGGCGCGGCATCGACGTGCGCCCCGAAGACGTCGTGGTCGGCGCCGGCGCCAAGCCGTTCATCGCGTACACGATCGCGTCGGTCACCGATTACGGCGTCGGCGACGAGGTCATCTATCCGGTGCCGGGCTTTCCGATCTACGAGTCGCAGATTGTCGCCAACGGCGCGGTGCCGGTGCCGATCTTCCTGCGCGAGGCGCGCGATTTCGCCTTCGATCCGGCCGAGCTCGAGGCGAAGATCACGCCGAAGACGCGGCTTCTGATTCTCAATTCGCCGCAGAACCCGACCGGGGGCATCCTTTCAGCGGCCGACCTCGACGCGATCTCGGAGATCCTCGTCCGGCATCCGCAGATATGGGTGTTCGCCGACGAGATCTATTCGCGGCTCGTCTACGAAGGCCGCTTCGACAGTCTCGCGAGCCGCGACGCGATGCAGGCGCGCACGATCATCTGCGATGGCGCGTCGAAGACCTGGGCAATGACCGGATGGCGTCTCGGCTATGTTGCCAATCGCGCGCTCGCGCCGACGTTCACGCGCTGGATCACCAACACCGAGTCGTGCGCCTCGCAGATCTCGCAATGGGCCGGCGTCGAAGCCATCGACGGACCGCAGGATTCGGTGGTCGAGATGCACGCGCGCTTTCGCGAACGCCGCGATCTCATCGTGCGCCTGCTGAACGAGGTTCCCGGCGTCGCTTGCAGGACGCCCGGCGGCGCGTTCTACGCGTGGCCGAACGTCACCGAAGCGTGCAAGCGCGTGAAGGCCGCCGATTCGGAAGCGTTTCGCAAGCGCCTGCTGCACGACGCGGGGATCGCGGTGCTCGCCGACATCCACTTCGGCCGCCGCGTCCCGGGCGATGGGCAGCACATACGCTTTTCGTACGCGGCATCGAGCAAGGCGATCGAAGAGGGCATCGCGCGGCTGGACGCGTTCGTGCGCAAGCACACGGTGTAGCGCGATGGGGATCGACGACAACCAGGTGTCGCGCGAAGCGGTGCTCGCACGCGTGCGCGCCGCGCTGCGGCGCGACGGCCCGGACGACGAGGCGAGGGCGGCCGCGCACGCCTATCTTGCCGCGCGCCGGCAGGGTCCGCGACCGGCGCTGCCCGTCGATCTCGTCCGGCGCTTTCTCGATCGTGCCGCCGACATGTCGAGCACGACCGAGCGCATCGATGCGATCGAGGCGGTGCCGGCGGCCGTGGCGCGCTACGCCGCGAGCGTTGGCGTGGCGGAAGCCGGCGCCGTGTGCTGGCCCGAGCTTGCATCGCTCGACTGGCGAGCTGCCGGTGTCGCCGTTGACGTGCGCCCGACCGTCGGAGACGATGCGCTGGGTATCACCGGCTGTTTTTGCGCGATCGCCGAGACCGGCACGCTGGTATTCGCAAGCAGCGCAGATTCCCCTTCCGCAACGTTCCTGTTGCCCGAGACGCACGTTGCGGTCGTGCATGCCGCGCAGGTCGTGGCGGGAATGGAGGACGCGTTCGCGCGGTTGCGCGAGGAACGAACGGAAATGCCGCGTGCGCTGAACCTCGTGTCGGGACCCTCGCGCACCGGCGACATCGAGCAGACGATCGTGCTCGGCGCGCATGGACCGCGCCGCGTGCATATCGTGGTGGTCGGCTGATCGCTAATCGGCGAATTCGCGCATCACCGTCTCGATCGCCGCGCGATCGGACAGGAACGCATCGACGCACGTCGGATCGAAATGCTTGCCGCGCTGTGACCTGAGGAACTCGATTGCGTCGTCGGTCGACCAGGCGTGCTTGTACGGACGTTCGGACACGAGCGCGTCGAACACGTCGGCCACGGCAACGATGCGCCCGACAAGCGGGATGTCCTCGCCGTGCAGCCCGTTCGGATAACCGGAGCCGTCGAACTTCTCGTGATGGCCGAGGGCGATGATCGCGCCCATCGACAGGTATTTCGACGGGCTGCCCTTCAGGATGTCGTAACCCATCCGCGGGTGCTCGCGCATGACCTGCGTCTCCGGCGGCGTGAGCGGACCTTCCTTCAGCAGCACCGAATCGGGAATGCCGATCTTGCCGATGTCGTGCATCGGCGCGGCCACTTCGAGCACATGCACCGTCTCGGTTCCCAGACCGAGGTGCTGGCCGATCAGCGCCGAATGCCTCGCCATGCGCGTCAGGTGATTGCCGGTGGTCTTGTCGCGGAACTCGCCTGCCTTCGCGAGCTTGGACAGCGTCTCGAGCTCGCGCTCGTGGATCTCGGCGACCGATTTGTCCACCTGGTATTGCAATACGCGGGCCTGGTCGGACAGCACGATCTTGTGCCGGCGCAGCTCGAGAAGGTTCGCGCAACGCGCGCGCGTCTCGTGATCGTCGAGCGGCTTGATCAGGAAGTCGGTGGCGCCGGCCTCGAGTGCGTCGTAGCGGATCTTGCGGTCGTCGACGACGGTGATCACGACGATCGGCACGTCGACGCAGTGCGGCAGCGCACGCAGTTGCTTGACGAGCTCGATGCCGTCGAACTCGGGCAGCTTGTAATCGGTGAGGACGATGTCGACGCGATTGTTGCGCGCGAATTCGAGCGCGCGCGACGGCGTGTCGAACAGCTCGAGATTGAGCTTGCCGTCGATCTGGCGGACGATTTCGGCGAGCAGCAGCCTGCTCGAGAACAGATCGTCGACGATCAGCACCGTGTTGCGCTGTGCACGCGCGAACGCGAGCTCGGAGACAACGCCGGTGGCGGGTGCGGGACGTGCCAGAACGGCCGACATGGATATCCTTTGCATTGGCGTCCAGCACATTATGGGACGCAACGGCGACTGCGCGAAGCAAAAGCAAGAACGGTGCCCGCACTGTTTCCGCAAGGTTACCCGACCTTGGAGTCAGGCGAAAGCCGGGAAGCGCTCCAGATTGGCTGTCGAATCAGCGATTTCGCGCGGCACGCTGTGCCGGGGACGGAGCGGGACACGAGCGCGCACGCTCCGGGCGTGCCGCCTCGCGTAGCGGAAGTGACGCCGGCTTTCGCCGGGCCGTACGAATCCCGCGACGGTGGGGCGACCGTCGCATTATGCACTATAATGCATATCGCGTTGCTGCGGCAACGCGTCGCTCAAGCGGCGGTTACTGCGTCAGCGCCACCGCCAGCGGTATCCAGAACGCAAGGACCGAAACGAGCGTCGCGCAGGCGATGCCCCGTATCGCGTCCAGTGCATCGTCGGCGCTCGTCGTCCGATGCCAGTCGAAGCGCGACATCCGAACCGGGAATCCAAGCGTGTGTCCCATGATCACCTCGCAACGAGGTCAGGTGTCTTCAGCCTGCCGCGGCCGGCGATCGTGCGCCATCCGCACCCGGCCGTTTCTGCTGTAGGACGCGGCAGTGCTTGGGGTTGTACGGGCCGGCAATCGGGTGTAGGTGGCCTCTTACCGGCCGCGTGCCTCGCCGCAGGTGACAGACACAACGTGGCGAATTCGACCGCAAGGCACGGAGTGCGCACCGGTGATGGGAATCCTACGATGGAGCCTCGATAATGCAATGAGCGAGGAATCCACGATGACCCTGCAGTCAATCAACGACACCGCGGCGGCGCGCACGCAAAGCGACCCTCGCTGGGCCGCCATCGTCGCACGCGATCCCCACGCCGACGGCAGGTTTTACTATTCGGTCCGGACCACCGGCGTCTACTGCCGCCCGTCGTGCGCCGCACGACGAGCGAAGCCCGAGAACGTCGCCTTCCATGCGAGCACGCAAGACGCGGAGCGCGCCGGCTTCCGGCCATGCAAGCGCTGCCGTCCCGATCGGCTGTCGCCGTCGCAGGCGCAGGCGACGCTCGTGGCGACGCTTTGCCGGTTCATCGAATCGGCCGATCACGTCCCGACGCTCGCGGAGCTTGCGACACGCGCGGGATTGAGCGCGCATCACCTGCATCGCACGTTTCGCGCGATCACCGGCGTGACGCCGCGAGCCTATGCAGCTGCGCATCGCGCGCGCCGGATGCGCGATGCCCTGACAACGCAGGCGACGGTGACGGATGCGATCTACGACGCGGGGTACGGCTCGAATGGACGTTTCTACGATGAATCGAACGAGGTGCTCGGCATGACGCCGACGCGCTATCGGGCGGGAGGCGCCGGGACGCGCATCCGCTTTGCGGTGGGCGAATGTTCGCTGGGATCGATCCTGGTCGCGCAAAGCGAGCGTGGCGTGTGCGCGATCTTCCTCGGCGACGATCCCGATCGCCTGGCGCGCGATCTCCAGGATCGATTCCCGAATGCGCAGCTCGAAGGCGGCGATGCGGCGTTCGAAGGCCTCGTCGCGAAGGTGGTCGGGTTCGTCGAAGCGCCCGCCACGACGCTCGATCTGCCGCTCGATGTGCGCGGCACCGCGTTCCAGCAGCGCGTATGGCAGGCGATGCGCGACATCGCGCCGGGCGAGACGGCAAGCTACAGCGAGCTCGCGCGGCGAATCGGTGCGCCGAAATCGACGCGCGCCGTGGCGGCGGCGTGCGCCGCCAATGTCCTCGCCGTCGCGATCCCCTGCCACCGGGTGGTTCGCAGCGACGGTGGGCTGTCCGGGTATCGCTGGGGCGTCGAGCGCAAGCGCGCGCTGATCGCGCGCGAGGCGCGCAAATGATCGCCGCGTCGGCGTGAACGCGCGCGCGGACGACGCGGCGGTTCGTGCCGCCGCGAGCGGCATCGAGCCGCGCCTCGCCGCGGTGGACTGGGCGCGCGCGGCGATCGAGCTCGACGCGCAGGGCAGCGCGGTCGTCGAGGGTCTGCTGACGCGCGACGAGTGCGCGTCAATCGCGGCGCTTTATGCCGGCGACACGCCGTTTCGCAGCCGCGTGGTGATGGCCCGGCATGGCTTCGGTCGCGGCGAGTACAAGTACTTCGCCTATCCGTTGCCCGGCGTGGTCGCGAACCTGCGCACGGCGCTCTACCCGCGGCTCGCGCCGATTGCCAATCGATGGCACGAGGCGATGCGCCTCGACGCGCGCTTTCCCGCGCGGCACGATCACTTCCTGGCGCGTTGTCACGCGGCCGGGCAGCGCCGGCCGACGCCGCTGCTGCTGCAATATGGCGCGGACGATTACAACTGCCTGCATCAGGACCTCTACGGCGCGCACGTCTTTCCATTGCAGGTCACGATCCTGTTGTCGGAGCCGGGCCGCGATTTCGAAGGCGGGGAGTTCGTCATGACCGAGCAGCGCCCACGCATGCAGTCGCGCCCGCACGTCGTGCCGTTGCGCCAGGGAGATGCGGTTGTTTTCGCCGTGCATCAGCGTCCGACATGCGGCGTCCGGGGCTTTTATCGCGTCAACATGCGCCATGGCGTCAGCCGCGTCCGTGCAGGACGTCGCCATACGCTCGGCATCATCTTCCACGACGCGACGTGACCACGCGCGAGCTGTTCGACGTTGCCGAAGGCGGCGCGGCGAAGCTGGAATGGCTCGCGCCGGGAGCGGCGCTGCTGCGCGGCTTCGCGCGGCCGTTCGAGGATGCGCTGATCGGCGCGCTGAACGACGTCGTTGCATCGGCACCACTTCGCCACATGATGACGCCCGGCGGATTCCGCATGTCGGTCGCGATGACCAACTGCGGCTCGCTCGGCTGGGTGTCGCGCGCTGCGGGCTATCGGTACGATGCGCGGGATCCGGAGAGCGGAAAGCCGTGGCCCGCGATGCCTTCCGCGTTCCTGAAGCTGGCAGAGGACGCCGCTGCACGCGCGGGATTCGCCGCCTTCGTCCCCGACGCCTGCCTCGTCAACCGCTACGAGCCCGGCGCGCGGCTCACGCTGCACCAGGACCGCAACGAGCGCGATTTCGCAGCGCCCATCGTGTCGGTATCGCTGGGTCTGCCCGCCGTCTTTCTTTTCGGCGGCCAGAAGCGCTCGGACCGCGCGATCCGTGTCCAACTGCGTCACGGCGACACGGTCGTGTGGGGCGGACCTGCACGGCTTCGCTATCACGGCATCGCGGCACTCAAGGCCGGCGACCATGAGCGTCTGGGTGCGCAGCGAATCAACCTGACGCTGCGCAAGGCCGGGTAGGCACGCAGGCGATCAGAGCGGCTTCAGTTCCACTTTCCGGAACTTGACGATGCCGGCCGCCCATTGCAGTCCGATGTTGCCGCGCAAGGCGTTCGCCTTGTCGGTCTGGCCCGTCTGTACCCCGTTCATCACGACGACGATGCGCGGACCTCGCGCAGTGATCTCGTACGTGTTCCATCGGCCGCCCGCCTTCGGCATGTTCACGATCGGCGACAGATGCGTGATCGCGCCGGTGCCATAGGTCGGGTCCGGCCGCTGGTCGAAGATATTCGCTTCGGTGCAGTTCGTGTCCTTGATGTCGGCGAGGTCGGGACAGCGCATGTAGATGCCGGAATTGGCATCGTCGCTCACCCAGAATTCGGCGCGCAGCATGAAGTCGCCGTAAGCCTGCCTGGTCATCAGGAAGCTGCTCTTTCCCTTTTCCCCCGTATCGGCCTGCGCAACGCCGTCGACGATGCGCCAGTTCGCGTCACCGATTCGATCCCAGTTCTCGGTGAAGCCGTTCGGGCCGTCGAGCAGCGTGATCCATCCGCTTGCCGGGGACTGCGCCGGCATGTCGGCACAGCCTGCGACGATGACGATGACGAGCGCGATGAAACCCAGGGAAACTCGCTTCATGGAAAGCCTCCCGAACGAAGACACGCGGCGGCAGGATGCGACACGGCGGGCGCGGCGTCAAGGGCACCGAAACAGCTTTGTCTGCAGGCGTGGGTCGACGTGATCGTCGAACGGCGGCGCCATTTGCTAAGGTGTCGGCCGGCCTCGACTGCACACCTTTGGATAACGTCACTCATACGCTGATCGGCGCGCTCCTCGGCGAGTCCGCCGCCCGCTTCGCGCCCATTCCGGCGAACGATCGCGAGGCCAGGTTGCGGCGCCGGCTGTTCCTGGCGGTCACGATCGTCGGCAGCAACTTCCCCGATGCCGATCTGCTGTTCACGCTCGGCTCCGACGGCAAGCTCGCCTATCTGCTCGAGCATCGCGGGCACACGCACACGGTGCTCGGCGCGTTGCTGATCGCGCTTGCCATGCTCGGTGGCTGCGTGCTTTGGCAGCGCTGGCGAGGTGTCGCGCTGTCGACCCGCGACCGCCGGTGGCTGGTGGCCCTCGCGCTGCTCGCGCCGCTGCTTCACATTGCCATGGATGCGTTGAACACGTACGGCGTGCACCCGTGGTGGCCCTTCGACAATCGCTGGTTCTACGGCGACGCGGTATTCATCGTGGAGCCGCTGTACTGGGCGGCGGCCGCACCGCTCGTGTTCCTGTTTTCGAGCTACGCGGCGCGCGGATTCGTCGTGCTCGCACTGCTTGCGGGACTGTATCTTGCGTTCGTGACCGGCATGGTTGCATCCGGATCGATCGCATTCTATTGCCTGCTCGTCGCGGCGATGCTTGCGCTCGGTCGCTACGCGGCACCCGCGGTCGCACTCTCCGCCGCGATCGGCGTGTGCCTTCTCACGACAGCGGTGTTCGCGCTGATGAGTCGGGAAGCGGTCGGTCGCATCGACGGCTATGCGGCGCAACACCTGCGCGCCCGCACGATCGTCGATCGTGTGCTGACGCCGCTGCCGATGAATCCGTTCTGCTGGGAACTGATCCTGATCGAAAGCAGCGAGCGCGATTACGTACTGCGCCGGGCGATCGTATCGTTGGCGCCGCCGGCGATGGCATCGCTGCAATGCCCGATGCGCAGCATGAACCGTGCGATCACCGCGCCGCTGCGGCCGGTCGACGCACCGGATACGCCATATGTCCATTGGCACGGCCAGATCGTGCTGTCTCGCGCAGCGCTGCGCGACCTCGCGCGGACATCGTGCGAAGCGGCCGCACTGCTGCGCTTCGCACGCGCACCCTGGTACGCCGGGCGTGGCGACGAGCGGGTGATCGGCGACCTGCGCTACGATCGCGAGCCTGCGCTCGGGTTTGCGGAGATCGATCTCGCGCATCCGGGGCGATGCCCCGGCTACGTGCCGCCGTGGGTGCCGCCGCGAAGCGATCTATTGCGTTGATGCAACGGCGGTCACGCCGTGCGCTGCGACCGGTACCAGTCGAGGATTTGCGCCCCCGTCCACATGACCACGCCCTCGTGCCCGAGGATGTGGTCGTACAGCGCTTCGAGATACCGGATTCGATGCGGCACACCGGTCAAATACGGATGGATCGAGATGGCCATCACCCGCGCCGACGTTGCGCCGTCCAGATACAGCCGGTCGAACTGATCGCGGCCGCGACGCAGGATCTCGTCGGAGGGTTGCTGCTGCACCGCGCTCATCACGACGTCGTTGATCTCGACGGTGTAGGGGATCGAGACGATTTCGCCTGACCGGGTGCCGATCGGCACCGGCTGCTCGTCGAGCACCCAGTCGGCGACATACTCGATACCGGCTTCGGCAAGCAGATCGATGGTGTCGTCGGTCTCGGTCAAGCCCGGACTTTCCCAGCCGCGCGGCGGCTTGCCGGTCAGGTCGGCGATCGCGCGCATCGTGGCGCCGATGGCTTCGCGCTGGTCGTCGACCTTGTGCATCGGCTTCTGCACGAAGCCGTGCCCCATGAACTCCCAGCCCGCGTCGTGCGCCGCGAGGCACGCTTCACGATAAACGGTGCATGCACTGCCGTTCACCGCGAACGTCGCCCTCAGGCCGCGGTTCGAAAGTGTCTCGAGGAAGCGCCAGAAGCCGACGCGCATGCCGTATTCGTGCCACGCCCAGTTCGGCACGTCGGGAAGCAGCGGCTGGCCCATCGGTGGCGGAAGAATCGCGCGCGGCATCGGCCCGGCCGGATTCCAGGTCTCCACGTTGACGATGGTCCACACCGCCACGCGCGCATCGTTCGGCAGCCGCAATGCGCGCCGCCGGGTGATGGCCTCGTACGGGATACGGGCACGGATGCTCGCGCCGATTTCACCGCTCGTCATGGTGTCTCCTGTCGTGGTGCGTCGTGGGTGCGGCCCCGTGCTCTCACGCGTGCTCTCCGAGCAACCGCAATGCGGTGCGAAAGCCGAGATCGTCGCGCTCGCCGGCGGTCAGCCGCGGAATGGCGTTGATCGTTTCCACCGGCGTTTCGTCGCCCATGTCGAACGGCGAGTCGGTGCCGATGCAAACGTGATCGGCGCCGACCACATCGAGCAGGTAGCGCAAGGCGAGGGGATCGAACACGAGGCTGTCGAAGTACAGGCGGCGCAGCAGCGCGTCGGGCGGTGAAAGCGATTGCGCGCGGGCTTCCGCCCGCACCCGATGTCCGTGCACCAGACGGCCGATCTGGTACGGCGTGAATCCCCCGCCGTGCGCGAGGCACAGCTTCAATTCGTCGAGCTCGTCGAGCGCCCCGCTGAACATGAGGTTGGCGAGCATGATCGTCGTGTCGAGCGGGTTGCCGATCAGGTTCGTCAGGTAATAGCACCCGAGTCCGCTCTTCGCACCGACATAGTACGGGTGCGCAAAGACGAAGACGCCAAGCTCCTGCGCCCGGCGCAGGACAGGGCGGAATCGCGGCTCGGCGAGTTGCAGGCCTTCCACCGACGTCCCGATCTCGATCGCCTTGAAGCCATAGTCGCGAACCACGCGCTCCATCTCGGCGATTGCGGCGTCGGGGTGCTGAAGGGGAAGGGTCGCCATGCCGCGCAGCCGGCTCGGCTTCGCAGCCACCATGTCGGCGACGCCGTCGTTGACGAGACGCGCGACCTTCTCGGCGAGACCCACGTCCGCCCAGTAATAGAACATCGGCGGAGCAGGCGAGATCACCGAGATGTCGATCCCCTTGCGGTCCATCGACGCGAGTTTCGCTTCCGCGTCGTGAAACTCGGCGAAGACCGGATAGACGTACCCCTGCTCGTGGACGATGCGCCGCGCGTGTACGTCGCCTTCGACGCGCGCAGCGAACTCGCCGGGCGAGCGCGCGATCGCGTCGATCATCCGTGCGGGAATCGCGTGACTGTGGACGTCGACTCTCATGCCCTGGCGAATGCAAGCGGACGCATGCTCAGCGTCGGCAGCCGACGAGGTCGATTTCGACGCGACAACCGGGCACGAGCAGCCCGCTCACCTGCAGCGTCGTGCGCGGCGGCGGGGACGGGAAGAATTCCTTCCATACCTGGTCGAAGTAATGGAAATCGGCGAGGTCGGTCAGGAACACCTGCGACTTCACGACGTCGTCCAGCGAGCAGCGGGCGGCCTCGAACACGCGCCGCAGATTGCCGAGAATGTACCGCGTCTGCTTCTGGATGTCCGAGCCGTAGTACGGAAACGCCGGGTCCTGCCTTGCCTCGTGGGCCACGCCGGTGGTCTCGTTCGACGCCAACTGCCCCGCCGCGTAGAGCATGTCGCCGACGAGCACGCCGTGGCAACCGTGCGCCATCGGCGCCGGTACGTCCTTCGCCGCAATGACCTTGCGTGGTACGCGCGCGTGCACCGCCGTCAGGTCGATTTCGATCCGGCATCCGGGCACGAGCAGCGCGCCGATCTGGATCGTCGTGCGCGGCGGCGGCGACGGGAAGAATTCGCGCCACACACGATCGAAGTGCACGAAGTCGTCGAGATCGGTGAGGAAGATCTGCGCCTTGACGGTGTCAGCGAATTCGCAGCCCGCCGCTTCGTACACCGAGCGGATGTTCGACAGCACGTAGCGCGTCTGCCGCTCGATGTCCGACCCGTAATAGGGGAACGCCGGTTCGCGGCGTGCTTCGGGGGGCACACCGGTGCGGTAGTCGGACGCGATCTGTCCCGCCGCATAGAGCGTGTCATCGACGAGCACGCCCTGGCAGTAATGCGCCATCGGTGTCGGCGTCGATGCACCGCGGATCACGCGCCGTCCGACGCCGGGTTTCACGCCGGTGAGGTCGATCTCGACGCGGCAGCCGGGAACGAGCAGTCCGCTCACCTGCACCGTGGTGCGCGGCGGCGGTGACGGGAAGAACTCCTTCCACACCTGGTCGAAGTAGTAGAAATCGTTCAGGTCCGTCATGAACACCTGCGACTTCACGACGTCCTGCAAGCCGCCACCCGCCGCCTCGAACACGCCACGCAGGTTCTGCAGGATGTAGCGCGCCTGCTTCTGGATGTTCGACCCGTAATAGGGGAACGCCGGATCCTGTCGTGCTTCGGGAGCGACACCGGTCTTGTAGTCGGACGCGATCTGCCCGGCCGCGAAGATCGTCGGACCGGCGACCACGCCCTGGCAGTAATGCGCCATCGGCACCGGAGCTTCCGGTGTCGTTATCACTTCACGCTTCATCGTGCTTCCTCCTATCCTCCGAGATACGCCCGGTGAACCTCGGGGTTTTCGATCATCGCCTTCGCGGGTCCCGATAGCGTCACGCGGCCCGTTTCGAGCACGTACGCACGATCGGCCAGGCGCAATGCGAGCGATGCATTCTGCTCGACCAGCAGCACGGTGCTCCCGCGCTCGCGGATGTCGGCGATCATCTTGCCGATCGTCTCCACCATGATCGGCGCGAGTCCGAGCGACGGCTCGTCGAACAGGACGAGCGACGGCCGCGACATCAGCGCACGGCCGATCGCGAGCATCTGCTGCTGGCCGCCGGAAAGCGTACCGGCGAGCTGCTGGCGGCGCTCCTTCAGCACCGGGAACGTGTCGAAGATGCGCTGCATGTCGGCGCCGACATCGCTGTCGCTGCGAATGAACGCGCCAAGCTCGAGGTGCTCCTGCACGCTCATCTGCGGCCAGATCTTGCGTTCCTCGGGACAATGCGCGATGCCGAGGCGCACGATCGCGTCGGAGTCGGTCGCCTGGATGGCCTTGCCACGGAACGCGATGACGCCGCTCGTAGGCCTGAGGAGGCCCGAGATGGTCCGCAGCACCGTCGTCTTGCCTGCGCCGTTCGCGCCGATCAGCGCCACGAGCTCGCCTTCGTCGACGGTGAGCGAGACGGCGTCGAGGACGCGCGTGTTTCCGCGGTGCAGCGTGACGTTATCGAGCGCGAGCATCGGCAGGTTGCGGCACACCGAGGTACGCCTCGATGACGCGCGGATCGTTGCGCACGTCCGCGGGTGCGCCTTCGGCGATCTTCTCGCCGTAATTGATCACGATCACGCGATCGGAGATCGACATGACCACGTGCATGTTGTGCTCGACCAGGACAATCGCGAGGCCGCGTGCGCGGAGCTCGACGACCAGCCGCATGATGTGTGCGGCCTCCTCGTGATTCATTCCGGACGCCGGCTCGTCGAGCAGCAGCACGGCCGGATCGGCTGTCAGTGCCTGCGCGATCTCGAGCAGGCGTTGATCACCGTAGGAGAGCTGCCCGGCAGACAGGCCGGCCTTGCCGTCCAGACCGACGATTGCGAGCGCCTCGCGTGCGCGCGCCGCCGGGTCGGGATCGTTTCGCGCGAGGGCGCCTGCGGCGACGCCGTCGACCAACGGGAGCTCGCCGAAGACCTCGGTTTTCTGGAACGTGCGCACGACGCCGAGTTGCGCGATGCGAAAGGGTGCGAGGCGCTCGATGGCCCGATCACGGAATACGACGCTTCCCGTGGTTGGCCGCACGCGACCGGTGATCACGTTGAAAAGCGTCGTCTTCCCCGCCCCGTTGGGGCCGATCACGCTCAGCACTTCACCGCGGGCGACGGCGAGATCGACGCCCTTCAGCGCGAGCAGGCCGCCGAAGCGCACGCTGAGCCCGCGGCCCTCAAGGAGCGCGGGCATTGCGCGGGCGCCCTTGGCGCGCCAGAAGATGGGTGACCAGCGGAAACACGATGCCCTTCGGCATGTACAGTGTCGCGACGATCAGGATCGTGGCGAACACGATCATCCGCCAGTGTGCAGCCTCGCGCAGAAGCTCGGGCAGGAACGTGAAGATGACCGCGCCGAGCGCGGGTCCGGCGAGCGTGCCCTTGCCGCCGAGAATGACCATGATCAACATGATCGTCACGTAGGAAAAATTGAAGAGGTCCGGGCTCACGAATCCCACGTAATGCGCGTACAGGCTGCCCGCCGCGCCGGCGAGCGCCGCGCCGACGGCGAACGCGATCATCGAATAGCGAAACGCCGAGATGCCGAGCGATTCGGCCAGCGGCTCGTTTTCGCGGATCAGCACGAACTTGCGGCCGATCGACGAGCGCACGATCACGCGGCACAGCACGAACGCCGCGATCGCCGCAATCAGCACCACGTAGTAGAAGCGCGACTTCGACGCGATGTCGATGCTGCCCACGCCGGGGATGTCGAGGGCCGGAATCGTCAGCCCGGGGAGCCCCATGAACCCGCGCGTCATGTCGACCCAGTTCGTCGCGACGAGCCGCATCAACTCGGCGAAGACCACCGTGATGATGATGAAGCGGTGCCCGCGGGTCCTGAGGATCACCGAGCCGAGCGCAAGGGCCACGACGCCCGCGACGAGGGCAGCCGCGGGCAACCCGAGCCACATCGACCACTTGAGGCGAACGAAGAGCAACGCCGACGTGTACGCGCCCATCGCGAAGAACGCCGCGTGGGCCAGCGAGAGTTGCCCGACGTAGCCGACGATGAGGTCGAGGCCGAGCACCGCCACGACGAACACGCCCGACACGATGAAGAGGTGCAGGTAATACTCGTCGTGCACGACGAGCGGCACCGCGCAAAGGGCGACGAGGACGACGGTCGTCGCCACGCGGTACGACGCGGGTTCAGGCACGCTTGAAGAGGCCTTCGGGCCGGAACAGCAGGACGAGGATCACCGCGAAAAAGCCGATCGCGTCCTTCCACCCGCTCGGCATGTAACCCGCGCCGAGCGCCTCGGCGAGGCCGAGCACGAGGCCGCCGACGATCGCGCCGACGAAGCTGCCCATGCCGCCGAGGATCACGACGATGAACGCCTTGAGGGTCACGATGCCACCGGTGGCGGGCTCGACCGGAATGAAGCCGCCGAGAACCGCACCGGCGGCCGCGGCGAGCGCCGCACCGAACGCGAAGGCGTAGGCGTAGATGCGGTCGATGCGAATGCCGACGAGTGCCGCGGCCTCCTTGTTCTGGAACGTCGCGCGCATCGCCTTGCCCATGCGCGTGCGCCGGATCAGCACGTGCCCGACGATGATCAGCGCGACGGTGACGCCCATGCAGAAAACGTACAGCGGCGTCGTGTAAACACCGAGGAAGCTCAGCGGTTTCGTCGCAAAGGGCGTCGGTATGGACTGGGGCTGCGGCCCCCAAAGCAGCAGCGCGAAATTCTCGAGGAAGATCGAGAGCCCGATCGTGACGAGCGTCGTCGTCATCATCGGCGCTTCGCGCAACCGCCGGAAGATCGCGTGCTGGAGGACGAGCGCGAGTGCCACGACCACCACGACGGCGAGCGGAAGCGCCGCGAAGTAATTGAGGCCGATCAGGCTCACGAGGTAGAAGGCGACGAAGCCCCCGAGCATGTAGAACTCGCCGTGTGCGAAGTTCGCGATGTTCATCACGCCGAAGATCATCGTGAGGCCCATCGCGATCAACGCGTACGCGCAACCGATCAGGACCCCGTTCAGCAGATGCTGGGCGAGGATGGTGATCGACGGCGACATGCGGGGCGCGGTCCGATCGGCCGCTGCGCTACGGCTTGGCGATCTGCGCCGTCTCCACCACTTCCGGCACGCCGTTCTTCACGTGCGCGAGGTACACCGTTTGTCCGTACGCCTGGTGCTTCGCATCGAACCGGATGTTGCCGACGATACCGTTGTAGTCGGTTTTTTCGAGCGCGTCGCGAATCTTTTCGGGATCGGCCGCCCCGGCGCGACGAATCGCGTCGACCATGATGGAGATCGCGTTGTGGGCCGCTCCCGCGAATTTCGACGGGTTCTCCTTGAGCTTCGCCTGGAACGCCTTCACGAAAGCCTCGTTGATCGGCGACTTGATCGTGTAGACGTACTCGACCAGGCCGTACACGTCTTCCGAGGCAGGCCCGGCGAGCTTGATGTAGCTGTCGCTCGTCCATGCGCCTTCGCCGATCAGCGGGACGCTGATACCGAGCTCGCGAATCTGCTTGCTGAGTGCGACGGCCTGCTGCGTATTCGCGGCCAGCACGATCGCGTCGGGATTGGCCGCCTTGACCTTCGTGATCTGCGACAGGAACTGCAGGTCGCTCTGCTGGAAGAATTCGGTCGCGACGACCTGGCCGCCCGCATTCTCGATCGTCTTCGGATACGAGGCCGCCATCGAACGGCCCCAGTCATCGTTCAATACCAGGAACGCGAAGCGCTTCGCCTTGACGGCCTTCGGCAGCACGCCGCCGAACGCATTGCCGAGCATCGGCGTCGTGGCCACCGCGCGGAAGAAGTAGGGATTGCCCTGTTCCGTCAATTGCGCGGCCGTCGAGATGCCGGTGATCAGCGGCACCTTGTGCTTCTTCGCCACTTCCATCACGGCGGCCGTCGACGTGCTGCAGAAGGCGCCGAGCAGGGCCACGACCTTGTCGCGCACCACCAGCTTCTCGGCGGCATTCACCGACTGCGCCGGATTGCATGCGCCATCCTCGACGACGAGCTCGATCTTCCTGCCGAGCACACCGCCCTTGGCGTTCATGTCGTCGACGAGCATCTTGACGGTGTTCACATAGATGTTGCCGTCGTAGGCGACCGGGCCGGTCGTCGGCTGCACGACGCCGATGCGGACGCTTTCCTGGGCAGCGGCATAGGGCGCGAGCGCGAGCGAGACGGCAACGGCCAGTACGAGCCTCAGCGTTTGCATGAACAGTTCCCCTTCGTGGTTGTCGGGCGCGGACGATAATATACGTGAATAGGCGAATCGTATATCAAGCGGAGCCGGGCGTTCCTGCCGGGTGCCGCGAACGTCGCGGATGCGCGTGACGAGGCACCGCGCATCCGCTACCGTGCGTTTTCGCGGCCGATACCGCGCATCGCCGTCGCCATCGATACGACGTCGTCGCGCAGCGTATCGAGATGACCTCGCATCTGCGTGCCGGCCGCCGTCTCGTCCATCGCGAGGATGGCTTTCAGGATGCGCTCGTGCTCGGCCATCGTCTGCGACATGAGGCCGGGATGGAACGTCGCTTCGCGACGATAGGCCTCGAGCCGCTTGCCAAGCTGGATCGTCTGCGACGCGAGGTACTCGTTGTGTGCGGCGGCGTAGATGCGGCCGTGGAAATGCGCGTTCGCGGCGTAGAACGCTTCCGGATCGTCGCGCTTTGCGGCGCTCGCGCATGCATCGTGCGCGGCCGCAAGAAGGTTGCGGTCTGCCGCGCTGTGGCGCCGCGCGGCCAGCGCGGCGCACGCCGCTTCGAGAAACGACATCGCTTCGAACATCTCGGCGAGATCGACCACGCTGCGTTCCGGCACGAACGCGCCGGCATGCGGTCGCAGCTCGATCAGGCCGCGCGACGCGAGATGCTGCAGCGCTTCGCGCACCGGCGTTCGCGACGCGCCGTGCCGCGATGCAAGCCGGTCCTCGTCGAGCTTGGTTCCCGGCACGAGACGACCGGAGACGATATCGTGCTCGACCGCCTGGCGGATGCGGTCGGTCAGCGTCTTGCCCGACGCAGCGCCCGGTCCCGCGCCGTTCGGCGTCGCGCCGCTCGCCTCCGCGGCGCTCGGCTTCGCGGCGCTCGGCTTCGCGGCGCTCTTCCGGCCCGGGCGGGCCGCGTAGTGCGGGCGGTGGTTTTTAGCTTGCATCCGTTCGGTGGTGAGCCGGTGCCTGGCCGCCGATTGTATGCGACACTATCATTTTCGTATACAAGAGGTGCCGGATGGATCTGCGGCTCGCAGGCCAAGGGGTGTTGATCACGGGCGCGTCGAAGGGCATCGGCCTCGCGGCGGCGCGCGCCTTCGCACGGGAGGGCTGCAATCTGCACCTTGCCGCACGCTCGGGCGAAGCGCTGGAGGCAGCGCGCGCCGAGATCGCGAACGAATGCGGGGTGAGCGTCGAGGTGCACGTGATGGACCTGTCGCGTACCGACAACGTGGTCGAGCTCGGCAAGCGCTGCGCCGGCGTGGATGTCCTGGTGAACAACGCGGGCGAGATCCCGTCGGGCCCGATCGACGCGCTGAAGGAGGAAGACTGGCGCCGCGGCTACGACCTCAAGCTCTTCGGTTACATCACGCTGACCCGCGAAATCTACGCCGCGATGAAGGCGCGCGGATCGGGCGTGATCATCAACGACATCGGCAATTCGGGCGAGAACTGGGATGCGAACTACATCGCGGGCAGCACGGCGAACGCCGCGCTGATGGCGTTCACGCGCGCGCTTGGCGGCCAGAGCCTCGATTTCGGCGTGCGCGTCGTCGGCGTCAACCCGGGGCCCGTCGAGACCGAGCGCATGGTCAAGATCAACAAGCGCCGCGCGCTCGACTGGTACGGCGACGAGAGCCGGTGGCAGGAATTGCGCGAAAAATATCCGGGCGGACGCCCGGCAAGCGCGGAAGAGGTGGCCGACCTCATGGTCTACCTCGCGTCGCCCCGCGCGGGTTACATCACCGGCACCATCGTCACCATCGACGGCGGCATTGCCGCGCGCGGCTCGATCATCAAGGAACGCAGCGTCCGAGGATAGTCCCATGAAGCAGTTCGAGATCCGCAACCGCCACTTCGACCGCCTCTTCAATACGCCAGGGCTCATGTGGCTCGGGCAGAACACCAACCACTTTTCCCCGCACCCTGCCGTCGTGGAGGCCATGCACGAAGCGATTGCGCGGGAGGAGTACCACGCGTACGCGCCGCCGGCCGGCTTCGAGGAGCTGCGGGCGCTGATCCTCGAGGATCTCGGCCTGCCCGAGCAGTCGGTGCTGGTCACCGACGGCGCGGTCGAAGCGCTTTACAACGTCTGTCATACCGTCTGCACGCCGGGAAGCCATTTCGTGACGACCGACCCCGGCTGGAAGTGGCCGATCCATTTCGCGCAGGCGGCAGGTGCGACGACCACCGAAATTCCGATCTACAAGCCGGAGAACGGCTACAAGCTGACGGTCGCGCAGCTCGAAGCGGCGATGACCGACAAGACGCGGCTCATTTATCTCGTCGATCCGAACAATCCGCTCGGCACGTGTTACAGCCGCGACGAAATCGAGGCGTTCGCGCGCATCGCGCGCGGTGCCGGTGCGTATTTCATGCACGATTGCACCTATGCGCATTTCGCCGACGACCATACACTCGCGGCGCGCTTCTATCCCGAAGGAACGTTCACGATCTACAGCTTCTCGAAATGGCTCGGCGTTGCGGGGCTTCGCATCGGCGCGGTCGTCGCCGCTCCCGATCTGATCGAGCGCCTTGCCGTCGCCCCGCCGAACAATCTCGGATCCAACGTGATCTCGCAGCGCGCGGCGATCGCAGGCCTGCGAACGAAGCGCGCCTGGTTTCCCGACATCAACCGGCGGCAGCGGCGCAACCAGGCGCAGATCGTGAAGGCCGTTGCGAACGTACCCGGAATGAAGGTCGCCGTGTATCCATCGCAAGCCAACTTCCTCGTCGTCGAGTGCATCGAGGCGGGTATCAAGCCCGAGGCGCTGTGCGACGCCTATCGGGGGGAAAACATCATGATTCGCCAGGGCACGTATCACACGCCGACCTTCGGGCATCGCTTCGTCAAGGTGAGCACCACCGTTCCCGAGGCGTGGGCCGACGCGTTCTGCGAGCGCCTGCCGGCGATGGTCGAGAAGGCGCGCGGCATCACGCAAATGGCGCCGTTGTTCTAGCGAGGGAGACGAGATGAGCTACGCGCGCAGCGAAGACGGTACGCGCCTGTACTACGAAGAGGCAGGCTCGGGCTCGCCGATCGTGTTCGTGCACGAATTCGGCGGCACCTACCGCAGCTGGGAGCCGCAGATGCGCGCGTTTTCGCGCCGGCATCGCTGCATCACGTTTGCGGCACGCGGCTATCCGCCGTCCGACGTGCCGGAAAACGCCGACCGCTATTCGCAGGCGCTTGCCGTGGCGGACATTGTCGCGGTCATGGACGCGGCCGGCGTGGAGCGCGCGCATGTCGTCGGACTGTCGATGGGTGGCTTCGCGGCGTTGCACTTCGGTCTCGAGCACGCCGGCCGGGCGCTGTCGCTGGTCGTCGCGGGCGCCGGATACGGCGCCGAGAAGCAGTTCGAGGCGTACTTTCGTGACGTTTCGCTCGAAGTCGCGCGGCAGTTCGAGGTGCAGGGCAGCGAGCAGTTCGCGAAGACGTATGCGCTCGGGGCGTCGCGCGTGCAGTTCCAGAACAAGGATCCGCGCGGCTGGGCAGAATTCGCGGCTCTGCTGGCGCAGCATTCGGCGCCCGGTGCGGCGAATACGATGCGCGGCGTGCAGGCACGCCGGCCGTCGATCTACGATCTCGAGGACCGGCTGCGCACCATGGCGGTCCCGACGCTGGTGATCGTCGGCGACGAGGACGATCATTGCATCCAGCCGGGCGTATTCATGAAAAGGATGATTCCCGCGTGCGGGCTGCTGATGCTCCCCAAGACCGGACACACGCTGAATCTCGAGGAGCCCGAGCACTTCAACCGCTTCGTCGGTGATTTCGTAGCGCTCGTCGAAGCGGGCCGCTGGCCGCCGCGCGATCCGCGCGCGGTGCCGGCGCAGATCATGAAGACGCAGTGAAGACGCGGTGATACCGCCCGACGCAGTCGACGCCGATCGTCTGTGGGCGCGGCACATGCAGCTCGCGCGGCATGGCGCAACGGCGAGCGGCGGTGTCGATCGACAGGCGTTGTCTGCCGCAGAAATTGCCGCGTGGCGCGAGGTGATCGCGTGGGGCCGCAATGCAGGACTTACTCCATACACCGATGCAGCCGGCAACCTGTTCCTTCGGCTCGAGGGTCGCGACCCGGACGCGGCGCCGGTACTGACCGGGTCGCACCTCGACAGTCAGCCGAGTGGCGGCAAGTTCGACGGCGTGTACGGCGTGCTGGCCGGGCTCGAAGCGGTGCAGGCGCTCCGCGATGCGCATGTCGCGCTGCGCCGGCCGATCGAAGTCGTCGCGTGGATGAACGAGGAGGGATCGCGCTTTGCGCCGGGGATGATGGGATCGGCCGCGTTCACCGGGGCGGCGTCGCTCGAGCGGTTCCTGCCCATCCGCGACGCCGACGGCACGAGCGTCGCCGAAGCGCTCGGCGAGTTGCGCACCGCGTTTCCCGAAGTGGCATCGCGGCCGTTGCGCCGCGACGTTGCGTCGTACGTCGAAGCGCACATCGAGCAGGGGCCCATCCTCGAGCGCGAGGGTTACGTGATCGGCGTGGTGACGGGCATCCAGGGTAAACGCACATTCCGCGTGACCGTCCACGGCGAGGAAGCGCATGCGGGCACCGCGAGCCGCCACGAGCGCAAGGACGCACTGCTCGCCGCGGTGCGCATGATCAACGCGCTCGATTCCGTGATGCAGGCGGGCGGCGACGACGTCAAGTTCACGGTCGGCCGCCTCGACGTGACACCCAACGCGCCGTCGGTGGTTGCGGGCGGTGCGGTCTTTTCGATCGATCTGCGGCACGTCGATTCGTCACGCCTTGCGGCGCTCGGCGATCGCATCGTCCCGGTCTGTACGGCCAACGCAGGCCCTTGCCGCGTCGACGTCGTCGAATTGACGACGGCCATGTCATTGGCGTTTCCCGAGTCGATGAGGGAGCTGATCCGACGCAGCGCCGACGCGCTCGGCATTCCCGCCCGCGATATCCTGTCGTCGGCCGGTCACGACGCGCGCTTTCTGCACGGCATCTGCGCCACCGGCATGATCTTCGTCCCGTGCGCGAACGGCATCAGTCACAACCCGAAGGAATCGGCCAAGCCGGACGATCTGGCGGCGGGGGCGCGTGTGCTGGTGAGCGTGCTGGAGACCCTCGCGAACGCCTGACGCCGCGGTCGGCAACGTTACTGCGCGAGGCAGCACTTCGGCCTCAACGGTTCGGCGGCTATCCGGTGCAGCGTGCCAGCATCCGCCGATAAAGGGCGCCCACGTCGCCGCGTTGTGCGTTCGCAGCCTGCTCGTCGAATTCGGCGTCGGTGACGCTGTGATTGCGCAACGACGATTCGAGGAAAGCGTCGACTTCGCTCGCCTGCGATTCGATTGCGAGCGGCACATCGAGCCCGCGGGCGATCCGATGCACGACGCTGCGCCAGTCGTCGAGCAGATCGGCATAGCGGACATGTACGGCATGCACGCCCGGCGCGGCGACGAACGCCTCGACCGGCTGCATGTAATCCGACCATAGCGCAAGGCCGGGTTTCGTCGGCATGTCGTTGCCGAGCGAGCGCGCGACTTCGAGCGGATTGCGCACGCATACGACATACACCGGCCGATATCCGTTATCGACGAGCACGCGGTGCCACAGCGGCGCGAGCACGCAAATGCGCGGGTCCTTGATGAGGATCAGCGGCGCATCGCCGTACTCGGTTTCCAGCACGTCGCGACCGTTGAGCAGGAACTCCTCGAGCAGCGGCCCGTCGCCAGGCAACGCGAATCCGACCCGATTCCAGTCGGCGCCCAGGTATTGCATCAGCCGCGCGTTCACGTCGTTGACTGCTTCCGTCTCCCAGAACCCCTTCGGATTGATCCCCAGTCTTGCGGCGACGACGCGCTGCGGCAGGAACGCTCCGCACAGGTTGAGCACGCGCGCGAGCGCCGACGTCCCGCTGCGATAGGGACCGAGGACGACCACGGCGGTCTTTGCGCCCGCTGCACGCGCTCGCTCGCGCGGGCGCGGCATCGCCGTCGCCGTGCGCGCAAGGCAGTCAGCGGCAACCGAGCGCAGGAGCGGCGCGGGGATGCGGTCGCCGCGGCCGGCGCGAAGCGCTGCGCGCAGCAGCACGTCGCGATTGTCGGGATGCAGCGGGCTGAACGGGTTCGCCGGCCTGACGTCGCTCGTGAGCGCGCGCGAAAGCTGCGCGTCGGCCGCGGCCTGCGCCGCGCGATCTGCGGCGGCATCCGTGCGCGCGTCACGAAAGTACAGGCGTTCGTGGACGATGACCGGCTCGACTTCGATCGCAGCACGCTCGCGCAGGTCCGCGCCGTGTCCGGCAACGTCGCGGAAGCCGCCGAGCGCGTTGAAAAGCGCACGCTCGATGAAGAGGTTGCTGTCGGAATCGATTACGTTGGGAATCATGAACATGAAGCTCGCGGGCTCGGAACCGAACGACTCGCCGGGCCGGGTTGCGATTTCCCCCGTTACCGACGGAGCCCCCGCGGGATGAGCAACGCGCGAGAAGCCCCAGAGCGGCATTGCGCGGGCGATCTGCGCGACCATCCGCTCGATGCGGCGCGGCGCGAACCATTCGTCTCCGGCGAGGAATGCGAGGTAGCGACCCTGCGCACGAACCGCGCCGTCGTTGGCGGCGAGCGCCGCGCTGCGATGCGGGGTCCTCACCCGCGTTGCGGGAACACCGAGTTCCGGAAGCCGCCGCGCGATCAGCGCCGGCGTTTCATCAAGGGATCCGTCGTCGACGACGATGAGCTCGACATCGCGGTAAGTCTGCGCTGCGACCGAATCGATGGCGCGTTCGACAAGGCGTGCCTGGTCCCGCACGGTGAGGATGACGCTGACCAGCGCGTGGACGACCGGAGCCGCCATCCGCTCGCGCTCGAGCGCCATGTACGCGCGGACCAGCGCCTCCTGGCGCGCGTTTGCCTGCGGCGTGAGGATCTTGGCGAGAACGAGGCCGAGGTTGTGGCGAAACACGTCATCGCGCCAGCCGGAGCGCTCGCATGCGTCCCACAGCAACTCGAGCGCCTCGGGATAGCGCATGCGCTCGAACTGCACGACGCCCAGCATGTGGACCGAGTCGAGATCGGCGGGATCACGCTCGATCGCACGCCGGTACAGCGCTTCCGCTTGCCGCAATGCGCCGCGGCGGTGGACGGCAAGCGCTTCGAGATGCAGCGTGGACGGCGCGCTGGATGCGAGCGCGCCGTGACAGTGCTTGACGCGCTTGCCGCTGCCGCAGGCGCAAAGGTCGTTGCGGCCCATCGGCAATTACAAAACAAAAGGCGCTGCGGCGCAATGCTAGGTCGGCCGCCCCTGGATGCCTGCCAGCCGCGAGTGGTGGAGGAAGGCGCGGTCCATGCCGAGGATGAACTTCAGCAGATCCTCGAGCATCTGCTCCTTGATTGCGTTGCTGGGGAACGCGAGGATCACCCGATCGAACCGATCGGCATTGACCAGGGTCGTCGTGATCGTGCCCGTTTTGTAATCGGCTCGAAACACGATCGCGGCCGGGATCTCGGACTGTACGGTCACCATGCAACGGCGGACCGTTCCGTCGCCGTCCTGGATTCGTCGGCTCGCGAACTTCAGGTTGGCTCGCTCGAGATCTTTTTTGGCAAGCTCCGCGTCGATCGCCCACATCTCCGCGGTAATCGGCTTGGAAGCGCAGATGTGATAGTAGAGGTTGATCTCGTCGATGACGGAAAAACCGCGCATGTTCTGCGTGTGCTGCCCGACCACGCCGCGCTCGAATCGCGGTGATTCGAAGACGATCCCGTGGCCGAGATTGAAGCGGTGCTGGATCGGCGACTTGATCGTGTTGAGATAGGTAATGGCCTTTTCAAGCCATCGAAACGACTTGCGCATTCGCGCGTCGATGACCTTGGATTCCTCGACGGCCGTATGGGCCGTCGGGGTGTGCTGGACCGTTTCATACTCGTTGCGAAGCGCATCCAGAAACGACGTTTTTTCAGCCATGCTCGTGTCCAAAGGATTGCCGGACAGGCGAAAGCAGCTTTCGCGCCAGCGAGCGGCCCGAGGCTTCAGGGCACGCCGCGGGCACTCGCGGGCCCGCCGCCGGAGGCAGGGGCGAAAGCACGGGAAGGCCGCCGTGCCTTCGGACGATGTCCGGGGTGCCAAACGCGTCATGAATACGACCCTCCTGGTCGGAGCGCCAGGACGGCAAGGGGGGACCGGGGAGGGGGTCTGCCGGGCCGACACCTGAGGGTCCATTCAAGATTTCCAACGGAAAGGAACAGCCGTCATGGCGCTTCGTATCACCGATATTCGTGAAGTCACCAAGCCGATCGCGTCTGCGATTCGCAACGCGTACATCGACTTCTCGAAGATGACGACGAGCCTCGTGGCGATCGTCACCAACGTCGAACGCAACGGCCGCCGTGTCGTGGGCTATGGCTTCAACTCCAATGGACGGTACGGGCAGGGAGGCCTGATCCGCGAGCGCTTCGCGCCGCGACTGCGCGACGCCGATCCGGCATCACTGCTCGATATGACCGGCGAGAATCTCGATCCCGACCGCGTCTGGGCCGCGATGATGGCGAACGAAAAGCCCGGCGGGCACGGCGAGCGTTCGGTCGCCGTGGGAACGCTCGACATGGCGGTCTGGGACGCCGTTGCGAAAATCGCCGGCAAGCCGCTCTTCCGGCTGCTGGCCGAACGCCACGGCGTGCAGGCGAATCCGCGCGTGTTC
>Ga0207657_10000808_pt1 | contig 33057 bp, 25 predicted proteins | sample KBSC33metaG_FD_184316 | JGI IMG/M metagenome (GOLD analysis project Ga0207657, IMG submission 184316) | Corn rhizosphere microbial communities from Kellogg Biological Station, Michigan, USA - KBS C3-3 metaG (SPAdes) (version 2) | ecosystem: Host-associated > Plants > Roots > Rhizosphere > Soil ...
CCTGCTGCACAACACGCCACGTAGGTGTTGTCCAACATGAGAATCGACGGGGTGTCCACCTCTTCACCGGCCGACGGCCGAGACGATAGTGATGCAGCTACAGGCGAGTCATCCTGCACGCAGTAGCTGCTTCGCGAAGCGAAGCAGCCGCGGAGTCGAAGGACCCCTACCCTTCCGAATGCATTGGCAGGCTTGAGCGAGCTACGAATCCCCGAGCGATGGTTCCTGGCAGATGAGGCACGGGCAGGGGTCCTTCGACTCCCTCGTCTCTTCGCTAGCGAAGAGACGGACTCGCTCAGGATGAGTCCTCGGAGGGAGGCAAAACCGAACGCTGCCGGCTTGCTCGGACGAGCGGTATAATGCGCCGGTTCGCAAATCGCAAGACTTGAATATTCAAGACTGACGATCACATTGCCACTGATAGCGTCCGTGCTCTTCCGTTGCCGGCAAAACCTGAACCTGCTGGCGCGAAAGCGCAAGGTGACCGTGCTCCTGGTAGGCGTGCTCACGCTCGCGATTCGCGCAGCCCTCCTGCCTCTTCTGCCTATACCCAAGCCGCATTTTCAGGATGAGTTCAGCTATCTGCTGGCAGCGGATACGTTTGCCTCCGGCCGCTTGACCAATCCTCCCCACCCCATGTGGGTGCATTTTGAAAGTGAGCACATCCTGCAGCAGCCGACTTACATGTCCATGTACCCGCCCGCGCAGGGTTTCGTCCTGGCCGCCGGTCAGGTCATCGCGGGCATTCCCTGGCTCGGAGTCTGGTTCAGCGTGGGTGCGATGTGCGCGGCTGTCACCTGGATGCTGCAGGCATGGTTCCCTCCGGGGTGGGCATTGTTCGGAGGGCTGCTATGCCTGATGGGACAAGGCATTTCCAGCTATTGGATGAATTCATATTGGGGCGGCGCAGTGGCGGCCACCGCTGGAGCCCTGGTGCTGGGCGCTTTTGCTCGCATCCTGCGATGGCAACGAACGCGCGACGCTGTGATCATGGGATTCGGCCTGGCCATACTCGCGAATAGCCGGCCCTTTGAAGGTCTTCTCTTCAGTCTTCCCGTGGGATTTTCGCTGGCATTCTGGTTGTGGAGACGCCCAACGCGACGCTGTTTGACGCGGATTGCACTGCCCCTGGTTCTGGTTCTTGGCTTCGCTGCAGTTGTGACTGGCTACTACAACTGGCGCGTTACCGGCAGCGCGTTCGAGCCGCCGGAAGCGCTGAATCGAAGAGCCTACGCCATTGCGCCGCTCTTTCTTGGCCTGGAATTGCGTCCGGCGCCGCAGTACCGCAACGCCGAGATACAGAAATTTTATGCGGACTGGGAAGTTTCAAGGTATCTGAAAACTCGTACGCTTCGAGGACTAGCACGGGAGGAGTGGGCCAAGCTGGCAATTCTGTGGTGGTTTTTTCTGGGCCCTGTACTGCCGCTTGCGCTGCTCGCTTTACCTCGTATTGTTCGCGATCGTCGCATGAAGCTTCTGCTGATCACCGCGATTTTTACAATCGCGGGGCTGGCCGTAGAGGCCTGGCACCAGCCTCATTATTTTGCTCCCATGACTTGTGTCATTTACGCCATCGTCATTCAAGGGCTGCGCCACCTTCGGCAGTGGCGGCGAGCTGGTACTGACCTGGGACGAGCACTCGTCCCCATCATTGGCATCGCGAGTTTTGCCGTGTGTCTCTTTAGCATTCGCGCCGAGTATCTCGGAGTGCCGCGGAGTCCCGATACTTACCCTTGGCACTGGCAACGTGCCGAAGTCCTGGATCGCTTCCGCCATATGGGTGGCCGGCATCTCGTCATTGTTCGTTACAGTTCCAGTCACGATCCGATTCACGAATGGGTTTACAACCGGGCTGACATTGATGCTGCCAACGTCATTTGGGCGCAGGATATGGGAAATCAAAATCAGGAATTGATAAAGTATTTTGACTTGCGGCAAGTGTGGTTGCTCGAGCCGAATGAACCGGGAATGGCGAGATTGTCGCCTTATCACTCCAACAACCAGCAGTAAGGCCCAGGGGCAACAACAACCCCGGCGATGAGTGAGCTCCTCTATACCGCTGCGTTTGCAATCGCGAGAGGGCCACGACGCAGTTGCCGGAATACCTCCCATGCAAGCCCGGCCACAAGAAACAATGGGAGTACCGGCATGACCGCCAGGGGCGCGATCCAGAGACGGGAAGCAAGTGCAGGCAGCACGGGCGATATCGCCGCCAAAAAGATGGTCGCAACATAAGGCCACATCACCAGGCCAATAGCAGCCACCAATGTGTGTCTTGCCCAGCGTCCCAGACCCCAAATTTCCTTTCTCTGCTTCAATAACAACAGAACGGCAGGGAGCAATTGCAGATCTGAGTACGGCACCAGGCTCGGGGTCACCAACAGGGTAGCTGCCAAAACTGAGACGACTACAAGGGAGAACTCGGCGGAAGAAGCAGGTGCCCGCCGGAGCCTCCACGCCAGATACGCCGTAGCGGCCATCACCGGCAACGCCAGGAGCAAACCGAGCGGGCGCGTGAATACCAATTGCAGCGGCATGACCCCGTAGGATTTTTCAGGATAGACGAAGATGCCGCGGACGCACTGCGTTACCCAGCCCGGCAATATCAATTCCCCGGCCGCGATCAATACGGCCATGCTGAGTAGAAAGCTCCATACCAGCTTCCGGCGCTCGTTCCAGGCTCCGGTGCTCCAGATGCAAAGGCAGCCGGCCAGCGGCAACACCAAGTGTGGCTTGATGGTGGCCAATGCCAGCAGAGGTCCGGCCAGGATCAGCCGACCGCGACGCACGGCAAGACATCCTCCTGCGATCAGCGCGGACACCAGCAGGCCGAGGTTCTGCAGGTAGATCCCCTGCAGGGCGGGCATGCTGGCCAGGGTCAGCGCTACCACCAGGAATTGTTGCGTCGGCGTCAAACGCCATTGCACGAAGTCCAGCCACACTGGGACGCTGACTGCGGTAAGAACCAACAGAAGGACGGCAAACAACTTCTTCACCCACGGGAAGGGGAGGCGCACCGTGGGTGCCATCAGAAAGACCACATAGACGGGATAATAGAAGCGTTGCTCAGCCGTATCCCGCCGCGAGTCATACTTGTGCCCGCTTAGGCCGATCTGAATTTCTTCCGTGACCTCCTTGCCATAGGGATTGCGCCCGTTCAACAGGAGTTCGCGGCTTCCCAACCAGCGGTGATAAATATCCCCGGGATGCCCTTTCCAAACCTGACTTCCGTAGCGCCAGGCGGCAAAGCTCACCAAAAAAATAATTGGGAGGAGATGAGAAGGTTTGCGGAACCAGTCCACCTTGCCGGGAGTTTACCATCAAGCCAGTGCTTCGGGCGATGCGCTTTCTGATCACCCGGTGGTGAGACGTTTCGGCGCCGAACACGCTTCCCCGGTGACCCAATCGCAGCCAGCAGTAGACAAGCGAAGGTGCGACTGAATACTTGTGTTCTGATTCATCCTCGAAAACAGTACACTCGGCTGCGGCACCCGTAGCCGTTGTTGATTTTCGCCGACATGACCAGGCTTCTACAAACTCGCCGTGTGTGCGTGGCCATCCTCGCACTCGGCCTGTTCACCATGGCCGTGCGCCCGTTGACTGACCCAGACGTCTGGTGGCACCTTCGCACCGGGCAACTGACCCTGCAAAACCACAGCGTATTCCATACCGATCCTTATTCTTTCACGCGCTTCGGCCAGCCCTGGATAAACCACGAATGGCTTTCGGACGTCCTGCTGTTCGGCATCTATCGGCTGGCGGGATTCGGCGGACTCATCGTGGCCTTTGCCGCCGTTGTCGCTGCGGCTCTCTTCCTGGTTTTCCTGCGCTCGCCGGGCCGGCCCTACATCGCCGCGATCATGACGCTTTGGGGTGCGCTGGCCTCCGCCTCTACCTGGGGAGTTCGTCCCCAGATGTTTTCTCTGTTGCTCGCCAGTGTTTTCCTGCTGCTGCTCGATGCCTCCGAACGACGTCCCAGGCTGCTGTGGTGGACCGCTCCCCTGATGCTGCTCTGGGTGAATCTGCACGCGGGATTTCCCATCGGGCTGGCGATCATCGCACTGTTTTTAATCGGCGAAGGGTTGGAGGCGGCGACTTCTCTGGAACCACGGCAGAAACTTTTGTCCCGGTTCAGGCAGCTGGCGGCCGCATTCGTACTCTGCGGCGTGCTGGTGGCCGTGAACCCCAATGGCGTCAGACTTTACTGGTACCCGTTTCAGACGCTGGGATCCGAGTCCATGCACCGTTTCATCCAGGAGTGGTTTTCTCCGGACTTCCACGATCTCACTTACCTGCCGCTTCTACTCATGCTGCTGGCTCTTATAGCTGGACTGGCCGCCTCTCGCCGATGTCCCCGGCTCCGCAACCTTCTGCTGGTAGTCGCGATGATCCCAGCGGCGCTGCGCTCGATGCGCCACATCCCGTTTCTGGTGTTGGTCATCGTTCCGGTGCTCTCCGAGATGACCCAGACCTGGCTGCGGGAGCGGGGAGCCTTGCGAGGGTCGAGCCAGGCCGCATTCGGGTTGGCTCCGCGAACTCTGGCCTTTAATCTGATTGTGTTCCTGGCCTTCGCCGGCTTCACCGTGGCCCGGATAAAACAGGTAGTGGGCCGCCAGGGAGAAACGGAAGCGCATCATTTTCCCGCCGCCGCGGCCGCTTTCCTCCAGCAGCATCATCCTCCCGGCCCGATGATGAACCACTACAACTGGGGCGGATATTTCATCTGGAAGTTGTATCCCCAGTATCGTGTTTTCATGGACGGCCGGGCCGACGTCTATGGCGACACTCTCATGAACGAATTCGGTTCCTGCTATTACCTGAAGGACGACTGGACCAAGACCCTGGAGGCATGGGGGATTCGCACTGTGGTCCTTACCCCGGACGCTCCCTTGATCACCGCCCTCCGATCCAGTCCGCAATGGAGGCAGATTTATGGCGATACCGAAGCCGTCATTCTGACCCGGGGCCAATAGCCCTACCCGGGGAACCAAGTTAGATAATCCCCTGGATCAATTTTGAGCTGCAAAACCTTGCACACTGAACATTATCATTCCGTCTGCATTTCGCAGTCTGCCCGCTCTATGTCAATCTCCGAGTTACGGGCACAAAAGCGAGGGTCAACCATGTTCAGCGTTTTCGCCCGGCTGTGGGAGGAAGATGGTCAGGATGTGGCGGAGTACGCGGTGATGCTGGCTGTCATCCTGGCCGTGGTGGTAGGCACCATTCGGATGATCGGATCGAACGCCAACAACGTCTTTTCCTCGGTCTCCAGCGCGATTCAATAGGTACGGACGCGTTTTTGTCTCCCAGACGCGCCCTGGAGTCCCGGGGCTGCGCAGGAGCCCAGCCGCCGTGCCTGGAAACCCTGCAATGCCCCTCTTCGCCCGGAATTCTTGCCCGTAGGTGTCAAATGGCCAGCATTTCGACCTGGCCTCCGGCCAGCAGGCCGGCAACATTACCACTGGTGCAAGAAATTGTCGCTAAGCCGATGGCAGCGGGTTATTATGAGCATGGATATCAGGATCATCGCTCTGGTCGCGTGTAAGCTATTGATTCGGAAACAACAACGAAAAAATTGCATTGCAGGGCGCGCAGGGCTGTCGGAAGTTGCATCGCGAGGGGCGTCACGCCGTTCGTTTGATTTCAAGCAGGGAGGACAACACAATGAAAGCGAAGGCTATTAGCTTGTGGCGCGAAGATTCAGGCCAGGACATCGCGGAGTATGCGGTGATGCTGGCAGTCATTCTGGTGATTGTGGTGGGAACCATTCGACTGATCGGTTCCAATGCCAACAACGTGTTTTCGTCGGTCGCCAGCGCGGTCCAGTAAAGTAACGAGGATTTCAGCGCAACCGTCCGCGTAGGCAGCGGCCGGAATCCGTTGCCGAACCCGTGATTGTGGGCGCCCGGATGATGGCCGGGTTGGCGCGTGCGCTATGTACGTGGCTTGTCAGGCCGGGTGGCGCGGCACCGGTCAATAGCATCGGCATTAATTAGGAGAATGGATGTTCGGCGGTCGCAGCCAGGCGACGCCGTGTCAACTCTGAGGAGAGGTCATGAATCGCACCCGGCTTTTGTTAATCGGCTTTGTGGCCCTTGCTCTGGGCACGATCGTCAGCTACAGCGTCTATCGCACCCTGCAGAGCAAAACCGGGGGCGACGCCGCGCCCGGCGTAGAGGTGGTGGTAGCGGCCAATGACATCGCCGTGGGAGCCAAGGTGGGAGAGAGCGATGTAAAGACGGTGCGCTATACCGCAGCCGATTTGCCGGCCAACGCCTTTCACTTAAAAACCTCGGTCGTGGGCCGGGGCGCAATCCTCCCCATCGCCAAGGGCGAATTCTTCCTTCCCAACAAACTGGCGGGAGAAAATGCCGGGTCTGGAATGCCATCGCTGATTCCGCCGGGAATGCGGGCGATTTCGGTGCGGGTGAATGAAGTCATCGGAGTTGCCGGGTTTGTGGTGCCGGGAACGCGCGTGGATGTGCTGCTCACCGGCAACCCCTCGGGCGCGCCCGAGCAGCAGACCACCACAGTGCTGGAGAATGTGGCCGTGATTGCCACTGGTCAGAAGTTGGAGCGCAACACCGTTGGGGAGCCACTGGTGACGCCCGTCATAACCCTGCTGGTGTCTCCCGACGATGCCCAAAAACTCACCCTGGCCACCACGCAGGGCAAGATTCAACTGGCGCTGCGCAACCCGCTGGACACCAAGCAGCAGGAACTGGCCTCGGTGAACACGGGGTCGCTGTACAAAGGAGTCCCCACTCCCGTGCACGTTGCCGCCCCGGCGCGGCCGAAGTCGATTAAGCGCACCACCCCGGTTCCGGTGACCGCAATGCCATCGGGCTATTCGGTCGAAGTAATCAAAGGAACCAAAAAAGACGTCACCAAGTTCCAGGAACAGTAAGCACTCCGAGGAAGAAGACATGTCGATCTGCTCCCGCAGGTGGGAGGAACACAGCGTGAAACCGAGCCCGAGGGTGCGATGGGTGCTGTCCGTGTTGGTCCTGCTCACGGCGTCCTTCGCGGTCTCTCAGCAACCGCCGGCTGAATCAGCGGCGCCCGATTCCACCCAGGCACCCGCCACCCAGGCCCCGGGTCCCGAGGCCAATTCCCAGGCTCCGCAAGCCGCGGCGCAAGGTGCCGCGCCCTTGCGGGTCATGGTGGGCAAGTCGCTGTTGATCAACACCACGGAGCGGCTCAAGAGAGTCTCGGTCACCGACGACTCCGTCGCCGATGCCATTGTCGTAACTCCTACACAGATCCTGGTGCATGGCCGGTCCGCGGGCGAAGTGTCGCTGCTGATCTGGGACGAACTGGAGCGCTCGCGGAGTTTCGACTTGCGCGTCGATGTGGACGTCACCGCCGCCGCCGAGGAAGAAAGGCGAGTGTTCCCCGACGAGCAGATCAACGTCTCGCCCTCGCGCTCGGCCATCGTGCTTTCCGGCCACGTCTCCACCGAAGATGTTTCCAAGCGGGCCGGAATGATCGCCGAGGCCTACTCAAAAAATGTAGTTAACGTGCTGACTTTCGGCCCGGTGGGAGCCCAGGAAGTACTGCTGGAAGTGAAGTTCGCCGAGGTAGACCGTTCAGTCATCACCCAGCTGGGAATCAATATATTCATGCCGGGGCTGGGCAATACCATCGCGGCCAGCCAGACCGGACAATTTGGCTCCGTCAGTATCGCCCGGCCGCCGGTCTCGACCAACACTGCCAACGGCGTGACCACCACCACCACGACCGCGCCCACCACCACCATTAGCGACTTTCTCAACCTTTTCGTGGCTCGCACCGACATCAATATCGGCGCCGTGATCAAGGCCCTGCAACAGAAAAATCTGCTGCAGATTCTGGCCGAGCCTAATCTGATCGCGGTCAACGGCAAGGAAGCCAGCTTTCTGGCCGGAGGAGAATTTCCCTTCCCCATCGTTCAGCCGGGCCAGGGCTTCACCGCGGTCACCATTTCGTTTAAGCAATTCGGCGTAGAGTTAAAATTTACCCCGGTGATCATGCCCAATGGGAATATCCATTTGAAAGTGGCGCCGTCGGTCAGCGCGCTGGATTTCGCCAATGCGCTGACGATCTCCGGATTCACCGTGCCCGCGCTGAGCACGCGGAAGGCGGAAACCGAGTTCGAACTGCAGGACGGGCAAAGCTTTGTCATTGCGGGATTGATCGATAACCGGGTGACCGATCTGTACAACAAGATACCCGGGCTGGGCGACATCCCGATTCTGGGGAATTTCTTCAAGAGCAAAAGTGCGCAAAGGACCAATTCTGAACTGATGGTGTTGTGCACGGCGCACCGGATTTCTCCCAGCATGCAGGCGCCGCCCCTGCCGGTCAATCCGAAGCCTTTTATGGAGAAGGACAAGTTCGACGGCAAGCCGTCCGATGACAAGAAGTAAGACGAATGACCTGCGTAATCTGCAGGCCGTGGTTCGGGGCACGTAGAATGTTGAAGGAGAACGAGCAGTAGGGGGCCAGAAATACGATGCCCGAACTTTCTGTTGTAGTCATCGCCCAGGATAGCGAGCAGCGCGCCGTGCTGCAGGTGCTGGTGGATGGCACCAGCGTGGCGCGCGTGGTGCACAGTTGCACCAGTTATCCGGTTGTGGTCACAGACCCAGTCCTGCGCCGAGTGCAGAGCGCGAGCCCCCAAGTGGTCCTGGTGGATGTGCCTACGGACAATTACACACTGGCCCTGCGGGCCATCGAGTTGATCCACCAGGAAGTCAGCGGCGCCGCCATTTTTGCGGTGGGCAGCATGTCCCAGCCTCAGGTGATCGTGAGCGCCATGCGCTCCGGCGCGCGCGAATTCATCGAGCGTCCCACCACCACCACCGACCTGCTCGAAGCCTTCGTCCGGCTGACCGCGGCTCAACGGAAAGTTGACCGTGAAGGGCCGCGGGGAAAAGTCTTTACCGTAGTCAACGCCAAAGGCGGCAGCGGGGCCACCACCACCGCCGTGAACCTGGCCCTGGCGCTGCACTCGGCCCATGGCAATGTCGCGCTGGTGGACATTGCGTCGTTGGGACACGCCGCCCTGCACATGAATCTGAAGCCCCAGTTCACGGTGGCGGACGCGATTCGCAATCTGCACCGGCTTGACAGCTCACTGCTCGAAAGCTTCATGACTCGCCATGGCGGCGGCCTGCAGTTACTGGCAGGCGCCAATATGCCCCTGGTGGTCGAACCGGCCACGGCGGAATTCGCGCGCCTCTTTGATTTGCTGGTCAGCCACTTCCGCTACGTCGTGGGCGATGCCTCTTCGCGGATAGATGCGACTACGCGCCTGGTGTGCAATCTTTCGGAGACCGTGCTGCTGGTGGCCCATGCCGATGTCGCGTCCCTGTGGAGCGCCAACCGGATCCAGCAATATCTGGGCGAAACCGGAGGACGGGAGCGCGTCCGTCTGGTGCTCAACCGCTTCCGCAAGATCGCCGGCTTCAGCGAATCCGACGCCGAGGCGGCGGCGGGAGCCAAGCTGCTGTGGAAGATTCCCAATCAGTATTTCGCAGTATCGGGCGCCATCGATCGCGGCGTCCCGCTCATGCAACAGGCCTTTAGCGAAATGGGCCGGTCCTTTGCCGGACTGGCTGCGGCTTTGACGGAAAACGACATCGATGTGAAGCGCAAAGCGTGGTCCTTGTTTAAGACCGTGTAGGTTCAAAAAGGGTCAGGTTAGAACGTATGGCGAATTTGCAGACCTTCGAAAGAACCGAGTACCAGCAGGTCAAAGCCGATCTGCACCGCAAGATCCTGGACCGCCTCGACCTGGAGAAACTGGGGCGCACCCCGAACGACGCGGCGCGCGAAGAAGTTCTGCTGCTTATCCGGAACACGGTGAACAGCGAGGCCGTGCCGCTCAGTTTCGCCGAGCGGGAGCGTCTGGCGCGCGAGATCCTGGATGAAATCTTCGGTTTGGGCCCGCTCGAACCCCTGCTCAAGGACCCCAGCGTCTCCGATATCCTGGTCAACCGCTACAACAAGGTTTATGTGGAACGGGCGGGAAAGCTCGAGCCCACCGGTCTGAGTTTCAAGGACGATGCTCACCTGATGCAGATCATCGACCGCATCGTCTCCCGCATCGGACGGCGCGTGGATGAGTCTTCGCCCATGGTGGATGCGCGCCTGGCCGACGGCTCGCGCGTGAACGCCATCATTCCGCCTCTGGCCATCGACGGCCCCTGTCTTTCGATTCGCCGTTTCGGCCGCGATCCGGTTACCGCCCGCAACATGATCGAGAACAAGAGCCTGACCGAGCCCATGCTGGAACTCTTGTCAGCCATGGTGAAGGGACGGTTGAACTTCCTGATCTCCGGAGGAACCGGCGCCGGCAAAACCACGCTGCTGAACGTCCTCTCCAGCTATATTCCGAATTCCGACCGCATCGTCACTATCGAGGACGCGGCCGAATTGCAGTTGAAGCAGGAGCACGTAGTGCGGCTGGAAACGCGTCCGCCCAATATTGAAGGCAAGGGAGCGGTGCGGCAGCGGCAACTGGTCATCAACAGTCTGCGTATGCGTCCCGACCGCATCGTGGTGGGCGAGGTCCGCGGCGAAGAGGCCTTTGACATGTTGCAGGCCATGAATACCGGTCACGAGGGCTCGCTGACCACGGTACACGCCAACACCCCGCGCGACGCTCTGGCCCGGATTGAGAACATGTGCTCCATGGCCAATCTCAATATTCCCGAGCGCGCCATGCGCCATCAGATTGCAGCAGCCATTCATGCCGTGGTCCAGGTTTCCCGGCTCTCCGACGGCACCCGCAAAGTGATTAATATTTCCGAGGTAACCGGCATGGAAGGCGAAGTAATTTGCATGCAGGAAGTTTTCGTTTTCGAGCGCCAGGGGATTGACGAAACCGGAAAGGTGCGCGGTATGTTCAGGGCCACCGGGATCCGGCCCAAATTTGCCGACCGGCTGGCCACCGCGGGCTGCCGTCTGCGCCCCGCGTTGTTCGAATCGCACATGGAGGTCTAGCACAGGTTGCGGAGAAACGTGGGCGGGTCGTGCCAACAGGAAAGTGAAATTGCTGGCGCTTTTGCCCCAGTGGTTCCAGACGCTAAATCGGGTGGCTGACATCGTATGTTTATCGTGATTTCCATTGCGGTCTTTGTGGTGGTGGCGCTGGCCGTGTTTGTCGGCGCTTCCCTGCTGGATGAACGTAGCTCCAAGGCCCGGCTGCTGCGCGAACGCCTCTCCACCGTGCAGAAGGCTGGGGAGCGCGAGCCCAATCAGGAACTGGCCCTGCTGCGCGACGAAGTAATGAGCAAGATCCCGGCGCTCGACAACCTGCTGCGCCGGTCTTCCAGCATCTCGAACCTCCAGACCCTGCTCGAACAGGCCGATGTAAAGAGCCGCGCCGGCAACGTCCTGCTGTTGTGCCTGGTCAGCGGCGCCGGGCTGGGGCTGATTGTTCTGTTGTTCAGCGGCTTTCCCCAATTCGCCTGGCTGGGTCTGCTCATTGGCGCCTTTCTTCCCTACTCGTACGCCAACTACAAGAGGTCCAAGCGCTTCGAAAAATTCGAAGAACTCTTTCCCGAGGCCATCGACACCCTGGCCCGCGCCGTTCGCGCCGGTCACGCCTTCACCACGGCCCTGGAGTTAATTGCCAGCGAGATTGCCGAGCCGGTGGCTTCCGAATTCCGCAAGCTGTATGAAGAACAGAAATTCGGTCTGCCGGTGCGCGACGCGCTGATCAATCTGACCGAACGCATGCCCCTGGTGGACGTCAAGTTCTTCGTCACTGCGGTCATGCTGCAGCGCGAGACCGGCGGTAATCTTGCTGAAATTCTCGACAACCTGTCCTATGTGATTCGGGAACGTTTCAAGATCATGCGGCAGGTGCGGGTGCATACCGCCCAGGGACGCATGACCATGATGCTGCTGATGGGGCTGCCGCCTATCATCGTGGTCACCATGCAGCTCATGAACCCCAGTTTTATCCGGCCGCTGTTTGACGATCCTATTGGACACATGCTGATCGTGGTCGGCATCACCTTACAGACGTTGGGCTATTTCGTGATCCGAAGGATCATTCAGATTCAGGTGTAAAGCATGGCTCTGGCACTGGCAATCCTGTTGTTTCTGACCATCGCCCTGGTCGTATTTTCGTTCGGGGCCGCCGCCTACGCGCCTTTTTCGGTGCTGGGCTCGCGCCTGCGCGCCTTGGGCTGGCAGAAAGCGCAGCCCCAGGAAAAGCCGGCCTTCAAGGACCGCTTGGAACAGGCACTCGATCCCCTCAGCAGAGCCCTGCCCCTGTCTCCGAGTGAAGTTTCAAGAACGCGAAAATGGCTGATTCAGGCTGGCTATCGCGAGCCGCGCCACTTGACGATTTATGTAGGTGCACGAGTGCTGCTGGCACTGGTTGGCATGGTGAGCGTGATCGCGGTCAAGGGCAACCTGGATCTTCTCCTGATGATCGGAGTGGGTGGCTTTGGCTTCTTTATCCCCCGCTTTGTGCTCAAACGCAGGATCCGCAGTCGGCAGCGGCGCATCACCCTGGCATTGCCTGACGCTCTGGACCTCACCGTAATTTGCGTCGAGGTCGGCCTGGCGCTGGATCAGGCGCTGATGCGGGTCGGCGAGGACCTGCGCCATGCCCATCCTGATCTGAGCGATGAATTCCATCTGGTCAATCTCGAAATGCGGGCGGGCAAACCGCGCGCCGAGGCGCTGCGAAATCTGGTGGATCGCACCGGAGTTGACGACGTGCGCGCCCTGGTCGCCACCCTGGTACAGACCGACCGCTTCGGCACCAGTGTCAGCCAGGCGCTTCGCATTCACTCCGATTCGTTGCGCACCGAGCGCCGACAACGGGCCGAGGAGCAGGCCGCAAAAACCACCATCAAGATGATCATCCCACTGGTCCTGTTCGTTCTTCCCTCCATCATCTTCGTGACGCTGGGGCCGGCCATCATCCAGCTATTTCGTATCCTGGCGCCAGGGGCACACTGAAAATGCCTTTGCTGCAAGGTCAAGCCCAGGAGTTGTGATGCCGGCACCGGGTCCCATGGGATACGCTCTCAATCGAACGCGCCAGGCTTACCTGGCCCGGCACCTCCGTATCGCGGAGACCCATTGGTCGCGATTCTGTGGATTGATGTGCACCGATGCCGGCAGCTTCCCTGCTGGTCAAGGCTTGTGGATCGTGCCCTCGCGCGGCGTGCACACTTTCGCCATGCGTTTTCCCATTGACGTTATCTACCTGGATAGCGACAAAGTGGTGGTTCACCTGGAAGAAAACCTGAAACCGTGGCGACTTGCTCCAGTGCGGTTGAAGGCAACGTCGGTGCTGGAATTGCCCTGCCGTACGTTGAGTTCCACCCAAACCGCCATCGGCGACAGAATTGAAATTGCTTTGGGACAGGCGGCCCAAGAGTGAACGACGCGCCCAATTTTCTCGTGGAATGGCCGTCCCGGTGGGACGAGTTCCTGACCGCCATTGGTCCGGCGATGGGCAAGTCGCCCAAGCGCCTGGCCGGGGAGGCCCAGGTTGGCCTGTTTCCGTGGTGGGGGATTCTACTATCCTGGGCGTTTGAGCTGCTCTTGCTGGTGGCGGTCATCGTGATACCAGCGAAGCTGGCCAGCATGCAGCCTTACGAGCCGCCGCCCAAGCCCAAGTACGACGTCATCTACTATTCCGGCAATGAACTGCCGCGCACCGAAGACGTTGGCGGCGCGGAGGCAGGCCGCTCCGGCCGCTCCGGCGGGCGCGAGGCGCATCATCCCACGCAGACGATCCGGGTCGCGCGGGGCAGCACCCTGCGGGAAACCGTGGCCGACGCGCCCAAGCTCGATCTACCCAGGTCCAATTCCGCAGTGGCGAACCTGCTGGCATTGAAAGCGCTGCCCGGGCCGGCTCCGGCGGAAGGCATGAGGTCGTCTCTACGGGCCCCGGAATTGCCTCAGACCGCAGTCGCGCCCGCTCCCCAGGTACCGGACCAGTTGCGGGCCGCGCCACAACTGAACGTGGGAGTAGCTCCGCCCAGCGTCGCGGCGCCCCAACGCGAAGTCTCCACTCTTCGTATTCCCGGATCGAATGCGGTACAAGTGGTCCCGCCTCCGGTTTCGGCCCCGGAGCAGATGACGAACCTGAATCCGCGACTCACCATGCCGGCGCCAAGAGTGGTCGCACCGCCGCCCAGCATGACGCGCGAGGTGGCGACGATGGGACCCGGCTTCGGGCCCGGCGAATTGCAGAAGCAGGTGGTTCCGCCGCCGGTCCAGGTTAACGATGACGCAGCTCAACGCCGCAGCATCAGCGGCCTGGGCAGCGCTTCAGTCGTCCCTCCCACTGTGCAACTGGGCGCAGGCGCAGCAGAACGCTCCAGGGCCGGCGGCTTGGGTACAGGCACCGCGACGGCCGTTGTTCCGCCACCTCCCTCGGTTTCCGGCGGAGGTGCACTCACGGGCCACGGAACAGGCAACCGTGGCGCAGGGCTGGGCGGACCCCAGGACGCCGGTCTGGCCGCGGCGCCTCCCAGGAGCAATGGCGGCGGCAGCACTTCGGGCGTGGTGGTTTCCAGCCAGCCCGGTTCGAAGGTTGGCTTGCCCGGCAGCGGCGGAAGCGGCGCTCTGGCGATGTCTCCCTCGGGAGGCGACAAGGCCGGCCTGGGCGGATCGGGCGGAGGCGGGGGCATCGGTCGCGGCGACGGACCGGGCAGCGGCTTCTCCGGCCCCGGGACGGGCGCCGGCAAGGAAGGCACCGGCCCAGGATCAGACCCCTTGGCGCGCGGCGGAATTTCTCCCTATCCCGGGTCCGGCGGCGCAGGCACGGGAACCAGTGGCACTCCTGCCCTGCCCGGAGTCTCAGTAAAAGGAGGCAGCAGCAACGTCGTGACTCTGCCCAGTTTTGGGTCCGGCGGGAAGGCGGCGGGGGCCCCGGGCCGTTCGAACACCAGTCCCGAGGATCGCGGGCCTGATATCACGGTAGTCGCCACCTCACGCTCAGGCGGCGCATTCGATTTCTACGGTAAGCTCAAGGGTGACAAGGTTTACACCATCTACATCGAGACCGCGCTGGGCACGGCGGTCATGCAGTTTGCCGACCCGGCCTCCGCGGTTCACGGTTACGCCGAAGACCTAACCGCTCCTCAAGCCATGCGCTCCGATCTTCCGCCGGGGCTGCCCAAGGCGCGCCTGGTGATCTCCTGCGTCCTCGACCGCTCCGGATTGCTGCGCCGGCCTCACGTGATCGAACCCGCCAACGCTGTGATGACCAGCAAGGTCCTGACCGCGCTCAACAGCTGGAAATTCCGTCCGGCGCGGCGTGGAACTGACCCCATCGAGGTCAACGCTATCCTCGGCTTCAACATCGACACCAACGATCAGTATTAGGAAGCGCTTCTAGCTCCTGGCTTCTAGCTACTAGTCTCCCGGAACTTTGTTGAATTAACAATATTGTCATCCCGACCGGAGAGGAGCGAAGCGAGCGCAGTGGAGGGACCTGCTGTTTCAGGCAACTCGACCTGCGCCGCTTACATTTCGATATTCGATATTTCCGACGGCACACGAATTCCGAGCTACTGGCCTCCAGCATCTATCGGGTCTTGGTTCTAGCTAGGAGCTAGAAGCCAGGAGCCAGAAGCTGCTTTCTTTCCAGCAACACCGCGGTTCCATCGCGATACACCACATTCCACTGCGTGGTTTCTTCCAGCATGTTGGCCAGCGCAGACCCGGCCGGCAGTAGCGCCCAATTCACGTGCTTCTCATTCAAGAACTTGTCCCAGTCGGGAGTGAGCCGAATGGCCTTCAGGTAATCGCGCAGAAAATCTACTCCGTAGAAGTCGTGGCGGTCGTCAACGAAGACTCTGTTTTCCGGATAGAGACGGTAGATCAGGTATCCGCCCCAGGAGTCGGGTGCAAAGATCGGTTCCCGAATGCCACGTTCGACAATCGTGTCCGTGGCCTGTACCGGAAGATGTTTGGGATCGAAGTGCGCGTGCATCCATTGGGTTGCTCCCAGCCGGCCCTGGTGCGCACAGACCAGCACTCCTAGAAACACCGCTGCCGCCGGCCAGAGATGACCGCGGAAGGCCAGTTCGACGTTTCTCACGCGCCCGGTGAACTCCTGCCAGCGGGAAACGACAGCCCGCAGGCGCAAGGAGAGATTTTCGTTCTCCCTGGCATCTGTGAGGGCCTGGGTCCATAGAGGCGCGACGATGAGTGTGAACAGCAGCGATGAAACCGGAAGGCTGCGCGCAGCATACAAGCCGCTGTACGTCGCCAGGAGCAGCACCAACACGCGCGAAAGTGACGGCTTGTTGTGCGCCGCAGCCAGCGCCACGATCGTGATCAGCAGGATCGCCACAAAGCATTGCTGGGCCACGCCGTGAAAATTGGGCGAAAGAAATTCGTCAATATGGTTCATCAGCCAGCGGCTGGTGAGATACCGGTACACATGAACGTGCAGCTCATAACCATACGGATTGATCAGGCTGGCCGCCAGGGAAGCCACGGTCACTATTCCGAGCGTTTTTGACCGCTGCGCCAAGCTTCGTGACTCTTCTCCATCGCGGCTGCGGTAGTACCGTATGGCAGCGCTCAACAGATACAAGCCGAGCAGCGCAAAGCCCAGGACAAAGCCTCCATGCACATTCACCCAGAGCAGCATCAGCGCGGGCAGATACCACAAGCGCCGCGGACTTGCAGCAAGGTTCGCGCTCTCCGAGCTGTCCAGCAGCTGGAACCAGATCACGGTGAACAACCAGCTCAGCACATGCGGCCGGGCAAACAGATGAATCATGGAGACGCCCAGAGACAGGGCGAGCAGGAGCGCGGCGACGGGAAGGTCCGCGCCGCGCCGCAAACAGAGGCGCAGCGTGAGAGCGAAAGTCAGGGCAATGATCACGGCGGTGAAGAAGACTACGCCGTTCAGTCCCATCCAATGGTGGATGCCCGCAATCTTTGCATCGTACAGCCATTCCCACGCATACCAGGTTTGCCCGCCCATGGTCACGGAGAACGGATCAACGCGAGTAATCGAGTGCGTGCGCAGCATCCGCTCGCCGTTGCGTATGTGCCACCCGACGCTGGCATCCCCCAGCAGGCGCGGCGCCAGCGCTCCGCTGCTCATGGCACACAGCAGAATGATGAAGATCAGATCGGTGATGGAGGGAGCAAGAAATCGAAACCACGCCGGAGGTGGGGCCTTGTCGGAAGGAGTGTCGATCTCAGCGGTGTTCGAATCCAAGATGTCTTCGCACCCAACCGGACATGTTACCCGATCGCGCGGAATCGATGGGCGCGAAGTATGCGGCCCTCGCACCACTCCGCGGAGTCATCCCGAGGGACTTCAGTCCCGAACGACCTGGCGTGCACAGCGTGATGTGTGGGTCGGACACTCTTGTCCGACCCACAAACACGGTCGCGCTCTACTTGCTGGCTTTTCCCGCGAGGACGGGCTCCCTCTCAAATTCGCCGGCCGGAAGCGCCTTGCGCTTCCGGCGCGAGCGAAGCCAGTTCTGGAACGAATCCATGTAGATGTAGTAGACGGGAGTAATGTACAGAGTCAGCAGCTGGGAAAATACCAGCCCGCCGACCACGGCCAGTCCCAGCGGGCGGCGTGATTCCGCGCCCGCGCCAAAACCGAGCGCGATCGGCAGCGTCCCCATAAGCGCCGCCATGGTGGTCATCATGATGGGACGGAAGCGCAGCAAGGCTCCCTGATAAATTGCCTCCTGCGCCGGGTCGTGGCTGTCGCGCTGCCGCTCCAGGGCCACATCAATCATCATAATGGCATTTTTCTTCACGATCCCAACCAGCATGATCACGCCCACAAAACCGTAAAGGTTAAGTTCGAGATGGAAGAGCATCAGGGTGATCAGAGCGCCAAAACCCGCCGAGGGCAGGCCGGAAAGAATGGTCAAGGGATGGATAAAGCTTTCATACAGGATGCCCAGCACCAGGTAGATGACCAGGATGGCCATCACCAGCAGCAATCCCAGCCCGCTGATCGAGGACTCGAAGGCCTGCGCCGTGCCCTGAAAGCTGGTGCTGACGCTGGCCGGCAACATCTCCCGCGCCGTCCGGCCCACGGCATTCACGGCATCGCCCAGAGAAACCCCCGGGCGCAGGTTGAAGGAAATCGTCACTGCAGGCAGCTGTCCCAGGTGATTGATAGTGAGAGGCCCGAGCGTCCGCGTAAGCCTGGCCACGGCATTCAACGGCACCAGTTGCCCGTTCGAAGAGCGCACATACAGTAGTGAGAGCGCCGAGGGATCGAGCTGGTACTGGTTCTCCAGTTCGGTGATCACGCGGTAGGCGTTGTTGGGCGCGTAGATGGTTGAAATCTGCCGCTGGCCGTAAGCCGTGTACAGTGCATCCTCCACCTGGTTGGCGGTAATGCCCAGCGCCGACGCCTTGTCGCGATCGATGTCCACGTTGACCTGGGGATTGGTAATCTGCAGATCACTGGTGACATCCTGCAACAGCTTTTGCAATTGCGGATCGCTGCGCAGTTTCGCTTCCAGCCTGGGCGCGTCCTGATAGAGCTCGCTGGTGTCGGGCGATTGCAGCGTGAACTGGTACTGGCTCTTCGTCAACTGCCCGCCGATGCGGATGGGCGGCAGCAGCTGCGGAAAGGCGTTGATACCGGGGACAGCCGCCAGCTTCCCTCTTAGGTCCTGAACAATCTCCTGCGCTGACATGCGCTGGCTCCGCGGCTTCAGCCGGGCAAACAGACGCCCCGCATTTCCGCCCGCGGCGGTGGACATAAAAGAGTCGATGTAGGGCTGTGCCATCACCACCTTATTCAAGGCGAGCTGATGCTGCATCATGCTATCGAATGAGATGCCCTGCGGACCTTCGGTGAAGATGAAGATTTGTCCCTGGTCCTCATCCGGCAGGAAACCTTTGGGGATGGCGATAAACAGGTAGGCGGTGCCCGCCATGACCACGACGGAAACCGCCATGGTGGCAAATTTGTGCCGGAGGGTGACCTGCAGCGTGCGATCGTAAAGCCGCAACAGCCCGTCGAAAAAACTCTCGAAGAGCCGCCACAACCGGCCATGCTCTATTTCCTTCGACGCGCGCAGGAAACGGCTGCACAGCATGGGCGTCAGGCTGAGCGAAACCACTCCGGAGACCAGAATCGCCACACTGATGGTCACAGCGAACTCGTGCAGCAGCCGGCCCAGAATGCCGCTCATGAACAGCACGGGAATGAACACCGCCGCCAGCGACAACGTCATGGAAACGATGGTGAAGCCGATCTCGCCTGCGCCGCGGAAGGCCGCTTCCATCGGGCGCTCTCCCATCTCCATGTGGCGCACGATGTTTTCCAGCATCACGATGGCGTCATCCACCACGAAGCCGACGGAAAGCGTCAGCGCCATCAGCGACAGATTGTCCAGCGAATATCCCAGCAGATACATGATCGCGAACGTACCCACGATGGACATGGGCAGCGCCATGCTGGGAATTGCGGTCGCCGAAAGGTTGCGCAAAAACAGGAAGATGACAAGAATGACCAGCACCAGCGCCAGGAACAAGGTGAACTTCACATCGTCCACTGAGGAGCGGATGGAAACCGAGCGGTCGTAGAGCGTGTCCACGTTGATGGACGGCGGCATGACTGCACGGAAGCTGGGCATCAGCTGGTTGATGGAGTCAACGACTTCCACCGTGTTGGTTCCCGGCTGACGCTGAATGGCAAGGATGATTCCGCGCCGCAAGCCCTTGGCGTCGTAGAACCAGCTTGCGGTCTTGTCGTTCTCCACTCCATCCACTACTTCCCCAAGGTCCCGCAGCCGCACCGGAGCGCCATTGCGGTAGGCCACGACCAGCGGACCGTAGTCCGCGGCCTTGGTGAGTTGACCGTTCACCTGAACCGTGAATGCCTGGTGCGTCCCATACAGAATGCCGGTGGGCAGGTTTACGTTGCCGGTCTGGATGGCGTTCGAAACTTCGTCAATGCCGATCTGGCGGCTGGCCAGCGCTTTGGGATCGAGTTTGGCGTGCACGGCGTACTTCTGCGCCCCGTACACGCTCACCTGGGCAACCCCGCTAACCATCGAGATGCGCTGCGCCATCAGGGTTTCGGCATATTCGTCAACGTCGGAGAGGCGCAGCGTCGGCGAGTTCAAGCTCAGGTACAGAATCGGTTGGTCGGCGGGATTCACCTTCTGATACGACGGCGGGCTGGGCAGATTCTGGGGCAGATCGCGGGCCGCCTTCGCAATCATGGACTGCACGTCCTGCGCGGCAGCGTCCAGATTGCGGCTCAAATTGAATTGCAGGGTGATCTGGGTGGAGCCCTGAGTGCTCGATGAAGTCATCGAGTCCACGCCGGCAATGGTGGAAAATTGCTTCTCCAGGGGCATGGCCACTGCTGAAGCCATGGTGTCCGGGGTCGCGCCCGGCAGGCTGGCCGAAACCAGGATGGTGGGGAAATCCACGTTGGGCAGATCGCTCACCGGCAGCAGGCGATAGCCCATGATGCCGAACATGAGGATGCCCAGCATCACCAGGGTGGTCATGACCGGACGGCGAATAAAGATTTCGGCGACGTTCATGGTGACTATCCCCCAGCCCGCGGAGGACTCGCAGCCGGCGCGGCGACTTCTTTGAGTTCTACCTTCGTCACTCCAGGCACCAGGCGAAGCTGGCCGTCAGTGACCACCTGTTCTCCCGGAGTGAGCCCCTTCGAGATGACCGCTTGGCCGTCCGTACTGCGGTCAAGAACCACTGGGCGGGCTTCGACCGTCATGTCGGGCTTGACCACGAAAACGAACTGCCCCTGCTGACCATTCTGCAGGGCCTGCGACGGCACAACAATGGCGTTGGGCTGCTGCGCCAGGGTCAGGACCACGTCCACAAACTGGCCCGGCCACAGGCGCCGGTCAGCGTTCGGGAATTCGCCTTTCAGCTTGATGGTGCCGGTGGCCTGGTCCACGGTATTGTCGATGAAACTGAGCCAGCCCTCAGCGGGTCCGCGCGGGTCGTTAGGAATGAAAGCCTGCACCCGCAACTTTCCCCGGCTGGAGTAACGTTTGATCTCGGCCAAGTTCTGCTCGGGCACGGTAAACGTGGCATAAATTGGTTCAACCTGGTTAATGCTCACCAGAAACGGCGTGTCGTTGGCCTTGATCATGTTGCCCTGGTGAATCAGCAAAGGGCCGGTGCGGCCATTGATCGGCGAATAAATGCTGCAGTACACCAACTGGACCCGCGCGTTCTCGACCGCAGCCTGATCAGCCAGGACGGCAGCGTCGAGGGCATCCGCCTCCGACTGCATGCGGTCGTATTCTTCCTTTGAAACTACGCCCGCCTGGTTCAGCGCCCGCGAACGATTGGCCTGGTTGCGCGCATTGGCGGCCTGCGCCTGGTCTCGGGCAAGCATGCCCTGAGCCTGTTTCAGCGCCGCCTCGAAAGGCCGCTTGTCGAGCGTGAACAGCAGCTGTCCCTTGCTGACGTCCGCGCCTTCCTTAAAATGCACTCCGGTAAGTTCCCCGGTCACCTGCGTTTTTACCGAGACATTGGAGTAGGCCTCGACCGCGCCAATCGCCTTCAACTGAAGCGGCACGGCCTTCTGTTCCACGGTGGCTACCAGCACAGGAACAGCGCTCATACGCGGGGCTTCCGCCTTGGTCCGTGAGCATGCGCTCAAAAGGGCCAAGCTACCGCATGCAAGAATCGCTGTAAGACTTCGAACCATCGCCCCCGTATTGTTTGACGAAAAAAATCTCATAACGTTTCTGAGAACCGAGAACCAGCAAACTGGCAACTGAAAATAGTTCTCCTCAATCCCCTGCGCGAAACTCAGGCAAGACATCCCGCTTGTACGACTCGAGGGTCTGCTCTTCGTCACCGCACATCAGATAAATATTGAACTGGGTAACTCCCGCCTCTGCCAGCTGCTTGAGTTTCTGGCGATGAGCCTCGACCGGCCCCACCAGGCAAAACCGGTCCACCACTTCATCGGAAACGAAGTTGGCATTGTCGCTGCCCACCTCGGCATGATGCTGGTAGTCGTATCCGGCACGGTCCTGCACGTAGGAAGTGAGCGATGCCGGCAGGTTTTCGGGCTTGTACCGCGATATCAGATCGACCACATGATTTGACACCAGCGCGGGAAACCATCGGACCCGCTGCCGCGCCACGGCCAGGTCATCCGACACCCAAACCGGGGCTGCAGCCATGACTTCGACTGCCTTGGGATCACGGCCTGCTTCCTTCGCACCTTGCCGCACAAATCCGAGGCACCACTCAATCAGATCAGGATCGGCGAATTGCAGAATCACGCCATCCGCGATTCGTCCGGCCAGGCTCAGGACCTTCGGTCCGTAGCCCGCAATCCAGACCGGAGGAGAGCCCGTCGCCCAGGCCAACCGGGCCGGTTGACCGTCGTGCTCCACTTCTTGTCCCGCGGTAAGTTTGCGAAACGTGACGACGGCGCGTTCCAACTCCGCGGGCGTGACCGGCTTTTTCCCCAACACCCGCCGCGAGCTGTCGCCGCGTCCAATGCCTAACTCCATACGGCCGCCCGAAATCAGGTTGAGTGTGGCAAAAAGACTGGCCGTGACCGTGAGGTCGCGGACGGCGGGATTGGTGACGCACGGCCCCAGCCGCATGCTCTTCGTCCCATTCGCCATCAGGGTCAACAGCGGGTAAGGATCCTTCCACAGCACGTGAGAGTCAAAAATCCAGCCGTACTGGAAGCCAGAGGCCTCCGCCTGGCGGGTGAGGGCGACAATCCGCTCCACGGAAATATCAGGTTTCAGGGTGATCCCGAACTTCATGTTTCCTTTCGCGTTATGGGGTCGAAGTGAACCGCAGGGATCAACCAGAAGCCAAACGGCAAACCTCAGGCGCTAAGCGCGAACCCATTTCCGATGATTTCGTGGCACGACTGAAGTCGTGCCCTTACCAGGCTGCTCGAAAGTCGTTCCCTTCCCAACCGCCTTCCGGCGCTCCGAAAATCGCGGCTCCCGATATAGATCAGCGCCTCCGCTTCTCCACAGCCTGCTAGCATAGGATACATCACGCTTCAGCCCCGACCGAGAGGGCTCAAGCAGCCAGGGGATTAGCCAATGGGGTTCGATACCATCATTACCGGCGGCACCGTGGTCACGGCTGCCGACTCTTCCCAGGCCGATGTCGCCATCTCAGGCGGCCGGGTGGTGGCCCTGGGTAGTAGCCTGCCCCGCGAGAACGCCACGCGCCTGATTGACGCTGCCGGCAAGTATGTGTTTCCCGGCGGAATCGATGTCCACACCCATCTCGACATGCCCTTCGGCGGCACCACCAGCGCCGACGACTTTGAAACCGGCACTCGCGCCGCCGCTTTTGGCGGCACCACCACGCTTATCGACTTCGCCATCCAGTACAAGGGCCAGTCCCTGCGCACCGCGTTTGATGCCTGGATGCAGAAGGCGTCCTCAAAGGCCGTCGCCGATTACGGATTTCACTGCATCATCACTGACCTCCCCGACGCGCAGCTGGCAGAAATGCCGCAACTGGTGCGCGAGGGCGTCAGCAGCTTCAAGCTGTTCATGGCCTATCCCGGTGTTTTCATGCTCGATGATGCCAGCATCTTCAAAGCCATGCGGACTTCTGCCGCGGCCGGGGCCATGGTCTGTATGCACGCGGAAAATGGCGGCGCCATTGACGTGATCGTGAAGCAGGCCCTGGCCGAGGGCAAGACCGCGCCCAAGTACCACGCGCTCACCAGGCCGACGACGGCCGAAGCCGAGGCCACAGCTCGCGCCATCGCATTGGCCGAAATGGCCGGCTCGCCGGTGTACATCGTGCATCTCAGCTGCAACGACGCGCTGGAAAAAGTGCGCGAGGCCCGCGATCGCGGCCTCCCCGTCTATGCCGAAACCTGTCCCCAATATCTCTACCTGTCACTGGAGAACATGGACGCCCCCGGTTTCGAAGGCGCCAAGTACGTTTTCACTCCGCCGCTGCGCGAAAAATGGCATCAGGAAAAACTGTGGAAGGGATTGACCCACGACCATCTGCAGGTCGTCTCTACCGACCACTGCCCATTTTGTTATAAAGAGCAGAAGGAAATGGGTATTGGTGACTTCACCAAGATTCCCAACGGCGGCCCCGGCATTGAACACCGCATGAGCCTGGTGTACTCGGGTGGAGTCGCTCAGGGACGCTTCAGCGTCAACCGCTTCGTAGAGCTAGTGGCGACTACTCCCGCCAAGCTGTTCGGCCTCTATCCCCGCAAAGGTACGGTTGCGATAGGTAGCGACGCCGACCTCGTCATCTTCGACCCCAAACGTGAGCACACCATCAGCGCCAAAACCCATCACATGCGCGTGGACTATTCCATGTTCGAGGGCATCAATGTGACCGGCATGCCCGATGTCGTGCTCTCCCGCGGTCGCGTCCTGGTCGAGGGCGAAAAATTCCTGGGCCGCGCCGGCCAGGGAGAGTTCATCAAAAGAGGCGCCTGCCCCGCGATTTGAAACTCAGAAGGTGTGGGTCGGACACTCTTGTCCGACCTACACACACTCAATAGGATGGAGGACGGTAGTTATGCCCATCACTCTTGCCCCCGCCCAACAGAAAGAAATGCTTTCCGCCGCCCGCGACGCCTTCAGGAATGCCCACGCGCCCTATTCGAATTTCAAGGTGGGAGCAACCATCCTTACCGAGCGCGGCACCATGTATCACGGCTGCAACGTGGAAAACGCATCTTATGGTCTAACCATCTGCGCCGAGCGCAACGCCATTTTTGCGGCCGTCGCCGCCGAAGGCAGCAACATGCGGATCCAAGCGGTTGCCGTCGCCACGGAGCGCGACGGACCCTGCGCCCCTTGCGGCGCCTGCCGCCAGGTCATCTTTGAATTTGGCCCCGATGCCCTGGTTCTGTTCCGAGGTCAGACGGGCACCGAGCAGATGGTCATTACCAGGCTGCTGCCTGAGGGCTTTCGGTTGTAATCCGCTATTTTTTTTGTAGCGCCGGCATCTTGCCGGCTGTCCCGAGGGCGTCCCGCCCTCGGCGGGGCGGGCGGGACGCCCGCCGGACCGCTGCGGGAAGGCGGCGCTACAAAAACCAATAGATCAGAATCCCGTAGCCCACTCCGGCAGCGTCGCTCGTCCTGGCGGATTGAAACGCCATAAACCTCCCGTCAGTGGAAATCACAGGGTTCGATGCCTTGCCGCCCTCGTAATTATTGAAGAATGTCAGGCGGGTAAAATCCTTCCCGGCTCCGTCAAGTCTCAGCTTCCAGATATCAATGTTTCCCGAGCCCCGCGTGCCGCCCAGTTGCTCGCACTGCCGGTCCGCCTCGACGGCGGTGTACCGGCCATCCGGAAAGATCCCCTCCACTTCGTTGTACGATCCCGGCGCCTTCGAGAAATTCGTTACCTTGCCGGTGTTGAGATCAATACCCATCACCGAGGCGCGGCCCTCTGGTTCGTAGCAGGTAAAAGTCATCCTGGTGTCGTTGTCATAGAAGTCCTGCGCCTCGATGACGCAGCTCCGGTCTTTACTCTCGTAAACGGTTTTCTGATTGACCAACTTCGGAATGCCCGAAAGATCCAGGTCCGCCACCACCAGTCGTGAAGCTTCCGGCGCAAGCTCCGGCGCTTGGGCCGCCACCTGCGAAAACGCAATCTTCAGGCTCTTCTTGGAAATCGCCGCGCCCTCGCTCATCTTCTGGCCGAGCTTCACTGGCCTGGCGCCCGGTTCCCGGCTGAGAAACCAGAGCTGGTTGTCGCGAGTGCGGCTGGTATGAACATCCTCGAAGTGATCGGGGCCGATCAGGATGTAGTCCCCGTTCACGAGATGCATTACCCGCAGAAAGGCGGCCCCGGGAACGTTGCACGTCAGGCACTGAATGACGCGCGATTTCAGGTCAATCACCATGGCGTCGCCAAAACTCTTGGTCATGAATGCGACCCGCTGGTTGTCAGGAGAGATGTCCGCGCGTTCCCCGAAATGGGTCAAGACCTCGACATTGGAGGGCAAATGATCGAGCGGGCTGCCTGGGGTCCTTTGCGCGAGCGCTAAAGCCGAAGTGAGAAGCAGAACAAGCAATCGCATTCCGGGAATACTATCAAAGCTCCCTTGCGAACGCCTTTCGATGCATGAAGCCCTTTCCACCACCCCACCCCGCAATGTAAGCTTCCCTGTTCCTGACGCAAGCGACGATGTCCAAGAGCCCAGCCAAGCTGACCTCATCTCCGCCGGCCGCAAGCATGCGCCCCCTCGACCTTATCCGCAAGAAACGCGATGGCGGTGAACTATCGTCTGATCAGATCGGGTTCCTGGTCCGCGCCTACACCAACGACGAAATCCCCGACTACCAGATGGCCGCCTGGCTCATGGCGGTGCTCATCCGGGGAATGACTGGTCCCGAACTAAGTGCGCTCACCGCGGCCATGCTCAATTCGGGCGAGGTTTTAGATCTTTCTGACATCCCCGGTCCCAAGGTGGACAAGCATTCCACCGGCGGCGTCGGCGACAAGACTTCTCTCATCATCGCGCCCATTGTCGCCGCGGGCGGTGTCACGGTTCCGATGATCAGCGGGCGTGGCCTGGGCCACACCGGCGGCACACTGGACAAACTGCAATCGATTCCAGGCTTCAACATCAATTTATCGTTGAGCGAGTTTCGGCGCGTGCTCAAAAGTTGCGGATGCGGCTTGATCGGACAGACCGCGGAAATCGCCCCTGCCGACAAAAAGATCTACGCTCTGCGCGACGTGACCGCGACCGTTGAAAGTCCCAACCTGATCTGCGCCTCCATCATGAGCAAAAAATTGGCCGAGGGAATCGACGGCCTCGTCCTGGATGTGAAAACCGGCAGCGGGGCGTTCATGAAGACCGAGAAAGATTCCGTCCACCTGGCCGAACTCATGGTCGAAACCGGCGAACGCATGGGCAAAAAGATGGTCGCGCTCATCACGGACATGGACCAGCCTCTGGGCCTGAGGGTCGGGAACGCTCTCGAAGTCGAAGAGTGCATCGAGGTGATGAATGGCGGCGGTCCCGCCGATCTGCGCGAAGTTTCGGTAGAGCTGGCCGCGTGGATGTTCTACCTCGCAGCCCGCACGCCGAGTCTGGACGCGGGTCGCGAGCTGTCAGACAAACTCATTCGCGATCATTCCGCGCTTAGGAAGTTTCGCGAGATCGTCACCGGGCAGGGCGGCGACCCGCGCTCCATTGATGATCCCAGGCGCTTGCCCCAGGCGCAGCATCAGGTGCAAGTCTCTAGTCCAGCCAGCGGCTTCGTGGAATCCATTCAATGCGAGCAAGTGGGAATTGCCAGCCTCATGCTGGGCGGCGGCCGTGAAAAGAAGGAAGACCTGATCGACCCCGCGGTCGGCCTTGTCCTGCACAAGAAGGTCGGCGATCCCGTGCGGGAAGGCGAAGCGCTCTGCACGGTTCATTACAATTCTGACGCACGGCTAAGCAGCGCGCAGAGCCTGCTGCAACAGGCGTATGGTGTCGCCGCGAAGGCCCCGGCGGAGAAACGGCCATTGATCCACCGCGTCATTTCCGGAAAGAGAGCACAGGCGTGACGAGCCGGGGTCGAATTGACGGTCGCGATTTTACCTCCACAATTCGGGGGCTTGGAACCACCAAAGTTCCACAATGCACGAACGGGAGGCGCGAATGGGCCGTCTGACAGGGCTTTTGGGCCTGGCCACCATGTTGGGCCTGGCGTATCTGTTTTCCACCAACCGCCGCGCCATCCGGCTCAAGACGGTGGGTCTGGGCCTCGTCCTGCAGTTCGTGTTTGCCATCTTCGTCTTGCGTTTCAACTTCGGCCGGGCTTTGCTGGAATGGGCGGGCCACGGCGTGGAGAAGTTTTTGGAATATTCCTTCGCCGGCTCCCAACTGGTGTTTGGGGAACTGGGCCGGAAGGGCGGCTCGCTGGGAATGATTTTCGCCTTCCAGGTGTTGCCCACAGTAATTTTTATCTCCGCATTCTTCGCCGTACTCTATCACTACGGCGTGATGCAGTTCATCATCCGCCAGATGGCGAAAGTGATGATACGCATGGGCGCCAGCGGCGCGGAATCGCTCGACGTGGCTGCCAGCATCTTCATGGGCCAGACCGAGGCGCCGCTTACCATCCGTCCCTATCTGCCGTCGCTGACCCGCTCTGAGCTGATGACCGTTATGACCGCGGGCATGGCCCACGTTTCCGGCGGCATCATGGGCGCTTACGTTCTCTATGGCGTCGAGGCCAAACATCTGCTCAGCGCCGTGATCATGACCGCCCCCGGCACCATCCTGATGGCGAAAATGTTCGTGCCGGAAACCGAAGAGCCAGTTACGAAACCGCATGACGAGTCGGATCCGAAAGAAATCCCTTCGCTGACCGACATTGATCCTGAGGCCCTCCCCAAAGACGAGAATGTTCTCGGAGCCATCACCCACGGCACCATTGACGGCCTGCACCTGGCCTTGAACATCGCCGCCATGCTGATTTCTTTCCTCGCGCTGATTGCCTTGGTTAACGGCATCTTTGGCGGCATTCACAACCACGTCTTTCACTGGTTCCCGTCGAGTCTGGAACAGGTCTTTGGCGTAATCTTCGCTCCCATAGCGTTTGTGATCGGCATTCCGTGGCACGAGTGCGGCATCGTGGGCAATCTTCTGGGAACGCGCATGGTGATCAACGAACTGGTGGCCTACGGCATGCTGGGTGCACAGAAGGGCATCCTGGATCCTCGCTCCTTCGCCATCGCGACCTTCGCGCTATGCGGCTTCGCAAATTTCAGTTCAATTGGAATTCAGATTGGAGGCATCAGCGCCCTCGCCCCCAACAAGCGCGGCGAACTGGCAAAGCTCGGCTTCCGTGCCATGATTGCCGGCACCATGGCCAATCTGATGTCAGCTTCGATTGTGGGCATCCTGCTGCGCTGAGATTGTGCGGGAGGCCGAAAGCAACGTGGGACCGCGGAAACACGGCCCGTGAAGGGCACGGCTTCAGCCGTGCCACAACCAGCCGAAATATGAAGGCGGCTTTAGCCGCTGAGGTGAGCTTGCTAGCTCGATGGAGTTCCGGGACCCACGGCGAACCCGGATTGCGAGCATGGAGTTCAATCGTGCGCGCAAAGCCAATCCCCAGGCGCTAAAGCGCGACCAGTGCCGCAACGTAGCGGCACGAGTAAACTCGTGCCCTTTCCACCCCTCTTCGGCTAAGTCAACCCCGCCCAGGCGACGCTGGCAAACGGATCGATAGTCGCCAGGGGCGAAACCACGCCCATGCTCTCGATGGCTTTCTCGGCCATCATCTGGTCTAGAATGAGGGGAATTTCAAAAATGGCGTAGTTCTTGTAGGCGCTGACGTTCCGCTGCAATTCAGCGAACGTGGCGTCCGTCAGCAACTGCTCTACCGCCCCTGCTATCTCCCGGAAGTCCGGCACTACCATTCCCAGGCGCTTTTCGATCAGCCAGGTTCCGTTGTAGCGCTCCTGTGGCATGGTTCGAGCGTTGTGCTCCACGATCACCGGCAAGCCGAATTGCAGGGCCTCGCTGATGCTGCCCGGTCCCGGTTTGCCAATAAAGAAATCCGCCAGCGACATAAAGTAATCAACCTGAGGGGTGAAGCCCTCGATAACTGCAGGCTTGGTCAGCCCCAGGCCACGCAGCTTCGTCGCTAATTCCAGATTGTGGCCGCACAGAAAAATCAACTGGAGCTGGCGCGAACTGTGGTCCAGTCTTTTGGCGATCTCGATCATCGAGGCAGAGCCCTGGCCTCCAAACATTACAATGCCGGTCGGCAAGTCCGCCCTGAGCCCTAGCTTCACTCTTTCCGCATCTCGATCAATGACCGGCTTCCGGTAAAACGACGGTTTAAGAATCATCCCGGAGGTTTGATAAACCCGCCGCCGGTCATGACCCATCGCCAGCGCCTGCTCTCGGGCGCGCTGGCTGCCGCAAATGATGAATTCCGATTCCGGCACAATCCAGAAGTTAGGCGGATAGTCGGCCAGATCGGTGAGCAGCGTGACGAAAGCGGCGCTCGGCATCTTCTGGCGAATGCTTTGCGCCAGGCAAGGATTGAAATGCGGAATCACGGAAAGCACAAGGTCGGTGGGATGCAGCGCCCAATAGTTTCGCAAAATACGAACAATGCGCGAATGATGCAGCTGAACGGTGCGCTGAAAAAGAGTCAGCAGAGGCGGAGTGAGCCGGGTCCACCCTTTTTTCAAAATCAGGTTATACCCGTCCTGGATCCGCAGACCTGTGGCACGGTGGACAAAATCGATCGGCTCCAGCAATTCCTGCAGGTTGAGCAGCTTTACGTTCCAGGGATGATATTGCTGCTCCAGGACCGTTTTTAGTGCTCCCGCGGCGCTCCGGTGTCCGCCGCCCGCGTCGTGGAAAACGATGGTGAGGTCGTGCATTGCAACCTCCTGACCAACTTTGAACATAAGCATCTCAACTTCGCCTTAAGGGAAGATCAACGCTCTATGAATTTTTCGTGAATTAAAGGCAAGGGGAGCAAGTAACGTTACCAATACAAGTAACTTTACGAACAAGAAGACGGAAGTCATCCCGAGCGCGGATCGAGCCGCGCTGGCGCGGTGAGAGCAACTCGAGGGCCCCCTATCCAACCGGCGAACATTCGCTCATAGGGGTCCTTCGACTCCGGGAGACATTTCGCCAGCGAAATGTCCACCTGCCCTCAGGATGGCAGGAGTAGGGGATGACGCGAAGCCAGTCCATTGCCCCGAACGATCTCACTGAACAGTTTCGCGCTGCTTCGCAGGGTGCGCTCTTGCGTTTCCGGATCGAGCGCCACCAGGCCGAAACGAAGTGTCCAGCCCTCGTTCCACTCGAAGTTGTCGGTAAGCGTCCAGTGCAGATAGCCGCGGATGTCGTGGCCCTGCGCGATCAGTCCATGCAGCTCGCGCAAGGCACTCACAATCAGCCAGGGACGAATCTGGTCTTCGGCGTCGGGCACGCCATTTTCCATGATGTAAATCGGCTTGCCCAGCCCGGCCGCACGCTTTACCGCCTGGCTGATGGCCTGGGGATACGCTTCCCCGTAAGGCCGCTCAAAGCCCGGGTCTCCCTGCGGAACATGCGAGGGCACAAACACGTGGGCAAAAAATGTGCTGGCATTGCGAATATCGAAAGCGACATGGAAGCGGCTGTACACGTTCAGCCCAACGAAATCACAACAACCCATGGCTTCGCGGTCGCGGCCATTGAGCAGACCAAATGGAAACCCCAGCCGGCCGGTTTCGATGAGATCGAAAAAAGTGTGATTGAACAGGCGGTCCAGCAAAGCAGCTACCCATCGATTAGCCATTCCCCGCACCGGCTCGAACACCACGTAGTGCTGGGCCCATCCCACCTGCGCCTCCGGCGCCAGTTCATGCAGGGCTCGATACGCCAGCACATGAGCGCGCGCCTGCATGCGGTTGACCCTGAGAGCATTAAGCAATTGCCCCTTGTGTCCCGGCGGAAATTCGCCCAGCACATATCCGCAGGCCGCATAAACATTGGGTTCGTTGAAGGTGACCCAGAAGCGGCAAAGGTCGCCGACCGCTTTCGCCACTTCCCTCGTGAAACGTTCGAAAAGCTGGGGTGCATCCCCCCGAAGAAATGCTCCTCGTTCTTCGAACCAACGCGGGTGGGTGAAGTGATGCAGACAAACGATCGGCTCAATCCCCCGCGCGTGCAAAGCCTCCAGCATCTGCCGGTAACGTCGCAGCGCCGCCGGGTCAAAACGGCCTTCGTCCGGCTCGATGCGGCTCCACTCCAAAGAGAGTCGCAGCGCCTTCAATCCCAGGTCGCGGGCGATGTCAAAGTCGCGCTCGGCATTCTCCCACCAGTCGCAGGCCTTGCCGCACCGGTCTCCTGACTTGATCCGCCCCGCGAGTTCCCAGTCCGACCACTGATTGCAATTGCCGCCTTCCACCTGATGAGCAGCGGTGGAGACGCCCCACAGAAAATCCTTGGGAAAGAGAAGAAACGGTTCAGGACTTGAGTCGCGAAGGCCCACTTCGTTCATGCTCTGCATTCCATGGTTTGCATTCTACGATATGGCCGGACCCCACCCGGATTGGGCAGTTTCATTCGTGGGCACTTGCTGTTACTGGCTCGACCTCGCCTAAGTGCTCCGGCTCTGGGAGAAAAGAACGGAAATTACCCGGGCGCAATTGATTGGAATTTGCCTCTCCGCTGCAGTCACAGAGGTTTACCTTGAATGATTGACTTGGCGACCTTCAGCATTTTAATTGCCGGATCGAAGAGCTCTGCCATCTGGTATGTCACGATAAAAAGGCAGGAATAGAACAATCCCGGGCGAGTTTCGCGCGATCGTAGCGCCCAGCCTGTCAGAGGTTTTCGGATGCGAGAAGTGTTTGCCAGCCACGTCATGAACACTCCGATAGCGGCGCCCGCGAGAATGTCCGTGGCATAGTGTTCCGCCAGATAAATACGTGGCAGGCAAATAACTATCGAGACATAAAAGAATACAAACCAGCCCATCCGCCGGGAAGCAAAGAAGATCCCAGTGGCCAGGGCAAAAAACAGTACGGCATGATCGCTCGGAAACGAACTCGGACCTTCCCATCTCGGCGTCTGACCGTACGGCAGGCGAAATAAATGGCGGGTCTCCATCAAGGGTCTGGTGCGATTAATTACCCACGACAGGACCCGAGCGATGGCGAGGGCTGGAAAACTTGCCATGATCGCCGCCAACAGTGTCTCGTGAGTTTCTTGAGCATCTTCATTCTGAAACCATAACCAGCACCCAATCGCAATCACCACACCGCCCTTAAGAAGTTCACTCTCGCTGAGCCATGTGACAAACTCGTCGAATCGGATTGATCGATGAGCAAAGCCATTGATGAAGGATGAAATAAATAGGTCGAAGCTATTCATCAGTGATTAATGGTGATTGGCCTGTTTGCCAGCTCTTGAGCGGCCTTGCGGTGCTATGCCACCTGCCAAGAGCCTATCCCTTCACAGCTTCTGACTCAAGAATAAGAGGTTGCAGCATCGTGGAGGGATGTTTACAAACTAGGCTCCCGAGTTGTGGGGAAATTTGGTGGAGCTAGTCGGGATCGAACCGACGACCTCATCGTTGCGAACGATGTAGTCATCGGTTT
>Ga0207657_10000811_pt1 | contig 33015 bp, 36 predicted proteins | sample KBSC33metaG_FD_184316 | JGI IMG/M metagenome (GOLD analysis project Ga0207657, IMG submission 184316) | Corn rhizosphere microbial communities from Kellogg Biological Station, Michigan, USA - KBS C3-3 metaG (SPAdes) (version 2) | ecosystem: Host-associated > Plants > Roots > Rhizosphere > Soil ...
CGTCATCGCCTATTTCCTCGGCTTCGGTTCGACCCAGCTGTTCTGGGGGCCGCTGGCAGACCGTTTCGGGCGGCGTCCAATCCTTGCGGCAGGCGTATCGCTCTATGCCGCCTTCGCGCTGCTGTGCGCGATCTCGGGGAGCTTCCCCCTCCTGATCGCGGCCCGCGCTCTGCAGGGGGCCTCGGCGGCGGTGACCCGGGTGCTGGTCGTGGCCATGGTGCGCGACCTGTTCGAGGGCGAGGCCATGGCGCGGGTGATGAGCCTTACCTTCATGGTGTTCATGGTCATGCCGGTGCTCGCCCCGAGCATCGGCCAGGCAATCCTTCTATTCGCGCCGTGGCGAGCGATTTTTGTCGTGCTCGCGGCCTACGGGCTGCTCATGCTCGGCTGGTCGATGCTTCGCCTGCCCGAAACCCTGCGCCCGGAATATCGGCGGACGCTTGCCTGGCGGGATATCGCGGCGGCAGGCTGGGCAAGCATCAAGGAGCCGCAGTCGCGCGGCTATACCCTGGCGCTCACCGCCGTGTTCGGCAGCCTCACGGCCTATATCGCCTCGATCCAGCAGATCGTCGAAGTGGCGTTCGGCCGGCCGTCGGCAATAGGATTGGTGTTTGCGGCGGTCGCAGCGCCGATGGCGCTCGCATCCTGGACCAATGCGCGGGTCGTCGGCCGCTTCGGCCTGCGGCGGGTCGGCCACAGCGGAATCGCCGGTTTCGCTCTCGTCACCCTGACCCATGCCGTGGTGGCCCGGACGGGCGTCGAGAGCCTGCCACTGTTCATTGCCCTGCAGGCGCTGGCGATGGTCTGCTTCGCCTTTTCCTCCGCCAATCTCAGCACGCTCGCAATGGAGCATATGGCGGCGATCGCGGGCACCGCATCGTCCGTGCAGGGAGTCGTCGCGACGATTGGCGGAGCATTTATCGGATTTGCGATCGGGCGCGCCTTCGACGGGACCGCGCAGCCGTTCCTGTGGGGAATGGCCGGCTGCGCGGTCGTCGCCTTCGCGATCATCCTGCTTACAGAGCCGAAACGGCTGTTCGCGGGACCGATCGTCCGGGAACGGTTGCTTCCGGAGGCAGCCGAGCCGCCCCCCGAATTCTGATTGACGATGGCCGGTTCAGCGCAGCCGCTGGCCGCGCCGCTTGCGATCATTCGGCCGCGATATCGCCGTCATCGCCATCGTCCTGGGCGCCGATCATCAGCGCTTCGCCCACTTCCTCGGTCTTTCCGCGGATCGCATTTTCGATGCGCTTGGCGACGTCGGGATTTTCCTTGAGATAGACTTTGGCGTTCTCGCGGCCCTGGCCGATTCGCACGCTGTCATAGCTGAACCAGGCACCGGATTTTTCGACCAGGCCAGCCTTGACGCCAAGGTCGAGCACTTCGCCGACCTTGGATACGCCCTCACCATACATGATGTCGAACTCGACCTGCTTGAACGGCGGCGCGACCTTGTTCTTCACCACCTTCACGCGCGTGGTATTCCCAACGATGTCGTCGCGGTCCTTGATCTGGCCCGTGCGCCGGATATCGAGCCGGACGCTCGCGTAGAACTTGAGCGCGTTGCCGCCCGTCGTTGTTTCCGGATTGCCGTACATCACGCCGATCTTCATCCGCACCTGGTTGATGAAGATGACGAGGCAGCGCGAGCGGCTGATCGAGCCGGTCAGCTTGCGGAGCGCCTGGCTCATCAGCCGGGCCTGGAGCCCGACGTGGCTGTCGCCCATCTCGCCTTCGATCTCCGCCCGAGGCACAAGCGCCGCGACCGAGTCGATGACCAGAACATCGACCGCGTTCGAGCGAACCAGCGTATCGACGATCTCCAGCGCCTGCTCGCCGGTGTCGGGCTGCGAGACGATCAGCTCGTCGACGTCTACTCCGAGCTTCTTCGCATAGGACGGATCGAGCGCATGCTCGGCGTCGACGAAAGCCGCGGTGCCGCCGCCTTTTTGCGCCTCGGCGATCGCATGCAGCGCGAGAGTCGTCTTGCCCGAGCTTTCCGGGCCGTAAATTTCGACCACGCGGCCGCGCGGAAGGCCCCCGACTCCAAGAGCGATGTCGAGGCCGAGGCTACCGGTCGAAATGGTGTCGATCTCAATCTTCTCGCGGCTGCCCAGCTTCATCGCCGAGCCCTTGCCGAAAGCGCGGTCGATCTGTGCGAGCGCCGCCTCGAGCGCCTTCTGCCGGTCCATGCCTGGAATATCCAATCCGTTTGCGATGACTTTGAGCTGCGCTGCCATGCTGTTCACCCCTTCGTCAACGGGCGGCCGAGCCCCACCCCGTGAAAGAGCCTGTGTACCGCGTTTGTTCTATGAGAACAAGAGGTGAACGCAAAGTTCGATCAAGAGCCTCTTCCGCCGCCGCACATTCAACTTCGCGGCGGAAGGGTCGGAGCTATTTCCCCAGGGCCGCCTCCAGCGCCGGCGTCACGCGATCGACCGTATAGGGTTTCTCGATGATCGGCACGTCTTTGAACTCCGCCGGTGGGGGTTCGACGTGGCCGCCGGTCGCGATGACGAAGGGTATCCGCTTTTCACGCAGCGCCCGTGCGACGGGCCAGGCCGTCTCGCCGTTCAGATTGACGTCGAGGATCGCGACATCGAAGCCGCCCTTCTTCGCCTCGGCGACCGCGCCCTCGACATTTTCGCAGGTGGCGTGGACCCTGTGGCCGAGTGTTTCAAGGAAGTCTTCGAGCATCATCGCGATCAACGGCTCGTCTTCGACAACCAGGATGGAACGCCCCGACATAGGTCACTGCGATATAGCGGGAATTCCGGCGGGCAAGCTTTATTTGACGGCGAGCGCGCGGCGGGCCGCCTCGGCAAGCTCCTGAACCGAGAATGGTTTCGGGAGGAAGGCGACATTGTCGAGGTCGATCGATTTGCGCAATTGCTCCTCGGCGTAGCCGGACATGAACAGGATAGGAAGGTTGGGCCTGGACTTGCGCGCCTCGCGAACCATCGTCGGGCCATCCATCGCCGGCATGACGACGTCCGTAATCAGAAGGGCGATTTCGTCGCCGCGCGCGATCACTTCCAGCGCTTCCTCGCCATTGTTGGCAGTGATCACCTTGTACCCGTGGCGCGTGAGCGCCCGCTCGGCGACGGTGCGAACCATCGGCTCGTCCTCGACGAGAAGCACTGTTCCGCTGCCCCAGAGCTCGGCTTCCTTCGGCTTGCCGCCGCGGGTCGCCTTGCCGACCTCCGGCTCGACCCGGTGCACGGGCAAATAGATGACGAACCGGGTGCCGTGCCCCACCTTGGAGTCGGCAAAGATGAAGCCGCCGGACTGCTTGACGATCCCGTAGACGGTCGAGAGGCCGAGGCCGGTGCCCTTGCCGACTTCCTTTGTCGTAAAGAAGGGCTCGAAGATCTTGCCGAGCACGTTGGCGGCGATTCCGCAGCCGGTGTCGGTGACCGACAGTGCGCTGTAATCAGCGATCGGCAGGATGTCGGAGCCGAGCTCGGCCACCTGGTCGGCCCGGACGGCGTAGGTCTGGATGGTAAGCGTGCCGCCGCCGCGCTCGCCCGCCATCGCATCGCGGGCGTTGACGGCCAGATTGACGATGACCTGCTCGAGCTGGCCGGGATCGGCCCGGACCGAGCCCAGGTTGCGGCCGTGCTTCACGACCAGCTTCACCGTCTCGCCAAGCAGCCGCTTCAGAAGGTGGGAGACCTCGGCGACGACGTCGGTGAGCTGAAGCACCTGCGGGCGCAGCGTCTGCTGGCGTGAAAAGGCGAGGAGCTGGCGAGTCAGCCCGGCCGCACGGTTGGAGTTCGACTTGATCTGCTGGATGTCATCATAGTCGCTGTCGCCCGGCGTGTGCCGCATCAGCATCAGGTCGCAATGGCCAATGATCGCCGTGAGGATATTGTTGAAATCGTGCGCGACTCCGCCGGCGAGCTGACCCACGGCCTGCATTTTGGTCGCCTGCGCGACCTGTCGCTTGAGCTTGGCCTCCTCGCTGTTGTCCTTGAGCAGGAGAAGCACCGCCGCGTCGCCGAGACCGCGTAGCCCGGCGACGGTCAGCGCCACCGGCTCCTTCGGGTTGCGCGCAAGCCGGACCGCGATGTCGCCGGACATCGCCGGCCCGCGAGCATTGCGGCGCACGGCGTCGGCGACCGCCGCCTTGTCCTCCTTGACGACGAGATCGCCCGGATAGACCGGCCTTGGCGACTTGATGCCGGCGGCGGCGCGGAATGCGTCGTTCATCGTCAGGAAACGGCCGTCGCGGTCGACCAGCGCCAGGCCGATCGGCAGGATGTCGAGCATCGCCTGCAGATGTTGGGAGCTCGACAGCGCCAGGCTGTCAGGGCTGTCGAACAAATAGAAGTTGCCGTGATCCTCCGCTCCAGGCGCCTCGAGCGGGACGTGGACCGCGCGGAGCGGGCGTCCGGAGTCGCCTTCGGCCACGAGGCGGCACTGGCCCCCTTCGCCGGCTTCGACCAGGTCGGTCAGAAGCAGGGACTCATCGCCCTCCCAGCCGGCGAGAGCGCGCGCGGCGAATAGCGAATTCCACGAGAGCAGCTTGCCGTCCGGATCAACGAAGGCGGCAAGCACGCCAACCCCGGCGAGAAGCTCGCCGCTCCTGCCGCGGAGCCGGTTGCTGGCGACAGCGATAGGGTCGCTCGGCGCCGGCTTGAGGAACCTCCAGAGCAGCAGGTCGCCGCGGGCTCCGACCCGGTGCACCTCCAGCGCGAAGCTGCCAGCCTCGGTATCGATCCCGGTCGCGCAGCCGCCGCCGTCGCGCCACGCCATCGTCCGCGCCATCGCCAGCACCTGCTCCGACTCGGAATCGGCAGGGAGCTTGCCGGGGGGGCGGGCGCCGAAGCGTTCGCGATAGCCGGAATTGGCAGCAAGCAGGGTCCCGTCGGAGTCGGTGAGCGCCGCCGAATCGCCGGTCAGCGCCAGGATCGATCCGACCAGCGAATAGTCCGGAGCGGCAACGAGCTGCTCCAGGTCTGGTGCCTCGGCCGGGCGCCGGCGGCGAACCAGGACGACCGCGGGAAAGGCGATCGTGCAAGCGGCCAGGAACAGGACCGCCCCCGTTACCGCACCAGCGATCCACAGGAGTCCCGATCCGGTCAGCGCGGACGCGACAGCGATCGCCGGGACGAGCCACTGCGATGCGCCGTCGACCGGCCGTGAATCCAGGAGCGGGAGCTCCTGCTGCAGCACCTATTGCGCCTCCGTTACCAAATGCGAACCCGATCAGCAGGGGCGAGGTAGAGCGTCTGGCCCGGTTCCACCTTGTAGGCCGGATACCACGGATCGAGGTTGCGGACGATGCTCACCCGCTGCTCGGACGGCGCGTGCGGATCTGTCAGCAGGCGTTGGCGAAGATTCGCCTCGCGATAATTGCGGCGCCACACCTGTGCCCAGGCGAGATAGAAGCGCTGGTCCGCCGAATAGCCGTCGATCGTCGGCGGCTCCTTGCCGCCAAGGGAGGCGATGTACGCATCGTGGGCGACCGTCAGGCCGGCCAGGTCGGCGACATTCTCGCCCATCGTCAGCTTGCCGATGACGTGCATGCCTGGAAGCGGTTCGTAGGCGTTTTCCTGCTGCTCGAGCTTGTCGAGGCGCGACTGGAAATTCTTGGTGTCGGCCGGAGTCCACCAATCGACGAGGTTTCCGTGCAGGTCGTACTTGGCGCCCTGGTCGTCGAAATGGTGGCTGAGCTCGTGGCCGATGACCGCGCCCATTCCACCGTAGTTGACCGCATCGTCGGCGTTCGGGTCGAAGAAGGGCGGCTGCATGATGGCGGCCGGGAAGACGATCTCGACCATCGTTGGATTGGCATAGGCATTGATGGTCATTGGGGTCATTCCCCACTCCCATCGGCGGATCGGGCCGCCGAGCTTGCCGATCTCATAGTCGTGATCGAACCGGTTCGAGCGCATCGCATTGCCGAGCACATCGCTGCGATCGACCACGAGGCCGCTCATGTCCCGCCACTGGGACGGATAGCCGATCTTCGGCGTGAAGGCCGCGAGCTTGGCGTGCGCCTTGGCCTTGGTTTCCGGGCTCATCCACTCGAGCTTGTCGATTCGCCGGTCCATCGCCGCGATGATGTTCTTCACCATCCGGTCGGCGGCCGCCTTGGTCTCCGGCGGGAAATATTTGGCGACGTAGAGCTTGCTTACGTCGTCGCCGAGCGTTCCGACCGTGAAATCGACTCCGCGTTTCCAGCGGTCCTCCTGCTGCGGAGTTCCGTTCAGGACCGTTTCGTTGAAGGCGAAGTTCTCGTCGTCGAATTTCTTCGGAAGATAAGCGGAATACGCGTCCAGCGAGCGAACGAGCAACTGGTCTCGAAGGACGGGCAGAGGGGTTTTCCCGAGCAGCGCCGAGATGCCCTTGAACGCGCTCGGCTGGTAGACGATGACGTAATCGACGTTGGCTCCGTCATCCTTGACGAGCGTCGGAAAATCGAAGCCGGGCGCAAGCTTGCGCACGTCCGCCAGCGACATCTTGTTGTAGGTCTTGTTCGCGTCGCGGCTTTCCGCCCTCGCCCAATGGACCTCGGCAATCTTCGTTTCGAAATCGAGTATCGCCTTGGCTCGCGCGGCCGCGTTCGGCTCGCCGGCCAGCGTCAGCACGTTGGTCAGGTGCTGGAGATATTTGGACCTCGTCTCGGAAAGCTTGGGATCCTTCGACAGATAATAGTCCCGGTCGGGCATCCCGAGCCCGCCCTGGTAGACGTTCAATGCATATTGGTCGGACGCCTTGCGATCCTGGCCGACGAACGTCGAATAAGGAATTCCGACGCCCAGCCGATCCGCGTCGGAATAAAGCTTTGCCAGGCCCGCCTTCGACTTCAGTCCGCGCACCTCGTTCAGCCACGGCTCGAACGGAGCAAGGCCCTTCGACTCGATCGCAGCCTCGTCCATGAAGCTCGCGTACGTGGCACCGATCCGGCTGTTGGGGTCCTTCGCCTGGTCCTCGATGATCTGGCGGGTGCGATCGCGCGACAGGTCGTCAAGCACCGTGAACATGCCGTAGTTGGACTTGTCGGCCGGAATCGGCGTGTTCTTCGCCCAGGTACCGTTGGCATATTGGTAGAAATTGTCGCCGGGGACGACGCTGCTGTCCATTCCCGCGGTATCGAAGCCGAACGTGCCATATTGCGGCTTGGGCGCCGGAGCTGCCTCGGGAGCCGGAGCCTCGTCGGCGGCCTGGCCGGGAACAACGCCGGCCTCGGGCGGCGGCGGAACGTTCGCGCCATGAGTTGCGCAGCCGGTCAGAATCGTTCCGGCGGCAAGAACCGCGAGCATTGTGCGCATCAGTGAAATCCTCCCCACTACAGACACTTCCTATAGGGTGGCGGAACGAAAGCCGTCAAAGCCGCTTGCCGAATCCACGCGCCTGACCGCAGAAGCGCATCATGACGATGACATCGATCCGCGCGGTGGCCACCGATCCGGAGTGGATTCCCCATACATATGATCTGGGTGGGCTGAACCTGACGAGCGTTCACGTGCCGCGACAGGCACGGTCGGAGCTGATGTTCCTGTCCGACGAGCATTTCGCCGGAAAGTTCGAGAAGGCGACCTTCCCGGCCGCGACCGTGGCCGCGGAGGCAAGGGCGGCCGGCAGAGCCCCGATTCACTTCATCTTCCACACGTCCTTCTGCTGCTCGACGCTGCTCGCAAACGCGCTCGACGTTCCGGGTGCATCGTCCACGCTCAAGGAGCCGGACGTTCTCATCAATCTCGCCAACCGGTTCATCCGGAGCGACGATTCCGCCAATCGGGAGCGGCTGTCGCTCGTGCTCCGGTTGCTGGAGCGTCCCTGGGCAGCGGGCGAGACAGTCGTCGTGAAGCCGACCAATTTCGCCAATCGCCTCGTCGACCGGATCCTTGCCGAGAGACCCAAGGCACGCGCGATCCTGCTCTACTCCGACGTACAGACGTTCCTTCGCTCGCTCCTCAAGCGCGGCATGTTCGGAAGGATCACGGGCCGCAGGCTGTTCAACCAGCTGTCAGGCTGGAGTCCGCTGAACTTCGGCTACGGGGTTTCGGAGGTGCTCGAACAGACGGACGTGCAGATCGCGGCGCTCGCGTGGCTGATGCAGATCCATCATTTCGACGCGATCGCTCGGGCATTCGGTCCGCGCGTTCTGGTGCTGGACTCCACTACCCTCCTCGCCGATCCGGCAGCGGCTCTGCACAAGTCGAGCGCGCTGTTCGGATTCGGCCTGTCCGATGAGCAACTCGCCACAATTGCATCGGGACCGGTCTTTTCAAGGCACAGCAAATTTTCCGATCGCGACTATGACGCAAAAGCTCGCGAGAAGGACCACCAGGCGGTGGCCGATGCCTATTCGGAGGAACTGTCGATGGTGGTGCAGTGGATCGAGGCCGTCGCGGCCAAGGTCGGCGCGCCGCTCAAGCCGGGGTCATAGACCGAGCCGCTCGCGACGCCTTCGACGCAGCTTGCTGGCGAGCCACAGCCGCCAGACGATGGCCGTCAAGAAATAGCCGGTGGCGGCGGCTGCAATCGCGATCGTCAAAATCCCGAGCGCGATCGGGCCCGAGGCCTCCCGCGCCCAGAACAGGAAATGCGCCAGCTCGCCCGAAGCCTGCTGCGCCACCGCCGGGCTCGTCACCACCGCATCGGCGTGGAGCTCCCACATGCCGGTGCGGTAGGCGGCATAATACATCAGTGGAATGGTGATCGGATTGATAAGCAGCGTGAATGCCGCTGCGATCGCGACATTGGCGCGAAGCGGAATTGCCAGAAGCGCGGCGATGATCATGTGCATGAACGGCAGGACGATCCCCACGCCGAGGCCGATCGCGACCCCGCGAGGAACCGAACGTCGGTGCATCCGCCACAGCTCCGGCTTGGAGAGGTGCCGCGCGAACGGCCGCAGGAAACGATTCTCGTGAATCGTGTCCCGCCTCGGAATGTGGCGCGTGATCCAGGTGGGAGCGTGCATGGCGCGCTCAGGCACTTCGCCGAAGCAGCCTTTGCTGCTCTCGCTTCCAGTCGCGCTGCTTCACGGTTTCGCGCTTGTCGTGCATTTTCTTTCCCCGGGCGAGAGCAATCTCCACCTTCGCTCGCCCGCGCGCGTTAAAATAGATTGAAAGCGGCACGACAGTTAGCCCCTGGCGAGTAATTGCGCCGTGCAGCTTGGCGATTTCGCGCTTGCTGAGCAGCAGCTTGCGCTGGCGGCGTGGCTGGTGGTTGAGCCGATTGCCGTGGCTGTATTCGGGAATGTGGCTGTTGATCAGCCAGATCTCGTCGCCCTCGACCGCCGCGTAGCTTTCGGCGATCGAGCCCTCACCCTGGCGCAGCGACTTCACCTCGGTGCCGGTGAGCGCAATTCCCGCCTCGAAACGGTCCTCGATGAAATAATCGAAGCGAGCGCGCCGGTTCTCGGCGACGATTTTCTGCTTGTCGAAGACGGATGGGAGCGGCTTGGGCATGGAGCTTAGATAAGGCCTGCATGCTCCAATGCAGCATCCACCGCGCGCTTCGATGCTTCGGACGCTTCGACCAGAGGAAGGCGGAGGCCGGCCGGGAACCCCGGCCGGACCCGCGAAAGGGCATATTTCGTGGGGGCAGGCGACGCGTCGGTGAACAGCGCCGTGTGCAGCGGGTACAGGCGGTCCTGGAGCTCGAGAGCATCATCCCAGCGGCCTTCGCGCATGGCCTTTTGGAAGTCCGAGCAGAGTTTCGGCGCGACATTGGCGGTGACCGATATGCACCCCACTCCGCCCATGGCGTTGAAGGCGAGCGCCGTCTCGTCATTGCCCGATAGCTGGCAGAAATCCGTACCGCAGGCGAGCCGCTGCGCGCTGACCCGGCCCAAATTGCCGGTTGCATCCTTGATCGCGACAATCGTCGGGAGTTTCGCGATCTCGGCCAGTGTCTCGACAGATATATCTGCAACCGTTCGCGACGGGACATTGTAGACCACGATCGGCAAATCGGATGCTTCGGCGATTGCCCGGAAATGCGCCGCCAGGCCGACCTGGCTCGGTTTGTTGTAATAAGGAACGACCACCAGCTGCGCGTCCGCTCCGACCTCCTTCGCCACCTTCGCGCGCTCGATGGAGGCAGCAGTCGAATAAGTTCCGCAGCCGGCGATCACCGGCACCTTTTTATTCGACACCCGCACCGCAATCTCGATGACCCGGCGATGCTCTGCGGCACTCAGGGTAGCGACTTCCCCGGTCGTCCCGCAGGGGACGAGCGCGTTCGAGCCTTGATCGACCTGCCACTCGACGAAGGCCGAAAGTGAGTCCTCATCGACACAGTTGCCGGAAAAAGGCGTCACCAGCGCCGGTATGGAGCCAAAAAACATGGCTTTTTCCTTCACTTGGGAGTCGGACGGGGGTTAGAATCCCTGTCCTATTCAGGGACTGATAAGGAGCCGGGCGATACAATGTCCAGCATGGGCAGAGCGGCACTAGCCATTCCAATCCTGCTGGCTTGTTCGGCCTCGGCGTCGGCGCAGGTCCCGTCAACGCTGATCGGCGAGGCCGCCGCGGCGGTCGCCGCAGCTACCGACGACATCAATTATTCGATCGCGGACTGGCGGCGGCTGCGCCAGAGCGGCAACTTCAGCTTCGCCGATTATGCGCGATTCCTGAATTATAACGACGGCTGGCCCGGCGAGGACACGCTTCGCAGAAACGCCGAAAAAGCGATGCTGCCGGGCGAGAATGCGTCTCTGGTCCTCGGATTCTATCGCATCGAGAAGCCCGCGAGCGGGAACGGCTGGGCGCGCTATTCGGACGCGCTTGCATCGGTTGGCCGGACGGCCGACGCGATCCAGGCGGCGAAGGCGGCCTGGGTTTCCGACGATCTCAGCGCGGCCGACCAGGCAAGTATCCTCGCCCGCTATGGCGGCAATCTGACCGCCGACGACCATGACCGAAGGGTCGATTCGCTCCTGTTCGGCAAGGACCCCGACGATGCCGCGCGGCTCCTTGCCTGGACCAGCCCGGACCGGCGTGCCGCTTTTGCCGCGCGCATTGCAATGCAGCAGCGCTCGCCGGATGCGGAAGCCCTGTATCAGGCGGCTCGCCACCGTGTCGCCGCGGACGCCGGGTTGCTGATGGATCGCCTCCGCTACCTGCGCGACGGCGGCAACGAGAATTTGGCGCGGTCGCTTGCCGCGCAACCGCACAATTTCACGGAGCGCCCGGCCGATCCCGAGCGCTGGTATGAAATGCTGCTGATCCTTGCCAACGGCGCCCTCCAGGACCGCCAGTGGCATTATGCCTATAATATCGCACGGCAGCTCGACGACGCATTTCCGGCCGGCACCCCGATCGCCGACCAGAGCTATGGAGTGCGCGACGATTACACGAGCCTCGCGTGGATCGCGGGCCGGGTGGCGCTCGACCGGATCGGCAACCCAGCCAATGCCGTCGCGATGTTCTACCGCTATGCCTATGGCGGAAAGTCGCTGCAGGTCGCGACCAAGGGCTTCTACTGGGCCGGCCGAGCTTCGCTCGCCGCCGCCCGCCCGGGCGACGCAACTGCCTATTTCCAGCGCGCAGCTCTCTATCCGGACCTGTTCTACGGGCAGCTCGCGCTCGAACGGCTCGGTCGCTCGGTTCCGGCGCCCGGCTACACCGCTGACGTTGCTGCAACCGATCCAACCCGGGCCGCCTTCGCTCAGAACCGGCTTGTGCGTGCCTATCGCCAGATGGCCTATTACGGGCGCGCCGACGAGCAGATGCAGTTCACCCGGGCGCTTGCCGAGTCACTCAACACACCGACCGAGCGGGACCTGGCGATCGAGCTTTCAAGGCAGCTCGGACGTCGCGACCTTGCGGTGTGGGTAACCCGCGCGGCACGCAACAGCGGCGATTCCTTCTACGTCCGTGACGCCTTTCCGACGATCAACACCACGCCCCGCACCAGTTGGGCGCTCGCCAACGGGATCACCCGCCAGGAAAGCTCATTCGACCAGAATGCGATCAGCTATGCGGGCGCGCGCGGCATGATGCAGCTGATGCCTGGGACGGCGCGCGAGCAGGCGAGCAAGCTGGGCGTCGCCTATGACCCCGGCCGCCTCCACGAGCCCGCCTATAGCGTGATGCTGGGATCGGCTTATTTCCAGCGCATGCTGGACACCTGGAACGGCAGCGTCCCACTGGCCGTCGCAAGCTACAATGCCGGGCCGGGCAACGTCCGCAAGTGGATTGACGCCTATGGCGATCCCAGGAGCGGCCAGGTGGACATGGTCGGATGGATCGAAGCAATCCCGTACACCGAGACTCGCGGCTATGTGCAGCGCGTGATCGAGAACAGCGTCGTATACGACAGCCTCAATCCGCAACCGGCCAGCCAGACCGCGCTCCACGTTTCGCGCTATCTGGGCAAGGGCACGCCGGGCTAGACGCCCGCGCATGAACGAATCGAAGCCGCGCTTCATCACGCCCGAGGGGCTCAAGCGCATCCGCCAGGAATATGACGAGCTGTTCGGGATCGAGCGGCCGAAGGTGGTCGAGGTGGTATCGTGGGCGGCATCGCTTGGCGACCGCTCGGAGAATGCGGATTACCTCTACGGCAAGAAGCGCCTCCGCGAAATCGACCGGAGGCTGGGTTATCTCGCCCGGATCATGAAAGCGGCCAAGGTGGTCGATCCGGCGGCTCAGCAGGCGCGCGGCGAAGTCCGGTTCGGAGCGACGGTGGAGATGGCCGACGAAGACAACAACCGCCGTACGCTGACCATCGTCGGCGACGACGAGACCGACGCCTCGTCGGGCCGCATCGGCTGGAGCGCGCCGCTCGCCCGGGCGCTGATCGGCGCCAAGGTCGGCGACGAGCGCATCGTCCGCCTCCCCGTCGGCGAGAAGAGTTATGAGGTGATCGCCATTAATTATCCGGAGTGATCAGGGGATGGCGGCAAGATCGGGCGGCACCCAGTTACGCCGCGCTTCCACCGAGAAAAGCAGCCGCGGCGAATAATAGCGCAGCGGCCAGTCGCGGCGGCCCATCGGCGAGAGCAGCAGCTCGTTGACCAGCTCAAAGAGCGGCTCCTTCGGATCCGCTTCGGCGAGGAACAGCCGAACTCCGCGGAGGAACACCCGGGTGATCGTCTCGTGATAGCCTTCGCTGTCGCTATTCACCCCGCCGACGCTCTCGTTGTAGCGGCGGATGATGTCGGGAAGCTGCCTGTCGAGATCGACGTCGGGCCGCTTCAGCAACAAATAGGTCGTCGCCGCGAGATGCGCCTCATGCGTCCACTCGGCTCGCGGCAAGGTGCGCGCGATTGCTCGTCCAGCCATGCCCCCAGCATGGCTGGCTGCGAGCAATCCTTCGCCGACATGCTCGATCTCGGCGTTGGAGTGAAACAGGCGAGGTTCGTAGTCGGTCATCCGGTCGGGTCCTGATCGGGGCCCGAGCTGGCGATCGGGCTAGGCTTCAGTCGTTTGCGTGTGCGGCTGGATTTGCGCCTGCACGACTTTCGGAGCCGCTTGCCGGACGCCCTCGTCGACGTGGGTTTCGAACTGCGCGAAATTCTCGACGAACAGGTCGACGAGCTTCGCGGCCATCGCGTCATATTCCGCCGGGTTCGCCCAAGTGCCGCGCGGGTCGAGCAGGCTGCTGTCGACTCCCGGCACATCGACCGGCACTTCGAAACCGAAGTTCGGGTCCTTGCGGAACTGCGCGTTCTTCAGGCTGCCGTCGAGCGCTGCATTGAGGAGCGCGCGAGTCTCCTTGATCGGCATGCGCTTTCCGACGCCATACTTGCCGCCGGTCCAGCCGGTGTTGACCAGCCAGCAATCGACCCCGCCCTTGGCGATCCGCTCTTTCAGGAGATTGCCGTAGACCGACGGGTGGCGCGGCATGAAAGGCGCCCCGAAGCAGGTCGAAAAAGTCGCCTGCGGCTCGGTCACGCCGATCTCGGTTCCGGCAACCTTCGCGGTGTAGCCCGACAGGAAGTGGTACATTGCCTGGTCGGGCGTGAGCTTCGCGATCGGCGGAAGAACGCCGAATGCATCCGCGGTGAGCATGACGACATTCTTCGGCACCGGCCCCATGTTCTCGGCCGAAGAATTGGGGATGAAGTCGATCGGGTAGGCGCCGCGGCTGTTCTCGGCGAGAGTCGGATCGTCGAGATCGAGCTCCCGCGTCTCGGGCTCCATGACGACATTTTCGAGCACCGTTCCGAACCGCTTCGTCGTCGCGAAGATTTCCGGCTCGGCTTCGGCCGACAGGCGGATCATCTTCGCATAGCAGCCGCCTTCGAAATTGAAGACGGCCGTGTCCGACCAGCCATGCTCGTCATCGCCGATCAGGGTCCGGTTCGGATCGGCCGAAAGCGTCGTCTTGCCGGTGCCCGACAGTCCGAAGAAGATCGCGGTGTCGCCTTTCGGCCCGATGTTCGCCGAGCAGTGCATCGGCATGATTCCCTGCGGCGGAAGCAGGAAGTTCAACAGCCCGAACACCGACTTCTTCATCTCGCCGGCATAAGCGGTACCGCCGATCAGGATCAGCTTCTTCGAGAAATTGACCGCGATGACCGTTCCGCTCCGGCAGCCGTGGCGTTCGGGATCGGCACGGAAGGTCGGAAGGTCGATGATCGTGAATTCCGGAACGAATCCGGGAAGCTCGTCGGCCTCCGGGCGGACCAGCATCGTGCGGATGAACAGGCTGTGCCAGGCAAGCTCGTTGATCACCCGAACGCGGACGCGGTGCTCGGGCTGCGAACCGCCGAACAGGTCCTGGACGAACAGCTCCGTCTTTTCGCCGAGCGCGATCAGGAAATCCTCGTGGAGCCGGTCGAAATTCGCCGGGTCCATCGGCTTGTTGCCGTTGTTCCACCAGATGACAGTGTCGGTCAGCGCGTCGCGAACCGTATATTTGTCCTGTGCGCTTCGGCCGGTGTGCTTCCCGGTCTTCACGACGATCGGCCCGTCCTTTGCGAGCAGGCCCTCGTCGCACTGGACAGCGCGCTCGACCAGCGGCGCCGTGGTCAGATTCCAGTGAAGCTTGGCAGGAGTGACGATACCCTGCGCGTCCAATCCAAATTTCGCGACCCGGTCGGCCACTCGCATCCCTTCCATCTGATAAAAATATGCGACGGCGACCCATCGGCAGCCGCCGCATCATTGTTGCCAAGCGCCTATAGACCCGAAAAAGTTGCCCGGTCAAAAACCGCCGCTCCGCTTGTGTCCTCTCGAAGCGGCTTGTAAGCCCGTCGCGGATCGCCCGAATGAGCCAAGTCATCGCGCTGGTCGACGACGACCGCAACATCCTGACATCCGTGTCCATCGCCCTTCAGTCGGAGGGATTCATCACCCGCGTCTACACCGACGGGGCGGCTGCGCTGAAGGCATTCGCGGAAAATCCGGCGGATGTCGGCGTGTTCGATATCAAGATGCCGCAGATGGATGGAATGGAGCTTCTCCGCCGACTGCGCGAGTTCAGCTCAATGCCGGTGATCTTCCTCACATCGAAGGATGACGAGCTGGACGAGGCGCTCGGCCTGGCGATGGGCGCCGACGATTATATCTCCAAGCCCTTCTCGCAGCGGCTTCTCCTCGCCAGGATCCGCGCGATCCTTCGCCGGCAGGAGGTTGCCAAGAGCGAAGCGGCCCCGGCGACAAAGGCGGAACCGGAACTGCTGGTCCGCGGACGGTTGTCGATGGACCCGGCGCGGCACAAGGTGAAATGGGACGGAAAGGACGTTACGCTGACCGTCACCGAGTTCCTGATCCTGGAAGCGCTGGCGCAGCGGCCCGGGATCGTGAAGAACCGCAACCAGCTTCTCGACGTCGCTTACCAGGAGGATGTCTACGTCGACGACCGCACCATCGACAGCCATATCAAGCGGATCCGGCGGAAATTCCGGGCCGTCGATCCCGAATTCAATTCGATCGAGACGCTCTACGGCGTCGGCTATCGATTCGAGGAATAGGATCGCCGAATGAGCCGAAAGCGGCATCCGCCGCGTCCCTGGACCGCCCGGTGGACGCTCACCTGGCGAATCCTGGCGGTCAACATCCTGACCCTGGTCATTCTCGCGCTCGGGGTCATCTATCTCGACGCGTTCCGCAACAAGCTCAGCAAGGAGCGGGTCCACCGGACCGAGCGAGAAGCGCAAATCAGCGCAATCATCACGCGGTCGTTGCCGCCGGCGCAGCGCCCGCAAGCACTCGCTGCAATCGGCGATTCGACGCGAAGCCGGATTCGACTCTACGGACCCGACGGGCGGTTGATAGCAGACAGCTGGTCGATCACCGGTCCCACCTATCTTCTCCGCGATCCCAACAAGGAAAGCTGGATGAAGGATGCGGCCAGGGCCATGGACCGGGGATTCAATTTCCTGGTCGGAGCCAAAGCGGTACCGGATTTCGTCGAACCGTCGGTCGACCGAATCACTGCCTGGCCGGAAGCGTGGCAGGCGCTGCACGCCAATGCCGTGACGAGCGAGATACGGCGGGCCCCGGACCAGACGCCCGTGCTCTCCGCTGCGGCACCCGTCGACGGTGGCGCGCTTCTCGTTACGTCCAACGAGCGGAGCCTCACCCGTTCGATGCGATCGCAGCGCGCCGGCCTGGCGCTCGCGATGGCGGTGTCGATCCTGATCTCGGTCGCCCTCTCCCTGTTCCTGGCGCGAACCATCGTTCGTCCGTTGCGCCGGATCGCACTGGCAGCGCATCGGGTCCGGCTGGGCCGTGCCCGCGAGGTCCGGGTGCCGCGTCTTCCCTCCCGCCGCGACGAGATCGGCCTCCTCGCCCGCTCCGTATCCGACATGAGCCAGTCGCTTCGCCAGCGGATCGACAATATCGAGGCGTTCGCCGCCGACGTCACCCACGAGCTGAAGAACCCGCTGGCGTCGTTGAGGTCCGCCATCGACGGACTCGAGACCGTGCATGACGACCAGCTTCGAAGCCGGCTGACGCAGGTGGCCCGCGAGGACGTGATGAGGCTCGACCGCCTGATCAACGATATCAGCGAGGCCGCAAGGACCGACGCGCAGCTCGCCCGCGCCCGCTTCGAGCCGGTCGACCTCGGGGCGCTGATCGAACAGATCGTCGCAAGCTGGGATTCCCGGCGCGACAAGGGCGATGCTCGAATCGCTTATGCGCGGCCGCGGAAGGCGAGCACCATAGTCATGGGCGACCCGAACCGCCTGGCGCGGGCGATCGAAAATCTCCTGGACAATGCGGTCGGCTTCTCGCCTCCCGGCGGCCTGGTCGAGATCGCCGCGTCCCACGTCGGCAACCAGGTGCGAATACGGATCGACGACGAAGGCCCGGGCGTGCCTGCAGAAGCGCGTGAAGCCATCTTTAACCGGTTCCACTCGATAAGGCCGGAAGGCGAGCATTTCGGCCGCCATTCGGGGTTGGGGCTGGCCATCGCCAAGGCTATTGTCGAAGGCCATGACGGGGAGATCAGCGTTTATGATCGCGACGATGCGCCGTCGGGCGCCCGCTTCATCATTGCTCTGCCGTCGGTAGAAGCGGAATGAGTGCTCCGCGCGCGCTTTCCGGCGAGACGGTTCACGCAAGCAGTGTCGCAATCGGCGGCCGGGCAGTCCTGATCACCGGCCCATCGGGCGCCGGCAAGTCGGACCTCGCGCTTCGCCTTCTCGACCGCGGCTTCACCCTGGTCAGCGACGACCAGACCGTCGTCCGTCGCGACGGCGACCGGCTGATTGCCTCGGCGCCGCCGCAGATCGCCGGCAAGCTGGAGATCCGTGGAATCGGCATTCTCGACATGGAGACTGTAACCGACGTGCCGGTCGCCTTGTTCGTCGACCTTACGAGCGACATCCAGCGCCTGCCCGACGACAGCCGCGAGCGGCCGATACTTGGGGTCAGGCTCCCGCTGATCAGCATCGATGCGCTGACCGCTTCGGCGCCGTCCAAAGTCGCCCTGGCGCTCGACCGGTTGGGCCTGCAGGTCAAATGAGCCCGCAGCCGCGCAAGCCGCGGCTGTTGCTCGTCACCGGGATGTCCGGGGCGGGAAAATCAACCGTCCTCGACGCGCTGGAAGACATGGGCTGGGATATCGTCGACAATCTTCCGGCCGACCTTCTCGCCGAATTCGTCCACGGCGGGGAGCAGTGCCGGACGGTGCCCGTGGCCATTGGCATGGACGTCAGGAGCCGGGGTTTCGATCCCGGCGGGCTGCCGAAGCGAATCGAATCGGTCGAGGGCGTCGAGCCGGAGATCCTGTTCCTCGATTGCTCGGGCGCCGAGCTGATGCGGCGCTTCGACAAGACGCGGCGGCTTCACCCGCTTGCCCACGACCGGCCAGCCGAAGACGGGATCGCGCGCGAACGCACGGTGCTTGCTCCACTGCGCAGGGCCGCCGACAGCATCATCGACACGACCGACCTGGCGCCGATCGAGCTTCGCGAGGAGCTCCGCCGCAGGTTCGGGACCGCGAACGAGCCGGTGCTGACTCTGGTGTCGTTCGGTTTCGGCCACGGAATCTCGCGGACCGCCGATCTCGTGTTCGACATGCGTTTCCTTTCAAACCCGCACTGGATGGACGAACTGAGGCCGCTGACTGGCGAAGACCAACCGGTTCGCGACTATATCGCGGGTGATCCCGCCTGGGCCGATTCTATCGACCGTATCGAAGCGCTTCTCAGGGACTGGATTCCCCGCTACTGGGCCGCGGGCAAAACCTATTTGACAGTCGCCTTTGGTTGCACTGGGGGGCGCCATCGATCGGTCACCACGGCAGTGGAAATGGCTGAACGGTTGCGAGCGGCGGGATTTACTCCGAACATCCGGCATCGCGACCTGGCGTCGGCGCCGAATGACAGGATCGAGGACAGAGCGGTACGGAGCACTGGCTCCGGAAGTGGAAGCGAGTTGAAGGAATGATTGGATTGGTGCTGGTGACCCACGGCCGCCTTGCGGCCGAGTTCATCACGGCAATGGAGCATGTGGTCGGACCGCAGGACGCGATCGAAGCGGTCTGCATCGGGCCCGAGGACGACATGGAGGAACGGCGCAAGGACATCGCGAACGCGATCCAGAGCGTCGACCGCGGCAAGGGCGTGATCGTCCTTACCGACCTGTTCGGCGGAACTCCGTCGAACCTGGCGATCAGCCTGATGAAGAGCGAGAATGTCGAGGTGATCGCCGGCGTGAACCTGCCGATGCTGATCCGGCTCGAAGGCGCTCGCAAGGTGATGGGTGTCCATGCCGCGGTCGCCGCCGCGCGCGAAGCGGGGCGCAAATATATCTCCGTCGCTTCCGAGATTCTCGGGGAAGCGGCCGCTTGAGCGCAGCCGAGCGCGCCGTCACGATCGTCAACGAGCGCGGGCTCCACGCCCGCGCCAGCGCAAAGTTCGTCAACCTCGCAAGCGAGATCGACGCGAGGATCGAGGTCGAGAAGGACGGCAACCGGGTCTGCGGCACGTCGATCATGGGGCTGATGATGCTCGGTGCGGCAAAGGGCGATTGCGTCGTCATCCATGTCGAGGGCGAGGACGCGCAAGGCGTGCTGGACCGGCTCATCCAGCTCGTCGAGAGCGGCTTCGGGGAATAAGGCGGGACGATGCCCCGCCAGGTCACCGCTTTTTCCAACTCCACGGTCAAGCTGCTGCGCTCGCTTCGCGACAAGAAGGCGCGGCGTTCCGAACGCATGTTCCTTGCCGAGGGGCTGAGGATCATCACCGAGGCGCGCGACAGCGGCCGTCTCCCGGAGATCATCGCCTTTTCGGCCGAGGGCGCGAGACATCCGCTGGCGGCGGAGATCATCTCGGCGACCGAGGCCGCCGGCGGCGAGGCGATCGAGACCAGCGCCGACATCCTTTCCAAGATGAGCGGCAAGGACAATCCGCAGATGCTGCTGGGTGCGTACAGGCAGCCGGAGACCGCTCTTGGCCTGATCGACCGCTCGACGGCGCCGATCTGGATCGTCGCCCAGGCGCTCCGCGATCCCGGCAACATCGGCACGATCCTGCGCACCGGCGACGCGGTCGGCGCCGGCGGGCTGATCCTGGTCGACGATTGCGCCGACCCCTTTTCGGTCGAAGCGGTGCGGGCATCGATGGGCGCGCTGTTCACCCAGGCGATCGCGACCGCTCGCTGGGAGGATTTCCTGGTCTGGCTGAGATCCGATTGCGGTCAGCTGGTCGGGACAAGCCTGAAGGCGGACTGCGAGTATCTGGACGTCTATTACGAAAAGCCCTGCTTCCTGTTGATCGGCAATGAGCAGCAGGGCCTGCCCGCGGCTTACGAGGACGAGTGCGACACGCTCGTGAAGATCCCGATGGCGGGCCGCGCGGACAGCCTCAACGCCGCGGTGGCGGCCGCGGTGATGGCATTCGCGGTTCGGGCGAGCTGGCGGTGACCGCGCCCAACCGTCATGCTGAACTTGTTTCAGCATCCATTTCGTTGACGATCGGTTTGGTTTCCAAAATGGACCCTGAAACGAGTTCAGGGTGACGGAAAGTCCTATGCGCTCTAAAGTCACGCTTTGGCTTGCACCGGCCCTTCTCGCCGGCTGCGTTCCACATCCGCCGCCTCTGCCGGCGCCCTATCACGCGGTTGGCACCGAGCCGTTCTGGAGCCTGATCGTCGATGACCGGAACGTCACCTTCATCCTCGCCGGCGCCCAGCCAATCGTCCAGGCGAAGCCGCAGCCGATCATCGGCTTTGCGGGCGAAATCTATCAGACGCCGAGGATCAACGTGAACATCGTGCACGCCCGGTGCAGCGACGGGATGAGCGACCGGGTCTATCCCGACAAGGTGCAGGCGACCGTCGACGGCAAGCGCTTCGATGGCTGCGGCGGGCTCTAGACGTCCGTCTCGTCTTCCTCGTCGGCGTCCACTTTCTCGAGGCGCGGCATCATCGGATCGTCAAGGCTGACGACAGGCGGCTCGTCGTCCTTCACCGGTAGCTTGGTCAGCGTTCGCGGCGACGCTTCGATGACTGGTGGCTCCGGAATCTCCTTGGCGCTTCCGGCGCCATAATCCTCGAAGCGCCGCGCCTGCGTCAGCACCTGGCTTTCGAGGCTTCCGACCATCTTGTTGTAGGCGTTGTTCATCCGGCCGAGGTTGGTGCCGACAGAGGCTACGTGCTCCGCCATCGTTGCAAGCCGCGAATGGAGCTCACGGCCGAGTTCCGCGATCTTCCCGGCTTCCGCCGCGAGTTTTTCCTGCTTCCAGACCGTCGCCACAGTGCGGGCGATGGCGACCAGGTTCGTCGGCGTTGCAAGCAGCACCCGCCGCTCGAACGCCCATTCCCAAAGCCCCGAATCCTGATCGAGCGCCGCGGTCAGGAAATGTTCCCCCGGGATGTACATGACGACATAATCGGCCGCGTCGCCGAACTGCGCCCAATAGGCTTTGGACCCGAGCTGCTGGACGTGATTGCGCATCGAAGCGACATGGGCCTGCAAACATGCCTCCCGCTTGGCGTCATCCACCTCCTCACACGATTCGAGATAGGAATTGAGCGAGCATTTGGCGTCGATGACCAGCTTTCGGTCGGACGGCAGGTTGACCACCACGTCTGGCCGAAGCCGGCCGTCGTCCGTGTTGACCGACACCTCCATCTCGAAATCGACGCCCTCGACCAGGCCTGCCTGGGTGAGGACGTTCCGAAGCGACTGCTCGCCCCAGCGGCCGCGCGCCTTGGGCGAAGAGCGCAGCGCATTGACCAGGTTCCGTGTCTCGTCGCGGACCTTGCCCTGCCCCTCCCGCACCTGCTCGACGACGGCCTTCAGGCCGGCATAATGGTCGACGCGTTCCTTCTCGACCCGCTGAAGCCCCTCTTCGTAGCGCTTGAGCGTGGTTTCGACCGGGGCCAGCAACTCCTTGAGCTTGGTTTCGCTCGCCTTGTCGGCGGCGGTGAACCGCTCGCCCGCTTTCTCAAGGAAATCCTTGTGCGCCTTGTCGAGAAGCTGGTCGCCGACCTCGCGGAACTGCGCGATCAGCGCGTCCCTCGACTGGGCGAGGTCATTCATCCGCTGGTCGAAGTTGCGGGCGTCCGCCTTCAGCGTCGCCAACTCGCTCGAGGTCGAATCGAGATTCGTCCGCGCCTCGTCGCGCTCGGCAGTGACGCCGTTAAGCTGCATCCGCAGGTTTTCGACGGTCTGCTTCGCGCCCGCGCCATCGCGACCGCCGATCAGCCAGCCGATCACCGCTCCGACAATCAGGGCGACGACAACGGCAGCGACAACGGGAAGCATTTCCATTACCGTTTCCTCGGCGGAACAGAATGGGAACCCTAGCCTCCGGCCCCGGAAGGCTCAAGTGGAACCCGCGACCTTTCCACAGGTTCGGAAGCAAGAGCAGGAGAATGCCGATGTCGATTCGCAAGATGATCGCTTTGCATCCAGACGTGCAGGGACATGTGAACCAGCCGCTCATCGATGCAGCGCACCATCTGATGTACTGCGCGCGAATGTGCGTGAGCTGCGCCGACGCCTGCACGGCCGAGCAGGAGGACATGCGCCAGTGCGTCCGCACCTGCCTCGATTGCGCCGATGTGTGTGAGGCGGCTGGCAAGCTGGCAGTCCGGCGCGCCGGCACGAACGAGGCGGTGCTCAAGGAGACTCTGGAGCTGTGCGCGCGGGTCTGCGATTCCTGCGCCGCCGAATGCGACAAGCACGACCACGAACATTGCAAGCTTTGCGCGCAGATGTGCCGCGAATGCGCCGAAGACTGCCGCAACGCGGCTGCGAGCATCACCCCGAAGGAATGATCGTGCGCCCGGTGCTTATCAGCCTCTCCGTCGCCCTCCTGTGCGCTTGCGGCAAGGGACCTTCCGGCGGGGAGCCAAGCGGGCCGGTCGGCCAGGCGCCGAGCGGGCCGGTCCTGAGCAGCCAGTCCGGAACAGCCGGCAGCAACAATATTGCGGACAGTTCAATTCCGGCCCAGCAGGCCGGCGATCTTCCGCCGCCGGGAGATACATTCCGCTTCATCGGGAAATGGGCTGCCGACCAGAGATTATGCCAAACAAAGCCGTGGCAGTTCACCGCGAGCGCGCTTCGGACTCCCGCCGGATCGAGCTGCAGCTTCGACAAGGTCACCCAGGTTCCCGGCGGCTACGACATCCAGGCGACCTGCACCGCCGAAGGACCGCCAGCCGCCGACCTACTCAAGGTCCGCTTCGCCGAATCGGCGAAAGCGATGCTGTTCGATTCGAAGACGATTGCCAGCACAGGACTGGTATTCTGCGGACGGGACGCGTGAGACCGGTCAGGCGGCCGCGAGTGTGCGATCTTTCCGCTGCTTGGCGAGCTTCTTGAGGATCATTTCGCGCTTCAGCCGCGACAAATGATCGATGAACAGGACACCCTCGAGGTGATCCATTTCGTGCTGCAGGCAGGTCGCCAGCATCCCTTCGATATCTTCTTCGTGCTGGCCGCCATTCTCGTCGAGCCAGCGCGCCCGGATCCGGTCCGGACGATCGACCTCGGCATACTGATCCGGGACCGACAGGCACCCTTCGGTATAGGGCACCTCCTGGTCGGAGCTTTGAAGGATTTCCGGATTGACGAAGACGCGTGGGTCCCTGGCCGGCTCGCCGTCCTCTTCCGCTGGCTCTTGCAGGTCGATGACGAGCACCCGCTTGGGAACCCCGACCTGGATTGCGGCGAGACCGATTCCCGGCGCCTCGTACATTGTCTCGAACATGTCGGCGATCAGCGCGCGAAGATCGTCGTCCACCGATTCGACCGGCGTCGACTTCTGCCGGAGCAAGGGGTCCGGAACCTCGATGATGCGGCGAATGGCCATGCGTCCGATTTAGGCAATCAGCACATCCGCTTCAACCGGTTGCCGGCTGCGGATGATGGGGGACAAGCACGAGGGTACGGCCCTCGACACGCCACGATTCGAGCTCTGACAGGAAGTTCATCCCGAGCACGTCGAGATCGCCGAGGCCCGGAGAGGTGACGACCTTCAGGTCGCGAGCGACGATATTGCCGATCCTGAGCTCGTCGATCGTGCCGGTCCTGGCCGGTGCTAGCCCGTTCGCGGTCCGAAGGATCACCGGCGTCAATCCCACACCAGTATCAACCGCTGCCGCCCGCGCCGTTGCGCCCGATATTGCGGTCACCGTCGCGCCGCTGTCGATCAGCATCCGTCGCGGAACGCCGTTGACGCTGGCCTGCACCCAGAAATGGCCGTCCGCCGACATGCTCACGCGAAGCTCGCTTCCGGCGACCCGCTGGCTGTCTAGCCCGAGAGTCTCGGTAAGCCGGGCGAGAGTCGGCTGGTAAGGCGCCTGCTGGAGAAGCAGGAACAGGGCAAAGGAGAGCAAGGCGAACGAGAACAGAAGGCGGATGAAGCGGCCCACGTACGGCAATCGCTGCAGAAGCATGATCAGCGCCGCGGCTATGGCCGCATAGATCGCGAGATGCTCCCAGCTGGGGACGGTCGTCATGGCCGTGCCGCCGTCATGTGACGGGCCGCCTCGCCCGCAAGGCCTGCGCAAGCGTCCCTTCGTCGAGATAGTCGAGCTCGCCGCCAACCGGGAGACCGTGGGCGAGTTGGGTCAGGCGGATCGGGAAAGTCTCCAGCCGTTCGGCGAGATAGTGCGCGGTGGTTTGACCCTCCAGCGTCGCATTCATCGCCAGGACGACCTCGTCGATACTGCCTTTCGAGACCCGGCCGACGAGCTGGTCGATCGTCAGATCCTCCGGCCGGATTCCGTCGAGCGCCGAGAGCCGGCCGCCGAGCACGTGATAGCGGCCCGGGAAAAGCCGCGAACGGTCAAGCGCCCACAAGTCGGCGACCTCCTCGACTACGCACAGCGAACGATCATCGCGCCGTGGGTCGCGGCAGATCCCGCACGGATCGGCCGTGTCGACATTGCCGCAGGTGGAGCAGGTGGAAAGATTGTCGGCGACTGCCCGGAGCGCGGAGAGCAAGGGCTCCAGCGTGCTCTCCCTCTTCTTCATCAGGTGCAAGACAGCGCGCCGCGCGGAGCGGGGGCCGAGTCCCGGCAACCGCGCAAGGGCATTTGCGAGCGCTTCGATTTCCTGGCTTGCCACACTCGCGAGATAGGAATTTCCGCTTGTCCACGCCATAGCGCATGGCGATGCGGATCATCTTCATGGGATCGCCGGAATTCGCGGTGCCGAGCCTCGATGCCCTGGTTGGCGCCGGGCACGGAATAATTTGCATTTACACACAGCCGCCTCGCCCCGCCGGTCGCGGCAAGAGCGAGCACAAGACCGCGGTTCATCGGCGGGCGGACGAGCTTGGAATCGAGGTCCGCTGCCCGCGAACCCTCAGGGACCCGAAGGAGCAGGCGCTCTTCGCCGCGCTCGACGCCGATATCGCCGTCGTCGCGGCTTATGGCCTGATCCTTCCTCGACCGGTCCTGGAGGCGCCCAAGGCCGGCTGTATCAATGTCCATGCGTCGCTGCTTCCGCGCTGGCGCGGTGCGGCGCCGATTCAGCGCGCCATCCTGGCTGGCGACGAGACGACCGGCGTGACGATCATGCGGGTGGAGGAAGGGCTCGACAGCGGGCCGATGCTTTTGAAGCGGGAGACCCGGGTGGACCGCAAGACCTCTGGCGAGCTTACCGAGGAGCTGGCGAAGCTCGGCGCAATTGCCGTGCTCGAATGGCTGGACAATCCCTCGCCGGCGGTTCCCCAGCCGGACGCGGGAATCACGTATGCGTCCAAGATCGAAAAGGCCGAGGCACGCATCGACTGGAGCCGGAGCGCCGAAGAGATCGAGCGGCAGGTACGTGCCTTCGCCCCGGCTCCCGGCGCCTGGTTCGAAGCAAATGGCGAGCGCATCAAGCTTCTTGAGGCCGCGGTCGGCGAAGATGGATCCAGGGCGCCCGGGGAAGTCCTCGGCGATTGCCTCGGCATCGCTTGCGGGAGGGGATATATTCGTCCGGTCAAGGTGCAGCGCGCGGGCCGTGGCGTCATGACGCCGGGCGAGCTTTTGCGCGGCTTTCCGATTCCCGAAGGCACAATCCTCCAGTGACCCGATGGCGGCTAACCGTCGAATATGACGGCGGCCCCTTCATGGGCTGGCAGCGGCAGGACCATGGCCCGTCCGTCCAGCAGACGCTGGAAGAGGCGCTTGCCCGAATGACCGGCGAATTGCCGACCGTCCATGCGGCCGGCCGAACCGACGCCGGGGTCCACGCGCTGGCGATGAGCGCGCATGTCGAGATCGAGAAGACGCTGACGGAGCACCGGCTGCGCGAAGGCGTGAACGCCCTGGTAAGGCCGCAGCCGGTGTCGTTGCTTGCAGCGGAACATGCGGCCGATGACTGGCACGCCCGCTTCTCGTGCGTCGGGCGGCGCTATCTCTATCGGATCCTCAATCGAAGAGCGCCGCCCGCGCTGGAACGCGGGCGGATATGGCACATTGGCATCCCGCTCGACGTGGAGGCGATGGCAAAAGCGGCAGCTTTCCTGGTCGGCCGCCACGATTTCACCACCTTCCGGTCGGCGCACTGTCAATCCGACAGCCCGGTGAAGACACTCGACCGGCTCGACGTCAGCCGGAACGGCGACGAAATCCGGATCGAGGCAGCGGCCCGAAGCTTCCTCCATCACCAGGTGCGATCGATGGTCGGTTGCCTGGCGCTGGTCGGTCGCGGGCAATGGGCGCCCGCGGACATCAAGGCCGCGCTCGAGGCTCGGGACCGGTCCGCGCTCGGCTTCAACGCGCCTCCGCACGGCCTCTATTTCGTCGAGGCCGTCTATCCCTGATCGATCTCACTCGCCTCCATCGGGGCGGCGGCGATCAGGAGAAGCCCGGCAGCGACGAAGCTCGCCGCGAAAATCCAGGCAAAGGTCGCGATGATGTCGTCGGTCGTGCCGAACAATCCATAAACCAGGACCGCGATCGGAAGCCCGGCGAGAAGCATCACGCCCAGCAGGAAATCGACCGCGGCTGCGAAATAAACCCACGTGCAAAGCGGTTTGGGCGAGTGGCGCGCCGAGAAGAAAAGCGCCGCCGATCGAACCACCAGCCACAGGATCACGAAATTGAGAATGGTCGGAAAATTGACGTTTGCATCGAGTTCCAGCCGAAGCCCGGCAAGAAGACTGGCGACGGCGGCAATCCCGGCCGGAATATGGTGACCTCGGCGGGCAAAAACGGCTCCAAGCTCAATCGCTCCGGCGGCGATCAAAAGCAGGCCGATGACCCGCCGCGCCGGAATCTCCGACGAAAGCGGGAGAATCGCCGAGCCGAACGCGAGCAGGAAGATCAGCACTCCTGCCCATCGGATCACGGCAGTCCTGGCGCCGGTCGACATGGCGGAGGCTTCTACCCAATCATCGAGCTGCAGAACAGCGGCCTAGCGCCGCCGTTCGAGTTCGATCGTCCGGCGAATCGTCTCGTCGAGCATGCACTGGCCGCGTTTTGCAGACTTCACCGACTCGAACTGCTCGTCAGCGACGGCCTTGTCGCAGCGCGTCCCGGCGCCGGTCAGCCACAGCGCCTGCGCTGTTCGAAAAGACGCCTTCCGCCTTGCCGGAAGCCGTTCGAGTGCTCGCCGAAAGGCGGATTGGAGCCTTGACTGCTGCTGCCTGCTTTCAACTTGCGTGCAGAAGACGATGTCGGGCGTAGCCATCGAGTCGGCAATGCATTCGGTATAGTCGACCGAATAGCGCGCCTGAATGGCTGGCTGCTCGATCGGCCTGGGCTGAGCGGCGGCCGCAAGCGCAAAACCGGCGGCGACCGGAAGCAGGTACTTTGTCCCCATCGCGATTATCGTGCGGCAACGGCCGCGATCGCGCAATCTCAAGCTTCACGCGATCCCGAGCTTTCTCCGGTACGATGGATCGACGAGATCCTGCTCCTCCTCATGCTCGCGAATATATCTTGCGAAGAATGGGCACACGGGAATCACCTTCAGCCCGCGCTCGCGTGCCGACGCCAGCGCATAGCGGATCAACCGAGTGCCGATACCCTGACCGCCGTGCGACGGCGGGACCTGCGTATGCGTGAATGTGATGTGGTCCGGATGGAGCCGGTATTCGGCAATCGCGAAGCTGCCGTCGCCGAGGTCGATCTCGAATCTGCTGGCGGCGCGGTTGTCGCGAATCTCAAAATCTGGGGGATCGGTCGGCATCGAACGGATGTAACCGCACGAGCAGGGGCTTCCAACCGTTCAGCGCAAATCCGCTCCCGGCAGCACCGTAACGGAGCAAATCGCAACCAGATGGTAACCGCTTGCCACCGATAGAGAATCGACTGCCGAGGTGGGGACCGCGGCGATTTGGCTCGCGTCGATCACGGAGCGCAGGGTGAAAGAATCAAGAATCGAGACGACCGTCTATTCGATGTCCGCCGACCCGCCCGTCGAATCGGAGCGGCGGAGCGATGAGCGGCATCTCACATTGTTCCGGGTCGGAACCATTATCGTCGACGACCGGCGCGAACTTTGCCTGGTCAAGAATATCTCGGCCGGGGGGTCCCTGGTGCGCGCCTATTGCAGCCTCGAGCCAGACCTGAGGATCCAGATCGAGCTCAAGGAACAGCAACCGGTCGCCGGTACGGTGATGTGGGTGCGCGGAAACGACGCCGGCATCACCTTCGACAGCCCCGTGGACGTCGTCGAGCTGCTGACGACCAATGCGGATGGCCCGCGGCCGCGAATGCCCCGAGTGGAGGTCAGTTGCGTCGGCTTCGTCCGTGAAGGCGCGATCCTGCACCGGGCAATCCTGCAGAACATTTCGCAGGGCGGAATCAGCGTCGAGACGGCGAACCCGCTTCAGGTCGGCGCCGACGTCACCGTCAGCCTTCCGGGGCTTCCACCGCAAGGCGCCGTCGTTCGCTGGAGCGACGGGCGGCGCTACGGGATAAACTTCAATGCCGTGCTGCCGCTGGTCGGGTTGGTGCAGTGGCTCCACGCCCGCAAGGGCGCCTAGCTCATTCCCCCAGCTTCCTCGCGCCTTCGGTAGCCCAGCTCTCGATCAATGCCCGCTCCGCCGAAGTAAGCGGCTTGGACGAAAAACCAGGCCGCCTCTTCATCGCAGTTTGCGGCAACCTCGGCTGCGACGCGGGAACGTGCCGCAGCAATTCGCGGGGGAAGAGCGGGAAATCGAATTGAAGGCCCACATGTTCGCAATGCGCCCACGCGACCCGGCTGGGAACGCTCAACCCCTGGCGATGAAACAAAACGCGCGTGCCCGGCTCCGGAAGCTCCTCGCACTGGACGAGTGCGCCGTCCTGCGAAAGATTCCGAAGCAGGACCGGAAGCGACCCGCCGGAGACCTCCAGCGTGGCCTTCAACAGCACGTTGGACCGGCGGTAGCGCCGGTTCTGGGTCTTCCTGCTTTCGTCCATGAACGAGCGCTTATACGACCGGAGTAAAGCTTCGTTTAAGGGTATGTTGGCACTGTCCCTTTTCGGAACAGCAGCATCATATTGTTGGCCGGCATCGCCCGCCGCTCGATGAGGCCGAAGCCGAACCTGGCCGCCTCCTCGGCAAAATCCTCGATCTTTCGAAGCCCCCATTGCGGGTCGCGGCCCCTGAGATCGTGATCGAAAGCGATGTTGCTCGGCGCCGTTTGGATGCCAGCGCCAAGCCAGGGCCCATAAAGAATCAGCGGACCTCCTTTCGAAAGAACGCGCGCCGCGCCGGCGATGAGCCCGAGCGCCGAGGTCCAGGGACTGATGTGAACCATGTTGAAGTTGAGCACGGCATCGGCGCTCTCGATCGGCCATTCCCGGGCGGCAGCGTCGAGAACCACCGGCTCTCGAACATTCGGCAAGCCCGCTTTCGCCCGCCAGCCGCGGATCGATTTGAGCGCCTCCCGGTGCATGTCGCTCGGCTGCCACTCGAGCACTGGAAACCGTTCCGCGAAATACACGGCATGCTCGCCGGTGCCGCTTGCCACCTCGAGCACCAGGCCGCTTGCAGGCAGCCACTCCTCCAGGACTTCGGCGATCGGCTCGCGGTTCCTGAGTGCCGCGGGGGCCGAGCGGCGGCCGCCCGGCGCGTCCGTTTCGTAAAAGCGTAGTTGGTCGGTCATTGCGGCTGATATAGGGATTAAGCTCGAGAAAGGTCCAAGCCTCGTGAACAAATCAGCCGACAGCGCCAACGTCCGTTTTCCGCCGCCCCTTATCTATCTCGGGTTCCTCGTCGCCGGAATCGTCATCGGCCGGGCGCTTGCCCTCCCGGGCTTTGGGCTTGGTTCTACCGTGGCGACAGCATTCGGCTGGGGCCTGGTCCTTGTCGGGTTGGTCGTGAATTTCTCCAGTGCAGGGATGTTTCGCCGATCCGGCACGGCAATCATCCCGTTCAAGCCGGCAAGCCGGCTCGTAACCTCCGGAATCTACCGGTGGACGCGCAACCCGATGTATCTGGGAATGGCGCTCCTCTACGCCGGCATTGCTGTGCTCTTTGAGAGCATTCTCGCGCTGATCCTGCTCACGGTCGTGATTGCGATCATCGATTCGCAGGTCATCGCCCGCGAGGAAGCCTATCTCGGACGCCAATTCGGTGACGAATATCGCGCGTACAAAGCGCGCGTTCGACGCTGGATTTGACTCATTCCGCGGCCTCGGCCTGGGCCGGATCGCGATAAACCAGCACCGGCTTCCTCGCCGCAAGGGTCTCGTCGAGCCGCCGCCTCGGCGCATAGACGGGAGCGGCCTTCAGGCTTTCGTCGCCGGCCTTTGCGCGCTGGGCGATGGAGCGCATCGCCGCGATGAACTCGTCGAGCGCCGCCTTGGATTCCGTCTCGGTCGGCTCGACCAGCATCGCCCCATGCACGACCAGCGGAAAATACATGGTCATCGGATGAAAGCCTTCGTCGATCAGCGCCTTGGCAAGATCGATGGTGCTGAGGCCTTCGGCGAAGCCACGATCGGAGAAGATCGCTTCATGCATGCAGGGGCCGCCCTTGGCGAACGGCGCGTCGAGCACATCCTGAAGCGAGCGAAGGACGTAATTGGCGTTGAGCACCGCGTCCTCGGCAACCTGCTTCAGCCCGTCGGCACCATGGCTGAGGATATAAGCGAGTGCCCGGGAGAACATGCCCATCTGGCCGTGGAACGCCACCATCCGGCCGAAGCTGCTGGCGTGGTGCTCCTCGCCTGCATTTTCTTCTTCGACAAGCTTGTAGGAGCCGTCCGGCATTTTCGCGACGAAGGGCAGCGGTCCGAACGGCGCGAGAGCCTCCGACAGCACCACCGGCCCGGAGCCAGGGCCGCCACCGCCGTGCGGAGTCGAGAAGGTCTTGTGCAAGTTGATGTGCATCGCGTCGATGCCGAGGTCGCCCGGACGCACCTTGCCGACGATAGCATTGAAATTGGCGCCATCGCAGTAAACGAATGCCCCGGCGGCATGGACTGCTTCCGAAATGGCGATCATGTCCGGCTCGAACAGACCGCATGTGTTGGGATTGGTGATCATCACCGCCGCCACATCGGGTCCGAGCCGTGCCTTCAGCGCATCGAGGTCGACCCGCCCCGCCTTGTTGGCCGGGATATTCTCGACCCGGTAGCCGGCGAATGCCGCAGTCGCCGGATTGGTGCCGTGCGCGCTTTCGGGAACCAGGACCACCTCGCGCTCGTCGCCGCGTGCCTCCAGCGCCGAGCGAATGCAAAGCAAGCCGCACAGTTCCCCATGCGCGCCGGCCTTCGGGCTCATCGCTACCCCGTACATTCCGGTAAGGTCGAGCAGCCAGAAGGCGAGCTCGCTCACCACCTGAAGCGCACCCTGGACCGTCTCCTGCGGCTGCAGAGGATGGACATCGGCGAAGCCCGGCATCCGCGCGACTTTCTCGTTCAGGCGCGGATTGTGCTTCATCGTGCAGCTGCCAAGCGGGAACAGCCCCAGGTCGATCGCATAATTCTGCCGCGACAGGCGCGTGTAATGACGCACCGCTTCGGGCTCGCTGAGGCCGGGAAGACCGATGTCGCGGTTGCGCTCGAGGCCGCCGACACGCCGAGCCGGCGTCGTCTTCACCTCAGGAAGATCCACTCCCGTCTGGTCGAGCCGTCCCCTCTCGAACAGCAACGGCTCCTCGAGCATCAGTGCGCGATTGCCGGTCACCGTCTCTGATCCGGAGTCGTCCAATTTTTCGGGCGAGGTCGGCCGCCAGCCGGATGGATTGACGGTCATCGCACAACCTCCTTCAGCGCCGCCGCGAACGCGTCCACATCCTCGTCCGTCACAGTCTCGGTCACCGCGATGATCAGCCCATTCTGCAGACCTGGAGCGTCGGGATAGAGTCGCCCGAGCGACACGCCGCCGAGCACGCCTTTTTCGACCAGTGCATGAACCGCTGGCCGGGCCTCGACCGGAAGCTTGAGCGTGAACTCGTTGAAGAAGCCGTCATTGACGACGCTGACGCCCGGAATTGCCGCAAGCCGGTCGGCCACCTCGCACGCGCGCGCGTGGTTGAGATGCGCAAGCTGCCGAAGTCCCTTTTCGCCGAGCAAGGTCAGATGGGCGGTGAATGCCAGCGCGCAGAGCACCGAGCTGGTGCAGATGTTGCTGGTAGCCTTCTCGCGGCGGATATGCTGCTCGCGCGTCGACAGCGTCAGCACGAAGCCGCGCTTGCCCTCAGCATCGACGGTCTGGCCAACAAGCCGTCCCGGCATCTGCCGGACGAACTTCTCGGCGCAGGCGAACAATCCAACATAGGGCCCGCCGAACTGGAGGCCGACGCCGATCGACTGGCCCTCGCCGACGACAATGTCCGCTCCCATCTCGCCTGGAGACCTGATGAGGCCGAGTGCGACAGGCTCGGTCACCACCGCGATCAACAGCGCGCCCTTGGCGTGCGCGGCCTCGGCGATTGGTGCCAGGTCGACGACCCGGCCGAGGATATCCGGATATTGGACGACGACCGCGCTTGTCTCGTCATCGATCGCGGCGATGATCCTGTCCGCGTCAGTTTCCGCCGAAAGGTTGGGCGTCGACGTTTCCAGCGTGTCCCCGGTGAACTTCGCCATGGTGTTGCAGACGCTGACGTAATGCGGATGCAGCCCGGACGAGAGGATCGCCTTGTCGCGCCGGGTGATCCGCCCAGCCATCAGGATCGCTTCCCAGCAGGCAGTCGAGCCGTCGTACATCGACGCATTGGCGATGTCGCAACCGAACAGGCGCGCGACCTGCGTCTGGAATTCG